>Ga0116193_1000078_pt1 | contig 90855 bp, 70 predicted proteins | sample AD_UKC115_MetaG_FD_89892 | JGI IMG/M metagenome (GOLD analysis project Ga0116193, IMG submission 89892) | Active sludge microbial communities of municipal wastewater-treating anaerobic digesters from Hong Kong - AD_UKC115_MetaG | ecosystem: Engineered > Bioreactor > Anaerobic > Digestate...
AAAAAATCAAAGTAATTAAATTATTGGTTTCTTTTTTGATCATGCCGAATCAGCTCATAAAGTATAAATGTACAGGTTATTGTTTTTTATACAAATGTTGTTTTCAAATTTTTTATCGAAAAAAAGGAAATTTTTAAAAAAACGATTGATTTATCTTCATCCGGGAAAACAAAATAATGAATGAAAATGAAAAGATTTTTATTTGAATCATATAAAAATTGGCTCTATCCATAATATTGAAATAATATTGCCTTATACTTCATTAAAAACGGTGGATCTTTATGAATACAGTGATATTCGACATGGATGGCTTATTAATTGACAGTGAACCTCTATGGAAAGAGGCTGCAAACGAAACTTTACAATCTTATCAGCAACACGTAACGAACGAATTATATGCAACAACAACGGGCTTACGAACACGTGAATTTGTCAATTATTGGTTTCGATATTTTCAAATTCCTTTAGAGGAATGTTCAATCGCTGAAAAGAAAATAATTTCCCTTGTTACAGAAAAAATAAAAAGAAGACCTTCCATCATGCCTTCCGTCCCTTATATCATCCATTTTTTTAGGGAAAGAAATTTTAAAATTGGCATTGCTTCCTCCTCTCCTGCATCTCTAATAGAGTTAGTCATGCAAATATGCCAAATCACAGAATTTGTGCATGCTTATGTATCAGCAGAAGAGCTGCAATATGGGAAACCGCATCCACAAGTATATCTTGAATGTGCTTCACAATTAGGCGTCTCCCCTTCGGATTGTATTTGTTTTGAAGATAGTTTTAATGGGATGATTGCCGTCAAAGCTGCCCGTATGAAATGCGTCCTTGTTCCATCTACATCCGAAAGCAGGGATCCGCGCTGGGCAGCAGCAGATTTAAAGATTGCCTCTTTGCAGAATTTCAGTGAATTACACCTGCGCATGTTTTGAGCTATTGATTTATTCCGTTGAAAAGGCTATCTTGTTTTCAACTATAAAAATAACCTCATTCCTGCATGAGCGAATCTCTTTTATATCAAATCGCTTTAACACAAATTCCAGGTATTGGTCCGGTTCAGGCAAAACAATTATTAAAACAATTGGGAAGCCCCGAAAATATTTTTAAAGAAAAAATTTCTGCTCTAAGCCGCCTGGAAAATATAGGTGCAGTCCGGGCAAGAAATATTAAATCATTCACTCATTTTAAGGCTTTTGAAAAAGAAATAAAATTTATTGAAAAAAATAATATTACGCCTCTTTTTATTCAGGATGAACATTATCCAAAACGCTTATTGAATTGCTATGATCCTCCTATCATGTTATATTTCCGTGGAAACGCGGACCTCAATGCTTCAAAAATTATCAGTATCATAGGCACCCGTATTCATTCTGATTATGGAAAAATGTTTACAGAGAAACTCATTTCCGATCTTTCATCATTGAATGTATTAATCGTAAGCGGACTCGCTTACGGGATAGATACAATCGCTCATAAAGCATCTCTTAAAAATGCTTTAAATACAATAGCCGTATTGGCTCATGGTTTACAATCCATTTACCCAGCTTCACATACAGATATCGCAAAGGAAATGTGTGACCGGGGAGGTTTATTGACTGAGTATATGTCTTCTGAAAAACCGGACAAACATAATTTTCCAAAAAGGAACCGTATAGTAGCAGGTATCGCTGACGCAACGATTGTGATAGAAACAGCGATCAAAGGAGGAAGTATGATTACCGCCGAACTCGCCAACAATTATAACCGGGATGTTTTTGCCGTTCCGGGAAAAACCATAGATCCAAAAAGCGCCGGTTGTAATTATTTAATTAAAAATAATAAGGCAGCTTTATTGACTTCCGCCCGGGACCTTATCGAATATATGAGTTGGGAAAATGCTGCACCAAAGAAAAAAATCCAAAAGGAATTATTTATTGAATTTTCTGATGAGGAAAAAAAGATCCTTCAATTATTCTCAGTAAAAGAGGTAATGCACATTGATGATATATATCTCCAAAGCGGTTTAAACAGCAGTACGGTGGCCGCCGCTATTCTGAATCTTGAATTTCAAAATGTGTTGTCCAGCCTGCCCGGGAAATTATATAAAATGAGTTAAGCCTCAAATATCCATTTGCGTTACAACACAATGCAGATAGGGCTTTCAATAAATAGGAAAAAATATTTTGGAAGCAATTTAACCCGTTTGCTATCTTTGCACATGGCAATAAGAAATAAACCCCTCGAAAAGAAAACATACGATTCTCAATTTTTTGGCGAAGGCCTTACTTTTGATGATGTTTTACTCATGCCTGCATTCAGTCAGGTATTACCCCGTGAAGTCAATATTCAATCGCAACTTACTAAATCCATTCGGCTGAATATCCCTATGCTTTCAGCAGCCATGGATACAGTTACTGAGGCCAACCTTGCCATGGCTCTTGCTCGGGAAGGCGGGCTTGGATTTTTACATAAAAACATGTCTATTGAAAAGCAAGCTGAGCAGGTAAGAAAAGTGAAAAGAAGTGAAAGTGGTTTGATCATTGACCCCATCACATTACATGATGACGCCACCCTCGGTGAAGCATTGAAACTTATGCATGATAATAAAATCGGTGGTATCCCGGTAGTGGATCAACAGGGAAAGCTTGTAGGAATCCTTACAAACAGGGACTTACGTTTTGAATCGGACATGCGCATGAAAGTGAAAAATATCATGACGAAAGAAAACCTGATCACTGCTCCCGAGGGAACAAATATGAAACAGGCGGAAACTATTTTAAAGAAACATAAAATAGAAAAACTCCCTGTCATCAGTAAACAGGGGAAACTGGTAGGGCTCATCACTTTCCGGGATATCATGCAATTGAAGAATTTCCCTCATGCAGTAAAAGATGATTTTGGCAGGTTGCTGGTTGGAGCTGCTTTAGGCATTACTCCGGATTTATTGGATCGGGCCGCAGCTTTACAAAATGTTGGTGTAGATGTAGTAGGTCTTGATAGCGCTCATGGCCACCATATCGGCGTGATCAATGCTGTGAAAACTTTAAAAAAGAATTTCAAGAAATTACAAATTGTAGCCGGGAATGTCGGTACAGCTGCCGGAGCTACGGCATTGGCAGATGCTGGGGCAGATGCAGTTAAAATTGGTATTGGCCCCGGATCTATTTGTACAACCCGAATTGTTGCCGGTACGGGCGTACCCCAATTGACTGCCGTTATGGAAGCAGCATCTGTTTTAAAGAAACAAAAAATACCATTGATTGCTGATGGAGGAATCCGGTATACAGGAGATATGGTTAAAGCATTAGCCGCCGGAGCCAATGTGGTGATGATGGGGAGTGTTTTTGCAGGTGTGGAAGAAAGCCCCGGCGGTACGATCATTTTTGAAGGTAGAAAATTTAAAGAATACAGGGGAATGGGAAGTATAGGAGCCATGGCTCAGGGCAGCAGTGATCGCTATTTCCAGGATGTGGAAGATGATATTAAAAAATTAGTTCCGGAAGGTATTGAAGGAAGGATAGCCTATAAAGGAAATCTTAGTGAAGTGGTTGCTCAATTTACCGGTGGTCTAAGGGCCGGAATGGGATATTGCGGTGCAAAAGATATTGCTGCTTTACAGAAAGCCATCTTTATCAAAATCACTTCCGCAGGAATGCGTGAAAGCCATGCGCATGATGTAGAGATAACAAAAGAATCTCCAAATTATAGCCGAAAATAAATTCTCATTCCTAATCATTCGTTTTATCAAATTAATTACTTCATATGATTTATAGAGCCATTGGCATCATGAGCGGATCTTCCACGGATGGTTTAGACATTGTCCATGCCCAATTTGAAGAAAACCAGGGTAGCTGGAATTTCGAAATACAACATGCTGAATGTTTGACTTATAATTCATTTTGGAAAGATACCTTGCGAAACGCTGAAACACTTTCTTCAAAAGAATTTTTCCAGGTGAATTTTGAATACGGAAAATTTATTGCTGGTATCCTTCAAGATTTCATTGAAAAAAATGAATTACATTTCAAAACACAACTCATCGGGTTTCATGGTCACACTGTTTTTCATAACCCATCAAAAGGTATTTCCGTACAATTAGGGGATGCGGCCATTATCGCTGCTGATACCGGAATCAATACGATTTCCAATTTGCGTAATTTGGATATTGCCTTAGGCGGTCAGGGTGCACCTATTGTTCCAATGGGGGAAAAATTATTATTCCCCGCTTATGATTTTTTTCTGAATATCGGCGGCATTGCGAATTTGAGTTATCATAACAAAGAAGATCATTCAGTAATCGCTTTCGATATCTGCCCTGCAAACAGGATACTGGATATTCTCGCATCAAGAACAGGAAAAACATTTGATGAAAAAGGGAAAACTGCCCGGGTAGGCAATGTAAATGAGGCCCTACTTACTGCATTAAATGCACTTGAATATTACCATCGTGAGCCACCTAAATCACTTTCAAATCAATTTGGTACTGAAACAATTTTAAACCTAATCAATAATTATAATATCTCCAGTGAGGATAAACTCAGAACCTATACAGAACATGTTTGTGAACAAATCGTGGCCTCTCTTAAAACATGTACCCATGAATTAGCTCATAAAAATATTTTTGTTAGTGGTGGCGGAGCTTATAATTTATTTTTAATTGAAACCCTTCGGGTAAAGTTGCTGGCTTTAGAAATAGAATTGGTGATACCTGATGCCATGATCATTGAATATAAAGAAGCTTTGATTATGGCTTTCCTGGCCATTCTTCGCTGGCGGGAAGAAAGTACAACGCTCCCTTCAGTTACAGGCGCTTCCCGTGCCGGGATTGGTGGTGCTTGCTGGATAGGTCAGCAGGCTTAAAAGGATGACCCGCTCAAGCTGCACTATCTTAAAACATATTTAAACTATCTAAAAACTACAATTAAGATCCTTTGAATAATTTTAAGATAAAAACTTCGTTTAATCCAATTATCTGAATATTAGTTTATGAATCTCAAAAATAAATTTTTTTTAATTTCTCTGCTATTGGTATGCTTGTCCTCCTGTAGCAACTCCGAACCTGCAAAACAGGATAATGCTTATGTACAAAGCAAGGAAACCATATTAAACCGCGAACAAAATAACCCTCAAGATTTTTTGGTTGTAACCAGCGATGACAAAAAAAATTTACTTGGCAAAACAGTCGTGAAAGGTGAGATTATGAATAATGCTTCCATTGTTTCTTATGAAAACGTTCGCATACAACTTTTATCATTTCAAAATAAGAAGATGGTTGAAGAACATGAAGATGTAATCAGTGGAGTTATACTCCCCGGAAAGAAAAATAATTTCACACTACGCTATAGGCTTCCTAAAGGCACGGATAGCCTGCATTTAAAAGTAATGAGCGCTGTTGTAGCTAAAGGCAAATCATGATTTAAAATTTCACAAAACAAAAATCATGGCCATCAAAAAGCCCTTTATCGCTCAGTTTTAATTCAGGAATTACCAATAATGCCATAAAGCTCAGCGTCATATATGGCGCGGATAATGAAGAACCCAATTCTTTTGCTTTTTTATCCAGAAATGCATATTGCCTGGCAACCTGATAACCATCTTCGGCGCTCATTAAACCGGCCACAGGCAATGATAAAATGTGTTTTTCATTTTTATCCACGCAGGAAATACCTCCTTTTTGTGAGATAATCAAATTCATGGCTTCTGCAATATCTTCATCATCCACACCGATAGCAATGATATTATGAGAATCATGTGCTATGGAGCTTGCTATGGCTCCCTTTTTAAAACCAAAATTTTTTATAAAGGCAATGGCCGGGGGTGCTTTTTTATACCTGTTTAATATTACCAATTTCAGAACATCCTTTTCAGGGTCACTGACAATATTTCCATTTTTTATAGTTGGAGATACAAAAGATTTATGAGTGATCAATTGTCCATCAATAGCTTCTATTACCGGAATTTCCTTCTGCCCGGACGAAGGAAAAATAATTTCTCCTGGTGAAATTGCATCGCAATGAAAATGATTTACAGGTGATACGGCTATGGATGGCATCAGAGTATGACCTTTATCAGATACTTTTATTCCTTTTATAAATGTGCTGAGTACATCAAATGTTGTCAAATTATGGACAAGAATGAAATCAGCAGAATCCCCTTTTCTCAATAGGCCTGAATCTAAATGGTAATGCAAAACCGGATTGATGCAAGCTGCTTTGAGAATATGATACAACGGAATACCGGCTGCAACAGCTCTCTTGCATAAAACATTGATATGGCCATCTTCCAGGCTATCCGGATGTTTATCATCACTACAAAACATGATTTCATCCGGATATGTTTTTAATAAAGGAATCAGGGTATCAAAATTTTTTGCGGCGCTCCCTTCACGTATCAAAATTTTCATGCCGTTTTTCAATTTCCACAAAGCTTCTTCCAAAGTAAAACATTCGTGATCCGTTTTTATTCCTGCATTAATATAGGTTATGGCATCTTCTCCTGAAAGGCCCGGTGCATGCCCATCCACAGGTTTACCGGCAGACGTTGCCGCTGCGATTTTGTTTAATACCTCAGCATCGTGGTGCAACACACCGGGAAAATTCATCATCTCACTCAAATAATATATTTCCGGTTTGGATAATAAAACTGCAACATCTTTACTATCAAGTTTTGCTCCAGCAGTTTCAAAAGTAGTTGCCGGCACACAGGAAGGTGCCCCAAAATAAAAATGGAAAGGAACCTGTCCGGCATTATCCAGCATAAACTGTATCCCTTCCATCCCACATACATTTGCTATTTCATGCGGGTCGCTGACTGAGCCAATGGTGCCATGCACAACAGCCAATCTTGCAAACTCGGAAGGCACCAACATGCTACTTTCTATATGCACATGACTGTCAATAAATCCAGGCATTATAAAGGGTAGTTGTTCATCAACCGAAAGTGTTGTCTTGTCAATTCCGGAAATTTTACCAGCATTTACATAAACAGTAGCAGGTGATATGGTTTGAGAAAAAATATCCACCAAATTTCCATATAATGAAAAAGTATTTTCCATTTCAAATTCATTTACACCAAAAATTAAAGACAAAACGGGGCGTATTAGGCTACCACTTTTTGCGCTTTCTTATCATTAAAGAAGGATATAAAAAATACCAATACCAATGTAGCAATGCCTGCCGGGATGAGCCAGGTTGCTTTCCAGTCATGCATGTTTTCACCTGTTTTATAATGAGCCGTAATCTGCCCGGCTATCCAAAAACCGATCAACATGCCCACACCATAAGTCGCGAGGGTGATTAAGCCCTGAGCAGAGGATTTAATGGTTGGCCCGGCCAGTTTATCAGTATAAATTTGACCGGTCACGAAAAAGAAATCATAGCAGACACCATGCAATAATATCCCGAGGTATAAAAACGAAACCAATGAAGTTTGTGCATCTCCATACGCAAATAAAACATACCTGATGACCCAGGCTAACATGCCGATTAGGAGCATTTTTTTCACGCCGAGCCTCTTGAAGAAAAAGGGCATGACTATCATAAAAAAGAATTCAGAGGCTTGGCCCAAGGTCATTTTGCTGGCAGCATTCTCCAGATGTATTTCATTTAAAAACAAATTGGCCTCCTGATAATAAAAAGCAAGCGGGATACAAATCAATAAAGATGATATAAAAAATACCAGGAAATTTTTATTCTTTAATAATCGTAAAGCTTCAAGGCCTAAAATATCACTCAATGAAACTTTCTTCCCCGCTGAAACCGGCGGTGTTTTGGGAAGCATAAAACTAAAAACCCCTAATAATGCAGATGCATAAGCTGCCATCTTAAATGTATTGACTAAAGAATTTGATTTTTCCCAGGCAAACCAGCCAATAGCCAGGCCGGCCACAATCCATCCAATTGTTCCCCAAACACGTAGCGTGGAAAATTCTTTTTCAGGGTTGGATAATTGACGAAAAGAAACAGAATTAACGAGCGCCAGTGTAGGCATATAAAGAATCATATAAATCAATACATAAGGATAAAATGATTCGAAATGTTGCTGTTGTGAAAGGGTATATAAAAGAATCGCACCGACAATATGGAGGAATCCTAAAATTTTTTGAGCATCAAAAAAACGATCTGCAATTAGGCCAATGATAAAAGGCGCTATGATAGCGCCCAATGACTGTGTCCCATACGCCAAACCATTTTGAATATCTGTTGCCTGAAGCGTTTTACCAAGGTATGTGCCCATGGTTACAAACCATGAACCCCAAATAAAAAACTCAAGAAACATCATAAAGGATAGTTGGAATCGAATGACTGGTTTCATAACATGCAATAGTTTGGATTGAATAATAGTATTTGAATCTTTCTTTCAAAACTAATAGATTTTATTTAAAATTGTAAAGTAAAGGCAGTTCCCTTTCCTACTACGGAATGTACAGAAATACTTCCCTTATGGAGTAACATAATCTGTTTGCAAAGGCTCAGGCCAATTCCACTTCCATTTTTTCGGGTACTAAAGAAAGGTACAAAGATCTGGTCAATCAATTCTTCCGGGATACCGGCTCCATTATCTGCAATTTTGATAATGGTATGCCCCAGCTGATTTCTATACGCGGTAAAAGTTATTTTCGGATTGAGTGATTCTTTTACTGCTTCCATGGCATTCACTACCAAATTGATCAGCACCTGTTCCAGCAAATTAATATCTGCTTCTATAGCCAGGGAAGGATCATTCAATATAATTTCACTTTCGATATTTTTTTGTTTCAGCATAGGCTGCATAAGATGCAGGAGATTTTCAAAAATATCTGCCGCATACATGCGCGTGAGCGTAAGCGTAGTAATTTTATTCAGGTTTCGATACGTTTCTGCAAAACGTAATAACCCTTCACTTCTTCGTTTAATGGTTTCTATACCGAGCTCAAGGTCTTCTTTTCCATTCTCCCCTTTTATGCTTTCAATATGAGTATTTCGCACCTGCGTGCCCAGTGTATCTGCCAGAGAAACGATTGGCGCTACGGAATTCATAATTTCATGGGTCATCACACTTAATAGTTTTTGCCAGGCCTTATTTTCTGTCTCATCCAGAGCATCATTCACATTTTGAAAGGCAATGAGCTTATATCTTTTTTCACCCGTTTGAAAAGCGGTTGCTGACAACAAGACCTTAAAAGTATCAGCATCCACATGTGCCGTACCGATGGTTACTTTTCCCAATGGAAGTGACATGACTTCATGGTACAATTTCCAATCCCTCTTTGAAAGTGAATGAATGGTTTTTAAATAGGGAAGTTGCAATAATTTTTTCAAGGATTCATTCATCCACATCACTTCGCCCGATTCTTCTTCATAGGAAATGATACCCGTATTAACCAGTTCCAGGATTTTTTGTAAATATTGAGATTGCGTTTCCTTTTCATTGCTGATGGTCTTAAAGGCGTCATTGATCTCATTAAAACTTTTTCTTAGTGGTTGCAATTCAAGTGGGCTACTCTGTACATTAAATGAACGGGTGAAATCACGGTAGTGTATGTTTTCTACAAATTGCTTTACTTCATCCTGTATATTTTTATTAAAACGCCAAAAATCATAAACGAGGTAAATGATTAAAGGAATCATGATCAATTCATACATCCATAATCCGGATACAGCCAGGTAAGCAGTCACTATAAATGATATCAGCAGAATGGTGATGCGAAAAAGAAGCCTCCATTGATTCCGGCGTATCATAAAAAAGATTTTTATTAAAAATTAAATATCATATTTATTCAATCGCCGGTATAATGCAGTTCGTGTAATACCCAGTTCTTTTGCCGCTTTCGTAATATTCCCTTTATTTTTCTCAATAACACGGAGGATGGTATTTTTTTCAATGGTACTGAGTTCTGTTTCATTTTCTTCCTCCTGGCGATTCGACCCTTGTTCTATCAATGAAAAAATAAGATCTGAATCTTCCAGGCGGTTATTTTCTTTCATGATAATGGCTCGCTCTATCGTGTATTGCAATTCGCGCACGTTACCGGGATATGCATAATTCAATAATTTTTCCAGGGCACTTTCCTCAAAAATCATCGGAGGCTTCATGTATTTCCGGGTATAAATTTTTGCAAAATGCCTGGCAAGTAAAATAATATCCTGTCCTCTCTTCCTTAATGGAGGAATATGTATTTCCACTGTATTAATACGATAAACTAAATCTTTGCGAAAACGCTTTTCATTAGCCAGTTCTGAAAAATCAAGATTTGTAGCGCATACTAATCGAATATCTACCGGAATAGGCATATTGGTACCCAAGCGGGTAACTTGTCTGTTTTGCAAAACAGTAAGCAGTTTTGCCTGCTGGGGCAATTGTATATTTCCGATTTCATCCAGAAACAAGGTTCCTGAATTGGCAGATTCTATTTGCCCTACCCGGTCTTCCCGTGCATCCGTAAAAGCGCCTTTTTTGTGTCCGAATAATTCACTTTCAAATAAAGTATCTGTAATAGCGCCCACATCAATTTTTATAAATGGTTTTTTTGCTCTCAAAGATTGTTGATGTAATGCTTTGGCCACAAGGTCTTTCCCAGTGCCATTTTCGCCAAGGATCAAAATGTTTGCATCCGTAGGTGCTACCTTATTTATTTTGAGAAATACTTCTTTCATTACATCACTTTCACCAATAAGGCCGCTTTCTGAAGTAACGTTCAATGCATTATTTTGCTGTGGAGTGTTTCCTGAAATTTTCTTTGACTTCAACGCATCCCGGATGGCATTCATCATGTTTTCATTATGCCAGGGTTTTACAATAAAGTCTGCAGCACCATCTTTTAAAGAGCGAACAGCTAAATCTATATGTCCATATGCGGTGATCATAATCACCTGTGTCTGCGGTTTTATTTCCTTGATTCTTTTCAACCAATACAATCCTTCATTCCCAGTATTGATAGAAGATTTAAAATTCATATCTAACAAAACAAGGTCAAAATTTTTCTCGGATAAAAAGGCAGTTAGATTTTCCGGGTTTTTCTCTATGATCACTTCTTTGACCTCCGGTTTGAGCAAAAGGCGGACAGCAGTCAGCACATCCGGGTCATCATCCACAGCCAGTATCGAATAATTTTTTAAACTCATATCACACTTTAATCATTTTAGCGAATAATAAAATCAAGTTCCACAAAAAAACGTAGAGCATTAGCAATGATCCTGTTTGCTGCTTCAAAGTTCAATAGAATCGCCAATGTTCAAAAATAGAAAAACTTTCATTGTTGTACACTATCCTGTCAATTGCCAAAACCTTCTGCTATCGAAATATTGTTAGTAAGCAGCTTTTTTATTTTTGAGTTCTACGTTAAAATTCACTTTAGCACCCAAAGCATCAAACACTTTCAATTTTGTCTCAAACCATGCATTTTTTATTTTGTTTTCAATTTTCGTGATTTGGGCTTTTTGTTTACCCACTAAGTCACCTAATTGTTCTTGAGTTAAGTTACGCTCTTGCCTTGCTTGTTTAATGGCATGTCCCAACAAGTCAATTCTTAACTCGCTTTCAAAAGTTTCACGCATTTTGGTTCCATGTTTAACAATGTGTTTGTCAATCATTGTGTCAAGTGAAATGGTTTTTATCTGTCTTTAACAATACAGGAAAATATTATCGTAACATAAATTGACTTCCCTGCCTATCCTTTTTAATCCAGGTGAGCAATCACTTTTAATTCAATGGCTATGGGTGTTGGAAGGCTTTTCACTTCCACTGTAGTACGGCAGGCTTGTACTCCCGCAAAATATTGGTTATAGATTTTATTATAAACAGGGAAATCTTTTTTCATGTGCGTAAGAAAAACGGTTACATCTATAATATGATCCCATTGGCTGCCGCATGCTTCCAATACCGCTTTTACATTGGCAAAAACCGCATGGCATTCTGCTTCAATATCATACTTGATGATTTTACCGGATTTATTCAATTTTAATCCGGGTACAGAATTGTCTTTTGCATTCCGGGGCCCGATTCCGGAAAGAAAAAGAAAATTACCGGCTCGCCGCGCATGAGGATAAGCGCCAAGTGGTGATGCTGCCTTTGTTGCAATAATGGTTTGCCGGTTCTCCTTCTTTGGCGATTTGGAAATAGTTGTTTTCCCGGTTCGATTTTTCGCAACGGATAATGAAGTCTTTTCTTTCCCCGGTTTTTGTAATTTCATTTTCAAAAGTTAAGTATTTCTTTTAGTCCTTATTGATTTTTAATTGCTAATTAATACTATTTTGATTCAAAAAAAATCAGGCAATACAAACATTCTTCGATTCAGTAAAAAATTGTAATGCATCCCATCCCCCTTCACGTCCTACCCCACTGTTTTTCATGCCGCCAAATGGCGTTCTCAGATCGCGCAATAGCCAGCAATTCACCCAAATAATTCCTGCTTCCAATGCAGCTGCCATACGATGCCCTACGGAAATATTTTCAGTCCAAACAATTGCTGCCAGGCCATATGTGGAATCATTTGCCAATGCAATCGCTTCTTCTTCGGTTTCAAAAGATTGCAGGGTGACTACCGGTCCGAATATTTCTTCCTGGTTGGTTTTGCAGGATGCGGGTAAATTTTCAATTACTGTTGGTTCAATAAAATAACCATTTTCACAACGGCCTTCTACTTTTATAGCATGGCCTCCACATAAAATACGGCCTCCCTCCGCTTTTGCAATTTCAATGCATTGCATCACTTTTTCAAAATGCACTTTGCTTACAATCGCGCCCTGCCTGCTTTCCGGCTCAAGCGGATCGCCCACTTTCAAAGCTTTCACTTTTTCTAAAAATTCATTCTTAAATTGATCATAAATATTTCGATGCAATAAAATCCGGCTACTGCATAAACAAATTTGCCCCTGATTGGTAAATGAGGAACGAATTGTTTCCTCCATCATCTTCTGCCAGTTACAGTCTTCAAAAATGATGCTTGCATTTTTACCGCCGAGTTCCAAAGATAATTTTTTAAACATCGGCGCTGCGATGGAAGCTATGTGTGCGCCGGCCCGCGTACTTCCTGTAAAGGATATAGCTTTTACTTTTGGATGTTTTACAATATTTTCACCGGTTCTGTTTCCACTACCCTGTAAGATATTTAATACACCATTTGGCAAACCGGCCTGATGACAAATTTTCCCCAATAAAAATGCGGTTAATGGGGTCACTTCAGATGGCTTTGCAATAACGCAATTTCCGGCAGCCAGCGCCGGCGCTATTTTCCAGGTGAATAAATACAAGGGTAAATTCCAGGGAGAAATACATCCGACAATACCAATAGGCTGCTTTAGAGTATAGTTTATGCCTTTTTTTCCCATGCTATGGCTGGCGCTTGCAAAATGCATAATAGCCGTGGCATAAAAACGAAAATTATCCGATGCCCTTGGAATATCCATTCGCTTACTAAGCCAAAGCGGTTTACCATTATTATTAGTTTCCGCATTCGCTAATACTTCCAGGTTTTCATCAATTAAATCGGCAATTTTATTCAGGATGGAAAATTTCTTTTCAACGGCCAACTGGCTCCATGCCGGAAATGCCCTTTCTGCAGCATGTACGGCAATATCTACATCCCTTTCATCACTATCCGGAATTTGTGCAATCACTTCCGCTGTAGCGGGATTGATTACATCCAGAAATTTTCCACTTAATGGGCCAATAAAATTTCCATCAATATAATTTTCCAAATAATAAGGAAAAGAAAGATCCATATACAATTATTTTATTTTTATAAACTCCCTGTTCTGCCACCGTCTACGGCTATACTTACTCCATTAACATAAGAAGCGGCAGGCGTGGCTAAGAATGCTGCCACTGATGCAATCTCTTCGGGCAGTCCAAAACGCTTCATGGGAATATGAGATAACATTTCATGTTCAATTTCTGTTTCAGGAATGCTTTTTTTCGTTGCATTATTTTTAATAATACTTTCCAGTCTTTGTGTTTGTGTAGCACCGGGTAAAATATTATTTACTGTAATATTAAAACATCCCAGTTCATTGGCCATAGTTTTTGACCAGGATGCCACTGCGCCCCGAATGGTATTTGACACCCCTAAATTTGGCAAGGGAATCTTTACTGATGTAGATATAATATTGATAATGCGGCCATATTTTTTTTCTTTCATGCCGGGTAATAAGGCCTTTACCAAAATATGATTACATATTAAATGTTGATTGAATGCCTGCAAAAATGCACGCTCTTCCGCTTCTGTAACAGGCCCGGAAGGGGGGCCGCCGGTATTGTTTACTAAAATTTCGATGGCCTGATTAACCGCAAATAAAGAAATCACTTCACGGACATTTTCCGGATTGCTGAAATCCGCTACAAGATATTGGTGTTGCTGCTTTTGACTTGTATCTAAATTCTTTATCGCCTCTTGTAAAGCCACTTCATTTCGTGCCATCAGCGTGCAATCCGCTCCCAATAAGGCTAATTCTTTTGCTATCGCTAATCCGATCCCTTGCGAACTGCCGCATATCAGCGCCTTTTTATGTAAGATGGATATATTCATATTCTTAAATATTCTGCATAGATGCCAAACCTATGAAAAAAAGTTGTAATTTTTCGCCAATGGGATCAATGGTTAGCAGGTGAAATTGATTCCCTACTTTTACGAACCATTTTTTAAACTTTAAATTCAAAACAATGATAGCAGCGCCATTTAATATCAGGCAATGGATAGATGAACACCGTTCATTATTAAAACCGCCGGTTGGCAATCAATGCGTTTATAAAGATGCCGAAAATTTTATTGTCATGGTGGTAGGTGGACCAAATTCCCGTAAAGATTATCATTATAATGAAAGCGAAGAATTGTATTACCAGTTAGAAGGAAATATCATCCTAAAAATTATTGATGATGGCAAACCGAGAGATATTGCCATCCGGGAAGGAGATATGTTTTTGCTACCGCCACAAACACCTCATTCTCCTCAAAGGCCCGAAAACACAGTAGGTTTAGTAATCGAAAAAGTGCGTGAAGAAGCCGAAGATGAAAAAGATGCCTTTATGTGGTTTTGTGAAAATTGTGGAAACAAATTATATGAAGAGTTTGTTTTTGTAAAAGATATTGTTAAGCAATTGCCCCCGATCATGGAAAAATTTTATTCCTCTGAAGCATTGCGTACCTGCAAGAAATGTGGCACAGTCATGGAGCCGCCGGTGAAGAAATAAGCATTTTATTACAAATTCATCCTTAATATGCATGCATGAAAATTGACATACATACCCATATCATGCCTGATAAAATGCCTCACTGGACAAAGAAATTTGGCTATGGGGAATTTATCCATTTAGAGCATCGTAATTGTAAGGCCTGCATGATGAAAGGCGATACGTTTTTCCGGGAGGTGGAGGAAAACTGTTTTTTGCCCGGTCCGCGTCTAGTAGATATGGAAAATCATCGGGTAGATAAACAAGTGCTTTCAACGATCCCCGTATTATTTAATTATTGGGCAAAACCAAAAGATGGCTTAGAAACGGCCCGCTTTTTTAATGATCACATTGCGGAAACTGTGGTCAAAGATCCGGCGCATTTTATCGGGATTGGTACCGTACCTCTACAGGATGTGGATTTAGCCATTGAAGAAATGACTCGCTGCATCCATGATCTGAAAATGCCCGGGCTGGAAATCGGCACCAACATAAATGGCGAGAATTTATCCGAAAAAAAATTCTTCCCATTTTATGAAGCCGCAGAAAAAATGGGTTGTGCTCTTTTTATCCATCCCTGGGAAATGATGGGACAATCTCAAATGACCCGATACTGGCTACCCTGGCTGGTAGGTATGCCGGCGGAAACATCAAGAGCCATTTGTTCACTGATATTTGGAGGTGTGTTTGAAAAATTCCCCTTATTACGTATAGCTTTTGCACATGGAGGCGGCTCCTTCCCTGCCACTCTTGGCCGCATTCGTCACGGATTTGATGTAAGACCTGACCTGGTAGCTATTGACAATAATCATGACCCTGCTGAATATGTTCATAATTTCTGGATTGACAGTTTAGTTCATGACCCCGATGCTTTATCTTTCTTATTAAAGAAAATGGGGGAAGATAAAATATGTCTGGGAACGGATTATCCGTTTCCACTTGGGGAATTATCGCCCGGTACATTAATTGAATCCATGGAATTCTCCAATGAACTCAAAGAAAAAATGTTGGGCAAAAATGCCATGAAATGGCTGGGAATTTAGGATGGATGATAAAAAATCTTTACTATCTCCCATGCTGATTTTTGAAAATACTCATTGAATTTATGACTATCCTAATGAAGTATTTTTAAGTAATTCTATTGTTTATTTTGAATTTCAAAATGACATCTTTCTTTAAAACTTAAATACATCGCGCCTTGTTATTATAATTTTTGATGCGTTAAATTTTATAAATAAAATATCTCATGACATTAATCTTTTACTTCAATCCAAACCGGGCAATGATCACTGGGTCTTTCCCATCCTCTTACATCATGATCTACACCACCTGTGACGAGTCTTTGTTCCACAGAAGCGCTGAGTAAAAAATGATCGATTCTAATACCGGCATTTCTCTGGTAGGCATTTCGAAAAAAATCAAAATAAGTATAGATAATTTTTCCGGGGTTTAGTTTGCGAATAGCATCTGTCCATCCCTGCTGTATTAATACCTGGTAAGCAGCTCTTGTTTCCGGGCGAAAGAGTGCATCATTCACCCAACGCTCCGCTTTATAAGCGTCCAGTTCTGTTGGTATCATATTAAAATCACCACATAGAATTACAGGCTTACCACTATTCATCAATTTTTGAGTATAATCAGTAAAACGTTCTACCCATTTTAATTTATAATCAAATTTTGGCCCTGGTGCGGGATTGCCATTGGGTAAATAAATGCAGCCAATCAATATACCATTCACTTCCGCTTCAATGTACCTGCTCTGTAAGTCTTCATCATCTCCCGGCAGACCTCTTTGGGTTTCTGCAAGTTGATCATTTTTTAATAGAATAGCCACGCCATTCCAGCTTTTTTGCCCATGCCAGATGGCTTTGTATCCGGCATCTTCAATAGCTTGTAAAGGAAATTTTTCATCAGGCGCTTTCAATTCCTGGAGACAGGCCACATCCGGTGACTTCTCTTCTAACCATCGAAGTAAAACAGGTAAGCGACTGCTGATTCCATTTACATTAAATGTGGCTATTTTCATGCTGTGGTATTTATGATAAAAATAGGGATTAAAAATCATGAATAGTTCATTGAATCATAGAAATCCAATTGATTCATGATTGATACCTATAATATTGAAAAAAGATAGGTAAAAATAATTTCCTGCTTCATTTAATTTACCTCTTCTTCATGATACACATTCGTAAAAGCACCGATTATGGCTCGATTATTTTCAAAAGGAAGTTTGTGTAATTGCAATGCAAGAATATCTTCTTCAAATACTTTACGATACTTGGGATGCATTGTACCTCCCGGTTCACCGGCAGATTTGGAAGGATCATATTGAAATGGCGGATCTACCCATGTGCCACGCGGATACATAATGCGTGGTATCCCTTTTCCTCTGAAATCCAGGTTTCGTGGGTGATCCAGGCCAATCGTGTGGCCAAATTCATGTGCTGCAGTGGTAGATCCCGCATATAAATTATCCAATTTAAAATAGCCGCTATTGCAGCCCAGTCCATCTACATAGGAAATATGCCTGCAGGAGAAAGTTTCTATCCTGAAATAATTATTCCTTGGATTTAAATTACTGATCACTTCGAATTCTGTTATGGATTTGTTCAATGTTGCATTGATATGAAAATGTACTTCAAAGAATTTTCCTTGGAATAGCAACCTTGCTTCAGCTTCATTCCACATGCTTTCTATTTCAGTTCGCATCAATTCTGTAAGCGCTTCATCCGCTGCATGCCCATAAGTAATAATATCTGCATACAATCTAAAAACACGTTTTACATGATCTATTTCTACCTCACCCATAAATCTTTTTGGTGAAAATAATCAAACCAAAGGTTAAAGTACCGTCTTCGATGAAAAGAATTGATGGTTTGCTTTTATTGGTATTGATCTGCGTTTTCATTTTGTATTTTTCAATTCTTGAATTGAATGAAAATATTTTTTGCATTTATTTCATATTCTCCACATTTTTCAAAAATTTTTTCCTGATGTAAATTCCAGGCATTACAATTAAGGTTACGATATTTTGCATCACATTAAGATCATTCATTATCAGATTGAATTTCATTTCGCTTTTTAAAAATTAAGACAATGAACAAAAGCGCTTCCCTACCTCAAAAAATCTATCTACCTTTAAAAAAAGCTTATGAGCAACAGGAGAAAATTTTTAAAACAATTCGCTCTGTCTGCCGGTGCATTTTCAGCCAGTAGCTTATTTCATCAGGCTCATGCTGCAGATATTTTGCAAGCTGAAAAAAAATTAAGTGGCATGCCTCCGGAGCTGGCTGCGGAAGATGAAGATTACTGGTCAGTCATTCAGCAAGCCTATACAGTGAATCCGAATATCATCAATCTCAATAATGGCGGCGTAAGCCCTTCTCCCCGGATTGTACAGGAAGCCGTGGAAAGGTTTAATATCCTCAGCAATGAAGGCCCGTCTTATTATATGTGGCGCATTCTGGACCAGGGACGAGAACCATTGCGCGAAAAATTAGCTTTATTGGCCGGTTGCAGCCCTGATGAACTTGCCATCAACCGTAATTCCACAGAGGCATTGAATACCGTCATTTATGGATTGGATCTTAAAGCAGGTGATGAAGTGATTGGCACCAAACAAGATTATCCCAATATGATCAATGCATGGAAACAAAGAAGTTTACGGGAAGGCATCGTTTATAAACAAATCAGTTTTGATTTTCCTATAGAAAATGAAGAAGCCATTGTGGCTGCTTACGCTGCCGCCATTACGCCCAAAACAAAAATCATCCATGTTACACATATGATCAACTGGGTTGGCCAAATTATGCCTGTGAAAAAGATTGCCCAAATGGCCCATACACATGGCATTGAAGTATTGTGTGACAGTGCACATGGTTTCGGATTGCTTGATTTTAAAATTCCGGATTTAGAGTGCGATTATTTTGGCACCAGCCTCCATAAATTCCTCAGCGCTCCGATTGGTTCGGGAATGTTGTGGATTAAAAAAGAACATATAGAAAAAATATGGCCCTTAGTCTGTAATGACCATCCTCATAGTGGGGATATCCGGAAGTTTGAAACCCTTGGTACACGCAGTTTCCCAATAGAACAGGGAATTGGAGAAGCCTTAAATTTTCATAATGCCATTGGAGCTAAAAGGAAAGAGGAAAGAATAAGATTTTTAAAAAATTATTGGGCTGAAAAAGTGCTTGAAATTCCGGGAGTATCACTCTGCACTTCCTTAAAACCGGCTTACTCCTGTGCTATTTGCGGAATCCGTATCGAAGGGCTAAAACCGGGAGAATTGGATGCCTTGTTATTCAAACAATACAAGATTCATACGGTAGGAATTGTTTGGGAAAACATCAGTTGTGTTCGCGTTACGCCACATGTTTATACCACTTTGCAGGATTTGGATACATTGGTAAATGCCATCGGAGAAATCGCTGCTAAAAAATAGTTGGAGACACACGTCCCAAGAAAATTTTTGACGCTAATTTTTACGTTTCATATTATTTTGTAAAACCGGGCTTATATTTTTTGCAACCTTAATGGATATTTGATTTAATGCATTATTATATCTGATAACGTTGGATTTTAATTCTTCAATTTTTTGTGGCGGAAGGTTTTCCATTTGCAATGAATCGGATGTGGCCATGGCCAGGCCTTTATACTTATTAAAATCTTGTTTTAGTTCAGGATTCCCTTGTTCATCTACGTATTTTCCTAAAGTGTCCAGGGCATTTTGTTGCTCTTTAAGAGCGGCATCAATGTCAGCCTGAGATTGAGGATGATTTGAAAGGCTGTCAGCAATAGCAATATTTTTATTGGAAGCAGCCAATACATTTAAAGCCTTGGTATTATTTTCAATGATGGAAGATTGTTCTTTGATAAGATCATTTTTATAATATGTGCTGATAAAAGTAAAAGAGCCTACAACTAAAGTCATGATAAAACAAATGAGTAAATAACGATTGATGGTTTTTACTACCTGTGGGTTTGTATGAGGTAATGGCACCAGGCTTTGAATTAATTTATAGGCAAGAAACATTAATAAAAAGCCGAAGCCGGATAATCCCACACCAAGGATTTTTACTATATCAAAGCTTTCCATAACATGTTATTTTGTATAAAAATATAAAAATATTTTATTAACTGGTTGACTGATATAGAATGGTCGAAAAGATTCGTTGATTCACCGGGAGAAAGAATCAGATGCTTCCTCTCAAAACAAAAACCTCTTTTGATCTAAATTATTAGAGATAGAATTTTAATAAATAAAGATTTATGGCACATGGCAATTTGCTTAAATCAAGCATCAGCAGGGAAGCTTACGCTTCTGTTTTCAAAGACTTATTTTCCTCTTCCCGCATCATCGCACTGGTTTTCCGGCTCCCATCATGACTCCATCCCGGAGGGCCAAAAACATAACGCCATCTCTGTATCAGGCTTAATTTTTTGATAGAAACATCTTTCATAATCTGTTTCCATTCATGAAATATCAGGTTCATGGCATTCATATTATCTATTCTTTTTGTTAGTCCATAATGAATCGGTTGATAGGATTCTTCAGGAAGTTCCTGCTGAAAAGTGCCAAATAATTTATCCCATATAATCAGGAACATACCCATATTCTTATCAAGATACTTTGGATTATTGGCATGATGAACCCGATGATGTGAAGGAGTTACAAATATATATTCCAATGGCCCCAGTTTCCTGATAAATTCTGTATGTACAAATATGCCCCAGATCTGAGTTGCAGAATACATAAACACAATATCTGCTGCATTAAAACCAAACCATGCTAAAGGCAAAAAATATATAAACCGGTATAGTGGCTGGAATACAGAAGAGCGAAAACCGACTGAGAAATTCAGGTGTTCAGAACTATGATGCGTAACGTGTACAGCCCAGAAAAAACGCACTTCATGATCGAAACGGTGTAACCAATAGTACAAAAAATCTTCCGCTATCAACAATACAAACCAATACCAAAACCCCCTTTGCCACTTAATTACAGCAAATTGAAATAGCCAGGCCAAAATGGCTATATATACTATTCGAAATAAAAGATCTATCAAAGAATTAAGGATCATCAGGTAAATATTTGCTGCCGTATCTTTCAGCGTATATGATTTCTTATGTTGAAAGTGCGATAGCAATAACTCTGCACCAATGATTATCACATATATAGGCGTGGAAATAATCCACAATAATTGCTCTTTTACCAACTCCATTTGTATCTTTTTTCCAAAGCAAAATTAAAACAGTTATTGAATAGCAGCGTATTGATTCAATTAAAATGTGTTAATATGCTTTTTAATAAAAAATAGGCATTCATCATCCAGAATCCGATCATGATCAACTAATTATTTAAAAATGCATGCCTATATCACATACTTTTAAAGAAAGAATTAAACAATATGAATTTTAAATATTTTTGTATGAAGCTTACAGGCCATATCCTGGAACAACACTAAATATGAGTGAAGACATTTTACATAATTGGCAAAAGAAATCCGCTTCTCATATAAAAGAATATCGGCAATTTTTGAAAAATAAGGATACACGTACCACACTGAAACGCCTGCCGCAGTTGCATGAAGAAGCTTTTGAGAAAATTGATTGCCTGCAATGCGCCGCATGTTGTAAAAATTATTCACCTCGGTTTAAGACCCCGGATATCAAGCGGATTAGTAAACACTTAAAAATGCGGGAATCTGTTTTTATTGATACCTACCTGAACCTGGATGATGAAGGCGATTATGTTATGAAAACTACACCCTGTGCATTTTTAGGAAAAGATAATGCCTGTACAATTTATTCGGAAAGACCTTCAGACTGTCGTCGCTTCCCTTATACAGATGAAGATGTATTTATCAAAAGAAAAAAAATCACAGAAAAAAATGTCACTTTTTGTCCTATTGCATATTATGTTTTGGAGAAACTCATGGCAATAAAATAGCAAATTGTCCGGGAAGAATAAAATGATTTTAATACACATCATCCGAAAGCATGGGGCATTTGCCTATACTAATATTCCATTTTCCTCAGAGCAGGCGCTTTGAACCAGGTAGTCACCACTACAATCAATGTAAGGCAACCTCCAAAAAATACGGATGGCACCACCCCAAATAATTTTGCAGCAATCCCACTTTCAAATTGGCCTAATTCATTACTTGAATTAATAAACATACTATTTACACTCAGTACACGACCACGCATATTATCGGGCGTTTTCAACTGCATAATGGTGCCTCGAACTACAACACTGATCCCATCCAGCATGCCACTGATTACCAGAGCACCAAAGGATAACCAAAATGATTTGGAGAAAGCAAATACCATCACGCATATTCCAAAACCTGCAACAGCAAAAAATAATTTTTTCCCTTGTTTCGCCTGCATAGGAGCTATGGTAAGTAAAATGACACTACAAATAGAACCCAGGTCAGTAGAGGCATTCAACCAGCCAAAACCTTCAGCGCCTATATTCAGGATGTCCTTTGCATAAACAGGAATCATGGCTGCAGCGCCGCCAAAAAAAACGGCAAACATATCTAATGTTATGGCACCTAATAACTCTTTGGTTTTATATACAAATCGTAATCCTTCCTTTACACTTTCCCAGGTACGTTTTTCACCCGGGTTTTCTGTAGGGGGTTTTCTTTTTAATTTCGTTAAAAAAATAAAGGATAAAGTCATCAGGCAAATAATAGTCAGCAAGGTTCCACTAATTCCGATTAATGCGATCAAAAATCCCCCGGTGGCATGCCCGCTAACGGATGCGCCCAACCAGGTGCCCTGACTCCAGGTCGTTGCATTTTGTAAGTAATTTTTTGGGACAATATATGCTAACAGCACATTGAAAACAGGGCCAACAAATGCCCGTATGATGCCGGTGCAAAAAATAATAAAATAAATACATAATGCGATTCCATGATTTGAAAGATGACTTGATGTAAAGGAAGTAGAAAAAAGAAAAAGCAATATAGCACAGGTAGTATATAAAATTAAGCCACGTAAAATCAATCTTTTCTTTTCATGTAAGTCAATAAAATGGCCAGCATATAATGCCAGAGAAATGGCAGGAATGACTTCTGAAAGCCCCAAAAGCCCGATGGCAAAAGGATCACGAGTCAGCAAATAAATCCACCATCCCAAAACCGTACTCATCATTCTCAATGACATGACAAAAGTGTATCTGCCCAGCATTAAAAATTTAAACTCCGGAATTCGAACGGATGCCATTGGGTCATTCTTGATTTGTGCATCCGGCATGTGATTAAATTAAAATGGTAATGGGTAATGTGGATAAAAAGATTCTGCTCTCCATAAAATCATTATGGGAGGGAAAAAAATTGTCTTGTTTCCTCAGCATTGTTTTTAATAGCATTTAAAACGATATCAATATGTGTTTCATTTCGTAGGAAATCTGCATTAGAAACATCAATATAAATTGTCTTTAGATGATGTTGCTTTATATAATCCGAATAGGTTTCCTGTATTTGATGCAAATAATTTAAAGAAATACCTTTTTCGAAAGAACGGTTTCTTTTGTCAATATTTTTTTTCAACGTATGCACAGGGGCATGCAGGTATATCAACAAATCCGGCTGTTGTAATTGTGGAAGCAGGCTTTCATAAAACTTTGCAAATAACCTGAACTCTTCTTCCGGCAAATTGATTTTGGCAAATAAGAGGCATTTCCCAAAATAATAATCCGCAATCGTGGCCTGATAAAAAAGGTCATTGACCTTCATGCGTTCTTTTAATTGCTTATATCTTTCTGCCAGGAAAAAAAGTTCCAGAGGAAATGCTTCTGATGCAGGGTCTTCATAAAAAGCAGGCAGGAATGGATTATCGGCTGCTTTTTCCAGAATGAGTCGGGCATTCAGCCTTTTCGCAAGTAAGCGGGCCAATGTCGTTTTACCTGATCCGATATTCCCATCTATGCTTATAAAATGGTATTTCATCTTTTGCTTACAACAAAAATAAGGGCGATGGCCATACTATGAATTAATTTTATACACATTCAACGGATCCTTACAAGATCCGAGCAGTGTGCTGATTTTTTTCGCTTGTTCGGGGTGGACATATTCTGAAGCTATTTCTGCTAGAGGCAACAGCGCAAAACGCCGCTGTGTCAATAAAGGATGTGGAACTGAAAGCCCCGGCTCATGAATCACCGCATGATTAAACAATAATATATCTATATCAATAATACGTGGGCCCATTTTAATCACTCTTTCCCTGCCCATTTCTTTTTCTATGGCCAATATTTTTTGCAATAGCTCTTTTGCCGAGAAATGAGTTTCCACGCAAATGGCCTGGTTTACAAAAGGCGGCTGATCTGTTATTCCCCAGGGTTCACTACCATATAATGCCGATGATAACAGGATCTTGCCACAATAAGATCTTATAAGTTGTAAAGCAGTATTCACCTGCATTTCCGGGTTAAGTAAATTACTTCCTGTAAGCAAATACGCAATATTCATTTTTCTTTCTGAAGTTCAAATATCTGTTTTTTCCAAAATAAAGTGGCCTCTAAATAATTTCCTAAAAGGATATTTTTGATTTTTATTTTTCAAAGGCAATTTTATCTGATAGTTTTGCATTCTAAAAAACAACCTGGTATGCCAAAGAAATATAGCCAGTGGAAAGCCATGCTGGCTATTACAAAAGCGAGCCTGATCGCCACTTTTCGTAGCCCTTCAGCCGTTGCTTTTAGTATTGGTTTTCCACTCATATTCATTCTTGTTTTTGGATTTATTAGTGGGGGTAATGGATTTTCAGTAGATGTGGCTTTTGATAAAAATGTTGATACTTCGAATGCAATTTATAAAGCATTGAATGCAAATTCTGCATTCAATATTCTTCATCAATCGGATAGTGAATCCATACACGCGCTACAAAAAGGTGATTTAACCGCAATAATCAATATTCAAAAGAAAGCTGCGCCGGATTCGGGGTATCTCGTTTCACTTAAAAGTTCGGATGCCGTAAGCCCCAGTAACACGAACATTATAGGTTCTGTTATCAAAGATATTATTGGCAATATGAATGCGGTCGCTTACCCACATGCCCCAACGGTAGCAACTCTAAATCCGGTCATAGAAAAAATCCCGGGTAGAAAATACACAGAAATTGATTTTATATTACCCGGTCAGTTAGGGTTTTCATTACTGAGCGCGGGTGTGTTTGGCGTTGCGTTTCTCTTTTTCAATTTGCGGCAACAATTGGTTTTAAAAAGATTTTTTGCCACCCCGGTCCGGAGATCTTATATGTTATTGGGAGAGGCCTTAAGCCGGGTGATATTTCAAATGATCACAGCGATTATTATTATCGGTATTGGTACCACAGCATTTCATTTTACACTGGTACATGGATTGACTACTTTCCTGGAAATTATGGTATTAAGTTTTATTTCATTAATTGTTTTCATGGGTTGCGGATTTATTGTTAGCGGGGTGGCGAAAAATGAAAGCACGATTCCTCCTTTTGCCAATTTATTTACCTTGCCTCAATTTCTGTTGGCAGGTACATTTTTCCCTATTACTGTTTTCCCAAAATGGCTACAGTTTATTTGTAATCTTTTACCGCTTACCCATTTCAATAATGCCATGCGCTCCATCTCATTTGAAGGGGCCAGTTTACTTGATTGCTGGAAAGAAATTGGCATCTTGCTGATTTGGGGAGTTATTGTTTATGCTATTGCCATTAAAGTTTTTAAGTGGGAATAATTTCTAATTAAAAAAAATCGGATGCGTGTCATTAAATTAGCTTTCATTTCTTTTATTATCTTATTCCTCATTGTTACCGGCATTGGTTTACTTTTCCCGGCATCCGTACGTGTATCAAGGGCTACCGATATAAATGCACCACGAGATAGTGCCTATTTATATGTATCGGATATGAAATACTGGAAATTTTGGATGAATGGCGCTGACACAGGAACACTTACATTTCTTTCTCAAAAAACAAGTGGCCCTGGTACAGTTGTTCGATTTGGAAATTATGAAGTGAGTGAACTGATTGCCACTAAAGATTCTATCATTACGGAATGGAAAAGTACAAAAGGAAGTATTCAGCGATCCGTTTTTAATATTATTTCAAGGGATACCAATAGCGCTACAATAAATTGGTATTTTACTTCTACAGTTCAATGGTATCCCTGGGAAAGATTCAGCTCCATGATGAATGATAAAATTATGGGACCGCCTATGGAAAGCAGTTTATCTGCTCTTAAAAAGAAGCTGGAGACGCATTAATTATTTCAGCAGGCTTAACATAAAATCAAACACTAATTTTAATTCATGCTCCGTAATACAATATGGCGGCATGATATAAACGGTATTTCCTAAAGGCCTTAAGTAAATTCCCGTTTTTAGAGCTTTTTCGGTTATCGTTTTGCTTATGGAATTCAGGTATTCATTTTTACCTTCGTCAATTTCAAAGGCCAGGATGGTTCCTAAGTGTCGTATATTTTTTACTGGCCTCTCAAGTTTTCCCTGCAACATATTCAGTTGTCTGGTAAATTGATCTATAACTAAGGTCAAAAGGCGAATTTTTTCCCTGCAATCCTCTTTATCCAATAATTCCATACTTGCCAAAGCGGCGCTGCAGGCAATTGGATTGGCCGTAAAAGAATGCCCATGAAAAAAAGTATGCAAGGGATTATCACTGCTATAAGCATCATAGATTCTGTCAGTGCAGGCTGTAGCACCCAGCGCCATAGTGCCACCGGTAAGGCCTTTACTCATACAAATAATATCCGGTTTGATCTCCATATATTCACTGGCAAAAAACTTTCCTGTGCGAAAAAAACCAGTCATCACCTCATCGGCAATGCAAATAATATCATGCGATTTCACTTTTTGTAAAAGCAAATTGAAATATTCAGCCTGGTACATTTTCATACCACCGGCACCCTGCACCAAAGGCTCATAAATAAATGCCGCTATATTTTCAGCATGGGCATCAATGATTTTAAAAAGAGCTGGCAGATTATTTTCATCCGGTGTGTCTATAAAAATGACTTCAAAAAACAGGTCCTGAAATGCCAGTGTAAATACGCTTCTTTCACTTACTCCCATTGCGCCAAAAGTATCTCCGTGGTAGGCGTTTTTAAATGCCAGGATTTTTTTTCTTTTTGATTGGGAATCATTATTCCACCAAAATTGGATAGCCATCTTCAGGGCCACTTCCGTAGAAGTAGAGCCATTATCACTATAAAATATTTTTGAAAAGCCCCCGGGTAATTTTTCCAACAATTTTTCTGCAAGCGCTACTGCAGGCTGATGTGTAAAGCCGGCAAAGATCACTTGCTCCAGTTTGAGGGCTTGTTCAAATATTTTTTGTGCAATATGAGGATTTGCATGACCATGCAAGGTGACCCACCAACTACTGATGGCATCAATATAAGATTTCCCCTGCTCATCAAAAAGCAGGCTTTCTTTCGCTTGCACTATAGGAATGGGAGGTAGTCTATTTTTTTGCGCCGTAAATGGATGCCATACAAATTGCTTATCTTTTTGCAGTAATGTCATACGCAAATATATTAAGCAAACATTTGGCCTGCCAAAAGCAATAGGCAGAATTAAACAAAAGGCAATGGAAAAGTGCCAGGTTTTATCAAAAGTTCCTATATGTTCTTCCCAACAACTAAAACATGGTTCAATTATTTTATTTTTTCATTATCAAATAAATCTTTTGACAACATGCTACAGTTATTATGTAGAAAAGCTTTTCGGGAAGAAGATAAGAATGCCGGATATTTTTTGAAAATAGAAAAAGTTCATAAAGTTGCTTCTTAAAAAGATATTACTTACATCTTTAATACATTACATTTAATTTTAGGCTTTTGGTTTTATCTTTATTTTTTCATTGCCAATGAAAATCCTCAAAAAAGTTTTAAAAATATTCCTTCGAAGTATTTTGGTTTTACTGGGACTGCTCTTCCTTGTGTACCTTTTAATACAAACCGGCCCGGTACAGAATTTCCTGGCAGGCAAAACCACATCTTATTTATCCAGGGAGTTAAAAACTGAAGTAAGTTTAAAGAAAATTGGTTTTTCATTGCTTGATAAAGTGGACCTGAATGGCCTTTTAATTAAAGACCAGAAAAAAGATACGCTACTATATGCAGGTTCATTAAAATTAAGGGTCACGGACTGGTTTATTTTCAAAAAACAAATAGAATTAAAATATATAGGCCTGGAAGATGCCGTAATCTACCAGAACCGTAAAGATTCCATTTGGAATTTTCAGTTTATCATAAATTATTTTTCCCAAAAACCTACTACAAAAAAAGATACTTCAGGTATTCGTTTGGACTTTAAAAAAGTGGACCTTAAAAATGTTTTATACATAAAAAATGATGAATGGGTAGGCCAGAAGATGAGTGCCAAAGTAGGCAGCCTTTTATTAGAAGCCGAAAAGATTGACCTGGCAAAAAGTTTTTTTCAAATCCAATCTATTGACCTGGACAAACCACGTTTTATCCTGGAGAATTTTCAAGGTTTTCGTCCGGACAGCCTTTCCGTTAAAACATCTGGAAAGGACAGTATCTCCCATCTCAATCCGGATGGAATTTTTGCTAAAGTTCAATCAATTAAAATAACCAATGGCTATTTTGGCAATTTAAAAAGAGGCGCCCATTCTGAAACAGAGAAGTTTGATGGTACAAATATCCAGGCTTCATCATTGAATGGCACTATTCTACATTTTGTTTTAGAAAAAGATACATTACGGGCACAAATAAATCTTAGTGCAAAAGAGCGGAGTGGTTTTGAGTTAAAGAAATTAAAAGCCGACTTAAAAATCAATCCGCAGATCATGGAATTTAGTAACCTGGATTTGCGTACGCCTAAATCGCATATTGGGGATTACTATGCGATGCGGTATCATCATTTTAATGAGGATATGGCAGACTTTATTGACAAGGTTTCTATTGCAGCTAATTTTAAAAATGCTACTGTAAACAGTAATGATATCGCTTATTTTGCCCCTCCATTAAAAGCATGGAAAAAAGAATTTTTATTGAGTGGAAAATTCAGAGGTATCATTCACGATTTCCAGGTTAATGATCTTTTTATACGATCCGATGAAAATACCTATGCCAGTGGAAATTTTTCAATGAAAGGGCTTCCGGATATTGACCGGACTATTATTCAATTAAATAATGCGGTATTACAAACCAATAACCGGGAAATTGCATTTTTATATAATGGCCTCTCAAAATTAAAAACGCCTGATTTTGCTTCTCTGGGCAATGTACGATTCCAGGGTAATTACCAGGGCACCATCCATGATTTTTCTATCAATGGAAATTTCAGTACAGCGCTTGGCGCTTTTTATACACAACTCAGATTGGGCCTGCCAAAGTATGGAGAGCCGGTATATGCCGGCAAGTTGCAAACAAAGCAATTTAACCTGGGTCGTTTTATCCATTCGGATTCACTTGGCCTGGTAAGTTTTGAAGGAAAAGTAAATGGTACAAGTTTTACTTTAGATAAAATCAAAACCACCCTGGATGGCGTATTTGCCAATTTAGAATTTAATCATTATAACTATCAAAATCTTCGTTTCAACGGCACATTACAAAAACAACAATTCAATGGTGAATTCCTGGCCAATGATCCGAATTTTAATTTTACCAGTAATATTGAAATTGATTTATCCGGAGAAGCGCCCAGTTTCAATATTCTCGGCGACTTAGGCTGGGCAAATTTTCAAAAATTGCACTTAACCAACAGAGATTTTCAGTTAACAGGATTATTTGACCTGAACTTTACCGGCCATAATATTGATGATTTTTTAGGGACAGCGAAAATATTGAATGCTGTTTTACTCAGTGATAAAACGGAGCTCGATTTTGACTCACTAAGCGTTCAGGCATTTTTTGACAGTAGCAATGAAAAAAACTTAAGTATTATCAGTAACCAATTTAATGCTTTAGTAAAAGGGCGGTTTTCAATCCTCGATTTACCTACCAGTTTTCAATCATTTTTAAACAGCTATTACCCTGCATTAATCAATAAGCCTAAAAATGCACCACAAAATCAAAATTTCTCAGTCACAGTTCATACTTATAATTTTGATAAATATGCTCAATTAATAGACCCAAAATTATCCGGGTTGGACAGCGCTTCCATTATGGGATATGTAAATAGCTCCAGTAAAGATTCCGGCTTTTATTTCACTACCAACTTTCCGAATGCACAATATGGTAAATATAAATTGAAGAATGCTCTGATAACCGGCTCCGGCGCTTTTGACACGTTGCGAATCAATGGAGATATAGACCGCGTATATATCGGCGACAGCCTGTTTTTCCCCAGTTCAAAATTCACGATCATTTCTTCCAATAACCATTCCGTATTGCACCTGGAAACCAGCGCCAACGCTAAATTGAACGCTGCAGACCTGAATGCGGATATTTATAATCTGGATGATGGTGTTCGTATTCAATTCAGGCCATCTTCTTTTGTGATCAATTCTAAAAAATGGGAATTGGAAAAAGAGGGTGAACTCGTGATCAGGAAGAATAGCGCAATAGCCAATAATGTGAAATTTACACAAGGATTCCAGGAAATTTCAGTGGAAAGTGAAAAGCGGGATAGCACAGCCGGAAATAATCTTGTTGTAAAATTAAACAATGTAAATATTGGTGATTTCACCTCATTGTTTATTAAAAGCCCCACTTTGGAAGGTATAGCCAATGGCCAGGTTTACCTGCGTGATTTTTATGGCAAATTTAATGCAGCAGCAGCTATTGAAGCTACACAATTCAGGCTGGATAATGATTCTATTGGCCATGTGAGTATTCAATCAAATTATTCCAATGCAACTGGAAAAATTGATTGGCTGGTACATTCCGATAATGAACTTTTTGGCATCAATGCCAACGGTTTTTTTAATTTGAAAGATAGTGTGAATAAACCTTTATATACGACCTTGAAATTAAATCATACACGGATCAGCTTTCTCAACCGTTTTTTGAATACCATTTTCTCTGACCTTGATGGTTTTGCTACAGGAGACCTGGTACTTCAGGGTTCACCAAATTCTCCAATCATCACTGGTAATGCAGCACTAACCGATGCAGCCCTAACAGTGAATTATACAAAAGTGCGTTATAATGTAGATTCCGCAGATATCCATTTCACGGATAATTCAATCAATTTTGGCAATCTGATTATCCGGGACAGGTATAATAACACCGGCACTATTAAAGGGATTTTATATGAAACCGGTTTTAAAAATATGCGTTATGATTTCGATATGTCCACCAATAAATTATTGCTCCTGGATACTAAAGAAAATGATAATCAACAATTTTATGGGAAAGCCATTGGCAAAGCAACCATGAGCATTAAAGGCCCACAGGAAGATATGCGTATGTCCATAAAAGGTGAAGTAAATGATACTACACATATTTATATTCCTACTTCCAATGATAAAGAAAGTGCTGAAGCGGATTTTATTGTTTTTAAACAATATGGTGAAAAAATTGTCACACCGGTTAGTACTTCAGAAACCAAACTCTCTGTTGACCTTGATCTTACCGCCAATAACCAGGCACAAATAGATGTAATCCTTGACCCGCTTTCGGGAGATGTTATAGAGGCTACGGGAAATGGAAGACTGAAAATTAAGGTCCCTGCTACAGGAAATATGACCATGAATGGAAGGTATAATATCGAAAAAGGAAAATATAATTTTAATTTTCAATCTCTGGTACGCCGACCATTTGATTTTGAAGAGGGTAGCAATAATTACATCGAATGGAATGGAGATCCTTATAAAGCCGACTTACATGTAGATGCTCAATATACAGCCAGGAATGTAAGCCTGGGCTCTTTAGTAAATAATACGGGCCTCAATCTTGGAGGCACAGTACAGGGGTATCGTGGTGATGTTTATGTAATAGCTGAATTACGCGGATTACTTACTAAACCGGATATTCAATTTCGTTTTGCTTTTCCACAGGGAAGCCCCATCAATAATGATAATAACCTTCGTTTATTTTTAAATAAAGTACAGCAGGATAATAATGAAATGCTGAAACAGGTCACCTGGTTGATTGTCTTTGGTAGTTTTGCTCCATATGGTGAAATCGGTGGAGGCGGCAATCTCGCACGGTCCACTGGGATCAATACCATTTCACAAAAAATAAGCTCAGAAGTCAATAAAATTGTTTCCAATTTCCTTACAAAACTTACAGGTGATAAAAGTTTACAATTTGATGTGAGCACTTCTACATATAGTAGCGCAGACCTTATTGGAGGCGCTTCCTCAAATAACAAACTGGACCGGCAACAGGTCAATCTCAAAGTAAATCAAAGCTTGTTGAATGGTAAAGTAATCGTAACATTTGGAACCGGGCTCGATTTCAATATCAGCAGTTCTGCAATACAACAGGGAAATTTCCAATGGTTACCGGATATTTCCGTGCAAATTATATTATCCCGAGATAGGAAATTGCGGGCGATCATTTTCAATAAAAGCAGTTTGGATGTATCGAGTGGAAGCATTGGCCGTACTACCAGGCAAGGTGTAAGCATTACCTATTCTTTTGATTTCCCTAAAGACAGTAATATAATTTTAGAACCAAAACCAAAGAAACGTAAAGTGCCTTATAATGACTCATCCAATACAAATGAAGAATAAATTTTTCAACGGAAAAGTTTACTCAAACTGATCATTTTTTGTAAATCGCCTGCTTTAAGCAAATAAGCATTCGCCAAATATGGCGATGGTGTTTTTATGAAAATAATTCCAGGCGTTTGGCTTATTCTCCGGAAATGAATTTTATATTTCTTTGAATACCTTCATACTTACTGCGTTTTAAAGGGGAACGTTTAAAAATAGATTTAAAATATTCCTCACTCATTTCCATCCACTCTTCTTTACTCAGGTCCAGTATTTCAGGAATTGGATTTAGAGCGGGATCACCGCTTGGTTTACTAAACCTGTTCCATGGACAAACATCCTGGCATATATCACATCCAAACATCCATCCATCAAAACGGTCTTTCATGGTTTCCGGAAGAGTTAAATCTTTTAATTCAATCGTGAAATAACTAATACATCTGCTTCCATCAATTACCCTGTCTTCCTGTATAGCTTCCGTGGGGCAGGCATCAATACATCGTGTACAGCTACCACAATAATCTTTTAAATAAGGTACATCCTCTTCCAATGCTAAATCCGTTATCAGGGTGGCAATAAAGAAAAATGAACCCTGAGATTTATTGATGAGGTTACCATTCTTCCCAATCCATCCCAGGCCACTTCTTTGTGCCCAACTCCTTTCCAAAACGGGAGCAGAATCCACGAAGCCACGACCATTGATCTCTCCAATATTGGTGCGCAATTCATGCAGGAATTCATTCAATTTTTCTTTGATATAAAAATGATAATCCTGCCCATATGCATATTTAGATATTTTGGGAGCCTGTGGATGCTGAGTAGTTGCCGGGAAATAATTTTTCAATACCGTAATTACCGACTTTGCACCGGGCACCAATAAATCAGGCTGTGTACGTAAATCAAAATAATTTTCCATATACGACATCTTCCCATGAAAACCCTTGTGCAACCAATTTTCCAGGCGCCTTGCATCATCATCCAATTTCTTAGCTTTCGCTATTCCGCAAAACTCAAAGCCAAGTCTTAAGGCAGTTGATTTAATAAATGAAGTATGCAATGAAGAAGGTAGCATTGTACTAAAAAAATAAATTCATCAAAGATACAAAGCTAGAATGAGGTTAATAGTTATTAAGAATTGATCATTTATGCTCTTTGGTTAAAAAGATGTGCTGCAAATATTGCATGAAAATCTTATGGGTGCTGCCTTTGCGGCAGAAATACCATGATTTAAACGACATTTTTTCTTAAATAAAAACTGGATTTAATTTTGCTGATTTAAGACATCTGATAAACAATAAAAATCTATCATACACATGGCATTAAATAATTATACCGTAAAGGCTCAGGAAATCATACAGGCTGCTCAACAGGAAGCATTCAATAACCAAAATCCAAATATTGAATCATTACACCTGCTTAAAGTATTACTTGATGATCATGACAGCCCGATCCAATTCTTACTAAAGAAAAATAATATCAATATCCCGCATATTGAAAGTAAAATCGCAGATGCTATATCTCATTTACCAAAAACAAGTAGTGGCGACCCGGCGCAAATGATGAGTCGCGACCTGAACAATGTATTACTTAGGGCGAATTCATCTCTTAAAACTTTTGGAGATGAGTTTATCAACCCGGAACATCTACTCATCGGGCTGTTACAAACCAATGATGAAACGTCCAAAATATTGAAAGATGCCGGGCTTACTGAAAAAGGACTGGTCACCGCTATCAAAGAATTGAGAAAAGGCACTACTGTAAATTCTCAAACACAATCACAACAATTCAATGCTTTACAGAAATATGCAAAAAATTTAAATGAACTGGCCGGCGCAGGCAAACTGGATCCCGTTATTGGACGCGATGAGGAAATTCGCCGGACATTACATATTCTCTCTCGCAGATCAAAAAACAATCCTTTATTGGTTGGAGAACCCGGTGTAGGGAAGACGGCTATTGCAGAAGGATTGGCACACCGTATTGTGAACGGAGATGTACCTGAGAATCTGAAATCAAAAATTATTTTTGCTTTGGATATGGGCTTATTAATTGCCGGCGCAAAATATAAAGGGGAATTTGAAGAGCGCTTGAAAGCAGTAATTAAAGAAGTCACAGACAGTGATGGAGAAATCATTCTTTTCATTGACGAAATCCATACCCTCGTTGGTGCCGGTGGCGGGGAAGGCGCCATGGATGCAGCAAATATTTTGAAACCGGCATTGGCACGGGGTGAGTTGCGGGCTATCGGCGCAACAACCTTGAATGAATATCAAAAATTTTTCGAAAAAGATAAAGCTCTTGAAAGAAGATTTCAAAAGGTAATGATTGATGAGCCCAGCGTGGAAGATGCCATTTCTATTTTACGTGGATTAAAAGACCGCTATGAAACACATCATCATGTGCGTATAAAAGATGAAGCCATTATTGCTGCAGTAGAATTATCCAATCGGTATATCACAGATCGGTTTTTGCCTGACAAAGCTATTGATCTCATTGATGAGAGTGCAGCAAAACTCAGGCTGGAAATGAATTCCATGCCGGAAGAACTAGATACTCTGGAAAGACAGATTCGTCAACTTGAAATAGAAAGAGAGGCCATCAAAAGGGAAGATGACGCACAAAAATTAAAAGAACTAAATACCTCCATCAGTAATCTTATGGTGGAAAGAGATACCTATAAAGCGAAGTGGAAAGAAGAAAAAGATCTCGTAGATAAAATTCAAAATGGAAAAGCCACAATTGAACAACTAAAGACACAGGCTGATAAAGCAGAACGTGATGGTGATTATGGTAAAGTTGCCGAAATACGCTATGGAAAAATTCAGGAAGTGGAAAAAAATATTGAATCGTTCACAACTGAATTGGGAAAAATAAGTGAACATTCTCGCCTGATGAAGGAAGAAGTAGATGCAGAAGATATTGCAGAGAATGTAGCTAAAGCAACCGGCATTCCCGTAAGCAGGATGCTTCAAACAGAGAAAGAAAAATTATTGCATCTTGAAGAAAAATTGCATGAGCGTGTCATCGGACAGGACGAAGCCATTGCAGCTGTTGCAGATGCAATACGCAGAAGTCGCGCAGGTTTAAGTGACCCCAAAAAACCTATAGGCTCATTTATTTTTCTTGGCACCACAGGTGTAGGAAAAACTGAACTTGCAAAAGCGCTTGCAGCATTTTTATTTGATGATGAAAGCATGATGACCCGTATAGACATGAGTGAATACCAGGAAAAGCATACTGTTTCCCGTTTAATCGGCGCCCCTCCCGGGTATGTTGGTTATGATGAGGGCGGACAACTTACAGAAGCGGTTAGACGTAAACCCTATAGTGTGGTATTATTAGATGAAATAGAAAAAGCACATCCGGATGTATTTAATGTGTTGTTGCAAGTGTTGGATGATGGACGGCTCACAGATAATAAAGGACGAGTAGTGAATTTCAAAAATACTATTATCATCATGACGAGCAATTTAGGGAGTCACATTATCCAGGAAGCCTTTGAAGATGTAGATGAGAAAAACCTGGATGAAGTAGAAGAAAAGACCAAAGCTGAGGTGATGACCTTACTGAGGCAGACTATTCGCCCGGAGTTTTTAAATCGAATTGATGAGATTATCATGTTTCATCCATTATTGAAAAAACAAATCAGGGGAATTATTCATATTCAATTGAAGCAATTGCATGACCTCTTAATGGAAAATAATATTGATCTTGAATTTTCTGATTATCTGATTGATTATCTCGTAGAAAATGGCTATGACCCACAATTTGGCGCAAGACCATTAAAAAGGCTTATTCAAAAAGGGATCATCAACCAATTAAGTAAAAAAATTCTATCCGGTGATATCAACCGTGATTTTCCAATGTTGGTGGATGTATTTGATGGTCAGATTGTATTTAGAAATGAAAAATAGGGATATTTTGTTTTGATGAGATAAAGTTTAAAAATGAATTCCGGATGTCCATAAAAGATTCTCTATTAGGAATAATGTAATTTTGCAAAATAAATAAATTATATGCCAGACTCCATTGAAAGCGCCATTGAAGATATCAAGCAGGGGAAACTTATTATCGTAGTAGATGATGAGGATCGGGAAAATGAGGGCGATTTTATCACTGCAGCAGCAAATGCAACTCCTTCCATTATCAATTTTATGAGTAAGGAAGGCCGGGGATTAATCTGTACACCCATCACGGAAGCTCGAGCAGCCGAATTGGATTTGGATCTCATGGTCTCAAACAATACGGCATTACATGCGACTCCTTTTACCGTAAGCATAGATCTTCTTGGGCATGGTTGCACAACCGGAATAAGCGCACATGACCGTAGTAAAACGGTTCTTTCTTTAATCAATCCTAAAACAAAAGCTTCTGATCTTGGCAGACCGGGCCATATTTTCCCTTTAAGAGCAAAAGATGGTGGCGTACTGCGTCGTGCCGGTCATACTGAGGCCACGGTAGATTTAGCCCGCCTGGCAGGTTTTGAGCCTGTAGGTGTATTGGTAGAAATCATGAATGAAGATGGCACCATGGCCCGTTTACCTGAACTGGAAGTGATTGCCAAAAAATTTGACTTAAAGATTATCACGATTAAGGATTTGATTGAATACAGGTTAAAATCCGACTCCCTCATCCAGGAGATTGTGGAAGTAGATATGCCCACAAAATATGGCAATTTTACCTTGCATGCTTTTAAAGAAAAAACGACCGGAGCAGAACATCTTGCTCTTACCAAAGGTACATGGGAAGCAGGAGACCCCATTCTCACACGTGTACATTCCAGTTGTTTTACAGGAGATATTCTGGGTAGTTTCCGATGTGATTGTGGCGATCAGTTACATACAGCGATGCAAATGGTGGAAAAAGAAGGAAAAGGCGCTATCTTATATATGAACCAGGAAGGCCGCGGCATTGGCCTCGTGAATAAATTGAAAGCCTATAAATTACAGGAAGAAGGAATGGACACTGTAGAAGCGAACTTATACCTGGGCTTTGGTATGGATGACAGGGATTATGGTGTAGGGGCACAAATTCTTCGCCATCTTGAAATCACCAAATTAAAACTTATGACGAATAATCCAAAAAAGCGTGTCGGCTTAATGGGTTACGGTTTAGAAATAGTAGAAATAATACCTATAGAAATCAGCGCTAATCCTTTTAATGAAAATTATCTCAAAACAAAAAGGGATAAACTCGGTCATAATATTCTTGCCGGTAAATAACCGGCTTGAATATATTTCCCCAAATTATGTATGGACAAACATAAATCCCGCCTTGATATTGTCAATATTGTACTGGAAGATTGTATAATAGCCTATCCGGTTTCATCCTTTGTTATAAGCCTCTATAAACAATATATGGATCGGGGGAGTCTGAGTAAAAAACAGTTGCAAGGATTATACAGTAAGGCTGCAGCCATCAAAGGTATATCACCGGGAAAGCTTGCCGGATTGGAAGCTATCATGAAGAAAATGAGTACAAGAAATAAAACTGAAGTACCCATACATGCAGAAATTATCGAAAAAGATGAAAGCCTCCTGTTGTTGATGAATGAAATCCTGGCAAAATATCCTCAACATAAAAGGGTGAAGTTTTTGAAAGCAAAATTTGAAAACAATGAACCCATTTCACCAACCGAAATCGCCGAATTAAAAAAGTTCAAATCTATATTGTTGAAGACCTGATTCATTGAATGCTGGCAGGAATTATATAAAAAGAATTATTGCCCAGGGTATTCTCTGTTATATATAATTGAGAAAGTATTATTTTTTTACTTGTTCAAAGGGTATAGAAACACCAATTCCAATCAGGCTTTTAACTTGTAAAGCCGGGCTATCATTATTTTTCCCAAACAATTTAACATCATCGTCATAAATCATATCAAGGCCATATGTAGCCGTCATATATTTATTGATTTGAAAATTCAGGTAATTCGTATAGTATAAATCCACATTGGATGGATTATTTTGATAATCGGTAAACAAATCCAGGCGCCCTTTATAGCTTACATTCTTTATGATATTTGCTGAATAATTGACTGAAGCAAATGCACCTATCTGATTCAGTACATGTTTCCCGGCGGCCACTCCATAAGCTCCTTTTGCCGATAACGTTTTATTGGCGATGATAGTGGTCCTGTTCGTTAAAGGAGAAAGAAATAATGAAAAATTAGTTACCGGTTTGAAATCAAAACCTACCGCCAGTACCAAATACATAGGTGAAATAAAAGATGAAGATAAATAGGCGCTATCACCTATATAGCCATATCCATTAAACAATTGTGTTCGAAGATTGAATAATCCTGACAAATAGATTTTTTTAGTTGTATCAAGCTTATAACCATATTTAGATAATACATCTATCCGATCATCATTTTTTCTTCCTCCCTGTGAGGTCGTTTTAAGGTAACCAAAATTAAAATCAAAATTATTGTCCCAAGTATGTCTGACGCCCCTGTTTAGCAGGTAATAATTAAAATAAGAAACAATAGCCAAAGAAAAATTTTCACCGCCAGCCGCCCAGTTTGATAATGAACCTTGGGCTATATTTAAATTAAATAATCCACTTCTTTTCCATTGCCATCCGGTAGTATCATTCGGGTCTTTTTTAACGGTGCGAAATATTTCTACGGGCACTTCCTGAACAGGCATATCAACCTGTGCATCAATATGTGTAAAAAGTAAAAAGCAAATTGCAGTAATGGTTATTTTCCGCATCTCGAAGTTTTTTCAAATGCGCAAATATAAATTGGGAAAGAAAAAAATTCTGTTAACAAAACATTTAAAGCCCCAAAATTATTCAGTAAGAATCCTACATTTGCCGGATTATGCAAATACAGGTATTAAAATCGAAGATTCACAGAGCCGTCATTACAGAGGCAAACCTGAACTATGTTGGCAGCCTGACTCTGGATGAAGATCTGATGCTGGCAGCTAACCTGATTGAAAATGAGAAGATTCAAATTGTGAATGCCCATAATGGTTCTCGCATTGAAACCTATATTATCAAAGGCAAAAAAGGAAGTGGTACCGTTTGTCTCAATGGCCCTGCCGCCCGTAAAGGAGCTGTGGGCGATGTTGTTATTATCATATCTTATGCTAGCATGGATTTTGAAAAAGCTAAAAGTTTTCAGCCTGCTTTAGTCTTTCCAAAAGAGGGGAATAAATTATAAGAACGGTATCTTATAAGTGACCAAATGAATTAATTTCATAAAATATTTTTTAAAAGCGCCTATTCCATTTTTTGGAAAGGTTATTGATTGTATTTTTTGTATCAAAATATTTCGAAAAATTTTAAAAAACACATTATGAAAAAATTATTTGCAATCGCACTATTTTCAGCCGCCTGTCTATTTCAATATCAAGCACAAGCGCAGGATTCAAGCATGACGGAAAAAACCGACACTAAAATGCCGGAAGATAAATCTAAAAGACCAAGTCCGCCGGCTGTTGTTACACAAAAAACGGATGAAGGAATTACCATCACCATTAATTACAGTCAGCCTTCTGTTAAAGGCCGGACAATCGGGAAAGACCTCGAACCCATGGATGGCAAAGTATGGCGTACCGGTGCCAATGAAGCAACTACATTTACCGTAGATAAAGATGTGAACATCGAAGGGAAAAACTTAGCTTCAGGTACATATTCCTTATTTACCATTCATTCCGGAAATGAGTGGACTATTATCTTCAATAAAGTTGCTAATCAATGGGGCGCATTTAAATACGATTCCACCCAGGATGCTCTGCGCGTGAACGTGCCCTCAGAAAAAGCTGATTCTTTTTCAGAGAAAATGACCTTTTCAATTGATGATGATGGAACAGTGGATCTGCTATGGGGAGACCTGCAAGCAGAATTTAATGTAGGAGCAGAATAAAAAATTCTTAAAAGCGCTTTCATTTTGAAGGCGCTTTTTTTTCATAATCCACTACATACGTTTTGCTTAAAAAATCATGTAATGGCATATTCAGAAAAGGTATAAAAAAACAATCTATTACGGTTATTCGGATCAAACTTCGAATAAGAATCTGAAAAAAAGACGGCTTGCCCCCCGCTGCATTGGCGACCCTGGAAATGGTGAGCAATTTCCCCACTGTACGACCATTGATAGATTCGAAAACCAGGTAATACAAAAAAAGGATTAATGCCATAAAATAATAAAAAGGATAATATGGAATGTGGTAATAAAACACATTAAAATTCCATATTTTATAAACGATATATGTGATAATAAAAATAATAGTGGTGTCCACTAAAAAATTCATCACGCGTGTACCAATACCTACTTTTCTCATTTTGCAAATATCAGCGCATTAAGTACATTTTTCCATATCCCTTATTAAAATATTTATCCGTATCTACCTGGTTGCCATTGGAATCATAGGTAGGGAACTTATCCAATGATTTTCCATTCAGGTTAGTCAGTACCCGGTAGAGATATACCCCATTAGCGAGTTTTTGCCCGTACTGATCCGTACCGTCCCATTTAAATTCAGTGATATTGCGTCCTATATGCAATGGGCCTAATTCGGCAGAAGTTATTTCCCGAACAATTTTCCCGGTAATTGTCAAGATTTGTATTCGGATATTTTGTGGCAATACACTTCCGGTAACCGTAAACGCAAATGCTGTAGATGTGGTAAATGGATTTGGATAGTTAAACAAATTGCTGATCATCGGAGTATTATACACATTAAAAGAAACGGTATAATCAACAAAGCCTGCAGGATTCCCTGTTTTATCCTGACCATGTACCAGTAACCTATAGGTGCCATCTGTCAATAAAAAGGGTGTAAAATCTACTGTTGCAATATTATCTGCACTGCCCGTAGCCGGAGTAAAAATGAGTGTATCATTATTAAAATAAAATCTTCGCTGACTGCCATCCGGGTACACTAATTGTACGGAAAAAAGACTGGTATCATCTAATAATAAATATTTCGATTCATCTTTCATTTTGATAAGAACATGGGGATTGGCAGAAACAATGTCATTATTTAATATGTGTACGCCATCAAAAGTTACATCCAGAGTTGGTTTATAATTATCTGTAGCAACAAGGAAATTCTTATATAAAAAGTTGTTGAAATGATATTGCTCCGGTTGATCATTATCCGGGTTTATATCCAGGTATAAATTATTTAACCCATTAAAATTCTTTGAATCAATAGACGTCGTTACGGATGCAGTATCCCCGGGATTCAATGCTTTTAATTTTGGAATAAAAACATTCGTGCCCACATTATTAGCATCATAGATGGTCATATTAACGGCAATACTATCTGCAAAAGCGGTCTCACTAACATTTTTAAAAGCAATACTGAAATTGGTTTTTTCTCCCAGACCCAATGTGTCTTTGAAAGAATATAAAATATTGGGTGCCAGCGCTCCTTCAGGAACAGGGTCATATAAAATACGCCAGTAGCGCAACTGGTAAGGAGTCAGATTGATACTATCCGCATCGCGCATGCGTAGTTTGATAAAAGGATATTGAACCGGGCTCACTGCGGAAATATCAAAGTTTTGTTGCCCCGAATTCAATGTATATAAAACAGATTCTGCTCCGGCAGTGTTTACACCGATTACATCAACATTTACATGATCACCGGGTTGATTGTCCAGACTGGCACCGCGCCACACTACTGATTTCCAGGCTTTAGCCGGGCCAAAAGAAGGGGATGTAATGAAACCCAGACTATCCGGTGAGATGATGATTTTATCCAGGATGATTTTATCATATAGACCCTCACTCAAATCCCATGAAGTTGTGAAAGCCGGCGTATTTTTTTGATATACAAAAGCCCATGTTCGTGCATAAGTAAAGGAATCTAATCCGCTAAAACCCACATTGATCATTCGGTTATACAAGGTGTTGCCGGCTCCATAAATATTCGCATCATTTTTCCAAACATCAACATAGGGTGTTTGATCAAAAGGTTGATCTAAGAATAATCTTGTCGTTACAATAGATCCATTCGGTATCCAGTCCATAAAGTCGCGCATCTTTCTTCTGCCAACCGTATCCATATAAGTAAACTCAAAATTATATTGGGAACCAATCTTTCCGCAAACACCGCCACTTCCCATAAACCCTCCATAACTTCCACTTGGAGTGGTAGAAGGAATGGCCTGATTATAAAATGGTTTAAGTGTCACCGGATCAAATACATTAAACACAACGGAATGCCCCATGCAACGATATGAACTGATTGTATATCCATTTATCTGTACCTGAAAATCTGCATCCTGTGCGCCACTAAACCCAAAAATGGAATTGATAATTTGCATGGAAGATAAGATGCTATCATAATACCATTTCCTGGAAAAGCTATCTATATAAATCCGGTCCGTAGAAGATTTTAAATGTTGATATAAATGCGACTGGTTGTAACCAAAACTGCTTCCCGGAAGATAAACAAAACTGCTGGTATTCCAGTGATAGACACCATCAGTGGGTACCGGAGCTACACGCCAATAATAAACTGTACTATCTGTAAAAGGTATTCCGGCATTGAACTCCAATGCGCCTCCAACAGAATTGATCGTTTGATTGTATTTCAAAGGCGAATTAAAAAGCTCCGTAGTATCTATTTCCATAGCATACTGTTGCAGTGGTGCAATAGGATTAGCTGTGGAAGCCACCAGTTTAATCCCTTGCTTATTTACAATAGCAAAATCATAAGGATAAACCGGCTTTAATTCATCTTCATAAATAAAAAATGATTTTGTGATGGTATTATTTAATTCACTCAATTCATCATACTTAAAATTATCATCTATGGTAACTATAAGTTTATTTTCACCGACATCCGTTGATGCTACGATTGGCACCGTCAATTTTACAGAATCTATATAACGAACTGATTTGATATTTTGTGAAAAAAGAGATACGATATTACCATTGGGGTATTGTCTTTTAATGGAAAAAGAAACCGAATCGCCTAATGCTTTCCCAATATTATAGATATAGGTTTTGATATCAAAACTTCCACTGGCAACAGAAATAAAAGTGGGATTAATGATTACCTGTGGTTCTTCAATAACAAAGTCAGGTTTGGTATGGGCGTTGATTTTGATGGCGGGATCTCCATGTAATACATTTTCTTCTGCATGCAGATACCGAGTGGTAGAGTCAATGCCTCTATTACTCAATAAGTAATTTAAGGCATCATAAATATTGAAAGAGATTGGTTCATTGTAATCATCAATAGACAGGGATTGATAAAATCCTTTGCAATAATTATCCAAAAAGCTTTCCACACCAAAATGTGTACTAGCTATAAACCCAATGGAGCCTCTGTCTTTCGCGAGTACATATAATTCTGATAAGGATGTGATAAGGTTCATGCGGGATGTATCAAAAGAAAAGATATTTCCTGCACTACATCCATTTACCAGAAACATGGGGTACTTTCCGTAATTATTATATTGATCCGGAGAATTTAAATTATAATCCAAAGCAGTTGCGGCGGAATGACCAAAGTAGTTTAATAAACTGATGCCATTATTAAATAACTGCTCCATCAAAGCGTTGGTAATAGGTGTAACAGGTCCCGTAGATGTTTTATTAAAACTGGTAACATTTGCGCCATAAAAAGTATCAATCACAATATCCCTGTATGAATTTAAATGTGCCGTCAGAGATGCATCCAGGTTGGGATCATTGGCGCCAACGACATGCACCATAGTTTTCATCCATGCTTTATTTTCTATCGTCTGCAATGTGCTTGCTTGCTGTTGTTCATACAATTTTACTTTATCCAGGTAATTATTTACTTCCGTTGTACTTATGGCAGAAAGCCGGCCGATATGTGTTGCAGGGAGTGGATCAAGATTATCAGATGCCAGGATATTGTCTGAAGCGGGCCAGCCGAAAGTTGGTACCAGATTCAACTGATCTATGTAAGGAGAACTTTCATTCTTTCTTGCCTCATCATAAGTAACTGCTTTACCGATAAGAAAAACCATTTTCGGAGGTGCAGCAAAATTTTTCCTGGCATATCGCAAAAAATTGTGAATGGAAATAGGATGCTTTTTAATACCAAATGCAAATTGATCAGTCAACTCATCTATATCATAAATTTTTGCATTATAAGAACCGCCAGCTGCAGAGGAGCGGTATTGCCTGTAATTCTCTACGGCATTATTGGGAAATAAAATTTTATTGGAAATGATCAGGTAATTTCCCTGGTTGGAAGATGCCGAGAAATTCATAAAATTACGCTGCGTCAAAGTATTTACATTAAACACATTTGTGGCATCCTGGTTTACCAAAACAAAATCTCTTGATACGCCCGATGCAGGCAATGCAAAACGCAATAAACCATTCACCGAAGTATTGGCAACATATCTTTTTTGTGATGTAAAATCATACAAAACAGGTGCTGGACCGGACCAGGAGAAATTCTTAATCTCTAAATAATTTCCTTGTGCGCTGGGCGCGAGTGTAAACAAAAAATTTGGTTGTCCATTAAAATCAAAAACATGTGGATATAATAAATCTAAAAATGAAGCGGCCACCCGGTCATTCACATCGGAATTGACATTGGATAAAGTGAATTGTACTGAAGACGCATTGATCCCGGAAAGAGGCACCGCAGTATTGGTAAAAACTTTTGCTTCAAATGGCGCAAGAGGCGCATTAATATAATTAACTCCATTGATATCAGCTTTCACTTTCCGGCTATTTCCTAAAAAAGAATTGCCGGTAAAGCAAACGGATAAAGTAGCCATAGGCCCTGAAGTAGCTACAAGTAAACTACCTGTTTGTTGATTGGCCGGGCCGCCCGGATGTATATCGCCTGTAGTCCATAATTCACCCACATCATAAGTTGAGGAGTAAACATATTCTCCATAATTCACTGCTTTTCCTCTATTGATCTGGTCTTTAAAATCAATTCTAAAATGATACATGAAATAGGGATCCGGTGGTAAAGTATTTCCTGCCACATCATTCACGGAGTTTATAAAACGTTTATTATTTCCCGATGGGTTTACCGTCAAAAAATAGCTTGCAGTATCAGTTTCAAAGCTATAAGCATCATTCAATTGATTGGCCGGATCTTTATACAAAGCATTATCCGGCTTCCCATCATTTTGCTTCCCCCAAAATTCTATATATCCTCCCGCAGGCAAAGGCCCAGTTGAAACGGATGTATATATAATTTCTTCTTTCCCATTTCTCCATAATTGAAATTGCTCCACCGGTACATTTTGCAAACCTGCGGCTGTCAAAGTAGATTGACTGATTCTGTAAACTGCACTTCGAGGAATTTTAAACTTGTAGTAAGTCTTTGAATAATCTATCCATTCATTATTGTATGCTTGTGCCATGGCCGATAGAGCAAATAATGATAAAATGAATATGGATAAAAGTTTCTTCATGACATCTATCAGGATTTTGGAAAATAGCCTTTTTGTTTTTTGGGTTTTTCAGAGGGTGGCAATTTAGGGAAATACCCGTTTTTTTCACTTTCCGTTTTTTTAGGCAATATATCCAGTCTCAGTGAGAAGATATGTGAATACAAAGGGTTAGACTGATTTGCTAAATTGGTGAAGGCATAATCAATGTTTACATTGCCAATTCTAAATCCTGCACCAATACTGGGCTGAAAAATCCAAACTTTTTTTTGGTTCAATGTATCCCCATCTGCAAGTGCTTGTTGAAAATTTTGAGCACCGGCCCGAATAAAAACGATATCATTAATATTTGCTTCAATGCCAAAATGCGGGTCTATGCTTACCGGATTAGCGCTGATGAGGGTATTTCTTTGTCCATCAAATGTGACATTTAAATCTGTCTCTGCCAACAGGTGAAAATTGTCACTCAGTTTAAAATTATAGGCCCCTCCTATCACCAGCCTTGGTGCGGTAAGCTCCGTTGACTTTATGGGAATATCATTGTTGGTGAGATACAAAACTTCTTTTTCTTTTTCATCAAATGAAAAAGACCATGCATTAAAAGTGGTGGTAACATCTCTTGCAGAAATTCCTAAACGCCAGGTGGGGGTTTTATACATAAATCCCAAATCAAAACCAAAGCCCCAGGCTGTAGCAAAACTACCCACACTCCGATAAATAATTTTTGTATTGGCCCCCCAGCTCAATTGTCTTTTCTCCTCATCTTTAAATAAATGGGAATAAGATAAAATTAAAGCATAGTCCGCCGAAGAAAAGGATTGTATATTATTATAATTCAGAGATCCATCCGGCTCCACCAGAAAAAGCGTATTCGGAATATCATCCACACCAAAACGCATAATGGAAATGCCTAAAGATTTATATTTATCCCCAATAGGCATAGCCCCGGAGAGATAATCATATTTGCCAATACCGGCAAAATAATCCGCATGCATCAGGCCAATTGAGGGATGATCAAATACATATACAAGCCCTGCCGGATTCCAATAACCGGCGTCACCATCTTCTATACTGGCTACTTGCGCCCCACCCATTGCAAGCCCACGCGCTCCTGCGCCAATATTGAGAAATTCATTGGAATATTTGCGGAATTGTGCCTGGGTAATTCCTGCATATAGAGTTATTATTAGCAGGCAGATCAGACGGCACATGTACTTCATAAGTGTTTATTAGGGCGAATGTAAGGCTATTATTCTTTGGCGCCTTTAAGATATACGCAACAAAGATTAAAATATTTTATATAAAACCGGAATTTTTAAATGGAGTATTCGGGCTTTCCCTCACCGGAGTCTTTCTTTGTTGAATTTTCCAGCGCTTTTAATAAAAATTCTATAAAATAAATCTTTTATTCCTTTTGTATTTTATACGCCTTTTCATTTGTGCCATCATTGATCAAAGCAATATATGTACCGGCAGGCAAATTTTTTAAAGAGAGGGTAATCATACCTGAAAATTCTTTTACCAATAACTTCTGACCATATAAGGAATAAAGTATGACATGGTTCAATATTGTATTGTTTTTAAAAACCTGGATCTTTAATTCGGAATGAACAGGATTGGGATAAAGTAAAACAACTGATTGTAATTCAAAATCAATTTCCCGTATAGGTGAATATGAAAATGCACCATTGGCATCTATCATCTTTAAGCGATAATAGTTTTTTCCCTGGTATGGATTCAAATCAGTAAATTGATAATTCTTTACCAAAGAGTTGCCGGGTACAGGGATGATTTTCCCGAGTGTTGAAAAAGTAAGGCCATCCACACTTCTTTCTACCTGGTAATAGGCAATATTTATTTCATGAGTTATTTTCCAATTTAATAATACACTGGTTTTTTGTTTGGTAGCTGTAAAATCCAGTAACTGAACCGGCAAGACCATTTCTCTTTTTATTTTAATATATTTATACAAGAAGTTATTAAAGTGATATTGCTCAGGTTGATCATTATCCGGGTTTACTTCAATATATAAATTATACAGGCCTTCATTCAGTGCAGTAAGATTTGCCAGGAAATTCACATAGACGGTATCACCAGCCGGTAATGCCCTGGTACGCGGTACTTCAAAAGAATACGCATTATTATTTTCATCGTATAATACCCATTTTATTTTGAGGGGTGTAAATGCAGTCTGGCTGATATTTTTAAAGACTACATAACCCTGCAATGTATCAAAAGCAACATTGGTGGCATGCATGAAATTGATTGAATCCGGAATATCTATTCCTAAAGAAGGCTGTAATGCTCCTTCCGGTACCGGAGCATATTCCACACGCCAATCATGCAATTGAAATGGCAGTGTAGTTATTGAATCCTGGCTATGCATTCGTAATTGTACGTAGGGATATATTGCAGCATCCATCGCAGAAATATCCTGTTCATTTTGTGTTTTATCAATTGTATAAAAAACGGTATCCTTACCATTCTTGTCAATAGCAATAATATCCATCTTTGTAATATTATTATTATTGATACTATTTCCATTCCAAATGGCTTTACTCCAGGCTTTACCCGGCCCAAATAATGGTGATGTAATTGTGCCAAGGGTATCCGTAGTAGGTATATTCTCAGAAACCGTTATACGGTCATATAATCCTTTCGAAAAAACAGATACCGGTTTATAATTCGTAGAATCATTCTTTTTGAAAATCATCACAAAGGTGCGTGGGTATATAAAGGAATCTATCATGGTACCCTGGTCTTTCAGACGATGGTACAAGGAATTATGAGAACCATAGATCGTCGTATCACTCGCCCATACGGTTGGTGCCCAATCAGCATTTCCAAGATCGTATATTTTTCGGGCTACTACATAGTATCCATTATTTACATAAAAATCTAAAAAGTCCATTGCATTTTTCCGGGTTGCAGCAGATTGTGTACTATATTCAAAATTGTATAAGCGGCTTGAGTCACATACAGGTCCTGCATTAAAGGGTTGTGTAAGATTCGGAACCGCTTTAAAAGTCAGTGGATCAAAAATGGAAAAAATGATGGAGCTGCCTACACAGGCGCTGGCTGCAATTTGATTCCCATTGACATGTACGCTAAACTGGTAATCTTCCGTACCACTGGTAGGATAAATGGATTGCAAGACATATACATTGGTTAATTCTTTACCAAATGAAAATGTTCGGGAAGAATCCAGGATGATATTTTGGAAAGATGATTCCGTATGTTGAAAATAATGTGCCTGCTCAAAGCCGGGATTTCCGGGATTTTTATGGATAAATGAAAAATGATTCCAGGGTGCATTGGCACTATCCACTGCAACCCGCCAGTAATAAACCGTATTATTCAAGGACAATGGAACAGCATTAAATGAAATGACTCCCGCAGGGCCAATGACATGCCTTGTTAATTTTATGGGAGAATTAAATAAAGCTGTTGTATCCAGTTCCATGATATATTGCTTCACCGTATCAAGGGCATTTGCAGTAGATGCATTCAGATCAATAACATCTTGTGATACGATGGAATAATTATATGGCGTGATGGGTAATAACGCTGCATCCGTAATAAAAAAAGTAGTTATACAGCTATTATTTTTTTCACTTAATTCAGTCTTTTCTTTTAAATCATCAATAAAAAAAGTTACCCGATTTTCACCTTTGTCCCGGTTACTTACAACCGGGATCTTTATATACATGGAATCTAAAGCATGTACCGGTGGAATGGTCGCCTGATAAACTTCCATACTATCTCCATTGGGGAATTTCCTTGAGAGAGATATATGTACAGAATCATTTACAGCACGGCCCAAATTGTAGTAATTTATTTTCAATAAAACAGAATCATTCGCTACGGTCAGCGGATTATTCAATACCTGTATAGATGTGCTATCCACAGCATAATCCGGTAACGGAAATGAGTTGAAGTGAAGGGAAGGGTCTCCATGTAAAACAAATTGTTCTGCATGAAAACGGCCGTAGAAATCATCAAGACCCGTATAATTCAAAAATTGTTTTACTGCTTCAATCGAAATTTCTCCCAGGCCTTTTCCATATTTACTATATGCAATGGCTTTATAAAATTCCTGTGTAAGGATATTTAAATAACTAACGATACCAAAACTGCTGTTTGATTCGTAAGCAATGGCGCCTTTTTCCGGCTCTAAAACAAATCTCTCCGATGTGGTAGAACGTAGTGTAAACCTGTTTGGATCATAGTCAAAAATATTTCCTGCCTTGCATCCATTTACCAGAAAGACCGGGTACCGTCCGGTATTGTTGTATTTAGATGCATCATCCAAGTTAAAATCCAGGTTAGAAGAAGATGAATGGCCAAAATATTCCACTAAAGCACTTCCTTCATTAAAAGTATTGGTGAAATTGGCAATAGCTTGTGGATAACCAACCGGGTCGCCGGTTTTACTGTAGTTGGTTACATTCCCTCCAAATAGCGTATCACTGATGATTGCGGCATAGGCTTTTGTAAATGAATCCAAAATATTTCCCAAATTCGGATCCGAGGCTCCGGTTAATTGTAAAACAGTTTTCATCCAGCTTTTCTGATTTACATTTTGAAGTGTATCTCTCTGGGCGGCTTCATACTCTTTTACTTTTTGCAAATAATCGCCGATTTCATTTACAGAAATTGCAGATAATCTCCCGATAGGTGTAACGCTTATTGCACTGTAATCATTAGAAGCTAATAAATTATCTGAACCCGGGTCGCCATACGTAGGAACTAAATTTATCTGGGAAGAAATGGGTTGATTACTATTGGGCCGATTCTCTATATAGCTTACGCCTTTACCTATGATAAATGCATACTGTGGGGGATCAACAAAATTTTCCCTGCCATAACGCAAAAAGTTTTTAATAGAAAAAGGATGCCATTGAATACCATACGCAAATTGATCTGTGATATCTTCAATATCTATAATATCTGCATTGAAATGGCCGCCCGAATCAGATGCTCTGTAATCGCGATATTGATTTATATAATCATCATTACCACTTCCCAACAATAAGCGATTGGTGATGATTAAAAAATTCCCCTGATTCTCCACTTTAGAAAAATCGGTGAATTGTCTTTGACGAAGTACGGTTATATTTTGAGCAGTACTACCATCGGAGCGAACCAGTGCATACCGTGCACTGTCCATAGATGGAGGAATATAAAATTGCAGTGTATCTGCAATATCTGTATTCGCAATATATCGTTTTAAATATGTTAGGTCATATAATACCGGGATGGTTCCATTGGCGTTAAAATTATAAATTTTCAATAAGTGACCTGAATCAGAAGGGCTAAGGGAGAATTCAAAAGAGCTTTTCCCGGCAAAATTAAAAGTGCGTGGATAATCCAAAGCAATACTGGCGACTTTCAATTCATTTTCGCTTTCGCTACCCAGGTTTTTTATCACAAATAAAGCGGAATCATTTTTAATATTTCCGGCCGGAATATTGGAAATAACTTTTTTAGTATAATCAAAATAATCCAGTGGGAATTGGGTCAGTGAATCGTTATTTAATAACACTTTTACATTGCGGTAGTGCGGAGAATTTCCCAGAATATTGATCTTTGCTGTCATTGGATGGCCATTGGTATCCATATATAATTTTAAAGCATACCAGGGAATATCCTGTGTGCTACAACCACATGTTGATGGATTCACTGGTCTGCTTGCCCATCCTTCGCCGATATCATATGTAGATGAAAATAAAAGTTGCTCTTCATAAACACCAATACCCGGGTTTAAATAGGAACGATAATGACGTGCAACGGTAAACATAAAATTTTTATCCGCCTGTATCGTTGCCGTATTTACCGCATTATTTGCCTGGAGAAGCCGTAGATTATTTCCTGAAATATTGTTTGTAAGAAAGTAAGAAGCTGTATCTGTTTCAAGACTCCAAGTATCATCTAACTGGTAGCTGCTATCCGGGTAAAGTTCTTTATCCGGCTTACCATTAGCAATTTCACCCCAGAATTCAATATAGTCACCGGGCGTTAATATTCCCGTGGTTTTACTTATATAAATGGGCTGCTCTTTTCCATCCTTCCATAATTGAAATTGTTCTGCAGGGATATTCCCCAACCCATTTGCAGCTAAAGTTGCCTGTGAGATTCGCACGAGGCCAGTTGAATTAGGCCAACCCACTTGATCATAACCAAAAGGACCCAGGCTGAATTTGTAATAAGTCTTTGTATAATCAATCCACTCATTACGGAAACTTTGAGCGTCCATTTTTTGAGCGAGCAGAGAAAGTAAAATAATAAGAAAGTAAATTTTCCTCACAGCTACCGGTTTAGGTTACAATTCTAATGTTGAAAATAGGTTTATTTTTTAAATTTCTCCATTTAATTTTCCTTAAAAAGTTGATGTCTTAAAACAGGTTTGCTATATAAAATAAAGGAAAATAAAAACACAGCCTTTACTTTTGCCGAAACAGATTTTAAACCATGAATTTAATAAAAGAGCTGGAATGGCGTGGTATGATTCAAAATATAATGCCCGGTACCGAAGCACAATTGGAAAAAGAAATGACTACGGCATATATTGGATTTGATCCTACAGCCGATAGTTTACATATCGGCAGCCTGGTACAGATTATTTTACTCATCCATCTTCAAAAAGCCGGTCATAAACCCATCGCATTAGTGGGCGGCGCTACGGGTATGATCGGTGATCCCTCCATGAAAAATGAAGAAAGAGTTTTATTGGATGAAAAACAATTAAATATGAACTTGGAAGGAATCAAAAGACAATTGGAAAAATTTTTGGATTTTGATGACAACAAAAAAAATGCGGCCGAAATCCTCAATAATTATGATTGGTTTAAACAAATATCTTTTATTCAATTCCTGCGTGAAACCGGCAAACATATCACCATCAATTATATGATGGCTAAAGACAGCGTGAAAAAAAGAATTGAAAGTGAAACAGGTATCAGTTATACCGAATTTGCCTACCAGCTCATGCAGGGATATGATTTCTTTTGGTTGTATGAACATAAAAACTGTAAAGTTCAAATGGGGGGTAGTGACCAATGGGGGAATATTGTTACCGGTACAGAACTTATTCGAAGAAAATCTGGTGGAGAAGCTTTTGCTTTTACCTGTCCATTAATAACCAAAGCAGATGGAGGTAAATTTGGCAAAACGGAAAGTGGAAATGTCTGGCTGGATGCAGAGAAAACAACTCCTTATCAATTTTACCAGTTTTGGTTAAATGCATCAGATGAAGATGCCAAAAAATGGCTTAAAATTTTTACCTTTTTAGAAAAAGAAATCATAGATCAATTGATCTTAGAACATGATGCCGATCCTTCTTTAAGAATTGTTCAACACAAATTGGCCAAAGAAGTAACTCTTTTTGTTCATGGCCCTGAATCTTTACAAGCAGCAGAAGACACTACAAAAAAATTATTTGCTGCAAAAAATGCACCGGCCGAGACTTTAAGCCTCGAAGACCTGGAAAACATTGAGGGTATTGTAAAATTGAAAATTGAAAAAAACTCCTTACTATCGGGAATAGATATTGTTTCCTTTTTATCAAGTTTGCAAATTCTTCCCAGCAAGTCCGAAGCTAAAAAATTGCTCCAAAATGGTGGCGTCAGTATCAATAGAAAAAAAATAACTGATTTGCAGGCTGTGATCAACAATCATTTTTTATTGCATGAAAAATATATCCTGGTACAAAAGGGCAAGAAGAATTATTTTTTAGTAGAAGCATACTAAATTTAATTTCTTAACTCTTTACTACTTTAATCTATGATACGGAAAGAGTATTTTGGAATCATTACATTTTTCGCAATCTCTTTATTTTAATTGGTAAAATCTTTATTAAAATATTTTCATTAAGTATAATTTTTCAGGCAACACAATTTTTCATGTAGTTTGCTATTCGGATGTCTTTGATGTTAAAGGAAACTTTCCTTTCCCAAAGGCTTCAAAAAAACATCATGGATTACCTGTACTTAATTCCTCTTTCTCATGAAGAAGATTTTTATTTTTCTTTCGTAAATTTCATAACGCTTTTTATCCCTTTCTCATTGAAATAAATTAATTGATACAATCCATTTGCATAGTTTGCAAGATTTATCCTGAGTTGATTATTTCCTGTCTCACCGATACCCTTCAGGTTTTGCAAAACCTGGCCATCCATTCCTAAAAGCTGTACAGTATAAGACTTTGAGGATTTCATATAGAATTGCAATACGGTAAAATCCCTCGCTGGGTTTGGATAAAGCGATACTTTAACCGGGCTTTCATTTTCCTTGAGCATTTGTTCGTTTGCGGGTATTGAAGTATTTGAAAATCCATTTTGAAATCCGGGTTTTAAATTCACATATAAATAAGTCGTAGGAGATTGTGCACAGGCATTTAATTTTTTAACGGAAACATTACCCGGCTTTGTTCCCCAGTCAACATGAATTTGATTAGTATTTTGCCCATTGATAATCGTAGATTTTACAGGCACTGACCAGGCATAAGTGATACCCTCCACATATTCTGTTGAATATTCCAATTCGTCAAATGAAGGGTCAATATTTACCGGGCCATTGATATAAGGAGGTTTTGAAGGCGCTGATTGCAGTGTTTTAATTGTTCCCATACTTATACCACAGGCATTTACAGATTGTACCGATACAGTTCCGGTGGAAAAGCCGCTTTTGGGTAAAATAGTTATTTCGGAACTATCAGTATTTGCATGGATCATAGTTAATCCATTTGGTAAGGTCCAGGAATAATGTGATGCATTAGGTATTGACTCAATGGATAAAACAGCCTGAGTAGGGAAACATAGCCCTTTATTTATTGCATCCTCAGCATTGATCACATTTGGCCTGACAGGTGCAACCACGCTGCCATTTTGTACATTAAAATATTGCTGGGCTGTGCAACCTTTAGCGTCACTAATTGAATATAAAGAAGATCCCGGCCCTTTTGTAAAAGTGCCTGTGCCGGTATAGGGTAAATTTCCTCCACTGCCATCCACATAAACATTCGTTGTTGAATTTTTGCAATACATTTCATCAGCACTTATGACTGTCTTAAGTATATCTGGCTGCGTTACGGTAAATGTGGAAGAAGCACTGCATCCCCCATATGAATTGATCGTAACCGTATAGTCTGCCGCTTTCAGTCCGCTGATATAAGATTCATTAGATGAGAATGGTGGCGATGAGCTTTTCCAGGAAAAGGTAAAAGGACCATTACCGTCATTTGTTTGCACATCAATAGAACCATTTTTTTCACCAAAACAATTAACCGGTATCACTTCTGCAGAGATTTGTGGGCTGCTTAAAATCCCTTTACCGGTAACATGAATATAGGCTGTTTGAAAATCATTACTGCTCACCGGAACAAATGCTTCATTTGTATTTTCTGTTATAGGAGAAAATTTTACAAAAACAGATTTATTTAAATTGTTGCCATAGTTTGAATAGACCAGCGAATCCGTATAAGTACCATTTAAAGATGGAGAAAATTTAAACCCGGCAGCAGGGCCGATAGTAACAGGCGCTCCATAAATACCAGAAGCGCTCATACCGAATGATTTTGCCGTACTCAATCCACCTACACATGTGGTATCAAAATTTGAAAGTATCGTATCTGACAAAGTAAATAAACCTCCAATTGTACTAACCTGTAACACTGTATTGGCAGATTGCCCGCAATTATTCTGTGCATTTACATAAATATTTCCTGAAACGACTCCCCAGTTAACATTAACTAAAGAAGACCCTTGTCCAGAATTGATCAGAACTTGTGGAGGAAAAGCCCAATTGTAGGTTAATCCCTGGGTTTCAGTAAGTGAATAATTGATATCTTGTTGAGAAGGCATTACGTTCACTGGCCCATTGATCATGGAAGGTGGTGCAGGTAAGGAAGTCAGGGTTTTCATGAGTGTGCCAGTACTTACTCCGCAAATATTCGCTGATACAACACTAAGTGTACCGCCTGAAAAACTTTCCGGAGCATGCATGATAATTGCACTACTGTCTGTTGAAGCGGATATGATGTAACAATTTTCCGGTAAAGACCATTGATAGTTGGTAGCATTACTTACAGTATCTATATAAAAATTATAATCTCCTCCATTACAAAGCCCGGTAGAATCAGCAGCAGCGCTAAATATCTGTACAGGTTTAGCGGGTACCACCATCGTTCCATTTGTTATTGGAATCGTCTTATTAACCGTACAACCATTGGAATCAATAACCGTAAAATTTCTATTACCCGGGCTGGAAGGGATCACACCGGTTCCAATATAAGGTAATGTTCCTCCTGTAGCAGTGACGGTCACATTTGCCAGGCCATTTTTACAAATCATCGTGTCCGCATTGATGCTTACCTGGAGCAGGTCCGGTTGAGTGATGACAAAGTCGGCTGAAGATTTACAAGCACCTGCGGCAAATACATCCAGGTGATAATTTCCGGGCAGCAGGCTGTCAATATTTTTATTGTTGGAAGAAAATTTAATGTTTGGTTCAGACCATGAATACTGATATGTATTTATAGAATCATCCAATAGCAGAGAAATATTTCCATTTTTAGCATTATAACAGGTAACATTCATTACATTGGCCTGAATATCTGCAAAACTATTGACAACTGTACCGGAAATCTGTAACATTATTGAATCCTGGAAGGATGAAGTGATTGGTAAAAATGTATAAAATGTACCCGTATCACTTGTGATCAATTTTACATTTACCTGTTTTGAAAATCTATTGCCATAATCGCTGATGATAAGTGAATCCTGGAAAGCAGAATCTGAAAAGGAAAAAAGATAGCCTGGCGCCGGGCCAATTTGAACAGGCGTATTATTCATAAAATCTCCGTTTATGGCCAAAGGTTTTATTGCATTGCTATTAATACAAACCGTATCAAATGAAGTCAAGGGAGAAGTATGAATACCAATATTTGATTGAAGGCTATCCGGCCTTGCAATCTCAACTAATTGAAAAATAACATTTTCATTGCCATTATTTTTTATATAAAAATCAGACTGACGGCTGGCACGTTGACCAAAATACGCATCATAAAGCGTTACGGAAGCTGTCTTCCAATTCCCGGTATTATTACATTGAATACTCAACGCTTCTTTATCTGTAGAATCCATGGCATCGTAAAATAATTTCCAGGCGCCATTTCCTTTATCAAGATATACAATATCTAATGTAATGGGATATTGTGCATTCAATGGTGCATTGCTCATAAAAGCAGAATCCATCATGAAATATAAGCCATCTTTATTTTGCGCAAGATCAAATCCTCTAGCGAAGCGCCCATAAATAGTTGTAGCACTATCTGAGGATTGAACATTCCAATAACCAACACTGGTTTCATTGGGCATAAGTTGGCGCATATATCTTTCATAATTTCCCGGGAGGATACGCCAGCCTACATCATTTAATCCGGTAGCAATTCTGTTTCCCATTTCTCCCTGACTCGCTGCTAAAATATCGTCTTCCTTTGCTCCATAAGATATAAAGCTATCCAGAATGGCAAAGTATCTTAGTTGATTTTTCCTTTTTGCTTTTCCATAAATACTTTCCGGGAATCGATCTGTATCTGAAGCGTCTAATGCGTCCTTCAAATAGCTCATGGCATTGGTACTCTTATCTGGGGTTTTCTGTCCTGCATACCGATTAAAGAAAAAATATGCCGGATCATTATATGAATCATCAATCATATCATAATTTTGATTGCTCCAGTCAACTCCCCAATAAACACAACTGGCTAAAACGGCAAATACATTTTTATATTTACAAATATTCCAATACCCGGAACGTAATCCATCTCCACCGATTTCGCATCGTGCCCTCAGAAAATCACCGTCTTCCCGAGGTGTATTCAACATATCATGAAGCCACATGGATTTATCCAATTCATCATTTAGTTGGTATGACTTCCCCAAAGAACCTGTTTTGATCCAGCCACCAGGGCAATTTTCTTCCAGCCAGTTACATTGTGCTTCCCCTTTATTATCCGGGTTGCTTAATACAGAAATTTTTGGATCAGTGGTTATATAGGCATTATAATATGCCAGGGAAAATTCCTTGAATAAAGTATTAAACTGTTGGCTGCTTAACTGGTATTGCGGGTCCACAAAGCCTTTATAAGAAATAGCATCGCCGGTGGAACCAAAACAGGCTTGTACTCCGATAATCCATTCCCTTACATTCCAGGGTAATGAATCCATATGCAACCTGACTCTTGTAATCATGTTTTTAAAATAATTCCTATAGTTTTCATCCAGGTAATATGGTGCATAACCAACAGAATCTCCTACTTCATTTCTTTCGACAACTCTGGGTACATTTCCTGTGGTAAATAACCAGTCTGGCGCATCTTCTTTCGTATATACCATGAAAATTAAAGGCAAAGAATCTGCTCCTGTACGATATAGTACTGTATCCAGGGCATCCCAGGTATATACGCCCGGTTCGGGCTCTATTGACTTCCAAGCAACATTGCAAAGTCGTCCACGCAATTCCGGAGATTGCATCTTATTATTAAATGTTGTGAAAGTTTCCCAAATACCAAAATTAGATGGAACCTGTGGTAGTGATTGTGCAAGGCTAATTACCGGAATGCTAAGCATAGCAGCAAAGCCTACAAGGAGTAGGTTTTTCATATTTATCAGGATATTGTTACAACAAATATGGGCAAAATATCTTAATTACCCAAAAAAACCAGTATTAATACCCGTGATGCTTTGCAGACAAAGAAAAAATGACTTAGTTTGTAGAGAGAAAGATGAAAGAAAATAAAGAAATATCTGCCCTCTTACGATTAATTGATGATCCGGATGAAGAAGTGTATAATACAGTCAGTACACGCATCTTTGATTATGGTAAAAATATCATTCCTAATTTAGAAAATTTATGGGAGACCACCATTAGTGAGCATGTCCAATCAAGAATAGAAATGCTTATTCATCGCTTACAATTTGTGGATATTGTAGAGGAACTGCAAGCCTGGAAAACAAGTTCTACACAAGATGTCATTCATGGAGCACTCTTGGTTTCCAAAATTCAATACCCTGACCTTGCCATCACACCCTTATTACAGGAAGTAGAAAAAATTCGTCGCAATATCTGGTTGGAACTGAATAGTTTTTTGACACCTTTAGAACAGGCACATGTCATTTCAAGTATCTTGTATAATTATTATAAATTAAATGGTCTTGAGATAGATTATAAAACTCCGGATTCCTTTTTATTAAATAAAGTTATTCAAACAAAAAAAGGAAACAGCTATTCCAATGGAATACTTTATCTTGGATTAGCCATTCTTCTGGATCTACCGGTCAGTGTCATTAATATCCCCAGGCAATTTGTTCTTGCATTTTATGATACCCGATTCGATGATGAACCATCAAAGGGGCAAAATAATCCGTATCATTTTTTTATTGATCCCACAACGGGCAGGCCATTTACCCATGATGATATTGACAATTATTTTAAGAGAATTTCAGTTCCGCCGATCTCTTCCTACTTCAAAGCATTATCTCCGACAGACGCATTGCTCCTTTGGTTAGAAGAACTAACCAAATGTTTTGATACGCCTGCATTACAATACAAGAAACAGGATTTGATACAATTGGCTGATATGTTGCGGGAATAATTCAGGTTTTCAAAACAAATTCACTTTTTCAAAGACACATTCTTACCTTTGCAGCCATAAAAAATGGACATGAAAGGAAGAAAAGCCAGTGAAAGTTTTATTGTAATGAATGAACTTGTACTACCCAATGATACCAATATTTTTGGCAATTTAATGGGTGGCAGACTGATGTATTGGATGGATATTGCTGCCGGTATTGCCTGTGGAAAACATTGTAATGCACCCAGCATGACCGCCAGTGTGGATAATCTCAGTTTTAAAAACCCAATCAAACTGGGAAATATTGTACATATTGAAGCCCAGGTAACAAGAGCTTTTAATACTTCTATGGAAATACATTTAAAAGTATGGGGTGAGGATTCCTTGCATCAATATAAATATGAAAGCAATGAAGCCTTCTTCACTTTTGTGGCCTTGGATCCCAATGGCAAACCCCGTTCAGTAGAGGCGGTAATCCCTGAAACGGAGGATGAAAAAAAATTATACGATGGCGCTTTACGACGGAGGCAACTCAGGCTGATCCTTGCAGGAAAAATGAAACCCGATGATGCCTTTGAATTAAAATCTTTATTCTTTCCTAAAGCAAAAATGAAAACTGAAAAGTAATTATTTTTTTAGCCTGCATCAAAATAATAAAAATTCCTTTTCCCCAAAACTTTTAAAACAATAGAAACATGGGGATCAATTTTCCATAATCAACCCATCTTTCATATGCAAAGTACGGTCACTCATAAGCGCTAACTCTTCATTATGGGTAACAATTAAAAAGGATTGATGAAAGGTATCCCTTAAATGAACAAAAAGATCATGCAATTCTTTTGCATGACGGCTGTCTAAATTTCCGGTAGGCTCATCTGCAAAAACAATAGCCGGCTTATTGATCAGGGCACGAGCTACGGCAACTCTTTGTTGTTCCCCGCCACTTAGCATATCCGGCTTATGTTCCAGGCGGTCAGACAGACCCAATGTATCCAAAAGTTTCAAGGCCTCTGCAGATACTTCCTTTTTCCTTCTGCCGGCTATCCAACCCGGAATACATACATTTTCTAATGCCGTAAATTCCGGTAGTAAATGATGAAACTGGAAAACAAAACCAATATGATTATTCCTGAAGGAAGATAATTTTTTTCCTTTCAAGCCCTGAACAGGAATATTATTGATCATTAATTCACCTTTATCTGCCGAGTCCAATGTACCCAGGATATGCAATAATGTACTTTTCCCAGCGCCGGAAGAGCCTGCGATGGAGACGATCTCCGCAGGCCGGACAGAAATATCTACCCCTTTTAAAACATGCAATGGCCCATAATTTTTATGTATATTCTTAGCTTCTAACATGTTTTTTCTTATTAATATTGAAGAGGCAATCCGGCTGAGAATTTGATGCGCACATGCACGCAATATAAATAATATTCATACAATACTTTTTCACATAAAACACATTTGGTTTTTCCAATACAACGCTTACATTTGCGCAAAATGTCATTATGTTTTGGACTTTAGAACTGGCCAGTTATTTAGAAGAAGCACCATGGCCTGCCACAAAAGATGAATTAATTGATTATGCCATACGATCAGGAGCGCCACTTGAAGTAGTGGAAAACCTGCAGGATTTGGAAGATGAAGGTGAAATATATGAAAGCATAGAAGATATTTGGCCCGATTATCCGAGTCAGGAAGATTTTATGTTTAATGAAGATGAATATTAACGTATCGCGCAGAGCAGTTGTATGTTTAGTATAACCTATTCAAGAATTTATATTCATACACTGAGCCAAGCAAACATTTAAATAGTGGATAATTTTATACACAGCTTCTCCTGTTGTTAGCCATTCAAAATTTCTTTATACTCCCAAAAAAGAAGAACAGGCATTTACCCATTCCTCTTTTTAAATCTCTTCCTTTTAATGTGAAAATTATTAAGGCTTTTCCCATGAATTATCCTCCGGAGTAGCATCCATGAAAATTCCGCCATCCAGTTTGATTGATTGAATCACTTTCCCGGAACTCAGGGGCACAACGGCGGTTTTCATATTTTTTTCCCATAGCCCGGGTGTTTGATGCAAACTATTTATCGTTCCATCAGCATACGTTATTTTTATATCAAAAGGCGCGGGGAATCCTCCGACATTTTCAATATAAATCGCATAACCTTTAGCCGTTTTATTGACAGAAGAAATTTTCATATCAATATAATAATTACTGAAATACCAACTATTCCAAAACCAATTTAAGTTTCTGGCGGCAACATCATTGTACGTATAAAAGAAATCCCATGGTATTGGATGTTTACCATGCCACCTGTCCATATAAGCATGTAAACATTTTTTAAATAAATCATCCCCTAATAAATCTTTCATAGCCAGGTATCCCAATGAAGCTTTACCATATTCATTATTTCCAAGCCCTACCCCACTATAAATATTCCCGGGTGTAATAATGGGCAGATCTTCTTCCTGGTTATTATCCGTAATCCATCCTTCCACTCGAAATTGTTTAAATAAATTATCCGCCATTTCATTACCTACATCTGCTCTTCCAATCAGCAATTCGAATGTGGTTGCCCAGCCTTCATCCATAAAACCATACCTTGTTTCATTGATACCCATATAAAAAGGCATATAGCTATGCGCCAATTCATGCTCCACTACAAATTTGGCAAAATTGGGGTCTTCAAATGTTTCATCATTGACCATCTTCGGATATTCCATATCTGCAAAGCCTTGTACAATGGTGGTTTTAGGATATGGATAAGGTATGCCAGGCCAGTTGTTGCTCAACCAGTTTAAAGCATGCATTCCATATTCCACCATCTGGTGATAATCTTGAGCAGTATCATTATATGCTGCCTGCACACTGGCCCTTCTTTGCGTTTTGCCATCAACAATTACACTTGCAGCATCCCATACATAATGATCGCTTAAAGCAAGAGCCATATCCGATATATCATGGGCTTTCCAAATCCAGGCATTGATATCCTTTTGTGCTGTAATATTTTTAGCGGCTAAATCCTCCGGTGTAGCAATGCGCATAGTCTTATCTGACACCATTGATCTCTTTAACTTATCTGCATAAGCGGGTTGCAATACTTCATCCGGGTTTTGTAATGTACCGGTTGCCCACACGATAAAGTTTTTGGGCACATTTACTGTAAGTGTATAATCGTTGAAATCATTGTAAAATTCCTGATCACCCGTAAAATTCATCTTATCCCAGCCACGGTAATCATCATAAACCGCAACACGAGGATAAAAATAAGCCAGGAAATAAGTTGTAGAATCCAGCATACCTTCACGGCCGCTTTGTAATGATATCGTATAATGCCAGTCCACAGCTATTTGTACAGAATCATGAGGGAGCAAAGGGTTTCGGAGTTTTTGTCCTTGCCAGGTACCATGACCATATCCTTCCATCCACTTTGATGAAACGCCATCGAGGGTAAAACGATCAATATGAACACCATCTGTAAGATAATCTTCTGAGGCATCCCCAAAGCGTATTGCACCTGGTTTATGATTATTCAGAATAAGTTTGAAAACAAGCTCCTTCAATGTATCCGGGCTATTATTGATATAGGTTATCATTTCTGACCCTTTGATATTCCTGTCCGGAGGCATGGCCGTAATGGTAATATTATACCGACCGCGATTCTGCCAATAATTTTTACCCGGTTTTCCATCCATGGATCGGGTATCATTTTTATAGGCCTCCTGTACATCTCTCGGTACATATAAGGATTGAGCCATCACGAAATGGAAGAAAAAACTTTGAGCTAAGGCAACAAACAAAATACGCTTAATCATAATAAATGGATTTAAGTGAAAGGTAGAAATATTTAAAATGAATTTTAAAAACGTTTGATGAGTGGTATGAGATCATGATTAATCAGTATATAATAACTAAACCAAACTCATATTTTTCTACCCGGCAATTAAAATTTATGTACCATTGTAAGGAATTTTAAATTCATTCAAACCAAAACAATTCATTATGAAAAGGTCCATTGCTCATTTATCTTTAACCCTGTTTTTTTCTCTTCCCATCATCTTACTGTCAGGATCATCCTGTAATAATATTCAAAATGATCAAACGGCAAGCACCGGTGTAGATTCTGTGGCCGCAAACATCAAAATGTATACCCATGTTTGGGACGAGATTGTAAACAATCGTAAACTCGAATTATTCAATGACAGCAATTTTACCACAGATGTGGTCATGCATACGCACCCCGATATTGTGGGCATAGACAGTGCCAGGGCGTATTACGCCAACTACCTCACAGGGTTTTCTGATATAAAATTTACAATCATTGATGTATTTGGTATGGGAAATAAATTAGTGAAACACTGGAATTTTAAAGGCACCCATACGGGTACATTTTTTGGCATTCCGGCAACGGGGAAAAAAGTGGATATTGAAGGTGCTACACTTGTACGAATGAAAGAGGGCAAGATTGCTGAGGAGCAGGATTTTATGGACAATTTAGAATTCATGCAACAATTGGGCTTAATAAAAAAATAGCCATTCCACTTTTCAACCCATTCGGATAAAATTTAATTCTTAAGAAAGAAACTTCTGATTTGAATTTTAAAGAAGATATCCATCATGGAATATGATTTTTATCTACGATCTTTAACCCATGAAAAATGTTTCATTCATCCCAGGAAAAATTATTTCCATTGAAGAAGCCTGTCGTTCAGTAAAGACAATAAGGCTTTTGGGCAAAACAATTGCATTTACAAATGGTTGCTTTGATATTTTACATGAAGGTCATATTTATTCACTTTCGCAAGCTGCCAGGGAAGCCGATTACCTGGTGGTTGGTGTAAATGCGGATAAAATGGTGAGACAACTCAAGGGACCTGGCCGGCCAGTGAATAATGAACATTCAAGAGCCTTAATTCTTGCATCCCTTTTGATGGTAGATTGGGTAGTCGTTTTTGAGGAAGAAACCCCTCTTCAACTGATTAAAAAAATAATGCCGGATGTTCTTGTCAAAGGTGGTGATTATACAATCGAAACAATTGTTGGAGCAGAAGAGGTCATTCAACATGGAGGGCGAGTAGTCGTAAACCCTATCCTGGAAGGCTTTTCCACTACAAACCTGATCCAAAAAATCAGGGAGAAATAAATTTTTTTGTAAAATATTTAGTTGATAAAAACTTAACATTACCTCAAAATACACTTTCGTATTTTGCATATCCATTTTCAAATACATGAAAGGGTTAATTGCAAGAGATATTAGTTGGTTAAGTTTTAATGCAAGGGTATTACAGGAAGCCAATGACAAAACGGTTCCCCTGAAAGAGCGAATTCGTTTTCTTGGCATCCATTCCAATAATATGGATGAGTTCTTTCGAATCCGTGTAGCTACGCTCAAACGCATGATTGAGCTTGGAGGCAAAAAAGCAAACATGCACCTGGAAGAAAAACCACAAATCATCCTGGACCAGATTCAAGCAGTTGTGTTACAGCAACAAACCCAATTCAATAATATATGGCAGGGCATCTTACAGGAATTAAGAAAAAAAAATATTTACCTGGTTAATGAAAAAAGGCTGACAATACAACAAAAAAGCTTTGTCAAAAATTATTTTGAAGAAGAAGTACGCAGTATTATTAATCCATTGATGATTGAGAGTATTCCACAACTCCCCTACTTGCGTGAAAAAAGTATTTATCTCGGGGTGGTTATGCATAAAAATAATTCACCCGGGAAAAAAAAATATGCCGTTATAGAAATTCCCAGTAAGATCCTTGGCCGTTTTGTACAAATTCCCTCTCCTCCCCGCCGACATACCATCATTCTACTGGAAGATCTCATTCGTTTTAATTTACCCTATATCTTTTCCTATTTTGGTTATGACACCTATGAAGCACATATTTTTAAAGTAACAAAGGATGCCGAATTTGATATAGACAATGATGTTTTTACCACTTTTGTTCAAAAAGTTGAGAAAGGTGTTAAAAGCCGGAAATTAGCTCGTACCGTACGTTTCAGCTACGACAGAAATATGGATGCCGATCTTTTGAGTTATCTTTTAAAAAAGTTGAATGTTTCCGGCAAAGACAATATCATTCCCGGTGGTAGTATTCACAATTTCAGGCATTTTATGGATTTCCCGGATGTATTTCCAAAAAAGATAAAAAGAAATAAACCTTTTATTCACCCTGAATTAAAAATATCAAATCGCGTTACGGATGTCATTGAGAAGAAAAATATTCTTTTGCATTTTCCATATCATTCTTTCAATTCATTAATTGATTTATTGCGTGAAGCAGCAATTGACCCGAATGTTTTCTCCATAAAAATCACGGCGTACCGATTAGCGCCTCAATCAAAAATCATCAATGCGCTGATTAATGCTGCCCGGAATGGGAAGCAGGTCATCGTTATGCTGGAATTACGCGCTCGATTCGATGAAGAAGCCAATCTTCAATGGAAAAAGGTTTTAGAAGAAGAAGGCATCAAAGTATTACTTGGGGTTCCTAATATGAAAGTGCACGCAAAGATTTGTGTGATCAAAAAAAGGAAAGGCAAAAAAACAATGCAGTATGGTTTTGTGAGTACCGGCAACCTGAATGAAAAAACGGCGCTCGTTTATGCAGATAATTGCCTGCTCACAAGTAATCGAAATATCATGGCAGATATCAACCGGATCTTTAAATATCTCGAAAATCCTTCTTCCGGACTGAATCATTTAAAAGCTTGCAAAACTTTACTTGTATGCCCGATAAATACAAGAGAAGTATTTTTAAAATTCATTCAAAATGAAATCAGGGAAGCCAAAGCCGGGAATCCGGCTTATATTTTAGTAAAAGTAAATTCTTTGAGTGATAGCAAACTCATCAATAAATTATATGAGGCAGCAGAAATGGGGGTTAAAGTAGATTTAATCGTTCGCGGTATTTTTTGTATCCGTTCCGAACAAAAAAAATTAAATCAACGTATTCATGCAATCAGCATTGTGGATGAATATTTGGAACATGCGCGTATTTTGTTATTTCATAATAAAGGAAAGGAAAAAATATTTATTTCCAGCGCCGACTGGATGGTTCGTAACCTGGACCACCGGGTGGAAGCGACCGTTCCACTATCCCGTGAAGTAAATATCAAAGAGCTAAAAGACATTTTGAATATTCAGCTTTCCGACAATGTGAAGGCAAGAATTTTAGATAATACTTTATCCAATCATTATGTAACAGGAATGGACAAAAAGAAAGTACGCGCACAAATTGCCACCTTTCAATATCTTTTAAATAAAAATCATATTCCAAGTTGATGCCATCAAAAAACGCTTCACTTTTTCACAGAATAAATTCACTCTTATCCACTTACTCTAAAACATCCAAATGCCTTTTCAAGCATTCACATTTTCCGCCCCAATCAACTGGCCACTTTGGGTTCAATGAATAGAATCCATGCATTCTATTTTATAATAAGCATCCACCCTTTTCCCTTTTCAACCGGGATCTTATCATTTATTTTGAAAACTTTTGCAGGTTGAAAATTTTTGACTTCTTCTGCAATAATTGTGGCCTTCGCAGGATCTATACCTAATTTTTTCCAATCAATTTGCAATTGAATATCTACATCATGATCTGCCCAACTGGCAATAGCGATCAATGCCGATCCGTTCTTTTTATAAACGGTAGTAAGGACTTTATCATGATCGCTTTTTACGGGGCAATTTTTACTCCAATAACCTATCATTTGTGATCCCTGCATACCAAACTGATCCCACAATTTCCAGATAGGACGCGGATCCGCATCATCACTCCAGGGTATCCTGTTGGTCATTCCATATATCATTCCACGCCATGGATTACCTCCATCTTGCAACATTTCTCCCATCAGCCCAAAGGGGATTCCACTGACTTCTGTCAGGAAAAAATCGGGTGAATTATTTTCATAATCAAAATATTCACCAAACCATAACCTGTTGAGGTAAGGGAAATGTTCCATATATAAATTTGCACTGTTATTAAAACCATCACTCTTATTGTATTGATTGGCTGAATGCAAATCAATAATACCCGGATGTCCATCTTTTGTCAAAACCCTTTTGATACGTTTCATGGTAACCCGGTCGAAGGCCACATCATCCAGATAAATACCATCAATCCCCACATGTTTCGTAAGCCAATTCATTCCTTCCACATAATAATTATGCCATCGGTTCATGCCGCTATTAATAATGGCAGCATCTTTTATTTCCGGTACAAACCAGGCGGCTATATAATCATCCCCGATATGTTCCTGTAACCAACTGAAGCCTCCCCCTTTACCCGGTGAATAAATTTCATGTCCCAGGCTTCGCAAAGCAAATGTTTCATACGCATGATCAGACAATTCCCTAATCGTATTATAAATTTTTACTTTTAGTCCATCTGCATGTGCGGAATCAATATAAGCTTTCATGGATTTCCATGCTATAAATGGATAATTTATATATGGATTGATAGCGGTGGCATGATGTATATTGATGATTGTAGCTCCGATGGCCTTAATAGTATCTATCGGTTTATACGCATGATAAAAGCGGTTGGCCCATTGAAAATCTGTATTGATCGGGTGAAAAGGCGTAATGAGTAAATTGAAATTAAAATATAAAACATCTCCCTTTTTCATGGTCCTTTCCCCGGAATAATTATCGCATAAAACGGATTCTCCTTTTTCGCCTATATGAATGCCACCTAGCGTATCATTGCCCCAGGATGAAGGATTTATCAATGGTTTGAGTAAATAAAAATTTGTATTTAGCGGGCGCACATAGTGTTCGTCACGCAATGAAAATTGTAAACCGGCATTGACGTTTCCAATCCAGGCGCCATCCTGGTTTTTATGAGCCACATCCCATTTCCAGGAAAATTCTGCAGGACGCTTCTCTCCTTTCAATCCCAGGCCCATCATATATTGAGCAACCTCTTCCCGAAAAGGGATCAGCATAGAAATATTCTTCAATGATATTTCCTGCAGTGCGGTTACTTTTATGGTATAAGAAAGGAAACCATCAAACTCCAATGAACCATGAACATCCATTTTCAAATCATCAGAAACTGAAGTTGCATTCCATTGCACTGTTCCGGGGCTTTGAAGGGTGAAATGCAGTCCTTGATTTTTCAACTGAATCGCCTGTAAAGGGCTTTTACCGGTAAATTGAAAATGAATGCTTTCTTTTAATAGATCATTTGGCTGCTTTTGATAACCGGTCATTTCCGGTGTAAAAAATGTTTGGATTTGTTGAGGTAAACCATCTTCATTCAGGATCACTTTTCTTCCAAAGAGGCTCACCGATTTCCCTGAAATTTTCAGTGGAGTATATGGTGCAATCACCGTATTTTCCTGAGCCATAGAAGAGTTAAGCCATTTCAATCGAGTCATTTTCCAGGGCTCATCCACACCATGATCTTTGCTCATTTCATTTTTTACAACCAACTCGATTTTAATCTCTTTATCATAAGAAGAGTTTGCCGACATTATTTTTACGGTGCCATAATATTTTCCTGGTGTTATATTTTCAGGGATATCCACCAGGCACCATAAAGCTTGTACCTGATATTGAGATACATCCACTGTTTTTTGCAGTGGCTTACCGGTATAGTCCGTCCCTTCCGTATTCAGGCAAGACATTTTCTTTGAATCAATTATGTGGCCATCCATACTTTTCAAATCAGTGAACTGCAACTTGATGTGTTGAATGTCTTTCAAAGCATAAATACCAAGTTGGTAGGAAAAATTTTCTCCCAATAAAACCGTATCGCGTATAAAATCCTGTAAACCTTTATCTATCCATCTTTCCGGCAGGTCATCCTTCATTCTAATAGCATGCAACCGGTCTTCCGGGAAAACCAGGAAATCATTTTGTGTATTTGCCTGAATCAGTTTATTGGTTTCATCCGGCGTAGCAATTATTTCCATAGGATAAAAACTATTAAAAGCATTGATGGATTGGAATGCCGTAACTTTTGCTTCAGGTATATTTATATTGGTAAAGGAGTTGAGCCATTCTGTGCTTGCCGTATTTTCCGGTTTAAGATAAGTCCCTTTAGGATAATTGGGGCTACCTTCATTTTTATAAGGCAAATAATATACATAATACGTTCCTTTACCGGAAACAGGTTCAAAATAGATTTCTCCGGAAATCCTGTTGATTACGCCTGTTTTTACATTAGTCACTTTTAGATGAGTTAAAGCATCTTCGACAATTATTCTTTTGTCTTGTGGATTTTCGTCTCTTCTTCTCCATTCAATAGTTGCTTTCGCTATATTCCTTGATCCATTAAATATCAATACAGCCCGATGGTTTCCCAAGGAGTCCGGGTTCCAGCAACTATCACAATTTGTATAAGGGATTTTTTGAGCTGATAAGGATAGGCCAATACCTAATGCAAAAAATAAAAAGGGATAACGTTTCATCATAAAAAATAATTAATAGCAGGGTTGAAGTTATTACTTTAAAATGAAAGTATGCTTTAATGCTATTGATTTCTCCAGATCCTACTTTTGGAATTTATCAAAACAGTGAGGGGCCCACATCAGTGCCCGTCACCGATACCGGTTTGAATTTAACTCCTACGCTGAATCTATTGATATTTTGATTGAAAGACTGCCCATCGTATGGGCTAAAAGCTCCCTTAATGTTAAATATAAAGTCTGTCGCTTTTTGATGTACTGCTGCTTGATTCAACTAAACAAAAATGTCAGCACCTACCATTACACTTACGCATGTTAATGCTATGGAAAGCGGGCTTAATTCTCTTTTAGGTTTTCAGTAGTCGTCGTATTTTCCATTTTGGTTTTATGTTGCTTTATTGGTGAATCGTTTATTTATTAATTTCAATTTCATTTCAAGTAAAGACCAACTACTAAAAACAATGCACCCAATACCAGCAATGCAATGATCATGGGCATAATAAATTTCATCCAGGCTTTGTAACTGATCTTTACCATCATCAACGCCGGAAAAACAGAAGCTGTTGGAGAAATTAAAAACATAGTGCCAATACCAAATAAGTATGCATTTACAATTTCCTTGCCCGGAATATTTACAATGATTGCCAAAGCACCAATAATGGGCATGGTGAGCACTGCCATACCTGAAGAAGAGCTAACCGGAATGGCAAAGAAGAAATAGAAGATCATCACCATGATGATAAAAAGGATTGCAGGAAAATGTTGCACTACATTTGATGCATGGTACAGAATGGTATCTGCTACAAGGCCGTCATTCAAAATAATGGTTACACCTCTTGCCAGCCCAATGATTAAAGCTACGGCCAGTAAGCTTTCAGCGCCTTTCATAAACTCTGCTACAAATTCTTTTTCGCTCATCCTGTGTATAAATCCTATTAAAATTGTAGATGCAAAAAACAAGGCAGACATTTCTGTAGTCCACCATCCGTAAAAAACAATACCCACAATCATTGAAATAAAAGTGGAAACAAATAACAGCAGCAATAAACTTGTTTGAATATTTAATTTTACTTTTTCTCCATTGGTATGAACATCTAATGGAAATGGCGATTCGCTAATGCCATCTATTTTATAAACAAACGAAGCGGTTCGATCTTTTTTTACTTTAGCTGCATAGCGGAGTATGTACCAGGTTAGCATGGTAGTAGATACTACATAAAATGCAAGCCTGCCATACAAACCGTCAATCCAGTTGATACCTGCTGCATTGGATGCTATGATTGTAGAAAAAGGATTAGTGAAACTTGCAATATAGCCCACTCCGGCGCCTCCAAATACAATTGCCAATGGCACCATAGCATCATAATCTTCTGCCATAAAAAGCGGAACCAGCACGGGATAAAAAACAATGGATTCTACATCCATACCATAAGAACCACCTAAGAAAGAAAAAACAAAAATCAATATTACAATCAATAATCTTTCTTTGCCCTTCATTTTCTGCGCCAGATATTTGATGCCTTTGAACATAGCGCCTGTTTTAGTAAACACAGCCATAAAACCTCCAATGAATAAAACAAATAAAGCAATATCAATACTATCCATGATGCCTTTTACCGGCGCTTCAATCATAGCAATGAATCCCTGTGGATTTGGTTTTTGTTTTTGATAAGTGCCGGGCACAGATACCGGTTTGCGAATATCTCCCTTACTGAACTTTTCAATAGGTATTTTAATAGAAAGGCTGTCCAGCGTATGCTGTGTAAAGGGCAATGACTGTGTTCCTGTGGCAGAGGTTATTTCAAACGTTTTGTCTTCACTTACAGATAATTTGCTGTATTGCCCCGACGGTATGAGCCAGGTACTGATGGCTGCCAATACAATCACCATCATGATTAGTGTCAGTGCATTGGGCAACGATTTTGGTTTTTTAATGCTCATCTTTCAGTTTTGGTGAAATCGTTTTAGCGCTTTGAATTTATTTTTTTATTCTCAATTCTGATTAAGAAACTGTAGCACTTTATTAATTAATGAAATTCTTTTATTACTGAAAGAATGATCTGTTTGCCAAATATCATATTCAAAAAAAGTGTTATTGGCTTTTTTTAATGTTTCTGCTAAAACGCTATTCCCATGATGTTCATCCAGCATTATTATTTCTTTTCCGGATAAAGTCTTAGCATCATTTTGAAGGTTGTAATAGGCAAGATTAAAAACTACATTACTGATCAACTTTTCAATAGGTGTGTTTAAAACAAATACATCTCCAAATTGCGCTGCCACTTCTTTTATTTGTGATGGCTGGATATTTTTCCCGGTTGAATAAATATCCCAGGTAGATAAGGCAAACCCTTTTTTTATGTCCGGAATTTCTGCCAATGCTTTTAAGCAAACAAAACCGCCCATGCTATGCCCGAAAAATGCCATATTAGCGGTATCTATGAGCAGCGAATCGGAATATTTCTTGCAAAATGAAACGACACTTTTTACATCTTCCACACAGTTTTCGAAACTAAACTGTCCCTGGCTGCCCCATGAACCCCGGTAGTCGAAATAAATTACATTCCATCCTTTCGATCTTACTACCTGTGCTAAATCCAGGTTGCGCTCATTTCCCGGGAACCCATGTAACATTATGAGTGTTGGATGTTTTTGTATTCCATTTGCCGTATAAATAAATCCGGCCATTTTAGACCCATGGGATGGAATTGATAGTTCAATAATGCCTGCAGGCGCACTGGTATCCCATTGCAAATCTTTCTGTACAATGGAGTCGGAAACCTGTGACTGAACTGCCCCAGACACCAGTAATAAAACCGGAATGAAGATTTTTGAAATCAATTTTGTTTTCATGTGCATGTTTATTTATTTTTTTCATTAGCTTTTAATACCCTTAAAAAATTACCACCTAAAATTTTATCAATATCTTTTTTACTATATCCTCTTTCTAAGAGCGCCTTTGTGATGAGGGGATAGTCGGTAACATCATTCAATTGTTGTGGTGTATTGTTGATGCCATCAAAATCAGAACCAATGCCCACATAATCCACTCCTACTAATTTGGCTACATAATCAATATGATCAATCACCAGGGAAAGAGGAGGCCTCATACTGTTTGCTTCTTCTTTGTATTCATGGTAAATAGAATCCAGTGCATAAAACTCAGGCATACCATTTTTCTGAAGCCCTTCATATTCCTCTTTATGGCGGGCAATAAATGCGGCTTCTTTTTTATCATAACTGCTGTCAATAAAACCGGGATTAAAATTTATTTGTATGACACCTCCATTTTTAGCAATGGCTTTTATTTGCTCATCTTTTAAATTGCGCCTGTGGTGCACAAGACTATACACTGAACTGTGTGAAGCCATGATGGGTTTTGTAGTGGTCTTTATGATATCCCAAAAAGTTTGTTCGCCCACATGGCTTACATCCACGATCATTCCAAGCTCATTCATTTTTTGTACCACCTGGATACCAAATGAAGTCAGGCCTTTTTTACCCTCTTTATTGAATCCATTTCCTATCACGGGATGAGGGTTCGTTTCATCCGCAGCGCTGGTAGCCCAGTCAGGTGAAATATTATGGGTAAGGGTTAAATACCTTGCTCCACGATTATACAAAGCCTCCAATTTATTCAAATCGTTTTCTATCATGTGTCCGCCTTCTACGCCAAACATTGCCGCCATCTTATGTTGCTTCACCGCTTTCATGAGTGCTGCATAGTTGGCCACTTTTACAATTTTATCCGGGTTACGGGCTACCACAGCATCTAAGCTATCCATTTCCCTGTTGGCATAGGCGAAGGGGTTTTTAGCATCCCCATCGCAATAGACAGAGAATACCTGCACATCAAGCCCGCCTTTTTTCCAACGGGTAAGGTCGCTTAATGTTTTGCCTCTTAAATCCTGGTCAATGGAATATCCCAGGTCAACTGATTTCATCAGAATGTCATTGTGTGTATCTATAACAATGGCTTTATCATGTACTCTTTGGAAAGACTGTGCATGCAACTGAATGCTAAAAAGTAAAATACCAGGTAATAGAAATTTCATCTTTATTTTTTTTAATTTCAATTTTATAAATCTTTTCTTTTCATTCCATTTAAACCAAAATACAAAACAGTTGCTATCGCTATAAATACAACAACACTGATCATTTCATTAGCCTTCAGGTGATACAAAAAGAACAAGCAAATCGCAATGGATAATAAAGGTACAACCATTCCACCCGGGGCGGTAAATCCTTTGGATTTCATTTCAGGCATTTTACGGAACTTCAATACGGCAAGCGAAACGGCAAGATAAACGAGAAGCGCACCTGCCACAGAAAGCACAGCAAGCGTTTGGAAACCGCCTGACACCGCAAATAAAAAACAAAGAACTGTATAAGCTAAAATAGAAATATAGGGAGTAGCATACTTCTTATGTATTTTTTGAAATGCAGCAACAGGTAATATGCCGTCTCTTGCTACGGCAAACAAATTGCGGGGATTATTTAAAATCTGTCCGCTGATATTCCCAAACATGGATACAGCCGTTCCTGCCAGGATAAAAGTAAACCCAAAAGCGCCAAAAATTATTTTTGCAGCCACTGCAAGAGGGGCAGCAATTTCTTTAGGCAAATCAGCCCCCAGCACAGCCTGTGCTATCGTTTGAATAGCAATATAAAAAACAATTAAAAAAAGAATACTGATCACGACTGCTCTTGGCACAGTCCTTTCGGGGTTTTTGATTTCCCCGCCTACTGAAAGTCCGGTCTCGCCGCCCAGGTAGGCAAAAAACAAAATTAAAGAAGCATCTCCCACCAATTTGTAACCCGGCATGGCATCCCATTTCAGGTTATCCATGTTGATATAAAATATACCTGCCACTATAAAAATGATCAATGGGATTAATTTAGCTAGTGTAAGAAATTTTACCATGCCCACACCTTGTTTTACACCAAGGATATTAATGAAAGCTAAACCGAAAAATAGTATGATAAAGAAAACGGTTTTAATAAAATTCCCCTGCAAAGCCGGGAAAAAAGTAGTGAGCGTATCAAACAACACATTCGCTACGGCTGCTACGGCACATACTGTAGAAATAAAAAGGAGCATAAACACCAGGAAGCCGGGATATTTTCCAAATGCCTTTTCCACATAAGTATAAGAGCCGCCGGAATCTGTGGTTTTGCTGCCTACCTCTGCATAGCAAAGCATAATAAGCATGATGAGCACACCACAGAAAACATAGGCAATAACGGAAGCCGGGCCTAAAATACCGGCAATGATGGCAGGTAAAACAAATATACCTGAGCCGATGATAATGTTTACCATATTGGCCGAAAGGCCCCAAAGACCTATCTCCCGTTTTAATCCTTCATTGGTATTTTGAGTACTCATGAAAAAATGATATTGAAGTTTTAATAATTAAATTTTAAATAATGAATTTAAATAGGATTCTCTACCTAATAATTTCAAGTCATTACTTTATCATGAGGATATTTTTACACATTCTTATTTCCGCTGTTTTGACGAGTACTACTTGAGCGGTTGAAATGATCATGTTTATTAATTTACAATTCATAAGGTTCTTTTATGAATATCTAATTGAGTTCTTGGAATAGATGATAAACCGGAAATGAAAATGATTTCGGCAAAATCTTCTAAGTGTGAATCTGAATTCTTAACAATCATTTTCCAACAGGATGGGGTGTGTGGTTTCCTCCATATCATTTTGACTCATTTGAATATAAAACAGGTTTGATAAAATCGGTATTGATAAAAGAAAGGAAAATCAAACAACTGGGGAACAACGCAATTTTTATTTTTTTCATAATCCCGTTTTGGAAAGAGTAGCTGATAAAATAATGAATCGAGATTCAAATATATTTGTTTTAAGAATATAGGAAACTTTTTTAACGGGAAAGAGCTCATAAAAATACCATTCTCTATAATGGGAGAATTTTTTCATCATTCTTATCTTACTAAGCGACTCAAAAAATCACTGCGATTAATTGAGAATATGATCCAATTATTTTATCTTTCTTATTACCATTTCAAAGTTTTCTGCTTGAAAGAAAAAGTAATTTTTTTTTTTAAACCCTTTATGGCAAAAAGGTAATTTGATTATTATTTTATAGTCAATGAGCAAAAAGAATAGAGATATGATTATTTTAGAATCATAAAAATAAAATCCATAAGAACTCTTACGAGGTTATAGTTTTTTAAATCTGTTTGCTTAAATATTTTTCAATCAAAATGTTTAGACAAAAATGAATTGGATTCATCAATTCTTTGCAATTTCATTAAAGTCCATCAAAAGTGAAATAAGTCCCCTTTTCAAAATTTTTTTGAAAGCAAATAATCTTTCCATCTATAATAATTTCTATACATTTTAGATCAATCATCATTTTATTTTTAAAACTACCTTTAAGTATCGTAATTTTCCACAGATATCTAATCTCCCCCAATACTAATTTAGACATGGTATTTGATCTATTCATCATCAAAAAAACTGTAATGAAAAAAGTATTTTTTTCCTTAATGCTGGTGTTTCCGGCAATGGTATTATTCGCACAAAATGAAGACAGTACCTGGTTTGTAAACAATTATACCAAAATGGAGACTTATATTCCCATGCGGGATGGAATCAGGTTATTTACCTCCGTTTATATCCCCAAAGATCAATCTTCTGCACACCCCTTCCTGATGACCCGTACTCCTTATTCCTGTAATCCTTATGGTCCGGATAAATACGTCGCTATCTGGAATTCTTATAAAATGAAATACATGAAAGAAAATTTCATTTTTGTAATGCAGGATGTACGGGGCCGCTATATGAGTGAAGGAGAATTTGTAGATGTGCGTCCCTTTATCAAAAATAAGACCGGTAAGCAAATTGATGAAGCAAGTGATACTTATGATGCCATTGACTGGCTGATAAAAAACATACCTGATAATAATGGGAAAGTAGGCATTACAGGCACTTCCTATCCCGGATTCTATTCTACAGAAGCTGCATTGAGCGGGCATCCTGCGCTTGTGGCCGTAAGCCCGCAAGCGCCGGTAACAGACTGGTTTATGGGAGATGATTTTCACCATAAAGGTGCATTCTTTGTCATGGATGGTTTTTCATTTTACCCTTCATTTGGTAAACCGCACCACCAGCCAATGAAGGATTATGGCCCAGGCTTTTCTTTTCATTCAGATGATAATTACAATGCCTATTTAAAGACAGGGGCCTTAAAGAATTTCTCTGCATTGATAGGTGATAGCATTAAATTCTGGCATGAAATGTACCAACACCCCAACTATGATTCCTGGTGGCAGGAAAGAAATGCACGTGTAGGATTATACCAGGTAAAGCCGGCAATGTTATGGGTAGGAGGTCTTTTTGATGCAGAAGATTGTTTTGGTGCATGGAATTGCTTTAAAGCCACAGCAAAACAAAGTCCACAAACCAATAACCGGATTGTGATGGGACCATGGTATCATGGCCAATGGGGCCGCGAAGGATCACACCTGGGAAATGTTTATTTTGGAAGTAATACTTCTGCTTATTTCCAGGACAGCCTGGAGATTCCCTTTTTCAATTATTATTTATTAGGACAGGGTAATTTGAATCATGTGGCCACCGCTCATATTTTCTTTAGTGGAGAAAATCAATGGAAAGAATTTTCTACCTGGCCCCCCAAAAATATTGAAACACAAAATTTATTCCTGGGTGACCATCAAAAATTATATTTGAATACCCCCGCTCCTGCTTCACCAAATGGATATGATACCTATACCAGTGATCCGGCTCACCCTGTACCCTATACACAGGATATACATTTCCGCAGAACACGCGAATATATGGATGACGATCAGCGTTTTGCCGAACGAAGAACGGACGTTTTAACCTATTCCACCGATATTTTGGAAAATGATGTAACGCTTGCCGGCCCTGTGATTGCCGACCTGATGGTGTCACTGTCTTCAACTGATGCTGATTTTGTGGTGAAATTAATAGATGTTTTCCCGGATGATTTCACCTACCCGGAACGTATTCAATCACTCATTCAGAATCCTTATCCAATGGGAGGTTATGAAATGTTGGTACGGGGAGAAATAATGCGGGGGAAATTTAGAAATAGTTTTGAAAAACCGGAGCCCTTTATTCCCGGTAAAATCACTGAAGTGAAATGGGAGTTGCCGGATGTGGCCCATACATTTTTAAAAGGTCATCGTATCATGATACAAATACAAAGCAGCTGGTTTCCTCTGGCTGACAGGAATCCACAACAATTTATGAATATTTATACGGCAAATGACACCGATTTTATTAAAGAAGATATTCGTGTTTATCATGATTCACAACACATGTCCAAAATCATTTTACCGGTATTAAAATAAAACGCATGAAAGTAAAATTCCTGCCTCTCCTTTTTCTAGCTTTTACATCAGCAAACTGCCAGGAAAAACCAAAGGATAATTTTGTCAGAGATCATTATAATAAAATGGATACCCTGATTACTATGCGTTATGGAGTCAGGTTATACACGGTCATTTATTCACCCAAAGACCAAACAGAAAAATATCCTATTCTCATGGAACGTACGCCCTATTCTGCCGGTCCATATGGAAATAATCAATATGCCAGCCAAATAGGACCGGATTCAGCACTCATGCATCAAAAATATATTTTTGTTTACCAGGATGTTCGTGGACGTTATATGAGTGAAGGGATCAACCTGGAAGTGACACCTTATATTGAAAATAAAAAAAGTAAACAGGATGTAGATGAAAGCAGTGATACATGGGATACTGTTGACTGGCTGATACACCACATCAAAAATAACAATGGCCGTGTAGGTCTTTATGGTATATCGTACCCGGGTTTTTATGCTACCGCCAGTTTGCCGGGAGCACATCCTGCCATCAAAGCTGTAAGCCCTCAAGCGCCGGTAACAGATGAGTTTATCGGGGATGACGCAAATCATCAAGGCGCCTTTTTTTTAATGGACAATTTTGATTTCATGAATTATTATGGCAAAGAAAGAAAGGGCCCGGTTGAGGATTATGGAAGCAATATGTTTCAGGCGAAAAGGACGAATGCTTATGATTTTTTTCTCCAACTCGGTCCAATTAAAAATACCCAGTCAGCAACTTATTTTAATCATCGCTCTTATATCTGGAACGAATATTTACAACACGACACATATGATACTTATTGGCAAAAAAGGAATATCAGGCAATATTTAAAGAATATCAAAATTCCTGTTTTGGTTGTCGGTGGCTGGTATGATGCAGAAGATCTTTTTGGCGCATTGCATACCTATAAAGCAATCGAAGATCAAAGTCCGCAAAACAAAAATTTTCTGGTGATGGGTCCCTGGACACATGGCGCCTGGGCATCCAGGTCATGGAATACATTCGGCCCTTACCAGTTTGGAAGTAATACGAATGAATATTTCAGAGATAGTTTATTGACCAGATTCTTTAATTATTATTTAAAAGATCAGGGAGATTTTAATGCCCGTGAAGCTACCATTTTTGAAACCGGTACCAATCAATGGAAACATTTTAATCAATGGCCACCAAAAAATATACAGTTTACAGATTTTTATTTGGGTCAAAACCATACCTTAACTACAGATAAAACTTTATATCAAAATGGATATGATGAATATATCAGCGACCCGGCAAATCCTGTACCTTATACCGGCATTTCATCGGCAAGAAGAAATAATGAATACATGGCAGAGGATGAACGATTTGCTTCCAAAAGAAATGATGTATTATCATTCGCCTCAGAACCTTTGCAAAACGATCTAACCATTGCCGGACCTTTATTGGCAAATCTTGAAGTTTCGATATCCACAACGGACGCAGATTTCATCGTAAAATTAATTGATGTTTTTCCCGGGGATGCATCAGCAAGTAAAAATATCCGCCCTGGAAAATTATCATCTATCCCGAATGCAGAAATGATGGTGCGTGCTGAAGTGCTGCGGGGTAAATTCAGGAATAGTTTTAGTAATCCGGAGGCTTTTATACCGGGGCAGGTCTCACAAATAAAAATTTCCATGAATGATATTTGCCATACTTTTTTAAAAGGTCATCGCATCATGGTGCAGGTGCAGAGTAGTTGGTTCCCCCTGGTGGATAGGAATCCTCAGCAATTTTTATGTATTCCGGATGCGAATGAACGTGATTTTATCAAATCCTCCATTAAATTATATCATGATGGAGTGCATATTAGTAAAATCAGTTTACCCATTTTAAATAAAAATCAATAAAAAATTTATTTTAGTCTTCTAACTTCTGGCCTGATTAAAAATATCATATGAAAAAAATTTATCCTTTGATTTTTTTATTTTTCTTCTGCACCCATGCCTTTCCGCAAAGCCCGGTGATTGATAGCCTGAACAAAATGCTGATGAATGCTGAAAGTGATACAAATACAGTGAACAGTTTGATAAAGCTTTCCATTATATATAGCAGTAATGATATTGACAGTGCTTTATTGTATGCGGATAAAGCAATGGCAATGAGTAAAGAAATAGATGATCAGGCCGGCCTTGCAAAGAGTATGTATTGTGAGGCAATGGCCATTAGCTATACCGGAAATGATGCCCGGGCTTTGGAATTGCACCTGGCTGCTCTCAAAATTTTTGAAAATGAAAATCAAAAAGAATGGATGGCCAGGGGACTCATCGAAATCAGCGGAATGTATAGTGACTTGAATGATTTCCATGATGCATTGTCTTATTCCCAAAGAGCTTATCATTTATCCAAGACCATTCAATCACCTGAACAATTATTTGAAGCTGCCTATAATAATGGTTATTCTTATATAAAACTAAATAAGCCGGATAGCGCTTTAGTCTATTTCCAGGAAAGCTACCAAATAGCCTTAAGTGCGAAAAATGATACTCAACGTATGCTGGGACAGGCTTTAGGTGGAATGGGATTAGTGAATTTTAAGCTGGGGAATGGAGATATTGCTAAGCCCTATTTATATAAAGCCATTCAATATTCAACGGATGCGTATGACACATACTATCTCATGTTTAATTATGATTTCCTGGCACAAGTGTATGCCAAAGAAAATAATACCGATTCCGCAATATCGTATTACAATAAAGCATTAAACATTGCACATAAATTAAGATATGGTAAAGAAAAACTGGATCTGTATAAGCCACTGGCGATGTTATATGAAAAAACGGATCCCCAGATGGCTATTACCTATTTCAAACTGGAAAGTGCATTAAGAGACAGTCTGGATGATGCGGGGATGCAATGGGATATTCAAAATCTTACCTATCATGAATCACAAAGGCAAAAGGACTTACAAGAACAGGAAGCCCTAAAAGAAAAACAGCGTAGGGATGATATGGAATATTCCGGGATTGCATTAATTTTTATTATTTGTTTAATCGCCTTTTTATTACTGAGCAGGAGCATTATTGTGCATGAAAAAGCCATAGAATATTTAGGCATCATTGTGCTATTAATCTTTTTTGAATTTATTAACCTGATGTTACATCCATTCCTGGAAGACGTTACGCATCATTCCCCAATCCTTATGTTAGCAGGCCTCGTGCTCGTAGCGGCGATTATTATCCCATTTCATCATCGGCTTGAAAAATATATCAAATCAAAAGTCATTGAAAAAAATAAAAAGCTCAGGCTGTTATTGGCAAAAAAAACCATTGCCCGGATGGAAAAACCAACCGAAGAATAAACCACAATGAATTTATAATCAATGCTTTATCACTCCTTTCAAAAAATTTCATCTGATAGGAAGAATCTTTAAGGATATTTTTATAAAAATGATTTCTTTCCCTTACCTTTGCAGCCCTAAATAATATTTAAAAACAAAAAGGGTATGAACAATTACGAATTGATGGTGATTTTTACCCCGGTACTTTCTGAAGATGAATTTAAAAACATCCAGAAAAAATATACCGACTTTATCACGGAGCATGAGGGTGTGATTGTACACTCCAATCCGTGGGGATTAAAATCACTGGCGTATCCCGTACAAAAAAAGACCACCGGTCTTTACTGGGTACTGGAATATACTGCGCCATCCGACTTCAATGAGAAGTTTAAAATACAACTTCTCCGTGACGATAAAGTAATGCGTCACATGTTTAATGCACTCGACAAATATGCTGTAGAGTACAATTACAAGAAAAGAAATGGATTACCAACCGGAAACCAAAAACAGGAAATTTAATTATGGCAAAGCAAAATGAAATAAAATACTTAACGGCCATTAAGCAGGAAAAACCTAAAAAGAAATTTTGCCGTTTTAAAAAATATGGTATCCGCTACATTGATTATAAAGACACAGAGTTTTTAAAAAGATTCCTCAATGAACAAGGTAAAATATTACCTCGTCGTCTTAGCGGGAATTCTTTGAAATATCAAAGAAAAGTTAGTGATGCCATTAAGAAAGCCCGTCAAATGGCATTACTGCCTTATGTAACGGATTTATTGAAATAATTTAATTAAGACATTCCCTTCCATGTACAATATACTGGATAGGAAAAAATTTATTTTATGCAAGTAATATTAATAGAAGATGTAGATAATCTGGGCCAGCGCAATGAACTGGTACAGGTAAAAAGCGGCTATGCACGCAATTATCTCATCCCACGTAAACTCGCTGTGGAAGGTAGCCCGTCTAACCTGAAGCAGATGAATGAAAAAATGAAGGTTAAGGAAAAGAAAGATGCGGCTATGCTTGAGGAAGTTAATAAAGTCATTGAAACGCTTAAAGCCTCCCCCATTAAACTTTCTGCAAAAACCGGTACCAGCGGCAAGATATTCGGCAGTATTACACCATTGCAAATTGCCCGTGCAATCAGGGATCAAAAAGGCTATGAAATTGACCGGAAACGCATCAGCCTTGTAGATGAAGTGAAGGAACTTGGAACCTATAAAGCAGCTATTGACCTGGGTAAAAACCATCATGTGGAAATAGAATTTGAAGTGGTGGGTGAAGAAGCCACCATTTAGTCTTTTCATATTTTTTTAAAAAAGCTGCCCCACACCCGGAGCAGCTTTTTTCTTTTATATCTAATCCATCTAAAACCTTATATTGATTTCTTACAGGATCATTTTGGTTTGTTTAAGTAAAACAAGATCCCTTATTTTGATAAAAAATGCTCTCATTCATTTTCAAATGCTTCCATCATACGAATATATCGGGAAAATAGGCGCTATTTCAGGCTTACATGGGGAAGTGATGCTTCAGCATCACCTGGGCAAAAAAAGCGATTTCAAAAATGTAAAATCCATCTTTTTAGAAATGCTACCGGATAGCTATATCCCCTATTTTATTGAGCATTCAAGGGTCGGGGACATGCAACAAACCTGGTTGAAATTTGATGAAATTCACTCCAAAGAAACAGCCAGGGCATTGCTGCATAAAAAGGTCTATTTATTAAGCGCTGATTTTGAAAAAAATGTTGCGGCAAAAGCACCCGTTGCAATTATTGGATACACCGTATTCCAACAATCAAATAAAATAGGTATTATAGAAAATGTACTCGAGTCTCCGCAACAGGTTTTATTGGAAGTTCACCAGGAAGGCAAAGAAATTTTAATTCCTTTGCACGAAGAAACCCTGCTCAAAATAGACCGGAAAAAGAAGGCTGTGTTCGTACAATTGCCGGATGGCTTACTCGATATTTTTTAATCATCAATAATTCCACCGTGGAAAATATTTCAAAAAAAAATTATCAGTTGATTATTATAGGCGCCGGTCCCATCGGGATTGCCTGTGGCATAGCAGCCAAAAATGCGGGCCTCGAATACCTCATCATAGAAAAGGGCTCCTTGGTTAATAGCTTGTACCATTACCCGGTAAACATGCAATTTTTTTCTACTTCCGAAAGACTTGAAATTGGCGGAGTGCCTTTCATGACACTACATCCAAAGCCCAAAAAACAAGAAGCCCTGGAATACTATCGCAGGGTTGTGCAAAATTTTTCACTTCATATAAATTATCATGAAAAAGTTGAATCTGTCATTCAGGAAGGACGTACACAATTTCTAATTCAATCTTCGAAAAAACAATACCATACACAAAACATCATTGTATCTACAGGGTTTTATGATCGCCCGCAATTATTAAATATCCCGGGAGAAAACTTGACCAAAGTAAAACATTATTATACAGACCCTCATCAATATGCTTTTCAAAAAGTGGTTGTTATCGGTGCACAAAACTCGGCAGTAGATGCCGCCCTGGAGACCTGGCGTAAAGGCGCAGAGGTAACTATGGTGATTCGTGCGAATGAAATCGGGCAACGTGTAAAGTACTGGGTACGCCCGGATATAATAAACCGGATTGAAGAAGGCAGTATTCAAGTGTATTACCAATCATGCCTGACCGCCATCAGGGAAGATGAAGTTGATATTCAAACAGCGGAAAAATTGATAACCCTGCAGAATGATTTTGTGATTGCCATGACCGGCTATCTTCCGGATTTTACATTGCTGGAAAATATGGGTATAAAAATTTCTGACGATGCAGATAAAAAACCTTTCTATGATGAAACAACCATGGAAACGAATATTCCTGGAATTTACCTTGCCGGGGTTGTTTGCGGTGGCATGAATACCCATCAATGGTTTATTGAGAATTCACGGAACCATGCAGATATGATTGTATCACATATATTACAAAAACAAACCTAGCCTCATCAGGGAATCACTTCCGTAATTGCAGTGCCTACATTGCCATTGGGCATTTGAATATGAAGTAAGGCTGCCACGGTAGGCGCTATATCTTCCATGTGAATGAGCCTATTGGTATGTCCCGGCGCTATTTTCCAGCCATACCAAAGTAATGGGATATGCGTGTCATACGGATTCCAGGTGCCATGTGTGGTGCCTGTTATGTTACTGCCTTCAAACCATCCGGGTTGCAAAATAATCTGGATATCCCCGCTTCTGGATTGGTTATATCCATTAATGACCATGGATTTAATAGGCTCCGGAAGAGGCGTATTTCCAATATCCGCTACATCAATGGTATACATCACACCCGGAATTTTCTGCAGAAAATCTATTGCTGCACTTTTAACTTTTTCCCGATCCAGTTTTTCCTGATCCATTTTTGGGTCATTCAAAAAAACCTGGTAATTCATGATGCCGTAACTAAGCTTTTCAATGCCAAAAATATTTTTCAAATAATCATTTAACTGGTCACTGATCCGGCCATCGTTCCATAAATCTGAAGGGATATGATGTGCTTCATTAAAGCCAATGGCCTGTGCTGCACCATGGTCCGCAGTGAGGAAAATAAGGTATTGGCCTTTACCAATATTGTCATCAAGATATTTGAAAAATGCTTCCAGGTCTTTATCCAACCTGAGATACGTGTCTTCAACTTCAATTGAATTGGGGCCAAATTTATGTCCTACATAATCCGTAGAGGCACAATTAATGGTCAGAAAGTCGGTGTTTTTTCCTTCGCCCAATTGATAATTTTTCAAAGCTTCTTTTGCAAAGTCTAAGATGAGGGTATTGCCAAAAGGTGTGCTTCGGAATGTGCCTTTATTCTTAGCATAAGCATCTTCCAGACGATGTGGGAATACAGGAGCGGATTCACCCGAAAATTTGCCCTCATAAGATTGATCATCAGCATCGCTTTGCTGGTACGTTTGAATGGGATACAAGGTCTCCCATTTCTTTTGCATAAATTTTTTTACATACTGTTTTTTATTAAACCGGGTGACCCAGTCAGGTAATTGATTCATATAATAGGTACTGCTAATAAAATTCCCCGAAGCATCATCCATCCAGAAAACAGCATTTGCCGTATGGCCTGCCGGCAAAATGGAAGCCCGGTCTTTCAGAGAAACACCTACCACTTTGGACGCAAAATTGGTTGCCAGCCTTAATTCATCGGTGACTGTTGTGGTCAATAAATGAGCCGGTGACATTTTTCCGGCATTCCCCTCAGCGCCCACCGTACTTACTGTACTATCATCCGTACAATAAATATCCCTGCCTGTTTTTTTATCAATCCAATCATTGCCCGCAATGCCATTAATCGCCGGAACAGATCCTGTAAAGATGCAGGAATGACCAACGGCTGTATAAGAGGGCAGATAATGAATCATCGTATTTTCACAGGAAAACCCCTCATTCAATAAGCGTTTGAAACCGCCATCGCTATACCGGTCATAATACCTGTATAAATAATCCCAGCGCATCTGATCCACCACGATTCCTACGACCAGTTTTGGCCTAGATTGACTAAAATTTCCCTGGCATATTGCTGTGATTGGAAATAGAATGGCCAGAAGGCATTTGGATAAAAATTTCATATGCATATTTTTCATTCTTTCAAAAATAGGAAACAGGGCATAGCAATAAGAGATTTCAGATAAAAAATGTGCATTTCTCTTTTCAAAACAAATTGAAAACTTTATTCTACTAACTTTGCGGCAATTCTTCAAGTTGATTACCTGTTGATCATGGATTAATAACAAAGTTTATCAATGCAAAAAACTTATTCTGTAATCTAATAATAAATAAATATGAGAGATATTTTTGAGAAGCTCATTGCCAATCAGGGGCCTATAGGACAGCACAGAGATCGTGCTCATGGATATTTTGCATTTCCTAAATTGGATGGGGAAATAGCCAGCAGGATGAAATTTCGTGGTAAGGATATGATTGTTTGGAGTCTGAATAATTACCTGGGACTGGCCAATGATCCTGAAATACGCCGGGTAGATGCGGAAGCTTCTGAGAATTTTGGCCTTGCCGCACCTATGGGCTCACGCATGATGAGTGGAAATACAGATTATCATGAACAATTGGAACAGGAACTGGCCCAATTTGAAAAGAAAGAGGATTGTGTTTTATTAAATTATGGCTATCAGGGAATTATGAGCGCCATAGATTGTATTTGCGACCGGCGCGATATTATCGTTTATGATGCTGAAAGCCATGCCTGTATTATTGATGGCCTGCGGATGCATCCCGGAAAGCGTTTTGTATTCAAACACAATGATATCAAAGACTGTGAAAAACAACTGGAACGTGCTACGGCTCTTTTGGAAAAACAACAGGATGGCGGCATTTTAGTAATTACAGAAGGTGTTTTTGGAATGGCAGGCGATCAGGGAAAATTAAAAGAAATTTGCGCACTCCGCCCTAAATATTCTTTCAGGTTACTGGTTGATGATGCGCATGGCTTTGGTACCCTGGGAAAATCCGGCGCAGGCGCAGGAGAAGAACAGGATTGCCAGGATGAAATAGATTTATACTTCTCCACTTTTGCAAAATCCATGGCTTCTATTGGAGCGTTTATAGCAGGGAAAAAAGATATTATCAGCTATATCCGTTATAATTGCCGTTCTCAAATATTTGCCAAAAGCTTACCCCTACCTATCGTAATCGGGAATTTAAAAAGATTGGAATTTTTAAGGACCAAACCTGAGATGAAGGAAAAATTATGGCACAATGCCTTGAAATTGCAAAAAGGCCTTAAAGAAAAAGGTTTTGATATAGGCAAAACAAATTCTGTGGTTACACCTGTATATATGAAAGGTGGCATGGAAGAAGCCACTGCCATGGTGATGGACCTGCGGGAGAACTATGGCATATTTTGTTCCATTGTGGTGTACCCGGTTATACCTAAAGGCCATATCATTTACAGGCTTATACCCACCGCTACACATACAGATGAAGATATTGAACGCACCTTACAGGCATTCAGCCTTACCAAGAAAAAACTGGATGATGGTGAATATAAAAGAGAAGATATACCGGATATGCATGAAGTAAGCGCAAAACGCTTTGATTATTTTTTACAAAAACCTAAATAATATTTTAAGCCTTTCCGCGTATTGGATTTGCTTTAATCCTATGGACGGCAATTTTTTGCTTTTCGAAAAAAGAATGTAAAATGAGAAAACACGTATTATTTTTTATCTTATTTATTGTTTTTTACACTTTCCAAATTTCTACTCTACAAGCGCAGGAAACTTTTACTACACATACTGTGGTAAAAGGTGAAACACTTTCAGGAATTGCAAAAAAATTTAATACCACAACAGGAGAATTGATGAAAATCAATCACTTAAATAGTAAAAGCATTTTAAAAATAGGTGAGAAATTAAAGATACCCGTACCTCAAAAGACCGTTGAAAATAATACCCCTACAGACGCTGTGGCGATTACGACGCATCCGATCATGCATACCGTAAAAAAGGGAGAAACACTCTATTCCATCAGTAAAAAATTTGGCAGCAGTATTACACAATTAAAAAGTTGGAATAAACTTTCTTCAGATGTCATTGTGGATGGCAAGTCCCTGATTGTAGGCTTTGAAGCCGATGACTTTGCACCTGAAGATAATACCGCCCTACAGCAACAAACCAATCAGCAAACCGTTGCAGATACACTTACCAGTGTTACTTATGTGCCAGCCGCCGATACGAGTACTATTCAAAATAAACCGGTTGATACCCTGGTTACCGGTCCTGTCACTCCACTAAGCATGGAAGCATTGTTTTTTAAAAATGGGATGGGAAAAAATATGCATGTCCTGAGTGGTAATGCCAAGACTTTTGAATCTTCCCTAAGCAATGGAAGTAGAGCAAACTATATATTGATGAACCAACTTCCGGCCGGGACTATTGTAAAAATAACCTCCGCTTCAGGTGAAAATATTTTTGCTAAAGTCTTATGGAAACTGGAGTCCATCCCTTCCAATGAAGGACTGGATTTCCGCATCAGTGATACAGCTGCTCAGGCGCTCGGCATACATGATCCGAAATTTGCCCTGGCCATCACCTATTTTGAGCAGTAGATTACTTAAAATGGTAGCCTTTTAAAAAGACTTCAATAGACATTCTTTTTTTCCCTTCTAACTGCAGATCTGTTGCATGAATAAATCCATCATTGCAGGTAAATTTCAAAAAAGTTTTTCCATCAGTTAAAAAATCGCCCGGAGAACCATTCGGCATTGCATTTTCTTTTGAAGCAGAAAATATTTTGAGGGTTTTACCATCCAGGAATGTTTGGGCAGCCGGGTATGGGCTTAAGCCGCGAATAAAATTATATACTTCATCAACTGATTTATTCCAGGAGATCAAAGTATCTTTTTTAAAAATTTTAGGAGCTGTTTTTAATGAGAGTGCATTCGTTTCCTGAGCTTTTTCAACCAGTTCCTTGTTGATCATTTTACATACGGTTTCCGCGAGTAAGTGAGCGCCGGCATGTTGTAACTTATCATATAATTCCCCTGTGGTTTCCTGAACCCCTATCGGCATTTTTAAAGAAGCCAGTATATTTCCGGTGTCTATGGCATGTTGCAATTTAAAGATGGTCACGCCAGTTTCTTTCTCTCCATTGATGATGGCATGATGGATGGGTGCCGCACCGCGGTATTGAGGCAATAAGGAAGCATGCACATTGATGGTACCTAATGGAGGCATATTCCAAATGACTTCAGGAAGCATACGAAATGCTACGACCACTTGTAATGAAGCATTGATTTCTTTCAAGGTATTTACAAATTCCGGCGCTTTCAGGTTGACGGGTTGCAGGATGCGCAGGTGATGGGCTTCTGCAAAAATTTTTACATCGCTTTTTTGCATGTGCATTCCGCGACCTGCCGGTTTATCGGGAGAAGTGACAACGGCAACAATAGGAAACCCGCGATCCAGCAGCGCTTTTAAAGAAGCCACCGCAAAAGCGGGCGTACCCATAAAAATGATCCTGCATGATTCCGGGTTTAATTTTTCAGTATGCATGCGCAAAAAAACAACCAAATCAGGTCAAATAAAAATCCAATTTCTTTGAAACCTGATTTTCAATGATTACGAAACTAATATAAGAAAATATTACCGGGAAAGCCTTTGTGGCTGCTGTAAAACGGTGTACCTTGCAGGGCGAAAAAGTTTTTTAGTTAAAAACTGAATGAGAACATTTTTCAAGAGGTTTCTTTTTATTCAAATTTAAAATACAATTATGCAAGTAAAAAAGGGTGATAAAATAAAAGTCCATTATCATGGAAAATTAGATGATGGCACTACATTCGATTCATCTGAAGGACGCGAACCATTATCCTTTGAAGTAGGCAGTGGTATGGTGATACCCGGATTTGATGCCGGTGTTACCGGTATGGAAAAGGGAGAAAAGAAGACGATCAGGATTCCCTCTGATGAGGCTTATGGCCCCATGTTGGAAGAAATGATTATGGAATTTCCCAAAGACCGTTTTCCGGCAGATATGAAACCGGAAGTAGGTATGGCATTAAATATGAGTAATCAAGAAGGGCAATCCTTTCCGGTTGTGATCCGGGAAGTGAAAGAAGATGTGGTCGTTTTAGATGCCAATCATCCCCTTGCCGGCAAGGATCTCACTTTTGAATTAGAGTTAGTAGAAATAGAAGGTGGAAAATCGAGAATAATACTACCCGAATAATTCATTCAGGAAATCAAAGAAAAGGCTGCCCATTCAGGCGGCCTTTTTCATTTAGTGCCACAAAGAATAGGAAAAATGAGAAAGTATCCCAAAGGATAAATAGAAAATAGAAGTTGTATTGACGCAATATCATTTTGATATATATAAACTACGCACAATCGGCATAAATCATTGATTAGCAGAAGTAATATTTTTATTTCTAAAAATTTCCGCATGTTCGTACTTT
>Ga0116193_1000079_pt1 | contig 89469 bp, 76 predicted proteins | sample AD_UKC115_MetaG_FD_89892 | JGI IMG/M metagenome (GOLD analysis project Ga0116193, IMG submission 89892) | Active sludge microbial communities of municipal wastewater-treating anaerobic digesters from Hong Kong - AD_UKC115_MetaG | ecosystem: Engineered > Bioreactor > Anaerobic > Digestate...
ATAAGCAAAGGGTATTAAATAACAAAAGCCCAGCTGATAAAGTATTAGACTGGTTCCAGAAAGATAAAACTATCTTTAAGGATTCTTTTAATCCGTCATCCTATAACCTACCGTCCCCTGACACTTAGGTAATATTTTTCTTCTAAATAAATGACAAAAATTATTAAGAAGAGACCTTTTGCTTATTAATTATGTTTTTTATCCTTCTATCTTTTTACCAATACGACGGAAAGTAGGTGCTAATGAAAGGTAAGCGGATTTATACTCCTGATAATAAAAATCATATTCTTCAACATTTTGCTGATTTGGTTCTACGCGGTAGAGTTCTCTGATTATTTTTTCACAGGCTTCAGATAGCGAAGAGAACATTCCAGCAGAAATACTTGCTAATAATGCTGCTCCAAAAGCGGGACCTTCATCAACATTAATGACTACCATAGGCACTTTACATATATCTGCCATAATTTGTCTCCATAAAGAACTTCTTGCACCTCCTCCTGATATGCGAACCTCCTTGATTGGGATTCCCATGTCTTTCATGATTTCAATACTATCTCGCATCCCAAAGGCAACCCCTTCTAATACAGCCCGTGCCATTTCCGCTTTCCCGTGCATAAGCGATAATCCTATGAAAGCACTTCTCGCATAAGGGTCTTTATGTGGAGTGCGTTCACCTGTCAGATAAGGCAGAAAGATAAGTCCATTTGAACCTGGCGGAATTTTTCCTGCTGCTTCTGTAATATATTCATAAGGGTCAACACCTGTTTCTTTCGATTTGGCAATTTCTTCCTGACAAAGTTTATTTCTGAACCATTGTAAAGAGCCACCTGCACTCAACATAACACCCATAACATGCCATGCACCGGGAGCAGAATGACAAAAAGTATGAACTCTTCCTTTAGGGTCGGTATGCACATGTTCGGAAAAAGCAAATACTACACCACTGGTTCCAAGTGAGGCAGAAATAATCCCTGAATGGACAACCCCGCAACCTATTCCTCCTGCTGCCTGGTCTCCACCACCAGCAACAACTACTGTGTCAGTAGATAAATGTAATTGCTCTGCAATAGATGGTTTTATTTTCCCTGTTATTTCTGGTCCCTCATAAGCCTTAGGCAACCAATCTATCGGAATCTCAAGTAGGTTTAACAGTTCCCTATGCCAACAGCGATTTTTTACATCAAAAAGTAATGTTCCTGACGCATCGGCAACATCTGTGGCAAACTCGCCTGTTAACTCATAACGGATATAGTCTTTTGGCAAAAGAACACACTTTACTTTTTTGTAGATTTCAGGTTCTTCATCTCGAAGCCAGAGAATCTTGGGTGCTGTAAATCCTGTTAAAGCAGGATTAGATACCATCTGTATAAGTTTTTCCTCACCTACAATTTCACTTATCTTTTCACACTGTTTTGCAGTTCTCTGGTCGCACCACAGAATAGCCGGATACAAAACTTCCCCTTCCGCATCCAAAAACACAGAGCCGTGCATCTGTCCTGTTAAGCCGATAGAACGGACTTCCCTTCCATTTATCTTTTTGCAAATTTCAGAAAGCCCCTCAAACACAGCCCTTTTCCAATCAAGAGGATTCTGTTCTGCCCAACCCGGTTTTGGACTATTCAGGTCATAATTTTTTGTGACAGCCGCGACAACTTTCCCATCTTCATTAAGGGCAACTATTTTTGTTCCACTTGTTCCTACATCAATACCAATTACAAAACTCATGGCTTAACCCCTTATTGTTTGGTTTTTAATTTATTTATCATAAATTAATATTTTTCATTTTGCAAATGCATAAAGTGAAATAGCCATCAAATTCGTTTTAGTGCGGTAATAAGTTTCCATGTGGTTTGTTCCCAGGTATGCTCTACGACTCTTAATCTACCCAGTCGTATCCGTTCTTCTCGCTCTGGTTGAGGGAGATTAATAACCCTGTGTAGCACAGCGTTAAGTGAAGATGAACTTTCGATATTGTAATAAAAAGGCAATTCACCACACCTTTCTTCAATAGCAGGTCCTGGGGGTGTGATTACACATGTTCCTGCTTGCATTGCTTCGATGGGTCTCAGTGCACTGCCATCATAAATCGCAGGATAGATAAATGCCGTGGCATTCTGAAATAGACCTGCTAAAGTTTGGTCTGGACATTCTTCCACTCGAAAAATATTTTCACCCCAGACCTCAGGTTCTTTTGAATGATGTTTTCCAAGAAGCACAATTGTATGCGGTTGCTCTCTACAAAAATGTTGCATCACTTCCAGCATTTTAGGTAAGTGATAGAATGTAGCATCATCAACAACAGAAATTAAATAAGGAGGTGCAATTAAAGTGTGTGCAGGTTTTGAAAGAATAGGGTCTACGCCTGCAAGTAATGTGATTATCTTATTTAGAGGCACTTTCCACATCTCCATGCAACTTCGTCTTGCATATTCCGACGCAGTAAACCATAGAGGACTTTCTTGAAAAATCATCTTCGATTCACGCTTGCTGAAAAAATTCTCTTTTAATACACCCCGATACCAATGTTCTATATGAACGATTAAGGGAATGCAGGGAACACATGTAATAAAATGAGCCGTCTCTAATGGAGTAATAACAGCCTCAATCTTAAACTTTTTTATTAATGGGTCTAATATTGAGCCTCGAGGTGAAAAGGAAGAAAAAAAACGCTCATGTTTTTTCATATTTGTAATTACAGGCCATCCTGCCCACTTGTTGTATTCTATGCCTTCATTAAAAAAAACAAAGAATTCTGTCGTTTCTTGTAACTGTATGGCATGAGAAAGACATTTATAAATAAATCTGCAGAAAAGGTCATCAGGCTCATATTCACTTGAAGCAAGTAAATTAATACCTATTTTCATGAAATACCTCCCAGTTATCTGGCAAAAAATAAGTTCTAATTATGTGCTCTGTGCCCACTTCATTAAGATAGACGAAACCTCAGCACGAGTAAATTCCTCTGGTAGGGCTTCTCCTTTTTTTAACATTTCTCGAACTTTTGTTCCACTTAATACAATATGTTGACTTTTATCATGGGGACATGTCTTTATCGAAGCCATATTACCACATCTGCGGCAATAAAAGGTATGGTCAAAAAACAATGGTATAATCTTGAGTTCATCAGGGTTAAAATTATCGAATATCTTTTGTGCGTCATAAGTTCCGTAATAATTCCCTACCCCAGCATGGTCACGACCAACAATGAAATGTGTGCAACCATAATTCTTCCGAACAATTGCGTGCATAATTGCTTCTTTAGGCCCTGCATATCTCATGTTTACAGGCATAATGCTTAATAATACATGACTTTGAGGATAATAATTATCAATTAAAGCCTTATAACATTCCATCCGAACATTGCCCGGAATATCATCACTTTTGGTTGTGCCCATGAGTGGATGAATAAGCAGCCCATCACAAATTTCTAATGCACATTTTGTAAGATATTCATGGGCTCTATGAATAGGGTTTCGCGTTTGAAAGGCAACAATCCGCTTCCATCCTGATTGCTCAAAAAAATTACGCGTTTGTTTCGGAGGTAGATTATATTCCTCAAATTCAATTACCTTTTTCTCAAAAACTTCTACGGGTCCAGAAATGAATACATCTGCCAAACCATTTGTCCTTTTTACACCGGGATGTTGTTCATCATTTGTGCCATATACCTTTTCTGCAAGGTATTTTTTGTCCAGTTTAAATTTTTCCTTTACAGCAATCGTGCCTGCCAACTGATTTTCTGAATTATATAAGGCTACTGTTTCACCTATCTCTATCTTTTCTGCTTTTTCAGAAGAAATATCTAATAAAATGGGAATAGTCCAGGGAAGAGATTTCCGAATGTGCATTGTTTCCAGAGAAGAAAGAGTTTCCTCTTCACACATAAAACCTTCCAGTGGGCTAAAAATCCCTTTTGCAATACAATCTAAATCAAAGGATAAATAGTCATCTAATTTAACAGATTTTAACTTTTTTGCTTGCTCCATTTTAGTCATTTTTTCTTCAAAATTGACAAATCTATTTGTCAATTTTCCGCCATGAGGCTCGATAGACATAAAAAACCTTTCTATTAATTCTTATATTTATAAAAAGATATCTGAATTAGTAAATTATAATTGAAATGTGTGAAGATTTGCGAAATACTTCGTAAATCTTTACATAAATAAAAATGCCAGCATTGTAAATTTATCTTACAAAGGCTTTTTTAGATTATTTGCATGATAATAAAGGCAATTTTGAATGAAAGGATATGCAGACAATTTTGTAAAAAAAAAGCCGCCGATTCTATTGAACCGGCGGCGAGGGTATTTTACACCCTCTGCACTACCCTCTCTTTGGGGAGCGAAAGTGTAAGTTTGTAAAGGGAAGAGATGAGATTTGGTTTGTTTTGGAAGCGGTATGTTAAAGTAAGGGAGGGATGGTTTGTATATGAAGCCAAAAACAACTCATTGATTTGAGCCCACTGGTGAGCAAGCCGCAGCCTTTGTTAAATTTTACTTGTTCCAGTGGGCTCGCCAAATTATATTATGAACGCCACTCCTTCCACAGGAGTATCCCGCTTTCTTTTTTTTATTCAATTGTTGTTAATTATAATAGAGCAATATTTATGCCATATCTTATATATTGTCATAACTTATTGTATAATAATATATTTTATATAATTTTGCATTTCTAAATTCTGGAAATCAACCATCATTTTCCCAATTTGGGAATAAATTTTTTCCCAAATTGGGAACATTTGAAATTGAAATTAAAATTCTATTGTTGTATGCTATACTAGTTGAACAAGAGGCCATTTGCAAATGTCATTCAGTCACAATAAACAAAAATCAAGATTTATTATTACTGCTCGTTCTGGTTTTATGAGAGGAAATGCCTGGATTGTGCCTGATGATAGTCAATTAACCATGGGCAGGGACCCAACTTGTTCAATTGTTATTGATGACCCATTAATATCACGACATCATTGTCAGATATTTCTTTCTGATGATGGATTAGTAATTCAGGACCTTGGAAGCAGTAATTCAACATTTGTTAATGGACATCCTGTAAAGGAAAAGGTTCTACAACCGGGAGATGATATTGGTGTTGGAAGTATAGTCTTTTCAGTAGGGACAATTATTCAAAAGGGTAATGAGAATGGAGACGAGACTAAAAAACTTCGTGCAACTAGACCTATTAAAATAGGTGCTCCAGTATTTGTAGAGGGTTCGCCACAAAATCTGTTTGAATCAGGTAATCCACGGACTGCTGAAGAACTTGCAGGGCTTTTTTCTCTTGCCCGCACATTAAGCCAATTGCTCCATGTAGAAGATATTATTAACCATGTCTTAAAAGTAATCCAAGAACGATTTAATCCTGATTTTTTCTGCTTGGTTCAGTTTGTTCAAGACCCAATACAATATTTAGTTTATCCAAAAAATGTGACTCAATCTGTGTTAAATTCACAAACATTATTTCAAATGTTACCACAGATTCGTGAGACGCCTCGTGGAGTTCTTTATCCAGAAAGGTTTTACCGAAATGGAGAGACAACAATTCGGAATACAGTTATTGCACCAGTGGTATTGGGAAAAGAAGTAGTAGGCGTGTTTGTAATGATGGCAGAAACTCCACATCGTTTTTATGAGGAGTCAGATTTAGAATACCTGTTAGCCATGGCACATACATTAGCACCTTATCTCCGAGCCGCAGAACGAATGCAGCAATTGGAATGGGAAAATCAAAGGCTAATTGCAGGCGGATTAAGTTTCGACCCTCTCATAGGTAATAGCAAAGCCATTCAAAAGGTTAGAGCCCTTGCAAGAGATTGTGCACATTCAGATTTATGTGTTTTAATTCTTGGTGAAACAGGAACAGGGAAAGAACTCGTTGCGAGGCTTATTCATAATCTTTCCTATCGAGCACAAAAGTCACTTGTTGTAGTAAACTGTGCCGCAATACCTGAGGAACTATTTGAAAGCGAACTTTTTGGTCACGAAAAAGGAGCCTTTACAGGAGCACATGCTACAAAAATTGGACTCATGGAAGAAGCAGATAGCGGAACATTGTTCCTTGATGAGGTAGGTGACTTGAGCCTGTCACATCAGGCAAGATTGCTACGTGCTATTGAAACTGGGACTTTTAGGAGGGTAGGCGGAAATTCAGATATTCGTGTGAATGTTCGTGTTCTATCAGCAACCAATAAGGAACTACCTTCAGAGGTAAATGCAGGACGATTTAGAAGAGATTTATTCCATCGCCTAAATGCCTTTGTAATTCCTATACCACCCCTCCGAGAACGAAAAGATGACATTCCTTTACTCGCAGATTATTTTTTACAACAGGCTAAAAAGAGATTCCCTGTTCGTGCTACTCGTTTTTCAACTCAAGCGTTGAAATGGCTCGAGAGCCAACCCTGGCCCGGTAATGTCCGTGAACTCCGAAATCTGATTGAACGTGCTTCAGTTATAGCAAAAGGTGATGAAATACAACCCCAGGATTTAGTTTCGGAAGTAAATGTTTATACAACTGAAAAATTCCCTACCCTCGAAGAACTTGAAAAATCACATATAATCCAGGCACTACAAAAAACTCAAGGTAATGTGGTTTCAGCGGCAGAACTACTTGGCATTGGGAAAAGCACCCTCTACAGAAAAATAGCAGATTATCAAATTAATCCAGCATTATACTTAAATTTCCAAAATGATATAAAGTAATTTTTAAATTGCTTATCTAAAGAAATTTTTTTAATAAAATAACTTACATATATTGCAAGTTTACTCTACTTTCTAAAATATTACAGTAAAAGAAATTCAAAATTATCTATTTTACATTTAACTGATAGTATCAATAATAGGTAGTATCAGTAGGTAAAGAATAGTGCATATAAAAAGTAAAATGGTAATAGAACTGTGTCTATAACAAGTTCAACAATGTATATTGGCAATCCAATAACAGAGTTTGCCCAACTCACTAATACTGCCAATGCAAGAGTTAAATCTTTTCCCATGCCTTTATCTCCTACCTTTATTACTTTATTTCTATAATATATTATACCATATAAAAATTAAAAAAAGTAAAATAATTAAATTCTTTTTAAAATGAAAAAATATATTACCAGCCACTAAAAGTATATTTATTGCTATTCATCCTATCTATTCAGAAAATTAATTTTCCAAACTTTTATTTTGCAAAATATACTTCTTGTCGTATCAAACTTATCTTTTGTAATTCTAAAATAGTTTTTTAAAAACAATAACAATTTTCTGATTCTTTAATGTGTAAGCATCGTAAATTATAAAAATGAGGGACTATTGGGACTTTTATAAATTTATTTTTTGACTGATATTAATTTATTTGGAACTTATAATAAAAATTTTTTATTTAATAAAATTAACATATCTGACTTGACAAAGTGGATTTTTAGTGCTATTATGTAGTAATATAATAGTAAACAAAGAGTAATTTAGTGGAGTAAAACAGTGATAATTTATGAGTCAGAATATCATGTCACATTGGATAGCAAAAACAGGATATTAATGCCTGCAACTTTAAAATCCATTATGATAGATAATAATCATACTGTTTGGTACTTGACGCGTGGGCTTGAGAATAATCTACTATTATTCCCTTCTCAGATATGGAAGGAGGTTACAGATAAAATAGAGGTTCTTCCTATTCTTAATCCTAAAGCACAATTACTTCGTCGCCGTTTTATTGGGGGTTCTGTTCAGATTAGACCTGATGCACAATTTCGGATAACTTTATCTGCCCCTTTCCGTAATTGGGCAGAGATAATGGATAATGCAGTTATTGCAGGCTGTGGTGCGTATCTTGAAATCTGGAATGAATCATTATGGGACAATTTCTTTAAGAATGACGACACTCAAAAAGAAATGAAAGATTTTATGGAGGAATTATTTCCATTAAAAAATATAAACAACAACTTATCTTAACAATAGGAGTTAAGGCTATGGAAATTGAAAAACTTAATTGTGGACAGGTAATCCTTGTTCGAGTTTCAGGCTGTCTCGATGAGGAGAGTGTATGTGATTTGCGGCTTGCAATTGCGGATTACATCAAACGGAAAAAGAATTATGTAGTATTGAACCTTCAAGAGGTTGAGATGATGGACCAAGTTGCAGCAGGGTATCTTTTAGAGTGCTTGCAGATGACGAGAAGAAAGGGTGGTGACTTAAAATTGGTCAAACCAAGTACTTTTATTGAACAACTTTTCCGTTCTGTTGCAATATGGCATTATTTTGAAATATACGCTAACGAAATGAATGCGATTGACGCATTCAAATTGGCAGCCTAATCAAATTTGTTTCCAGCAGATTTATTGCTGGAAAAATTTGATTATTTATGTCAATAATTTATGAGCAATGAAGATTATCATATTCCAGTTATGGCAGAGGAGGTAATCAACCTTCTCAAAGGGAAGGAAGGGGGAATCTTTATTGATGCTACCATAGGTTCTGGTGGTCATACTTCACACTTTTTTAAGCATTTAAATCCGGACATCGTCATTGGTATTGACCGTGACCCTAAGGCAATTCAAATCTGTAGTAATCGTTTTAAGAACAATAATCGTCTAAAATTATTTCACGCAAATTATGCAGAGATGGACCAGATTATTTACAAATTAGGTATTCAAAAAGTAGATGTCATTTTAATTGATGCGGGACTTTCAAGTTTTGCGCTGGAAGATGAGACGCGTGGTTTTTCCTTTCAGAAGGAAGGTCCTTTAGATATGAGGGTGAATCCTAAAGATACAGAAACATTGGATAATTATTTAGAAAAAAATGATGCACATACACTTGCAAAAGTTTTAAAAGAATATGGGGATGTGAGGAAACCTTTACGCATGGCAGAGAAGATACTCCTTCGCAAAAAGGAAGGAAAACTAAAAAAAGTTTCAGATTTGGTTCAAACAATAATGGAAGTTTTCCCTACTAGAAATCGAATTCCTGATGAAGTTAGACAGGTGTTTCAGGCATTAAGAATTGCTGTTAATCAGGAATTATTTTTTCTCAACAAAGGTTTATGGGCAGGGATTAAGATATTATCAGAAGGGGGCTATTTTATCGTTATCAGTTTTCATTCGGGCGAGGACAGGATTGTAAAATCTATATTTCGTTTTGTTTCTCATCCTATAAAGATTTTATCTACTGAAGGATTTTTAAGAGAGGAAATTCCGCCAATAGCACAAAATTTAACACCTAAACCTTTGATTCCATCTACGGAAGAAATTAAAAGAAATCCAAAAGCAAAAAGTGCAAAGTTGAGAGCAATAAAAAAAGTTTCGGATAAATACATTGACCATTACTTAAAGGGAGCGATGGACAGATGACTACAAAATCAGTGAAAACAAGAAAAGAGGTCCTGTTTATTGGAGCCCTTTATCTTATACCCGTTTTAATTGTATCAGGGGTCTTTGCTGTGGATTTATATATTAATGTCCAGCAATGGCGTTATGACTGTTTGATGATTCAAGCCAAAAAGAATATTACAAAATGGGTTAAAAATGAAACAGAGCATATAAAATCAAACGAAAACTCTATGTGTAAAAATGCGTCTGGAGTTAAGGCTCTAAATAATGAAGAATTAAAAGATAAAAGTGAATCATCATTCTTTAAATATTTTATCCATGAAATAAATTACTACATGTATTCATGGAAGGACAATTTATCCAATAACGATAATATGGATATTCAAAAAGAGGAAGATATTAATTGTGGATTAAAAGCAATGATGGCAGAGATAGAAGGATTAAAGGTAGAGAAAACAAAGTTAGAAAATTTGCAAAATTTAACTCGATTAGGATACCAACTTGGTTTAATTTTACCGACACCTGAACAAATTGTCCGTGTTACATATAGCAGGGATGAAAGAGAGAAACTTGTTCAAACGGTATCTACAGAAATGTTGTTTCCGGAAAAACCTAAAAAAGTAGAAATAATTTCTCAGAAGTATGAGTATGCAAAAGAAGGGTCAGATGTTCAAAACAAAAAATTTAGGTTATTAAATAATCTAGTATTTTTTGTGAAACAAAAAATGATGGATAAAATAAACACCTTTGTGAGTGCAGAATCTAGAGTTCATTTCCCTGCACAAACGCAGCAAGTTAATTCTACTGCAATAAACAACAACAGCAAAAATATTAATCCAGATAAAGAAAAGAATGATATTGATATTGATTCATTAACCAAATTTTTAATAGAAGACTTATAGGCAGAGAGAAATGTTTAGAAAATCACCTTTTGATATTGAAGATGAACATGTTCATATCATCTCGGTAGACCGGTTGGCATTTTTACAATTGGGCTTATTATTGGTGTTCTGTGCAATTGTTGTTAGGCTTATAGTAGTAGTTATTTTTCCCAAAGCGATTGTTAAAGAATTTGCGAATAAACATGAAGGATTCATATTGCGTGAAAATCCGCGTGGAATAATTTATGATAGGTCTCAAAATATACTTGCTTATTCAGTATATACCCCTTCTCTTTTTTGTTCACCTGTGGATATTTTGTATCCCGAAGAAATGTCAGAGAAAGTGGCTAAGAAATTAGGATTAGATGTTGAAGATGTCAAAAAAAGAATGAAGTTTACAAATAGTAAAGGAAATAAACTTAAGTCTGTGTTACTTCAAAGAAGCGTTGAAAATATTCCTAAAGCGGAGTTGGAACAATTTGTTTTTGAAATTAACAATTGGCAAAAGAATAAATTAAAGGAAGATATGGAGAGAGAAAAAGAGGAAAACTTATCATTCTGGGAAAAGATATTAGCGGTAAAAGAAAGTTCTAATAAAGATGAAGAAAAAAAGCCAAAGGGGTATCCTTTATTTATAAAATATGAATGGCTAAGACAATATCCACATCACGAGGTAGGAGGTAATATTATTGGTTTTGTATCCATGGGTAAAGAACGAGTTGAAGGTGTAGAAGGAATAGAGAGGAGATGGGATTCAACACTTTATGCGTCTTCGACTAAAGTCTCTGGAAAGAAAACAGGTTCAGGTTACATTATACCCTCTACTAGTAAAGAGGAGAATGGAAAAGAGCCAGGTGCTAATTTATACCTGACGATAGATTTAGAAATTCAACATATTTTAGAAAAAGAGTTAGACATAAGAATTGAAGAATGTAATGCTATGGACGGAATGGGTATTATTATGGACCCTTATTCAGGTGCTATTCTTGCCATGGCTTCTCGTCCTTCTTATGACCCTAACCTTCCTGAAACCTATATAGGAGATGCACTAAAAAATAAAATTACATACGAACTTGTAGAACCCGGTTCAACATTTAAAATAGTAACTACAAGTGCAGGTATAGAACAGGGTGGAATTACAGAAAATACTATTATTGACTGTGAAGGTGGAAGCATTCGTATAGGTCGCAAAGTTATAAGAGATGTTCACAAGATGGGTGCTGTCCCTTTCTTGAAATGTTTTGAGCAATCCAGTAATGTAGCGATGGTAAAGGTAGGTAAAATGGTTGGATTGAACACACTCAAAGAATATGTAAGAAAGTTTGGATTCGGCACAAAAGCAATTGATGATATTTTGCCAGAGAGAATTGGTGCTATTTCAACAAATATGGCTGAAACTACACTAAGTTCAATGTCCATCGGATATGCAGTAATGGTCACACCTATTCAGTTGGCAAGGGCTTATGCTGTTATTGCAAATGGTGGCTATCTGGTAAAACCTTTTCTAGTTGAGAAGGCAGTTTTACCGACGGGTGAAGTTTATTATGAACATAAGGCAGAATCATTTCCCAGCGTAATAAAACCCGAAACAGCAGAAACAATAAGAAAACTATGTCGTCAAGTAGTGATAGGAGGCACAGGGAGAACTGCAAATATTCCAGAGTATGAAATAGGAGGGAAAACTGGGACTGCTTATCTAGCTAGAACCATTAAAAATGGCGGCGGTTATGACACAAATAAGATTATTGCCATTTTTGCAGGGTTCGCACCCGTTACACATCCGAAAATTGTAGCAGTGGTCGTGATTCGTTATCCTATGTCAAAAATTCGCTATGGTGGCTATGTATGTGGTCCTGTATTTAAAAATGTGGTGTATTATACATTAACCCGTATTGGAGAGCCTCCTAATCATAGTCCTAATAAATTAATAGTGGAAAATAAATCTGTTTCAGAAGAAAATATTGAAAAAGATAACGACTCATTATATTTTGAAGATATTGACCCCCAGTGGATGCAGGAATTGTTGAATAACAGTGTAGAAAATAAAAAAATAGCAGAAGAAAAAGAAAACCGTGAAAAGACCGTAGAGAGAAGGGGAAAAGAAGTTATTATTAATTCATTACCAATAGAGAAAATTATTGAAGAGGCTCGCCAGTCAGAAACATTACCACAACTTTTGGGATTAACCAAAAAGCAGGTTTTAGATGTATTAAGTGTGTTAAAGATAGATTATGAGTGCCGCGGTTATGGAAGAGTAGTATCTCAATTTCCTGCGGCTGGAACCCCATTAAAGGATGTAGATATATGTCAACTGGATTTTTCAGATGACACAAAGTCAAATTTAAGTATTGTATCTCTCAATAGAGAGGAATAAGAATGAATCTAAAAGAAATAGTCAATAAGTGGAACTTAAATTGCTCATTTCCTATTTCTGATGTTGAAGTTTTAGGAATAACCGAAAATTCTAAAAAGGTTCAGAATGGGTATATATTTGTATCAATTCATGGAGAGCATTCAAACGGTTTTGATTATATCCCAGAAGCAATAGAAAAAGGTGCTATTAATATTATCGGTACGCCCAGCCTATCAGATGAATTAGTGAGTTTGCTAAAAGAAAAACAAATCCCATATTTTACCCATGAAAATCCCCGACGCATTTTAGGAGAAGTTGCTCATTATCTTGCTGGGGACCCAACAAAGTCTATGGTAGTTATTGGTATAACTGGTACTAATGGTAAAACAACTACTACATTTTTAGTAGAAAGTATATTAAAGGAAGCAGGCATTAAGGTCGCTAGGTTTGGAACAGTCGGATATGACTTTGGCGAGGAATATGTTGAAGCAATCCATACTACACCTTTCAATGAGGAACTAGTAGCCCTTTTTTCAAAAGCCAGAGAGAAAAGGATAACACATGTAGTTATGGAAGTAAGCAGTCATTCCCTTGCACAAGACCGTGTTGCTGGTATACATTTTACTGCGGCTGCTTTTACCAACCTTACACAGGACCATTTAGATTTTCACAAAACTATGGAGACATACTTAAATGCAAAACTTAAACTATTTGAAATGTTGCCTCCTGATGGTAGTTTTGGCGTTGTAAATAAGTCAGACCCCAATTCAGAACATTTTATAAAACAATGCAAATCAAAATGTATTACCTATGGGATAAAAGGCGATTATTGGGCAAGTGATATTGAAATAACTATTAAGGATACAAAGTTTCAGTTGCATGCTCCGACGGGTGAAATTGACATAAGGCTTCCACTCATAGGAAAGCATAATGTTGCCAATGCTTTGTGTGCCTCGGCTATTGCAGGTGGATTGGAAATTCCACTAAAAGAAATTCAAAAAGGTTTGAAAAATGTAAAGCCTGTGCCAGGTCGTTTTGAACTGATTGACGAAGGGCAGGAATTTGCCGTAGTTGTAGATTATGCACATACTGAGGATGGGCTAAATAATGTATTACAGACAGCACGAAGTTTGACAAATGGGAAAGTTATTGTAGTTTTTGGATGTGGCGGCGACCGTGATAAAACCAAAAGACCCAAGATGGGAGCCATTGCAGGGAAATGGGCAAACCTTATTATTCTGACTTCTGACAACCCTCGAACAGAAGACCCAAAACGGATTTTGTTGGATATTGAAGTCGGCGTTCAAAAAATAAAGGAAAAGGGAAATGATTATTTCGTCATAGAAAATAGAGAAGAAGCCATACAATTTGCTTTGAGTAAAGCAAAGGCAAATGACATAGTTATTATTGCAGGTAAAGGGCATGAGCCCTATCAAATTATAGGGGTGCAAAAGTTTCCCTTTGATGACCGTGAAGTTGTAAGAAAATTCTTGAAAGGGAAATAAATGTCCTGGAAATATAAATTAGGAGAATTAGTAAAAGCAGTTGGAGGTAAATTAAATGGGAAGGGAGATGAGGAATTCTCCGGTATTTCTATAGACACGCGGACAATCCAAAAGGGTAATGTGTTTTTTGCTTTAACCGGCACAAAAGTAGATGGCCATCAATTTGTTCAAGAGGCAATATTAAAAGGTGCAGTGGCTGCAGTTGTATCAAAGGATGTTACTTTACCTTCAATTCGTGTTGTAGATACTTTGCAAGCAATTCAGCGATTTGCTCGCTGGCATAGAACAAACTTAAAGGCGCAAATTTTTGCTATTACAGGTTCATGTGGGAAAACCACCTCAAAGGAACTTATCTCTTCGATACTAACACAGAAATATAAAATTACAGTTTCAAAGGGAAATTATAATAATGAATTAGGTTGTCCATTGTCTTTATTACAGATGAATGAAGATACAGACTGGGGTGTAATTGAAATGGGTGCAGGTAAACCTGGTGATATAGCGGAACTGTGTGCTATTGCTTATCCTGAAGAATCTGCTATTACTACTATTGCACCTTCACATTTAGAACGACTGGGAAGCATTGATGGTGTGGCACGGGAGAAAGCAAATATCGCCAAATGCCTTCCTCCATGGGGATATTTTTATGTAAATACTGATGACCCTTATTGTGTCTCTATTGCAAATCATATTATTGCGAACAAGGTCTATTACGGGAAAAATGGAGATGTAGCATTAAAATCATTTCAAAGAATTTCCACAGAATATATAGAGGCAGAGATAGAGCCTGTTGGAAAATTGCGGCTACCTTTATGCTCTCGTTCATTCTTGTCAAATTTTTTGCTTGCTATCGCAGTTTCGTTGAAGCATAGTATTCCATTAGAAGAGAAAACATTATTTGACGCATACCAACGAGTAGGACGAATTAAAACTTATCAGATAGGGAACTTCCATATTATTGACGACTGCTATAATGCCAACCCAATAAGTATGAAATCTGCATTGGAGTTTTTGTCATTTTATGCTCCTGAAAGTTTTAGATGTGCTGTTTTAGGGGATATGCTCGAGTTAGGAGAAGACAGCAATAAGTATCACTATTTATTGGGCAAGGAAGCAGGGAATTGTGGAGTTAATTTTTTGTTTATTTATGGAAATTATGCAAAGGATGTAGAAAAAGGTGCAATAGAAGCAGGCATAAAAAAAATATATATCTGTTCAAGCCATAAAGAGATTGCAGATAGTATTATTAAGATTCTACCACCTGACAGTTGGCTATTGATTAAGGGTTCACGCGGAATGACTATGGAAAAGGTGATAAAACAATTAAGGGAAAGGATGCAATCTATCGAATGAGTGACCTTATTTGCTGTATAATTATTACCTCTCCTTTCTTATTAAAATATATTCTAAATTGAGGTAAAGATGCTCTATTATATTACTATTATACTAATTCCATATATTAGTGCAATGAATATCCTGACCTACCATACGGTTCGTGCGGGTGGAGCAGTATTTACATCTTTTCTTATAACCCTTCTGGTGGGACCTTTCGTTATCAGAAAATTGCAAGAGATGAAGATAGGACAGTATATAAAGAAAGAGTATGTAGCCGACCTTCATCAACTTCACAAAGGCAAAGCAGGGACTCCCACAATGGGAGGAATTTTAATACTTACTTCAACTCTTGTTTCTCTTCTAATCTGGGGACGTCTAACAAATCGGTTTTTATGGCTTACACTGGTAGTCTTTTGTTCATTAGGGTTTATAGGTTTTTTAGATGACTATATTAAATTAAGAAGGAAACATAATGACGGGTTAAAACCAAGAGATAAATTATTAGGTCAGATTTTTGTAGGCATTGTTTTTGGTATTTATTTATATTTTAATCCAATAACCCCGGGTGCAATTTATCTGACTCATTCTGACATAAAAGACTGGTCCATGTTAAGAAGTATGTTAAATCATGGTTTGAAGAGTGAAGATAATCCTGAACTTTATCTTATATGTTCCCAGATACCGCCAATACAAAGGGAACATTTGCTCCTATTGGACCTTACCAAAGAACTTGAATTTGAGGAACAGTCCCTAATTATTCGAATACTCAATCAAATCATTGATGAAGGTGATTGGAGATATAACTCATTGTGGCATGATAAGGCTCTGAGCCATGAAGCCAAAACTTATTTGGATTCAAAGAAACAAAAAATACCTTTTCAAAAACAACGATTAGGAAGATTGCTATTGGAACACGCTTTTAATGGCTCATTATATACTTCTACTTCATCATTGCACACTCAGGTAGGAATACCGGGATTTAAAAACTTATTTATTCCTATGGGGATATTTTACATTCTTTTTGTTGCCTTTATTATAGTAAGTGGTTCAAATGCTGTAAATCTTACAGATGGTTTGGATGGACTGGCTATTGGTTCTTCAATTATATCTATCGTGGCTTATGCAGGTATTGCATATATAGTTAGTCGCGCCGATTGGAGTCGTTATTTATTCCTTACTTATGTGCCGGAAGCCAGTGAACTATTTGTATTTGGTGCGGCACTACTGGGTGCAGGGTTGGGTTTCCTCTGGTATAATGGTTATCCCGCAGAAGTTTTTATGGGTGATACAGGTTCATTGTCATTAGGCGGTGCACTGGCTGCTCTCGCCGTTCTAACAAAACAGGAATTACTACTACCGTTAGTTGCAGGTATTTTTGTCCTTGAAGCAGGCAGCGTTCTACTACAGGTGGCATCATTCAAACTTACAGGTAAACGGATATTCCGTATGGCTCCACTTCATCATCATTTTGAACTTTTAGGTTGGACTGAGACGAAGGTTACACTTCGTTTCTGGATAATTGCATTACTATTTGCACTATTAAGTTTAGGGACTCTTAAATTAAGATGAAAACGCTTTCTTTTGAACCTGATATGATTAAGTCGTTAACTCGTGCACTTGTAATCGGTGCAGGTAAGACAGGCATATCCTGTGCAAAATTATTAAAAAAACAGGGTAAGAAAGTAATAGTAAATGATATAAAAAAAGGGGATGAACTTTCTAACGCAACTCAGTTTTTGGAAAATTTAGGAGTGCCTTATATATTTGGAGAACATCCAGAATCATTACTGTCTGAAGTTGATTTTGTGATTGTGAGTCCAGGAATATCTCCAAAAATCCCTATCCTGGAAGAAGCGAGGAATAGAGGAATTCCTGTTCTGGGAGAATTTGAGTATGCCTGGTATTTTGCCGACTCTCCTGTAATTGCAGTTACAGGAACAAATGGTAAAACAACAGTTACCTGCTGGATTAACCATACCTTGAAAGAATTGGGATTTAATACGGCATTGGCGGGAAATAATGATACGCCCTTATCAGATATTGTAGCAGAACCAGTTGCTTATGATTGGATTGTAGCGGAACTGAGTAGTTATCAATTAGAGTATACCCATTTTTTCCATCCACGAGTAGCTGCTGTGCTTAATGTTACACCTGACCATATATCTCGACATCCCACACTACAAGAATATGCAGATACAAAGTGCAAAATTTTCCAAAATCAAACAGAACAAGATGCTGCTGTTATTAATAGCGATGATGAGTGGGTTTCAAAAATGAATATGCCTCCATCTGTGAAGAAGTTGTGTTTTTCTTTAGAAACGGAAGTCCAGGGCGCATGGGTCAAGCCTGATGGTGAGGAAAGTTATATTTTATTTAACAAAGATATATTAGGTAAGGTTTCACAAATTCCGTTAAAGGGCAAGCACAACCTTGCAAATGCCCTTGCCGTTTTAACTATCGTAAGTTCTTTGTCTATACCACCGGAAAAGGTGTATAAGGCAATGAATTCCTTTAAGGGGGTCCCTCACAGAATAGAGTTTTTAGGAAGTAAGAACGGTGTAGCATTTTATAATGATTCAAAATCAACAAATGTTGAAAGTCTTCGTGTGGCTCTGGAAAGTTTTCAACAGTCTGTTATTCTTATTGCTGGTGGTCGTGGCAAAGGTGCAAGTTATAAGCCATTACGACAATTGGTTCAGGAAAAGGTTTGTTTTCTAATCACATTGGGAGAGGACGCTCAAAAGATAGAGGATGCTTTTTCAGATTTGGTTCAAGTAGAGCGAGTTCAATCTATGGAAGAAGCAGTTAAAGTAGCATGGCAACATTCTTTACCAGGTTCAGCAATATTATTATCGCCAGCATGTGCAAGTTTTGATATGTATCCCAATTTTGAGATTCGTGGAGAACATTTTAGAAAATGCGTTAAACAATTATTAGCAGAGGAATAATGGAAAATGCACAAAGATTCAACGGCAATTATTCTTATCACAATTATTTTAACAGTGCTTGGGATTATGGTGAGTTATAGCGTAGAGGGTATCGAAAAAACTCTACAAAGTTTTTTAGTAAAACAGTTAATATTGTTGTTTTTAGGCGGTGGTATGTTTATTTTCATGTTTTTTTCCGATTATCATTCCCTTTTTAAACCAAATGCATTATGGGTCTTGTCTTTAGTTTCTGTTATATGTTTGGTCCTGGTGCTTATTATAGGTGATGTATTTAATGGCGCAAGAAGATGGCTCTCTCTACCCGGCGGTTTTTCCATTCAGCCATCAGAATTTGCCAAATTTATAGTCCTGATAAATATGACCTGGTATTTTTGCCGTTTTTATGACAGATTAAAATCATTTACTTTTGGTATTGTTTTCCCTCTACTTCTTAGCGGCTTTTATGTTGGCTTAATTTTTTTGGAAAACGACCAGGGAATTCCTATGGTCATCATGGCTACAGTCCTCTGTATGATGTTTGTAGCAGGAATTCAAAAAAAATATTTAGTATTTGGTTCAGGCTTACTGGGTATTCTATTCGGGTTTGCTATTTTACTCAAACCACATCGGATTTATAGGATTATTTATACATGGTTTCCAGAATGGGACCCATCAGGAAAAGGGTGGCATATCATTCAATCTTTGGTTGGTTTTTATAAAGGGGGAATAATGGGTGTGGGTATTGGTGCAGGTGAACAGAAATTGGGATACCTGCCTGCACCACATCGCGACTTTCCTTTCTCACTAATAGCAGAAGAACTGGGTTTTTTGGGTGCTTTGCTAATAGTATTGTTATTTGCTTTATTCGTCTATTATGGATTTAAAATTGCAAGGAAGGCTCCTGACCTTCAAGGTTCATTACTCGCTATGGGGATTACATGCATGATTGGAATACAGGCAGTAGTGATGATGTTAGTAAATATGGGACTACTACCTGTGAAGGGAATGTGTTTGCCATTAGTGAGTAGTGGTGGTTCTTCTTTTGTCGCGTCAATGATGATGTTGGGTTGCCTTATAAATATCGGAATTCAAGAGGTGCAAACAGAACCATATACTTACGGAAAAGTATCTATCCTCCTATCTCCAAAAAATCTTTTAAATTAAACAAAAGAATATTTTCAATTGTCATTATTATGCTTACTGATGAACTAAATTATTATTTGCCAGAAGAATTAATAGCCCAGCAACCTGCTAAACCTAGGGATTCGGCTCGTTTATTAATTCTTCATCGTAATACAGGAAAAATAAAAGAAGATGTGTTTCGGAATTTGCCTGATTATTTAAGTCCCGGCGATGTAATTGTTCTGAATAATACAAAAGTTTTCCCTGCACGATTATTAGGACATAAAGAAAATACAGGAGGAAAAGTTGAGATATTTTTGTTAAAGCCAATAAACGAACAGGATTGGATTGCTCTTGTAAAACCATCAGGGAAAGTGCATGCTTCAACAAAAGTAATACTTAATAATAAATTGACAGTTGAGGTCCAGGATTTTTTAGGTGAAGGTAAGAGAATTATACATTTTCCCAGAACAAATATTATGCAATCAATCAATAAAATTGGATTAGTTCCTCTGCCTCACTATATTCGTAGAGATACACCTGACCCTAAGGATTGGTTACATTATCAAGCAATTTATGCTAAAAAAACTGGCTCTGTCGCTGCACCTACTGCTGGCTTGCATTACACGAATCGTGTGTTTAAGAAAATAAAGGATAGAGGAATTGCTGTTTGTTTCATAACCCTCCATGTTGGGTATGGAACATTCAAACCAATAATCACGAATAAAGTTGAACAACATATAGTTGATGAAGAAGAATTTTCTATTAGCGAAGAAACTGCGAATCTGCTCAATGAAAAGAGAAAAGCAGGTAAAAATATTGTAGCCGTGGGGACAACCGTTACAAGGGTTCTCGAGACACAATATATGTCAGGGAAATTCCATGCAGGTTCAGGTAGCACAAAGAAATATATTTATCCACCTTATAACTTTAAGGCAGTAGATATTTTACAAACAAATTTTCATTTGCCTAAATCGTCCCTATTAGCACTTGTGTTTGCTTTCGCAGGTATGGAATTGACAATGAAGGCATATCAATATGCAATAGACCAAAAGTTCCGTTTCTATTCTTATGGTGATACCATGTTAATCTTATAATAAAATTATCCATGAGAGAACTTATGTTACAAATCTCAAAACATATATATTTTGATGCTGCACACAAAAATCCGCGTAAAGGTGGCAAATATGCACGACTTCATGGACATACTTTTTTTATTGAGGTAATCGCAAATGGAGAGATACATCCAGAAATCGGTTGGATTGTAGATTTTAGGGATATAAAAAAATGCTTTAATCAGATTGTAAATTTACTCGACCATTCTTATATTAATGATATTCCTGAATTGAGAGATGATGCTACCCTATATGCTATAAAATCGTGGATTCTCAGCCAGATAGGTGAAACTCCCTGGTGGTTTAAGGAACTTCGGGTAGGAATAATTGGGGACCTTGATTTTGTGCCTCGCAAAATGACTGCTGATAATAATTTTCCTGAATTATGGTGTTTTTCATTTGAGTCTGCCCAATCTTTACCGCAATTACCTTTGTCTCATCCATGTCATCGTCTACATGGTCACAGTTATTTCGTAAAGGCACATGCAAAAGAGATGGACAAATTACCTGAAGCCTTAAGGAGGATTTACAACATTCTCGACCATCGGTGGTTGAACGAAATACCCGGTTTAGAAAAGGCAACCAGTGAAATTTTAACAAACTGGTTGGTAGAAACCTTACGGAAATTTGGACAATCTCCTGACCTTGTTATTGTTCAAGAAACCCATTCCTCTTATTGTTTGTGGGAAGATAAAAGAATATCATAAATTTGTTTTTAGAATGAGTAAGGGCTTCCGGAACTGTTAGATGAATCAGTAGGATAATAATCTTGCTCAAAGGTTAAGATAGGTTGATTTTTGGAATTGCGTGATTCGTTTGCAGGTGTTACGCGGATAGCGGCACGGTCTTGAAACACGCATGACCATTCACAAATACCACAGCCAATACATAAATTGGGGTCTACCTCTGGCTGTCTGATTTTTGTAATTTTACCATCTCTCAGGATTACCTCTCTCTCTACGAGATGAATTGCTTTGGGAGATAGAGGACAATGTTCCTCACAAACGGCACATTCTCTTCCATAAGAGTATGGAATACACCTACTTTTATCAAAAGTAGCCAGACCAATCTTTGTCTTTTGTTTTTCTTCAAGAGATAGAGGCTGAATTGCCTGAGTCGGACATACCTGCCCGCAAATATTACAACTATACAGACAATATCCAATTTTAGGGACAAGTTTAGGTGTCCAGAGTGCTTCCCAGCCTGCTTCTATACCTGCAGGCTGAATAGCATTTGTGGGGCATGCACGCATACATGCTCCACACTGGATACAATGTTGTAAGAATTCCCGTTCAACTCTTGAACCCGGTGGACGAATAAGTGTGTCAGGAAAAGGCTGTCCCTGCTTTGCTTGAGGCACGACTCTGAATCCAAGTAATCCCACAATGCCAGTTGCCATAGCAGTTAATACGGTTCTGCGGGGATAATCAATTTTACCTGTTTTTATTTTAGTTTTTCCGGGTAATTGAAACTGAAACGAGAGAGAATTTGATTTGCAAGTTGCAATGCAGTCCCAGCATACGAAGCATTCGGTTGGTAGCCAATTTCCGCGTTGCTCAGGTTGTGCACCTGCGGGACATGCCTTACTGCATAGACGGCAATTTGTGCATGTATTTTCGTCATTGGAAAGTCGCAATATTGGCTTTAACGAGAGGATACCCAAAAAGCCACCCAGAGGACATATATATCGGCACCAAAAACGAGGTCGAACAAAGTTGAGTCCTGTTATTAATATTAGTGTAAAAGCGATGATTGTTCCTTCCGTATAGAAGGTCTTCTGGCTTATCTTTGAGATATGTGTGCGAAATTGTTGGTAAATGGGTTCGGTTATACTTGTAAGATGGAAGCCGAATATTTTTGGGTCTTCATTATAAATAGCATTGCTTGTGTCCTCTATGGCTATATGGAAAGCAGGGAAAACGCTTGTAGATAGTGCCCGATAGAAGAATGAAAATGGGTCAAATATTCCGAACCAGTGCCCACCAAATAGGCTCATTCCCAGCATGGCAAATAGAATAAAGTATTTAACGCGATGTGCAGGTGTCCGTGATTGAGATTCCTTTTTACGATTTCGTTTTCGTGCTAACCATGAGAAGAAGGTGTGATATGCACCAAACGGACAGAACCATCCACAAAATACCCTGCCCAATAATAGAGTTGCCACTACTGTAATTAAACAGAGGAATGACAGACCGGCTATGGTCCATGTGGATAGGAATGTAAGCAGGAAAATTAAAGGGTCAAGATGGAAAAATATTTTGTATGATTCAGGAGATTCCCCTTCTTCAAGGAAATGTAATTCCCATGCGAGGCAGATGAATAAGACGAAAAAGATAATTTGAGACAGACGCCTTATCCATTGCATCAATGAACGGGGCTTTTTAAATTTCATGATTCTTATACTAATATTTCTTGATACTTTAACTTATTCTTGTAATCCATCTGTCCCAGACCTGCCTCGAAGCCTTTTTTCACTGTTCCAATTTTATTTGGGTCATAATTTAGAATTTCACAGCCGAATGTATCCAGTGCAACAATGTCCACAGACGCTGCGACTATATTGAGTCTCTTTACATCCTTTAGGTCTCCGCCGGTGGGTCCATTTGCGGTAAGGACACGAATAGCGTCAAGTATGGTGATTTTTGGCTTCATATAGGCGGTTATGTCTTTTATGCAGGTTGGTAAGTCCTGATGAAACATTCTACGGTTCTCAACCACGCCCATATAATTTTTCATTCCAAGGGTTACAGTCGCTTCGCCATGATGTTTGGCTATGGGCACATTTAGAATAATATCTGACTCTATCATTTCTGGATACAAAGGTATCTTTTTCAGTCGTTCACCATTTATTTCTGTTTCCTTGAAACGGCTACGGTCAACATAAACAAGTTCCGCACCTGCTTCTTTAACTACTGCTCCGATTCCACTTGTTATATAAGTTTTTTTAGAGTCATGGCATGGATTGTCACCAACTTTTACTGTCTTGGCGCCTGCATTAAAGCAGAGTTCAATTAGGGTTCTGAGCAAATCTGGATTTGTATTAGCAGCCTGTTCTGGTGTCCTATCCCATGCTATATTCGGTTTTATCCAGACAACATCGCCCTTTTTAACAAACCGTTCCAACCCACCAATTGCTTCAATTGCCTTTTTGGTAAGTTTATCTGCTATTTCACGAGTAGGTTCTTCTGGGATAGGGTCTCCTTTCCATTTGCATACGACCATATCCAGAGGGGCTTGGACATCCTGAGCCCTTCCTATAACAGGCTGTAATGCCAAAGCACCGGCATAGAGTCCTGTCTCAAAGATAAATTGTCTTCTTGTCTTCTTTTTCATAGAGAACACTCCTAATTTTAATTTTACTACTTTACTATAACGATGTTTAATAATAATATATTTCTAAAAGTATAGACTTCAAATTATTATTGCCTCTTTATAATAAAGAATATCAAGTTTTTTCTATATAAATAACGATTATAAAAGTCCTCTTAATTTTTACCAGATATTTTATGAATTTACATTCCGCAGCGACAGCAACCACCTGAATCTTTTAGAGCACATTTATAACCTGGGTCTTCGACACAACCCATGTTCAACCTCTTGTTGGAACTAGAGCCTAATGGGGCAAAATGTCCCATCATTTTTTGAACCGATTTAGAACCACATTTAGGACAAGATACCTTTTCATTTGCATTTTTAACGAGTAATTCAAATGTTTTTTTACATTCTTTGCATTCATATTCAAACAGTGGCATAACATTTCCTCCATCTTATTGCTATGATTATATCAGAGTTAAAAACGGACATTCTTCGTGGTTTGAGAACAATAAGCATCCATATTTTGTCCAAAAAAGGTGAAAAAAACTCTTGTGCATTCTTACAAGTTAAAATCGTAAAATATAAGTATAAAAATGAGTGAGTATCAAATGTTATGAAAATTCTTTTTTTATGTCAATATTTTCCTCCAGAAATGGGTGCACCTTCAGCCCGCACTTATGAGCATGCAAAATATTGGGTTCAGTTAGGACATGAGGTTACAATTGTATGTGGTTTACCTAATCATCCCGATGGTATTGTTCCACTGGAATATCGAGGTAAAATAGTGGTGCGTGAGAATTGGGATGGGATTCGTGTCCTCCGTGGATGGTTATATGCAACACCTAATCGAGGTGTAGTAAAAAGAAGCATTGCCTTCCTTACCTATATGCTCTCTTCTATATTTGTTGCTATATTTTTTGCGGGCAAGTGTGATGTTGTTGTTGCCACTTCACCACAAATACTATGCGGTTTAGCAGGATATATTGTGTCTATATTCAAATGGCGACCTTTTGTTCTTGAGGTTCGAGACCTTTGGCCTGCACAAATTATTGATTTAGGTGTGATAAAAAACCGTTTCTTGATATCTATCCTATCACATTTAGAAACATTTCTGTATCGTCATGCCAAAGCAATAGTTACCATTGCCCCTGCCATGTCGCAAGAAATTATTCAATGTGGATTTGATTCGGACAAAATTTTTACAATTCCCAACGGAGTTGAAGAGACATTTTTTAAACCTATTGATGGTGGAGTTCGTATTCGCCAAGAGAAAAATTGGGACGATTCTAAAATCATTGTTTTATATATAGGGACTATGGGACTATCGCAAGGTTTGGAAACAATTTTAAGTGTTGCAGAAAAGATGAAAGATAACCCCTCTGTTCGTTTTGTGTTCGTTGGTGCAGGTGCAGACCGCGAACGGTTAATTTCTATATCTAAGGAAAAAGGACTTACCAATACTGAATTTTATCCCGCAGTCAAAAAGCAAGATATGCCTGACTGGTATTCTGCTGCGGACATTTGCCTTGTCCCGCTAAAAAAGCGGAATGTATTCAGATACAACATTCCTTCTAAAATGTTCGAGATTATGGCTTGTGAGTGTCCTATCCTTTTAGGGGCAGAGGGTCAGGCACGGGAAATACTCGAACAATCGGGAGCAGGAGTAGCAGTGGAACCTGAAAATGTCGAGGCTTATGCAGAAGCCCTTTTACAACTTATCAAGAACCCCGAATTAAGGAAAACCTTTGGTAAAAAGGGTAGAGAGTATGTCCTTGCCAATTTCACTCGCAAAGAAAATGCAAAGAACTATCTCCATGTTTTCAATTGGGTACTAAATAAAAGAAAATAATAATTCTTAAAATTTAATGAATATCAAGTTGATATGTATTATCGTTTTACCCCTTCGAGTTTGCTTGTTTTTAGTTAATAAAATTATTTCTTAAGTGCAAGAAATGTCCACTTTTAATATTATCTATCAATTCTTTGGATAGGAACTAATTAATATAAGGGCAAAGTATTATTCAATTTATAAATAGCAACAGATATTATATTATCTTAGTTTATAGACATAAATATTATTTCTAAATATTTCTATATATGATAATGGTAAAGGTTTAAAAAATTTGCTTTTTGGGAAGAGCCTTGTTGTAAAATAGATTGTTATTTAATTAAATTTTCAAAACAAAAATAGTTAATTAATAAGAAAGGGGACTACAAAGATGAGAAGAAAAGTTATTTTCTCCGGGTTTTTGTTTGCCTTCGCAATGGTTCTGCTGGTATCAGATGTTTTTGCAGAATTACAGAATGTAGAAGTAGGTGGTTCTATCCGCATACGCGGAAATTACATTGGTAATACATTTAATTCCTTTGTTGGACCTTCTCCGGGTCCTGAGACTCGTTGGTCAGCTACCTCTGTAATGAGGCGACCCACTGGCAATCTTTTAGGTCCGGGTATTAGCAGTATTTTTGACTGGGATGATGTAGGGAGAGATTTATCCTTTGTAGAACAGAGGACAAGATTGCATGTCAAAGCAGACTTTACCGACCAGGTAAGCACATTTATTGAGTTAGATTCTTATGATGTCTGGGGTGAGGATTTTCGTTCAGTAGATTATCTGACAGGTATAGATTCTCGTCAGAATTCTATGGATGATGTTGAAGTGTTTCAGGCATATATTGAAGCAGATGAAATGTGGGGCACACCTTTGCAATTACGCATAGGCAGGCAAGAATTATCCTTTGGAAATCAGTTCTTGGTAGGACCGCGTGATTTTGCCTTCTTCTGGACAGGGGTCTCGTTCGATGCTATTCGCCTGACCTACAAGGCAGATGTGTTTACGATAGACGCATGGGCTTCAAAGTTGTTTGAATCTATGTCTGATTTTGATAAGAATGATATTAATTTTTATGGCGTTTATGCCTCGTGTAATGCAGTAGAAAATGTCACCTTCGATGTATACTGGATGTTGTTAGAAGATGACCGCCCTATTCCCAATGACTTTCCTGCTATCTGGGGTAGAGGAGATTACGATAACACTATGCTTCATACAGTTGGGATCCGTTCGGCAGGCAAATATGAGTCATTTGATTTTGATGCAGAATTTGCATATCAGTTTGGTGAAGCAGATAGTATAGGTAAAGTTTTCCGTTCAGGACTATGGGGCGATAATGATGCGGAGTTCGACAATTGGGCTGCGAAATTGGATATAGGCTACACCTTTGATTTCTGGCGCCAGCCAAGATTATTTGCAGGCTTCCGCTATTTCGGTGGTGAAGACAACCGTGATATTTCCTTCTGGGACTTCATAAATCCCTTATATGAGCCTGAGGCAAGTGTCAGTTTTAATCGTTTATTCTCAAATGAAATTGCAAGTGGATTTATGGACTTAAATAATGATTTGTCAAATGCATGGTGGGCAAGGATTGGAATGAATAGCAGTATTACCGATAAACTGCGTGGCATCTTCTTTGTAACCTATTATGAAGCGGTAGATGAATTTTCAAGACCTGTGTTATCGCCTCTATTCCCATGGTGGACTACGGAGAACGATTCATACCTCGGCACAGAAGTCACTTTATTCCTTGAATATCAATATTCAGAAGATTTGGTATTAGAAACAGGTTGGTCACACTTGTTCCCAGGTGATGGATTGACAGACGGACAATTTACTCGCTGGAATGGATTGATGTATACCGGCGGTACCGATAATAACGAAGCAGACTATGTTTATGCCGGTTGCAAAATATACTTCTAATATATCGAGAAATCTGTTAAAATAAAAATACAGAAACCGAAAATAGCAAATATAAATAAATAGGGACTGTCCTAAAACTTAGTTCAAGACAGTCCCTTTTATATTTATATACTCTTCATAAACATATAACAAAATGTAAATAAAATAGATAAAACTTTTTATCTTAATTTTTAAATACAGATAATATTTTTGTTTTATTCTACTTGCTCTTCTTCACTTTTTTTCGCGATATTTTTTTTTGTTTTTTTTTGTTTTTTATCTATTGTTTCGGGAAGATTAAAGTAAAAATATTTACCTAATTCCAGAAGAGCACCTAATCTTATGGCTAATTCATCATGTAATTCAACTTTATAATCAGAGATTTTACCCAGGAAGTTTTCCCAGTCGTCATGTTCCCATTCACCTTTTTGTTTGACAACAAACTTAGCCGCTTGTTCAAAAATTTGTTCTACGGAATGTTTAGTTCCCATCACTTTCTCCTTATTTTAAGGTTATTTCTTGTTAAGTATTATTTTAGTAAGAATATTATAACATTTGTATAGATAATAAAAAAATAATATTTGCTATTCAATGAAGGAATAATAAAAGTTGCTCAAATATTCCTAATTTATGGTATTATGTATTACAGATATAAAGAAGTGAGCCGCAGCAATTAAAGAAGAAGGACAGTTTCTCATGAAAAAAAGGATATTTGGATTTACATTGATAGAATTGTTAACAGTGATTGCTATAATAGCGATTCTTGCTGGATTTACTTTCGCAGTCCTTCCACGCGTTCGTGAACGGGCAAAATTGCGTCGTATGGATAATACATTTCTTCAATTTCGAACCGCAATGACATCGTATTTTACGGACTATAATTCATATCCGCTTGGTTATGGCTTTGTGTGGTGGGGAGTCAAAAAATCCGACATAGGTAAAATACCTGATAAATATATATTTATGTTAAAGCCTTACACTGCACTTCTGAAGGTTCATGGAGACCCTAAATATATGGACGAATTTTCAGAAGGATTTGATACAAACCGAGATGGACGAATTGGTCTTATGGAATTTTTACCTATGGGTGTAAAGGATATAACAACTAATGTATATACTTTTCCAACAGAATTGTATCGTGGAGATAATCAAGATGATGAATATGAACGATTAGAGAAAATGGAACAGCGTCCATTTGTGTATGCACCGGTAAATAAGCGACAATTTCAGAAAGCCCGCAAGTATTGGATTGAGAATGAATTCTTTTATGCCGAAGCGTGGGACCCAACAAATACTGATATTATTTTCCCTCCACCAAATTATGATGCCTTTGTCCTTATAAGTGTAGGACCAGGAGGCTCAACCGCAGGAGTTGTACCAGAACCATTAGGAACAGAGCCACCTGAATATGTCTATCATATTCTCGCATTACGAACATTCTTCCTTGCTACACGCGATTTGAACGATAACGGGCAATTAGACTTCCATTTTGAAGCACGACGAAAAGGGGAAGCTGCTCTTGAATATCCTATTACAATAACGACACGAGATGGAGAGACTAAAACCGTTAATGTTACAAACAGATTGCCCAAACCAGATGAAGCAAACAGTTGGGGACCTTATATCTTTGTTGTTCAATAAATAAACCTATTAGGACCTTAAATTTTATATAGGGATAGAGGAAGTTATTGGCTTTATAATCGCGTATTCACCTTGTGACTTGTAATTGGAAGGTGGAATGGTGTTTATTTATTTCGGTGGGGTATATCGGAAGAGTTTTCTCCCACGGATTTCAAAGGTTTCTATTTTATGCAGGTCTAATAGGTCTTTAACCATGCTTTCAATAATATCATTCGGAGCATTCAAAGCAAATGCTAATTCTGGCAAAGAACAAGGATGTCGTTGTAAGACATTTAAAATGTCATCTGCCGTAAGGTGTGTATTCTGTGATGGTGATGATATTTCAGATACCGCAGGATATTCTGCTATAACCTCTGCTCTTGGTGTAAATAATGGTGCGAATTTTTCTAATTCTTGAATGGTTAGTCCTGAGATAGATGAATCGGCAGGGGGACGTGTTATGGTATTTAAATGTATACGGTCAGGTCTTATTAAAGCGGCACTTTGTGCAATTTTAATAACTTCTTCTTCAGAATCAGTTATCCCCTTTATTAAAAACACCTCTAACCATATTTGACCAGGATATTCATTCCGAAACTGAATTAAACCGTTAATAAAAGTTTCAAAAGTAATCTCCGATACAGGTTTGTTTACTTTCTGGAAGGTATAATCATTTCCTGCGTCTAAAGATGGACAAACAACATCTACTTCTAACAAATCCCTTCGGACATCAGGCTGAAATAGTAAAGAACCATTTGTTAAAACAGCCACAGGAATAGAAGTTATCTTTTTTATTTCAGAGACAATTGTTCCTAATTCACTATGTAGTGTTGGTTCTCCTGAACCCGCCAGAGTTATGAAATCTGCACGAACATCTTTCAATTTATGGTTCAGTTCATCCATAATTTCTGAAACACTGCAAAAAGAATCCCGCTGGAGCGTTTTGCAAGTCGTAAGCCCCAATTGGCAATAAATGCAGTCCTGTGTGCAGGTCTTAAACGGAACGAGGTCTATTCCCAAAGATTTTCCTAACCTTCGAGAATATACTGGACCAAAAACATGATTCACTAAACTTAGCCTTTACAGTCAGAAAAAGACTGCTTATTTTATCTATTCAGGAAGAGATATGGCTTCAGAAGGACATTCATCAACGCAAGCACCGCAATCACCACATTGGTCAGGGTCAACTACGGCTTTTCCATCATCATTCAAATGAATGGCTTCTGTGGGGCATACATCAACGCAACTTCCACAACCTGTGCATTTTTCTGGGTCAACTATCGCTGCCATGTTATACTCCTTTGTAAGTTTTTAAATAAAACCACTCCCATTGACAAAAAATTCCATATACAATTTATTTGTAAATTGAAGATTTATTATATCATATTTAAGGACATTTTTCTAATATTCGTAAACCTATTTAGAAAGTTGCAAAACATTTATTATCATTCCTGTCCACTAAAAGATTTGAGAAATATCTTTTGATATTTAGATTAGATAATAAAATATCTATTTTCGGGTAAGGATAAATATCTATTTGATTTATTTTTCTTATTCCTTTCAGAAATAAACTATATTAAGGGTATATAATATTCCATTGTTTTATTTATAACATATCACAAATTGATATTTTTCATGTTATTGTAGGGGCACGATTCTTCGTGCACAAAGATTCTGGCTATGGTATAGCGAACAGGAATATTATTATATAAATTATACAAAGTATACAAAAAGACTTATATCTAAAGGAATTATTTACAGGGATGTCTTGTTTATTTTGGAAGTGAATTAGAACATAAGGAGATAAATTTATGACAAAGCAAAAAAGTTTATCTGTTAATGAAGGGGATATTGCTCCTGAGTTTACCTTAAAAAGCCATCAAGGTGAGAAAATCCAAATATCTGATTTTCGCGGTAAATATGTTGTGCTTTATTTCTATCCAAAAGATGACACTCCAGGTTGCACTCTGGAAGCCAGAAGTTTCAGCAATTTAGCACCTCAGTTTGAATCAAAGAATGCAGTAGTTTTAGGTGTAAGCCCTGACTCATTAGATTCACATTGTGCCTTTGCAGATAAGTATCAAATTGGTTTTCATTTGCTTTCAGATGAAGGACATAAGGTTGCAGAGAAGTATGGAGCGTGGGGTAAGAAAAATATGTATGGCAAAACAACTGAAGGGATTATTCGTAGCACTTTTCTCATCGGTCCTGATGGTAAAGTCGTGAAGATATGGAAAAATGTTAAACCGGAAGGACATGCCCAGAAAGTATTGGATAGTATCCCATTGTAATATAAAGATGTCTTTTTCAGAAGACTTGATGTGAAAGTTATAGACTATATTGAATTTGTGTTATTCCCAGTGAGGTTTTATACTCTCGCCGTAAGAGATGGGTACTTCTGTATCTGGAGTTTTAATTTCAATATCCATGTTATCTAATATAGTCCCTTCTGCGAGGTATAGGTCTGTAAGTGCTTTTTCATAAGAAATATGCGACTGTAGTTCCATCGTTTTTGCCATAGTATAATCTGTTTGCACCTGTAATACACGCCAACTGGTGCTAACTCCCAATTTAAGCCGTTTTTCCTCAGCAATAACATTTGCTTCTTGCAATTTCCGTGCTTGCCGATTGCTTTCCACCAGGATTCGGTTCGTTTCTACATTCCGCACAGCAAGATGGACTCCCATCATAACAGTTTGTTCAATCTTCTTCTTCTGTTCCTCCATTTCTCGTTTAGTGATGCGAGCCCTCTGGAAAGCACCTCTACCTGCACGATTTCCAATAGGAACTGTTGCCTTTATGCCGTAAGTGTAATAAGTCTCATCATCATCACGAATTCCATAAAACATTTTTGATACAGAACGGTCTCTGCCACCTTGTCCATAACTACCAACAATATCCAATTGAGGCAACATCTCATTTCTTGCTTGCATTACTTGTAAATCTGCTATATCTATTTGCAGATTAGCCATAGCGATTTCAGGGCGATTTTTTATTGCTTTATCAACAGATTCATCAACATTGGGAGCAAGTTTAGATACATCAAAACTTTCATTTTCAAAACTGTGCGGTCTGTCGGTTGGGACAATAAGAACTTTAGAAAATAAGTCACCCTCTCTCATTAAAAGTAAATTTTTTAATATATCTGAGGCACTTTCCAGTTGTGCTTGAGCAGCCACCAATTCGCTCTGTCTTGTCGCAACACCTGCCTTTGCCTGTAAGACTTCTATATCCGCAGCAGTGCCTATTTCTCTTCGTTTCTCACTAATAGATAAAAGTCGTTCCGCATTGGCTAATGATTCCTCCCGAACTTTAATATTTTCCATTGCACCGACCAAATCCCAATATGCTTTAATAACCTCAGCAACTGTATTCATCACGGTTATTTTTAATTTTGCTTCCCCAGCCTTTTCAGATTTTTTTGCCATCTCAATATTTACAGTATTTACCTTAATGCCAAAGCCTTTAAGTAAGGGTTGGGTCAGTGTAAATAACATTCTTCCAGCATAATCTTTCGTAAAATCTGAGAAAGAGGTTTCCTCAATTGTGGAATTGAAAGTTATGGCATATTGCGTGCCCAGTTTAAGTTTTCCACCTACACTTGTATCAATTAAGGTCTGGTGGGTCTCAACGCTGTTGATTCTTGCATAAGCCTGAATCTCCTGACTGGCAATAATGGACGCATAATTGTATTGAGCCGTAGTTTGCCAGAATGGGTCGAACATGCCGCTTGCAGTTAATTGGTCTGCCTGAGCCTTTTTGGGTTCTAATCCACTCACAATAATATCAGGGTTCTGTGTCAATGCTGTTTCTATACATTCTTTGAGGGACATCCTTAAAACAGCATTGGTACCACGCCGCTCTTCTGTTGCTTTCCGCAAAGATTCGAGGTCAATTAAGTCAATAGAAATTTCCCTTTGTAGGTTTAATTCTTCATTTTCTTTTAATGGATTTGATGGCTCTATTAATTCTTTGGGCATATCCAAAACATTCTGCTCCGAAATCGGTTGAGGGGTAGATGAAACAGTTGTTTGTCCTGAATCCTGAGGATATCCAGGAGATAGTGGAAATAAAATAGCAACAATTAGGATAAAAATATATCTCTTTGCAAAACAATACAGTTCATTCTTGTTTGTATCCATATAAATCTTTCCCTTGCATCTATTACTGTTATTATAAATATTTGACTCAACACAAATAAAAATATGCTAAAATAAATGTATTATATTTGTATTGCAGTTTAATATAAAGGAATATTATTATCAAAACTGTGAGATTATACATTATTATGTATGATTAAGATAAAATTAATTGATTATTTCATTACAAAAATTATATATAGAAAGGATGATATAAATTTTAATTCTATATGAAGATAGATAATCCGTTCGTAAAGGTTCTAATACTTTGGGGTATAGTGATTATTTGTTTCTTGGTTTTTCTGATTGCACATGCCTATATTTCAAATTATCAAAATTTTATTAAGCCAGAGAATTATGTAATTAGGGCGAAATATTATTTACAACAGGGAGACACAGAAACGGCTCTTCGTGAGATAGAACAGGGCATAGATGTATTTAGACCAGCGAGTGCCGAATCATTATCCCTATTGAAAAAAATTAAAGAGGGTAAAGCAGAGAAAAGTTATTTGGAGGAGTTGGAAAAAAAGTATCAAGTAGCCAATGTTATTGAAAAATGCTATAACACAACAGAAAATCAGATTGAGTTTGATAAAAATATTTTAAGTGGTGGATTTCTGTCATTTACACTATCAAAGAATGCTAAAATAAACATTCGCGCTTTCTGGAAATTATTAGTAAAAAATACATGGAAGTGCATGCAGAGTTATGAATTAACAGAAGAGCAAATAATGAATTTCTGTTACTATGCAGGTGGAGTTTTTGCTATTAATTCGGCGATAGGGAAGACAGGATTTACTATAAACGATGACCTGTTTATAATTAGTGAAGGAGCAGGAAGAGGAAGCGGTGCTCAAATTTGGTTTCAAGGCAGAAATTATGGAGGAAATCGTAGAGGTCTTTATGTTCTTATCCTTACTCCTTCGCCAAATAAAGTATATCGTTCAGACCGATTTGATATATGGGAGAGTCGTGAAGCAGCGGTGAGAATGGAACATTTTTTAGATGAAATTCCAGCAAATTACATAGGCGTGTTTGCTGTGGCAGATGAAGCATCTGAAAACATGACTGAGCAATTAGAACAAATGTTATTGTCTTTTGGATTCTCAAAGCAGACTTATATTCAGGGAGAACTAAAATTGTTTGGCTTTGGATATGCCTTTGCGGGTATTGGTGTGAAAGGAGCAGAAGAAAGAACAGCACTTCAAAACTGGGCAAAATATGAATCCTCACAAGATGAAATTCCTGTGGCAATATGTGGAATTTTGAAAGGGGAAGAAAAATAATGAAATCGCAAGCATGGTCTTATATAGCAATTTTGGGTGTGTCCTTTTTTACAACATTAGTTTTTGTTCCTGTGTTTCGCTGGCTCGCCCGTAAGTTGGGTGTGGTTGACATGCCCGACCAGAAACGAAAAGTGCATAAAAAACCTATACCTTATTTAGGAGGAATGGCTTTTTATATTGCTTTCTTAGTGGCATGTTGTTTTATTGAATGGATGTATCCACAAATGTTTGATGATAAGTTAACAATTATTGCAATAACAGGAACATTTATTGTGTTAATGGGACTTCTAGACGATTTAATATCCATTCCTGCAAGCAGAAAACTTATTTTTGAATTGCTATTAGGTGTTGCCCTATTTTTCTGGGGATTTAAGACGACAACACTTGCGCATCCGCTAGGTGGTGTATGGAATATTGGTTGGCTTGCATTATTAGTAACTCCTTTGTGGATTGCAGGTGTTATGAATGCAATTAATTTTTCCGACGGGCTGGATGGACTTGCAGCAGGTCAGGTCGCTATATGTTCCGCAACCATCTTTGCAATCTCATACCATAACGGACAAATTTTTAGTTGCTTAGTTATGAGTATATTGATAGGCTGTACCCTTGCATTCTTAATCTACAATTCACATCCTGCTTCCGTATTCATGGGCGATGCTGGTGCTCTATTTTTGGGCTTTGTGTTAGGTTGTGCTACTTTGGTTGAACGAAAGAAAGGCGTTACAGTTGTGGCTTTGACTGTGCCTATGGTTGTGCTTGCAGTCCCATTTCTGGACACCTTATTGAGTTTCCTGCGTAGAATGCAAAGAGCAAAAAAAGGTGGTTTTTTCATGCCTGACCGAGACCACATACACCACAGACTACTAAAATTAGGCTTGTCGCAACGGCAGGTTGTTTTTTCATTATATTATTTTTCAATATGTATGGGTTTCCTTGCTTTCATTACTTCCCTTATTCCTTCTACATACACTTTTTTAGTCCTTATACTTGTTTGTATGCTAATCTTAATGGGCGTGATTATTCTTCATTTTCTCGAAAGCATATTAGAGAACAGGGAAGGAAAACAGGAAACCAAAAATACAGTCTCAAATTAATTTTTTTCAAAAACTACTTATATAAGGTTTACGCTTTTTAGTGTCTTTTCTAACTGTAAAATCTCTTGCTTTGTAGGCTCGCGATGTGGAGGTCGCACAAAGCCTACATCAATTCCTCTTAATTTCAGTGCTTGCTTAAAAATGCCCATATTCTTGCCATATTGCAGTATCTGACATAATCTTGTTAGTTGTGTTTGGTAAATCCATGCTTCAGGCAGTTTCCGCTTCATTACATTATCATAAACACCAAGATAAATTTCAGGTGCAACATTAGAAGTGCCTGAAACTGCTCCTTGAACCCCAGCAAGAAATGCTTGATAACCATATTCATCAACACCGTTAATAACAACAAAAGAGGTTGGTTTTTGTAACAACAATTCAGACAAATTTATCATATTTCCTGTGCTGTCTTTAATACCTACGATGTTCTTGTGCTTTTGGGCTAACTTGATTATTAATGCATTAGACAGGAAATTCCTTGCACAACCGGGGATATTGTAGAGAAGAATGGGAAAGTTAGGAAATTCCGAAGCAATAGTGGAATAATAACGAAAGAGTGCTTCTTCATCATAATAATAATATCCTGGTGCAACAATACCCGCAGCACAGGCACCCTTTTCTTTGGCGTGTGAAGTAAGGTCAAGAGTAGAACGCAAATTAAATGTTCCCGTTTGAGCAATTACCATTACTTTCTTATTTGCAATTTTTATGACACTTTCTAATAATTCCTTTCTTTCTCCATCATACATAACCATACCTTCACCGGTGGTTCCGCCAACAAATAGACCATGAACCCCCTTGTCCACTAAAAATTTGATTAAATCTGCAAGTTTAGAATGGTCAATCTCTTTTCCACCTCTGGTAAATGGTGTTAAATTAGCACAAATAATTCCGCGTATGTTTTCCTGTTTCATTACTTTTTCCTTTATCTTTTATTTTGTTTTAAGTTTAGAGGATACCTGTAAGGAATCCATATTGTTTTATTCTCATTGTTATCCAAATGCAAATAGGAAACAAGTGAACACATAATTATTCCAATGATAAATAAATGAAGACTGATACAAACAATAGGCATTAAATTATATTTATCTTAAACTCCCATTGCTTGTTTAAGTGAATTAAATTCGTTAAATAAAATAGTATTTTTTATATTTCCAAAAAGTAATATGAAATTTCTCGCCTATTATACTCAAAATAGAACTAAAAATTCCCTTTTATTTTATTTGTTTTATATATTTTCATTCACAAATGGCGACTATAAATAGGTATAATATAACTAGAATTGAATTATAGATAATTATGGTTGAGATAAAAATTATATGGATTCATACTCTGTAAATTTAACACGCGTGAACTCACCGGGCACGGTTCGGCTTGAATTAAAAGGTTCTATCTTGATAATTCATAAAGACAATTGGGTATCAAGATATTCTCTATATGTACCGGTGGAGGCTGTTGATGTTGTGGAAAGTAAAAACCGCAATTATCGAAAATTATGGGAAGGAATTATCGGATTGATGATAGCCTTCCTTTTAAGTCTGCCTTTGAGTTTGTGGTTTATTTATAAGTCTATTTTTGTAGTTTATGATTTGCTCTGGATGTTGCCATTAATAGTTTTATTTTTATTTTCACTAATTGTCGGGTCCCGTGGGATTTCCCATTTCCTTAAATTAGACCCTGTAGTTGATATTATTCTTCAATACCGTGGACACTCCATGAAATTTTCCCTCTGGGTAAAACCCGAAGTTAAGACAACTGTAAAAAATTTAGTTGCTCAAATATATGAGTTGAAGAAAATATTAGAAGCAGAAGGATACACTCCATTGAAGGTGTGCCCGTTATGGTTTCATTCAAATCCATATCGTAAGGCACTTGTTATTGGTTTAGCTGTTAGTTTTGTTCTATTCTGCTTAATATCATTGTGCCTTGTGTTCCAATGGATTGGTATGTATAGATACAGGATAGAATGGTTATATCTCGTGCTTCCTTTCCCACCGCTTCTATCTATTTTAAGTGAGTTTTTACAGAGAACCTTTTCATGGAAGTTGCCCAAAGGTTTCAAAAAGGCGAGACGTGCTTTTGAAAAGGAAAATTATTCCTCCGCTATTTTTGAACTTCAGCAATTGATAAAAGAACAGCCTGATTTGGTCTTTGTCCGTTTTTTCTTAATACAGGTGTTGACAGAACAAGGTGAATTTGACATGGCACTGAAACAATGTGAGGAGTTCTATTTTCATGAACCTTCTCTGGCTACTCAGTTAAAAACGACAATCTGGTGGATGAGATGTATCTGGGAACGAATGGAAAAACCTTTTCTCAATTCACAAAATAACTCGGGCTCCACAAAAGAATAAATTGAACGAGTTTAATCGCCTTATTTAAAAGTCTTATTTTCTAAAATGATAATTTTTTGATAAAATTTACTGAAATTATTTTATTAATATATTTAAGGAAACTTATATGCAGAAGGTTGTTATTTTTGGTTGTAGGGGACAGTTAGGAAAAGACCTGGTAAAATTGTTCCAGGCTGAGTATGAAGTAGCAGGCTATGATTTGCCTGAACTTAATATTACCAATCCAACTGAAGTTTATAGATTATTAGACGAACCAACACCAGATTTGGTAATAAATTCTGCTGCTTATACCAATGTGGATTTAGCAGAGAAGGAGATAGACCAGGCTTTTTTAGTAAATGAGGTAGGTGCTCGTCTTGTTGCAGACCTTGCAAATCAGTGGGAAGTCCCTGTGGTTTATTACAGTACGGATTATGTGTTCGATGGAATGCAACGCGGACCATATCGCGAGGATGATACTCCAAATCCTTTGTCTGTATATGGCCGCTCTAAATTAGCAGGTGAAAAAACTACGATGGAGTGTAATCCTAAACATTATATTCTGCGTACGGCATGGTTATATGGACCCGGTGGAAATAATTTTATTGAGAAGATGATACAACGCTCTAAAATTTCTGATAAATTGGAACTTTCTGATGATGAGATAGGTTCACCTACCTATACCTGGGACCTGGCACAGATGACGATGAAGATAACTAAAACTGAGCAATATGGTTTATATCATGCTACTAATTCAGGGGAATGTTCTCGTTATCAATGGATAAAACAATGCTTTGAAATATTGAAAATATCAACTCCGATTTTTCCGTGTTCGCGTGCAAAATTTGTTCTACCAGCACAAAGGCCTGCTTACTCTGCTATGGATAATCGGAAACTTGCTTCTGTAATTGGCTGGAAGATTCCCTTATGGAAAGATGCTGTTAAAAACTACATGGAAAGAAGTAAAGGATGTAATTAATGAGCAAAATTCTTGTAACAGGTGGTGCAGGTTTTATTGGTTCTGCATTTGTGCGAAACATGCTAGATTGGTATTCTGACCTTCATATCGTTAATTTGGATAAACTGACTTACGCAGGTAATCTGGACAACTTAAAATCGGTGGATATGCAACGCTATACTTTTGTGCATGGGGATATTGTAAATGCAGAAGTAGTAGAACAAGCCATGGAGGGTTGTGATGCTGTTGTGAATTTTGCAGCAGAAACACATGTTGACCGTAGTTTGATGGGTGCAAAGGATTTTCTACGCACAAATGTAGAAGGGGTATATCAGATTCTATTAAGTGCAAGAAATAAGAATGTTCATAGAATCCTTCTGGTTTCGACAGATGAGGTCTATGGAAGTAGAGATGTAGGCTCTGCTGTGGAAACAGATGTTGTATGTCCACGCAATCCGTATAGTGCCTCAAAAGCCGCAGGTGAACTCATGGGAAAGGCTTTTTATGAATCATTTAAACTTCCTGTCCTGATTACGCGTGGTTGTAATACTTATGGTCCCTATCAATATCCCGAAAAGGTTTTGCCATTATTTATTACAAATGCTATTGAAAACAAGCCCCTGCCACTTTATAAAGGTGGAGAACATAACATCCGTGATTGGTTATATGTGGATGACCATTGCCGGGCAATTGATACCGTTTTGAGGAAAGGAATACCCGGAGAGATTTACAATATTTCTGCCGGATTTGAAAAAGAGAATATTGAAATTACACGCAAAGTGCTCGAACTTACTGGTAAAGATGAGTCGCTTATTCAATGGGTACCTGACCGTCCCGGACATGACCGTAGATATTCCATGAATTCTGATAAACTTCGTGTATTAGGTTGGGCTCCACAGGTCTCATGGGAAGAAGGCATTCAAAAAAGCGTTACATGGTATAAAGAGAATGAATGGTGGTGGCGTAAAATCAAGGAAGGCGAATTTAAGCAGTATTATGAAAAGCAATATGTGAAACGAGACAAAAAATAAAATGAAGGAAATTTATTATGCCGCAGGAATGTAAAAATCAAAAGCAAAATCAATCCTTTTGCACATGTAGTTATCCGGGGTGTCCAAGACATGCTATATGTTGTGAATGTATTCAGTATCATGTAAAAAAACGGCAGTTGCCAGCCTGTTGCTTTCCACCGGAGATAGAAAAGACTTATGACCGTTCCTTTGAATCTTTTGCCCAGGCATGGAATTTAACAAAATAAATTAACCATTTTGAGTATATATTTATGAACGAACTTGTTAAAGTATTAAAAAAACAGCAACGCAGTGTTGTAGTTGTAGGTAGTGCCAATGTTGATATGGTTGCCAAGGTTCCACGGCTACCACGAGAAGGCGAATCGTTTCGTGGAGATTCCTTGTCTATAGTTTATGGAGGTAAAGGCGCCAATCAAGCAGTTTCCCTATCAAGATTAGGAGCAAAATTGCAGTTCGTCTGTTGTATAGGCAAAGACTATTTCGGTAAATGTATGAAAAATAGTTTTAGAACTGAAGGGATATCCACTACTGCAATTAAAGAATCTGCTAACGCTTTTTCTGGAACTGCTTTGATTTTTGTAGACAAAGATGGGAAAAATAGCATTGTAGTAATACCGGGTGCTAATCATGAATTGAAACCTGAAGATGTGATAAGACAAAGAAAAATTTTTTGCAAAGGTGAGATTTTCCTGACGCAATTAGAACTATTACCCGAGACCATAGAAACGGCTATTATTCAGGCAAAGGAAAGTGGTCTGGTAACAGTAGTAGATGCAGGTCCACCCAGAGAAATTTCTAAGCAAATCTTTCCTTATATTGATGTGCTTTCTCCGAATGAGACAGAGACAGAATTTTTAGTAGGAAAGAAGCCAGAAACAAAGAAAGATTTTAAGGGATGTGCAGAAAAATTATTGGAGATGGGTGTCCAGTCAGTTGTGCTTAAATTAGGTGCCCGTGGATGTTATTACTATGATGGCTCTGATGAACTGTTCATGCCGGGTTTCAAAGTCAATGTAGTAGATACAACTGCTGCGGGAGATGCCTTTACTTCTGCACTGGCTTTAGCATGGGGACAAGCACCTATTGATGAAGTATTACAGTTTGCGAACGCAGCAGGAGCATTGGCTTGCACAAAATTTGGTGCGCAACCGTCCATGCCCAAATTAGATGTTGTATTGAAATTTTTGAAAAGTAATAGTTGTTAAGAGAAGAGAAATTTTCTAAAAAGTTGGTAAAGGAATTTGATTAATATGGAAGAACAAAAAATTAATATTGATAATATAAAATATGCTGCTTCTGTGATGTGTCTTGACCTCGCTAATTTGAAAGAGGAGTTTCGCACTGTTCAAAGTATTGGAATTAATGAACTTCACTTTGACCTTATGGATGCTTCATTTGTTCCCAATCTAACCTTAGGTTTTGATTTCATTTCACTTGCTAAAAAATATTGTTTCTTGCCATGCTGGGCACATTTGATGATAAAGAGACCTGAACGATATTTGAAACGGTTGGCAGAGATAGAATGCACAGGAGTAACTGTGCATGTTGAAGCGTGCATACATCCACATCGAGTAGTAAAACAAATCCGCGATTATGGTATGTCTGTCGGAATCGCAATTAATCCTATGACACCATTAATTGATCTGGAATATCTATTGCCAGAAGTTGATAGAGTATTGGTTATGGCTGTTGACCCCGGCTATGCAGGACAAAGAATAATTCCGCAATCATTTGAACGCGTCCAGATTCTATCACGAAAGATAAACTATCATCAGTATAATGTTGATATTGAAGTAGATGGAAATATTACTCCGAGAAATTGTGCAAAATTAATTCGTTTGGGTGGTAATGTTTTTGTATTAGGCTCTTCAAGTATTTTCCATGGATTAACACGAAATTACGAGGAAAATTTTCCATATTTCAAAAGAGAGGTTGAAGAACTTATTCATCTTGTATGATAAATATCGTCTACTTTACTTTTGCTCTCCGCTCTTTTAATTCTCGCCAGGTAGTTAAAATAAATTTTTCCTCTTCAAGGAATTTTCTAAATTCAGGATTAATCATTAAAAGATAATCCCCTTTACGAGTGGTTCCAGATTGAGTAAAGAAAGGAAATTCTTCCGTAGGAATGGCACAGTGTAGAATAACCTGTGTAATACCTGGTTTCATATCTTTAAGCGTTTTCTCCATCTGTTCCAATTTATTTTCGACTTTCCAATCATAAGTAAAGGTTATCACATCATCTACGAGAGGTAATCCACTTTCCCAGATTTTCTTTGCCCAGGCCGTAACTACCTCTTTGGGGAAAGGAGATTCTTGTAGAAGATATTGCATGTGTCCTCCCGGGAACAGAACAGGAATTTGTTTTTCAATACCAAGATTAATATATTTCTCCATAAATTGAGGTTTGGCAAAAAGGGTTCCCATGTGAACATCTAAATGTGTAGGCTTCAACCCCATTCGTTCTGCAAGTGCTAATTGGGCACGAATCTCATGGTCTACTTCTTCTGCAGTTGCATGGCTTACAACACCTTCAACATCACCCCACATATATCCAGACTCGTCTACAAGCCCTGGCACCTGTTGAAAGCCAGACACAGGACCCCAACGATAATTGTCCCATTCAGAAGTTAAGGTTAAGTGAAGTCCTGCATCCCAATTCGGATTTTTCTTCCATTCTTTTACAAACTCCTCAACCCATGCACAAGGCATCATAACACTGCTTGATGTAGCCACACCTTTAGTAAATGCTTCAAATATTGCCTGGTTGGAGCCATGACATAATCCAGCATCGTCAATGTGAAAAATAATTACACGACTGTCCTTGTCCCAGCCCAACCTAACAGCACAGGTAGGTTCGTTTTCAGAGAAAGATGCAAATGTAAAAATCATAGAAAAGATACTTAAAAATAATAATATTTTTTTATTCATAAAAAAATCCTTATTTTTTGTTGAAAAACACATGACAAAAGTAGAAAAATATATAAAAATATATTATACTTATATTAAAAGATAAAATAAAAAATTCTTTGCGAAAGTTATAGAACTAAAAAGTTATATATTTAATTATATATGAATGTAATTATATTAGAGATATTATATTGATGTGTCAGGTAAAAATAAATAAGGTGTTTACTAAATGAGAAGAACATTACAAGATTATAATGTTTCGCCGGGTTCGAAAATAGACGCTGATGCAGTCTGTGTTCAATGTGGGACTGTGAATCCAGAAGGGACGCTTATTTGTAGAAAATGTGGAAACAACTTGCGAGACCAGCGGCGTTTGCGTCTACAAGCAGAAGAGCAGTTGCGTATGGGAGAAGAATTACCAAGTACTAGAAAAATTGTATTGGGAATTATTGCTCTTATTGGTGCTATTCTTATTGTTATCGCTGGATTAAATGCAGATTCTATTATGATGTGGCTGGTTAGTAGTGGTGATTTTTCTTTTTCTACTGGGTCTCCCTGGTCAGGGGACCTTGGCAGAGAATTATCCATTATGGAAAAAGATTTGAAGGCACAAATAATAGCAAGCAACCAGATTTATGCCGCTATTCAAAGACCAATAAATTCAGAAATTTTTGAGGGTGTTTTTGTTGTTGCTGTTCGCAATATAGAAGGTAATTTTGTTCCTGTAGGTAAGGCACTGGTAAAGCCCACAGGAGATAAATATCTATTTGTGGCTTTACTTGATAATGGGTCACAAGTCCGTGGTTCCGCTCAAAAACAAAATGAACGATTTGTAGTTTATTGGGAAAACGCTTCTTGTGAATGGAATGGTCAAAGGGGTTCTGCATCTGGTATTGTTTCAAAGAGAGAGGATGGACGGTATGAAGGATACGGTGGAACAGATTTAACAAATGAAAATTTTGAATTTTATGCTTTCAAATTGCCCTAATGTTTTTGTCCCTCAATAATTCCATTTTTAATTTCAATCTTGTATATCCTTAAATAGAAAATATTAAAAGGAATAATTGTATGTTTAAAAAAACTTTTTTTTCAGACCTAAAACAAAAATTACAAAAGACGAGAACTTCATTAACCGAAAGAATAAAAAATCTATTTTCCTTATATCCTAAAATTAGTGATGAGGTTTATGACTCATTAGAAGAATTACTTATTGAAGCCGATTTAGGAGTCAGCACAAGCCTTTTTTTGATTGAGCGATTAAAAGAGCAAGTCAAGCAGCAGGGTATTTCAGAACCAGAAAAACTTATACCTATCTTGAAAACTATTATGATGGAAATATTGAAGTCGGAGAGAAACGATATACAATGGGAAGCAGACCTTCCACCGCATGTTACTTTACTTGTTGGAGTGAATGGTTCTGGGAAAACAACAACTGCTGGAAAGATTGCTGCACAATTAGTGCGTGAAAAAAAGAAGGTTATTCTTGCTGCGGGAGATACTTTCCGTGCAGCCGCAGGAGAACAGTTGGAGATATGGAGTGAACGCAGTGGTGCAGAATTAATACGACATCAAGAAGGTGCTGACCCCGCCGCGGTTGCTTATGATGCGGTTGATGCAGGGATAGCAAGAAAAGCACAAAATGTAATTATAGACACTGCTGGCAGATTGCATACAAAGGTAAATTTAATGGAAGAGTTAAAGAAAATACAGCGAGTTATAAAAAAACGGATGCCTGAGGCACCACATGAAGTCCTTTTAGTTCTTGACGCAACCACAGGACAAAATGCACTCCAACAAGCACGCATTTTTACAGAAGCATTAAACATATCTGGAATTGTCCTTACAAAGTTAGATGGCACAGCCAAAGGCGGAATCGTCATTGCAATTCAGAAAGAGTTAAATATCCCTATAAAACTAATCGGTGTAGGTGAGAGTGTTGAAGATTTACAACCCTTCAATCCAGAAGCATTTATTGAGGCTTTATTCGGTTAATAGGTATATTATCTTCTTATGTGTTTAACCAACAAAAAGTTTATCTCCCTCATTGAGGAAATAAAAAAGTGCCGATATTGTGATAAACGCCTACCGTTAGGTGCTAATCCTATCCTCCGCGTGGGAAACAATTCGCCAATACTTATTGTAGGACAGGCACCAGGATTGAAAGTCCATAAAACGGGTTTGCCTTGGAATGACCCAAGTGGGGATAAACTTCGCAAATGGTTGAATGTCTCACGCGAACAATTTTATGATACCCGCTATTTTACAATAATCCCTACAGGTTTTTGCTATCCGGGAAGAAACCCACGCGGCGCCGATTTGCCACCTCGAGAGGAATGTATTGATTTATGGTGGGATAAAATAATGCCATTTACCTCACAATACAAATTAATCTTACTAATGGGAAGGTATGCACATAAATTGTTTTTAGGAGAATATATCAAACCCACATTAACAGAGACAGTCCTGGCATGGAAGGATTACTACCCACCTATTGTTCCATGTCCACATCCTTCATTTCGGAATAACCTCTGGATAAAACAAAATTCATGGTTCATACAGGAAGTAGTTCCCTTTATTCAAGCACAAGTGCATTTACTAATTCAGGAAACAAATTATAAACAGAGGCTCAAAACTTGAAATTCTTTACTAAAAGTGGTATAAGTTTAAACAGACTATTTTAGTAAAAAGTAGGCAAAAATTAATTAACAAACAAAAAGAAAGGGTATAGATATGAAGAAGCAAATGTTAGTTTTTTCAGTGGCTGCTATTGCCGTGTGTATGTCTCTGGTCATTTTAGGTTGCCAAACAGCAAAAAAGGCAAGCCCTGAAGAGATGATTACTGCACAGGTGAACAAGGCTATGGAAGCCTTGAAAGCCAAAAATATTGATGGAGTGCTAGAAATTTATTCGGATAAGTTTGAACATTATGAATGGAGCGACAAAGCGGGATTTCGCGAGTTCTTACAGCAATCAAGTGACGCTGGCTATCTTGATGATTTAGAGATAGATTTAAGTAAAATGCAGGTTAAAATGGAAGGCAATACTGGCACAGCATATCCAATAGAGATTAAAGGGAGTTTCGGTTCCACAACGGTTGAGCTAGTATTTACCAATGAAGATTGTAAGTGGCTCGTCACCGGTATGGACGCCACAGGTATATAATCAAAATTTACAATTAGTAAATTTTTTTGATTTAAGCTGCATATTATACTCACAGTAAAACATTAAAAACTACGACATTCCTTAACGAGTGTCGTAGTTTTATTTTTGATGCTACAACAAGTAAAATTAAAATAATTTTGCAAATATAAGGAAGTAGAGAATGAACGATTCTGATGTAGGTTTGTTGTATATTCAGAAACACTGGGATAGTTTTTTGAGTGGTTTTAAGGAATTTGTTTCTATTCCATCTATATCAACGCTGCCCGAATACAAAGGTGAAGTTCTTCACGCGGCTCAATGGTTGGAGAAGTATTTTAAAAAGTTAAACTTTCACCGTGTTGATTTAATAGATACAGGTGGTCATCCTATTGTCTTTGCGGAATACAAAGAACCCAATCCTGTGATGACCCTTTTAATTTATGGGCACTATGATGTTCAACCTGTTGACCCTGAAAATGAATGGGAGACAAACCCTTTCCAGCCCACTATAAAAGGGGATTATATTTATGGTCGTGGTGTTTCAGATATGAAAGGACAATTATATGCACAGATGTTCTCTATACAGGCATGGCTGGCTCACAATCCTCTGCCTATCCACTTAAAATATATCATTGAAGGAGAAGAGGAAATCGGCTCTCCTAATATGCAGATGTTTCTAAACAAATATAAGGACATGCTCAAAGCAGATGTAGTCCTGAACTGCGACGGTGGTATCTTTGCCCCAGATGTGCCTTCTATCACTTACGGACTTCGTGGACTTGTATATTTTGAATTGGAACTAAAAGGACCGAAGCAAGATTTGCATAGCGGTCAATATGGTGGAACAATTCGAAATCCTATTCATGTTTTGTGTGAATTAATTGCAAAAATGCACGATGAAAATGGAAAAGTTACTCTACCTCATTTCTACGAAAATGTGCGTCCCTTAAGCGAAGAAGAGAAGACATTATTGGCTCAAATCCCACACTCTGACGAAGAATGGAAAAAATTTGTAGGCATGTCTCAGTTATATGGCGAGGCAGGCTATAGCACAATAGAAAGAATTGGAGTGAGACCTACTTTAGATGTAAATGGCATTATAGGAGGGTTTACAGGTGAAGGTGCTAAAACCGTATTACCTTCAAAAGCAAGTGCCAAAATCTCTATGCGATTAGTTCCTGACCAGGAGCCCGAAAAAATAGAGGAATATCTTCGAGAATTTTTACAGCAACATTGTCCCACAGAAATAAAATGGAAGTTAGCATTACATTCTTGTGCTCCTCCAGCAGTGATGAATTTACACTCGCCTTACATGCAATCTGCGGCAAACGCGTTATCAACCGAGTTTGGCAAAAAGCCTCTGTTCCGTAGAGAAGGTGGAAGTGTTCCCATCGTGGCATGGCTACAACAAATTTTGGGGATTGATACAATCTTGTTAGGATTTGCACTTCCTGATGATGGTATACATGGACCCAATGAGCGACAAAACTTGCCCTTATTAAAAAGAGGTACCCGTGTTTACTATAACCTTTGCAAAGAACTATTGAATATGGTTAGAAAGTAAACCAGATGAAAAAGAAAGAAACCAACACGATTCGTGGAATTCCAGTTGGCGGTGTAGAACCTATTACTTGTGCTGTTCAAGATGGGTCTATCCTCTGGGTGGAAAAGAATTCAAAAATTAAGGAAGCAGATTTTGGCAATGAAGACACAATCATTGCCCCGCTACTCCTTGATGCACAAGTGAACGGTGGCTTTGGTATTACTATTCAAGACGAAAATCTGAATGAAGAAAAATTGCTAACCCTGTCTCAGAAATTGTATCAATTGGGAATAGTCAGATGGATTCCGACCATTGTTTCTACTTCAATAGAAAAAACCACCTTCCTTTGCAGAACAATTGCAAACAGCCTGCGAAATAGGGAATTGTCCTTTGCAATACCCGGGATTCATTTAGAAGGTCCCTGGATTTCCCCTGAAGACGGTCCCCGAGGTGCACATCCCAAAGAACACATTCGAGAACCATCAAAAAAGGAATGGGAAAAATATTACAAATCTGCTGAAGGTAAAATACTGTATATTACATTAGCACCAGAGCAGAAAAATGCTATTCCATTCATTCAATATCTCATATCGCAAGGGGTAAAAGTATCACTCGGACATCACAACGCCGATATTACAACCATGCAAAAAGCAGTAGAAGCAGGTGCAACCCTTTGCACACATCTGGGCAATGGAATCCAAAATTATATTCACCGCCATAACAATCCTATCTGGTTTTCCCTCGCAGAGAAAAGGCTATCCGTTTCTGTTATTGCAGATGGGCACCATCTACCATCGCCAATATTAAAAGTAATTTCAGCATGCAAGCCATGGAACAATATTTTCCTCGTCTCCGATGCAACCCAATTTATGGGAATGAGACCAGGTATATATGAAGAATTTGGCTCACAAGTAGAATTAAAAAAAGATGGAAAACTTTGCCTAAAAGGGACACCATACCTTGCAGGTAGTGCTTCATCCTTATTAGACTGCATACCTATCTGGCAGGAACATACTCATTATTCCTGGGATAAATGTTTCAAGTGTGCCTCATCTGTCCCTGCAAAACTATTAGGCGTAAAAATGCCTACATTCCGCCTATACCCCGGTGCAAAAGCAAACTTTATGTGTCTAAAACTCGACCAGAAAAATAAAAAACTCTATCCCCTCTCTATTTTTTTGTGAAAAACAAATAAAAAATATTAAGTTGTAGTTTTTAGTCTGAATTTGCAAGGGGATTTTTGATAATATACTCTTATACTGATGTATTAAAAGGGTTTTGTGGTAGATGGAACTAATTGGTGTCAAAAGAGTATTCTATTTATAGAGTTTCTTAAATATTATTAAGTTAAAAATAAGGTGAAATATAAGCAGTGTCAAGTGCCTATCTGGTTAGAGAGAATGACGGAAAGAGGATACCTATCCATTCTCATTTAATCATAGGTCGAACTCGAGAATGTAACCTGATTGTAGAGGACCCCGCTGTATCACGGAAACATTTTGAACTTATTGCAAGTGAGAACAGTTACAAATGGAAAGATTTGGGTAGCACTAATGGAACATTTATCAATGGGCAAAAGATGTTGTCTGGCGAACTTCGGCAGGGAGATACTGTTCAGATAGGTAGGACCATTTTCCACTTTGAAATTGAGGAAATTGAAGAATTGACTCCGCATGTTTCAGAAAAGACTGCCGAGAAAGATGACCAGCCTTCCATTGTCGCCCGTTCTTTCCTTAGTATGGATGAGACAACAATCCCTACTGCAAAAGAGCGGCATGCTACGCTGTTATTAGAAACATTGTGTAAAGTAATCAATGACATTTCAACTAATTTTAATCTCTGCGAACTACAAAATAAGATTATAGACGCCACTTCAACTGTGCTTCCTATTGACCACGGTGCTATTCTACTTACAGATGAAGATGGTAAAATACTTCCCTGTCCCGAATGTCTGCGTGTTCATCAATGGGAAAGAGGGCATCTGGTTTCTGTGCCTGCCGACAAAGTCCAGATTAGCAATACGGTGGTTTCCAAAGTGGTTAAGGAAAAACAAAGTTTACTATATCAGGACATCATGGACAATGACGAATTGAAGAAAGCAGTTAGTATTATCTCCCTGAATGTTCAGTCCGTAATTTGTGTGCCGCTTCGTGTTAAAGAAAAGGTATTGGGTCTGTTTTATATGGACACTGTTTCTGATAAAAGCAGATATACAGAAGAGGAATTGCTCCTTGCTTCTGCGATTGGAAATGCTGCTGGTATGGCAATTGAGAATGCCAGAATATATAGGGAATTAATTGAGAAACACAGATTGGAACAGGAATTGAAAACCGCTGCAATTATCCAGCAGGGTTTTCTATTTAACAACTGGGAAACTATTCCCAAGAATTGTGATATGTTTGCTCAAACTATACCAGCCAAAGTAGTCGGAGGTGATTTTTTTGATGTAATACTGTTGCCTGAAAATCGTTTGGGTTTCATTGTCGGCGATGTTTCTGGAAAAGGTATGCCTGCTTCCCTTGCTATGGTTCGATTGTTAACTGAATTTAGAATTCAGGCACAACTTGCCTCTTCCCAGTTAGCCATCTTTAATGTGTTAAATGAGGACATTATTGAATATGGGCAACAAGGAATGTTCTGCTCGTTATGTTATGTCATAGTAGATTTGAATACAGGTGAGATGTCTACGGTCAATGCGGGTCATTTACCTGCTTTATGGTGGCGAAACCATAAAACTGAGTATTGCTTTCATCCATCAGGTCCACCATTAGGTATTTTACCCGACGCTGAATGGAAAGAAGATAAGGACATCCTGTCAAAGGGGGAAGCAATCTTGTTATTTACAGATGGGATTATAGAGGCACGAAAAGAGGATAAGGAAAAAGAGATTGCTGACATGGAATTTGGAATCGACAGGTTAAAAAAATTAGTTGAAACATTACAATTGGAAAATGCGAAAGACTTTGTGTGTAATATTTTAAAAGAAGTTAAAGAATATACTGCACCAAATTTGCCTCATGATGACTGCACTCTATTACTTTTTCGGTGGTTAAACCATGCATGATGATTTTACAGTTGTTTTCCGTTCACATCCAAAATTATTAAAGCCTATTCGTGCTTTAGTCCGCACTTACCTTGAAGTTGCCAATTTCCCACGAGAAAAAATTGAAGAAATTGTGTTAGGATTAGATGAAGCATGCACAAATTCTATTCGGCATGCATATCATGGCAAACGCTCAGGTATGATAAAACTGATGGCTCGTCTGGGAACTGTATGGCTTGAATTTGTATTAAAAGATTATGGAATCTCTCCACCAGAAGATTTCTTAAATCGAGAAAGAGGAAAAACCATAGAATATGGTGAGAAAACATTAATAAAGCCACATGGACTTGGACTTATTATAATAAAACGAGTTTTTGAAGAGGTTTATTTTAATGTGGATTCAGATGGAAGAAATTGTCTTATTCTTCGGACAAGGAGAAAGTAATTAAGGAAAACCTAAACGATGTCAATTGAGATTCAAATAATAGAAAAGAATAAAAATCACAAAATTCAGGTGTCTGGACAGGTAGATTTATATACATCACCCAACTTGCGAAAGGCGATTTTAGATAATGTAGACAAATCAATTTCCCAGATAACTATAGACCTGTCTCAGGTGAAATATATGGATTCTTCAGGCGTTGCAACATTAATCGAAGGTTTACGCTCTGCTATGAAACAGAAAAAAACATTTAAATTGCTATCTCCGTCTGCACCTGTTCGTAAGGTATTAAATCTCTCGCGATTAGAAACTGTGTTTTCCATCGTAGAAAGCGATGAAGAATGATAGTCCAATTATTAGGTTATATTGGTTCAAAATTTTTAAACGGATTACATTCTTCATTAGTGGTTTGTGTATTGATTATGGATACGCTTAATTGGCTGTTCTATCAGCCATTGAAAGGTAGAGGATTAAGATGGAGAAATGCAGTTGAGTATATAGTTGAATATGGTTTTCACTCAATACCGATAGTTGGGTTAATCTCACTGTTAATAGGACTAATTATGGGCATGCAGTTCGCTTATACCTTACAGCAATGGGGTGTGACTATATTTATGGCAGATATAATTAGTATTGCTGCTTTGCGAGAGTTGGCACCACTTATGTCAGCCATTCTTATTACCGGCCGAAGTGGTTCCGCTATCACCGCAGAGATTGGCACAATGAAGGTATCAGAAGAAATAGACGCACTTATGGTCATGGGACTAAATCCAGTTAAATTCTTAATTGTTCCAAAATTTCTGGGAATGATAATTGCTGTCCCCTGTGTCACAATCTTATCTATGCTGATAATGATTGCAGGCGGATTTATAGTAGCCGTGGGTATACTCGGCATGGATTTCTGGACTTATTTCAACCAGACCGCAGGTGCAATAATTTCCAAAGATTTATTTTCAGGCATGATAAAAAGTGTTTTCTTTGGACTTACCATCTGTTGGGTAGGTGTATATCGTGGATTTCAGGTTGAAAGTAGTGCGGAAAGTGTTGGCAAAATGACAACCTCATCCGTTGTTACCTCAATATTTACTATAATTATAGTAGACCTAATCTGGACAACCTTATTTTACTTTACAGACTAATGAATAACACTGACTCAGAATATATAATTGAAGTTGAAGACCTTGTAGTTCAATACGGCACTAGGAGTGTGCTGGACGGTATCTCTTTCAAGGTAAAGAGAGGAGAAATCTTTGTTATTTTGGGTGGCAGCGGCTGTGGTAAAAGCACATTATTGCGGACATTGGTCGGACTACTTCAACCCCAGTCGGGAAAGATTTGCATGTTCGGCAAAGATGTAACGAAAATGAGTGATAAGGAGCAGATTGAACTTCGTAAATCTATCGGCATGTGCTTTCAAAATTCTGCCTTATTTAACTCAATGACGGTTGGAGAAAATGTAGCCTTACCGTTGAAGGAACATACACATCTCGCAGATTCAACAATAGAAATTATGACACAAATAAAATTAGATTTAGTAGGGCTTAGTGGTTGTGCTAATCTATATCCTTCACAATTAAGTGGTGGCATGAGAAAGAGGGCAGGAATAGCACGTGCTATGGCTCTGGACCCTGAAATCATATTTTATGATGAGCCTTCCTCCGGTTTAGACCCTATTGTTGCAGCCGGTTTAGACCAATTGATACGGAAAATGCAGAACACCTTTAACCTGACCAGTGTCGTAGTTACGCATGATTTAGAAAGTGTGCAAATTATTGCTGACCGTGTGTGTCTGCTGAATGAAGGTAAAATTGTTGCTATCGGCGAGTTAAAAGATATGGAAGCCAACAATGACCCATATCTCCGACAATTTTTTACACGAACCCCGAATATAGAAGAGAATCAGCATACTTCCGTAATTTTGGATTAGTTTGAATATATGTAATAATAGAACAAAATGTAATCAATGGAATTGGTGATTTGTAATGAATGCAGAGGCAAATGAATTTACAAGAAAGGAAATAATTGCAGGCTTATTTGTCGTAGTTAGTGTTACTATTTTGGTGATTTTTATACTTTTGGCGCGTGGTTTTAGACCAACAACGGGCACTAAGGTATATTATGCAAAATTCAAAAATACATTGGGATTAGACAGTGGTGCAGATGTCCGCTATGGAGGTTTGAAGGTAGGTAAAGTGATTGATATTTTTCCCGATACTGAGGACCAGAGTCAAGTATGTGTAAAACTTGCTATATCGCCAGATATTATATTGAACCAAAAATGTATCGCCTCTGTAGAACAAGTCTCTATCACCTCAGGACGCCATCTTGAAATTTCTACTGGTGAAGCAAATGCGCCAGTGATAGAAGAAGGAGGGGTAATTACATCTATAAATAAAACAGGAAATATTGTTGATTTGCCTGACCTTACAGGCTCAATTGCAAAGGTAGAACGACTCCTTGACGATATAACTGACTTTTTAGGAATGGATAAAATCCGTGCAGCAGAAGCATCAGGCACACCCAAAACCCGTATTGGCGAACTACCCCAACAGATTGACAATACTCTGGGGAAAGGAACAGAATTTATAGACGAACTTAACGGAATAGTAAAAGAACAAAAACCACAAATCTCAGAAATTGTCAAAAATATTAAGGAAATAGAAAAAGATACAGAGAAAGTCATAGAACAGATAAATGAGGTAATTGCAGAAAATCGGGTGCCTGTCCGTGATTCATTAAATTCAGTTAAGGATGTGCTCGCAAAAATACAATCTCTGTCCGAAAATAGTGCTGATAATCTTGAAAATATCCTTAACAATGTGGAAAAAATAACCAGCAATGTTGATAACCTATCCTCTGAAACTAAAAATTGGATAAGCAAGAATAAGATAAACATTGACCAACTTATTTTAGACCTAAAAGAGACCATTCGTAATTTGCGGTTGCTGTCTCAAACACTGGCAGAACAACCACAATCTATCCTTACAGGGAGAATCCCGGGAGGGAAAAAATAATATGGTTAATATACCTTATCTCAATATTAAATTTGTAAAAAAAACAATTAAAAAATTAGGTATGATTTGCATTCTAGTCTTACTATCAGGGTGTATATCTGCTCCCTCTTTTAATTATTACACTCTTGATAATTCATTCAAGCCACAAATAAATGAAAAGCCGATATGCCTTCAGGTCTCAAGTATTCGTCTGGCTGAACCATTGAAACGCAAAGAAATTATGGTGCGCAAAAACTCTGTTCAAGTTGAATACTACTCTGTTCATCTCTGGGCTTCCAGTCTGGAAGAGTTATTAACAAATAAATTAAACCAGAGTTTTTTATGTCAGCAGTCGGAGAAAACTACTCCCGATTATTATCTACATATTGATGTGTTAAACTTTGAAGAGGTGGAAATGCCTGCCATGCCTTATACAGATGTTAAATTTGTGGTCCAATTTCTTGACCCTACAAGTATGAAAGTAATTAGTCAAAAAATGTATACCACAGAAAAGGAATGCACATCAAAAGAGGTCACAGAATTAGTAAAAACCTTCTCTTTAAGTGTTGATGAAATTATTGAGAAAATCTATAATGATGCAAAAAATATAAATAAAATTTAAAATGGAGGGTTTCGTCTCCATGCCACGAATAGAAGTGGACGACTGCATAAGTGATTATGAACGGGCTGTCTGTTATTTTACACTCCCTCATCTAATATTTCACTTAAATCCTATTATATTGTTTACTTATTTTGTTAGTGTTATTTTTGCTTTTTTAGTAACCTTTATGGGATTAATATTTTTGAATCCCTACCTCTCTTATGGAGGAACTATTGCTCTGGTCATTATTATTTTATATGGCATTATCGCAATTACAGGCAAAACCTTACTTAACGAATTGAGATGGAGAGAATACCTTGCAGAGGCTCATGGCTCTACTTCACAAGTATCTTTAGATTTGCCTGACCCATTCGAAGACCATGAACTATATATCGTCCCATTAAAAGAAAGGCAAACCCATCTTTATCCCTGTGTAAATCGTGAAGGTGAAATTATATATTTTATTGAGGAAAAAGAAAAGGGGCGACACTGGATTATAAAAGACTCGTTAGAAAAAGATGTATATACAATCCATGCTAAACATGCCTTATTCTCTATCGTATTCACCTCAAAAGCACCCTTAATACTGAAGGTTTACCATGACGATAAACTTGTGGCACAGGTTAAACCTCGTTTCTCATTTTTTGGTTCCTCTTATCTCATAACACTTTTTGAGCCACAGGCGAAAATATATTGGGTTTTACAATCAGGGATTTTCTTACAAAGAGAACTGGTTGGGCGAATCTATCAAGTCCGCAAAAATCTATACCTCGATGTTCAGAAACCGCATTTCAATTTAGGAATCTTATCTCTACTAATTAGCTCCCAACTATAATCAATCAGAAGAATAATGGAATCTGTACCGTTTAACAACTTATTCTTTGTTCATTGGTATTTCATCACTGGTTTTCAGGGCTCGGAGCATTTTTTGAATATCAAAAAAACCGCGTACACCTACATACAAAGTCATTGTAGAATACCATGCAATACAAAATATTGTAACCAGTAGCCAGAAAGTAGTCATTAAAATAACTCCTATTTCCAATTAAGCAGTTTGCTTATTTAATATCAAATACTTTTTCAAAAGTGAACCAATTATCATTGCTAATCCCGCGACAACATAGGAAGCAATACCCGATTTATAGGGACCAATTCCTTTTGCCCATTCCGCAGTTGCAGGAAGTTGTTCTAACACTAAAAATCCGATAGGGAAAAATGCACCAAAAAAGATAGCACTAATTGCACCCCAGTTGTTGGCATCTTTCCAATAACAGCATGCAATAAGCAATACGGACATGCTGGAAAGATAGATTGTCCCTGTTACTCCCAGATAATCCCATAAATTTCCTTTTAATGGATACCATAGTCCATAAAATAGCAAGAACAATCCAATGCAACCTACAATGAAACGATTGATAAGAACCCCTCTCTTTTCTGACCATTGTCGGTTTTTTCTGAAAGGTGCCAGAATGTCGTTATAGATAACGCCACCCCATGTGAGCATATATGCAGAATCGGTAGACATGTCTGCTGCGAGCATGCCTGCAATAAGAATTCCAATGAGTCCAGTTGGTAGGAATGTAGCTAAAAATTTAGGCATGGCATACAGGGTGTTTCCGCCAATTTGTTCTGGCGTTAGAACAGCCAGAGCCGCAATTCCCCATAGACCGGGAATTAGAAATCGTGCGGTAAAGAAGAAACTTGTATGGATATAAACTTGTCTACCAATTTTTGTGCTTTTTGCAGAGAGCACTCGTTGTATTACGGCTTGCCATGTCAATACTACGGCAAACTGCAAACATAAATTGAACAATACAAATTCGTATCCACGGTCCATCAAGAAAGGATTAAACCCTGCTGCACCATGATGTTTTTGAACTGTTTCTACTAATGGAGACCAACCTATTTTTGCAAGGATTAACACAGTAACTACCAGCATACTTATACTCATGACAATAAATTGAAGGAAATCTGTCACAAGCACTGAAAGCATACCCCCAAGAACTGTATAAACGGCTACAGTAACAAGTAAAATTGACATAATAATCTCAAGTTGGTGAGACTGCACAAACTGTTCAGGATTAAACCCTGTGGATAGTAATAAAAATTCGCCTCCTGTCCTTAAAAACACGCCCATATTTAATAGTCCACCGAGAACAATAACTACACCTGATAGCCAGCGGACAGTTTGTCCAAATCGTTTTTCAAACAGTTCAGGAATAGTCATAACCCCTGCATCGCGTAACGGTTTTATACAGAAGCCCGTAATTCCAACAATAAGCATAGCAACTGTTTGAAGAATGCCAGGCACTACTCCTGAAAAGCCCATCTTGAAGCAATTTTGTGCTGTATACATGCAGGTTACAATTCCAAACTCGGTTGCGGCTAATGAGGCAATCCCTAAATACAGATTCATTTCACGCCCAGCAACGAGGTAATGCTCTACTTTGCCTACATATTTACGAACTGCCAGACCTGCAACAATTGTTAAAAGTAAATAAAGACCTACAATACCCGCATCAATAAAACCAAAATGTGTCATCATCAAAACAACCCTTATTAATTAAATTTGGTGATTATCTATTTAAATCCACCAATGAGAACGATGTTAAAATTAAAAATATAAATCTTTATTACGATGATTATATCTAAATTCTAATTCTTTAAGGTAATATAACTATTGTCCGCTAAAAATATGGAGATTTTTTCCATAATTTCAATGATAATATTGTTTGATAAAAATAATGAACAATGATATTACTATTCCACAGTCTTTTTACAAAATAAAGAGGGAATGCCAATTCACTAACAGATATATATAGAAAAAGATAAAAATCAATGTAGGGGTTTGATTTATCAAACACTCAAATTGCCGATATCTAAATTATCATATAGACTATAGTTTTAATTTCTGTGCACGACGAATCGTGCCCCTACAATAACACGAAAATATCAATTTATGATAGTTTATACATAAAGCAATGGAATATCATATACCCTTAATATAGTTTATTTCTAAAAGGAATAATAAAAATAAATCAAATAATTATTTATCCCTACCCGAAAATAGATATTTTATTGTCCATCTCAATATCAAAAGATAGTTCTCAAATCTTTTAGCGGACAACAGTAAGTTAATCTGTATAATTTTATCATGTTTTTAGGTATCAGGGTCATGAAATCTGTCTCTATTTTGGAAACCAGAGGTTCTGGCACATATATATAAAGGTCTTTGTTTCACCTCATCATAAATTCGCGCAATATATTCAGCAAGGAGGCTAATCCCCACTAAATTGATGCCACCAAAGAAAGAGATGGAAATTAGTTGAGAAGCCCATGCAGTAACGGCAAGACCTGTTATCAGTTTGTGGTATAAAGCAAAGGAAATCAGGATTATACAAAGGAACAGACTGCAAATTCCTATAAAACGGAAAAAGAAGAGTGGTGCATACGAAAATGAGAAGAAGGCATTCATGGCTAAAGTCCACAGTCCTCGAAAACCTACGCGTGGTTTTAAGTCATAGCGGGCTCTTCGTTCAACATCTATCCCTATTTGTTTAAAGCCAACCCAACCTCGTAGACCAGGGATATAACGATTACGTTCAGGACATTTTTTAATTGCTTCAACTACTTTTCTATCCATTAAGGCAAAATTTCCTGCGTCAATAGGAAGTAGCACCTGAGCACTAATTGATAAAAGGCGATAAAATAGCCATGTGCAAAAGCGGAAAAGAAAATTTTCCTTTCTATGTACCCTTTTAGCAAATACCACATCGTATCCATTTTTCCATGAATCAATAAGTTTTGAAAAACATTTGGGGTCATCTTGACCGTCGGAATCCATTATGATTATGCAGTCTCCATTTGCATAATGCAAGCCAGCCGTTACAGCAGAAGGTTGCCCAAAATTTCGAGCAAGATGAATAGCATAAACAAGTCCTGAATACTTTATTGTTAAATCATCTAAATATTTTTCTGTATTATCTGTGCTTCCATCATTTACAAAGATAATTTCAGCGTTCTCAGTTAACTTCAATTCATTTAATTCGTTAATAATTTCAGAAACGAACTGTTCAATATATGCCCCTTCATTATACACAGGAGCCACGATAGAAAGAATGAAATTTACAGGTTTTGTTTCCATTTTCTAATATTCATGTAATTGAATTAGGTGCACGCATAAATATTTTTATACAAAATTCAATCGGATTTATTCCTATCAATAACTGTATTCCTATAATAATTGTCAATATCATAATAACAAAATTAAAAGTTCGTTCTGAAATCTTATTTGATAGCCATACCCCAAGAAAGGAACCTATTGGGATAAAGGGTAATAGAAATATATCAAATTTAAGCACCGACCAGTCAACCAGACCTACCCCTATATAAAAGGGCAACTTGGTGATATTGATTAATGTGAATGTCCATGCCACAGTCCCTACAAATAATGATTTACCAAGATTTTTGGAAAACATGTATAAACTCACAATGGGACCTGCTGCATGAGCAAGGGTAGATGTAATACCTGCAAGTATTCCTGCAATAATTCCTGTCCATGTTCCAAAGTTTCTATTCTCAACCCATTTCATAGAAAATTCTTTACCCCAGATATATAAAGCGAAGATTATAGCAATAACTCCTACAAATTGTTTTAGTGGCTTTTCATATTGCTTGATTCCTGCCTCACCCATATACCACCACATTGCAGAACCGATAATAATACCCACGATAGCAGGTAGATAAATTTCTATGATTGGTTTCCATAGTTTGTTTTTTCTATGAACATATATTGCATTTAAGTCGCAAAGGATTAATATAGGTAGAAGTGTCGCTGCTACTTTATTCGGAGGCATAACAAGCATCATAAGAGGCACAGAAATAATTCCTGCTCCTCCTGCAAAACCTGACTTGCTTATGCCTTGAATAATGACACCCAGTGCAACAAAAATCCAGAAAATTACGGCTGGCATATTTGGTAAAGCATAAGGAGCCCAAATATTTTCCATTTATTAAAGTCCTAAATTTGTCAGTTTAAATACAAAAATAAACATGATTATATAATATTTGTCTATCAATATTATTTTCATTATTCACTAAATTTTTAAGAAGGGCATTTAATATAAACTTATGCTAATATGCTCTTACATAATATGAATATTGTATTGTCTATAATAATGAATAAAATTCTTTCTAAAACTTTTACTTGACAGTAATGACTGAAAGAAGGAAAATAAATAATTTAACAGGATTAGAATTAAAGGTATATAAATTTGCTTATAATGTTTTTTTTCAGTATTATGTTTTTACAAAAGTCTAAATTTATTAAAGGAGGTATTTCATGCTTAACTTAGGTTATATACTTGAAGAGACTGCAAAAACTTATCCAGATATTATCGCTATAATTTTAGACCAGATAAAAATAAGTTATGAACAATTGAATAAATATTCAAATCGTGTAGCAAATATACTACGACAAAAAGGGCTAAAAAAGGGGGATAAGGTCGCTATGATGATTCCTAATCTCCCATATTTCCCTATCATATATTATGGGATATTAAAGGCAGGAGGGGTCATTGTTCCTGTAAATGTTTTGTATCAGAAAATGGAAATTGAACATTACATTCGAGATTCCGAATCGTATGTTTTTTTTGTGTATCATGAATGTTCTAATGAGGCTATAAAAGCATTTAATTCTGTAGATTCCTGTAAACATCTGATTGTCATCCCTGCTATTGACAATATGGGAGATTTAGAAAATGGAGAGAATTTTAATAAATTAATGATGGAATCCAATGATGAGTTCGATATAGAACAAACAATGCCAGATGATACTGCTGTCATTTTATATACATCTGGAACCACAGGTTCACCTAAAGGTGCTGAGTTGACCCATTTTAATATGTTTTTTAATTCCTACTATGTATCGCATGAAATTGTTCGGCTTACACCGGGCTCAACCTGTCTCGTAGCCTTACCTCTGTTCCACTCATTTGGTCAGACCTGTGTTATGAATGCAAGTATTATGCGTGGTGGGACTATGACCATGCTCCCCAGGTTTGAAACACAAAAAGCGATGGAAGTCATCGTCAGAGACCGTGTAAATGTATTGGTAATGGTGCCGACAATGTATGCCTTCATATTAAATACTTCGAATTGGCAAGATTATGATTTTTCTAATGTCCAGTTGGCTATTTCAGGAGGTTCCGCCTTACCCGGAGATATTCACCAAAGATTTCAGGAAAGATATGGCATTACTATTCTTGAAGGTTACGGTCTCTCAGAAACAAGTCCTGTAACATCATTTACCGCATTAGGAGAAGAGGTTCGAGTAGGCTCAATTGGAAAACCAATATGGGGAGTTGATATGCGAATTATGAAGGATGACGGAACTTTTTCCGGTCCTGATGAAATTGGTGAAATTGTAATTCGTGGACATAATGTAATGAAAGGATATTATAAAAGACCCGATGCCACAAAAGAGGTAATGTTAAATAACTGGCTACATACTGGTGATATGGGACGAATAGATAAAGATGGATATTTCTATATCGTTGATAGAAAGAAGGAATTGATTATTCGTGGAGGTATGAATATATATCCAAGAGAGATAGAAGAAGTTTTGTATAAACATCCCAAAGTTTTTGAAGCAGCAGTGGTAGGTATTCCAGACAAAATGCGTGGTGAAGAGGTGCGAGTTTATGTGTCACCCAAAGAAGGAGAAAAAATACAACCAGAAGAGATTATGCAATTCTTGCAAGAAAGAATAGCAAAATTCAAATTGCCTAAAGATGTAGTTGTGCTTCCTCAACTACCCAAAGGTGCCACAGGAAAAATTTTAAAACGCCAATTGCGAAACATGCCAATCGTGTAGAGCAATAATTATTATTTTATTCTTGCCTATTTGGAAATATTATTTTACAAATGCTTTTAGTGGATACTAATAATTATTTATTTTTTTGTATGTTAAAAGACATATAAGTATACTTTATTTTAATTATAAGTTTATCTTATAAACTATTCTAGGTTATTTATGATTAAGTTTTAATTATATACTCATAGGTAGTATATATGTTTAAGTCTTTGTATCGTTTGTATTTAAGGGAAGAAAGTTGTTTAAGTTGAATTAATATAAATAATGAACAAACCTGAAATAGTAAGTTTTAATAAAAATAAAAATATAAAATGAAAAGTAAAAATTATGTTGACAAATGGTATCTATATATGGTATAAATAATATCGGTATACCACAATATAAAAGTTGGGTATACCCTGTGAAATTCACAAGGTAGGTAAACTAATAAAAAGGAGAACCAAAATGGCCGCAACAAAGAAAGCCGCTGCAAAAAAAGCTCCTGCAAAGAAAGCCGCTGCAAAGAAGGCTCCTGCAAAGAAAGCAGGTTGCAAGTAGTATTCCGAAGAAACTAAACGCCTTTTATTTAAGCACAGGCCACAGTAAATGTGGTCTGTGCTATTGTATTTATGATAAATTTTTTGCCACTATTTGGATAAATAAAGAGTCTTATTGTATTATTGTTTTGTATAAGTATCAAAGATAAAATGGAAGGAAGTGGCTATGAAAAAGTTTAACATTAGAATTATGCCAATTACTTGTTTCTTTTTTATTATTAATGTTCTTATGTTTGCCCAATTGAGTTATGCAGAAGGGACGATTAAAGTAATGACATTTAATCTTCGATTTGGGACTGCTCCCGATGGTCCCAATCACTGGAATAACCGAAAGGATATGGTTATTGAAGTAATTAAAAACTATGACCCGGATTTATTAGGGACACAGGAATGTCTCGATTTTCAAGCAAGGTATATTGTAGAGCAAATCCCTGCCTATGCTGTGATAGGTAGAGGAAGGGAGAAAGATGGTTCGAGCGAACAAACGGCTGTATTCTATAAAAAAGATTTATGGGATGTTCTGGAAACAAAATATTTCTGGATTTCAGAGACACCAGAGGAACCCGGGTCAAAGTCATGGGATACTGCTTGCACAAGAATAGTCACCTGGTTAAAATTGAAGCATCGCCCTTCAGGAAAGGAATTTATTTATATTAATACACACTTAGACCACAAAGCCAAAATGGCTCGACAAAAAGGTGCAGAACTTATTAGTGAACGGGTTAAACAAGAGGGTGAAGGTAAAACAGTTATACTCACAGGCGATTTTAATGCTGTTGCTGAAATTTCAGAGCCATGGAAGATTTTTATCAACAATGGTTTTAATGATTCATGGCTAAAGTCGGCAGAAAGAGTGGGACCTCCAACAACCTGGTGTGGATTTAGAGACCCCGAAGCAGATGCTACTAATCGTATTGACTGGGTCTTATATCAAGGACCGATTCAGCCGTTGAAATGTGAGACGGTAGTTTATAAAAAGGACGGAAGATATCCATCTGACCATTTCCCTGTGGTAACAGTTTTTAAGTTAGGCTCATAACTGATATAATCACTTCTATCTTTTTTTTCATTTTTTATTAAATATATTCCTTTATTAAGTTAAGTATTGGATTATAACTATGGCAGAGGTTAAAGTAATTACATTTGATTTGTGGGATTGTCTTTTTATTGATGACAGTGATGAGCCTAAAAGAGCGAAGGCAGGTTTGCCGAGCAAGAAGGTATCTCGTCGTGAAATACTTCATAAAGCCCTCTCTCAAATTTCACCTATAGATAGAGAAATTGTAAATGTTGCTTTTGATGTTGTTGATTCCGCATTCTGGAAGGTCTGGCACGACCAACTTGTAACATGGACAGTCGCAGAACGATTATCTGTTCTGCTTGAAGGTTTGGGTCTTTCCTTGCCGAAGGAGATTTTTGATGAAGTTGTAAAATCTTATGAGAATATGGAGATTGAATATATGCCCGACCCTGCTCCAGGGGCAGTTGAGGCATTGAAAGAGTTAAATAAGAAATATCATCTGTCCATTATTTCCGATGCTATCTTTACTCCCGGTAAAAATTTAAGGATTTTACTAAAAGAAGCAGGGATGTATCCTTATTTCGAGTATTTTGTTTTCTCTGATGAGATAGGTGTATCTAAACCGCATCCCGCGGTATTTGAATCAGTTGCAAAACACTTTCAAGTTGAGTATGAGAATATCGTGCATATTGGAGACCGCCCACATAACGACATTTTAGGTCCTCAATCCGTAGGTGCAAGAGGTGTTCTCCTAACCGCTGTGAAAGAGCGACCATTAGAAGGGATATGCCCTGATGCTATTTGCACAAAGTATGAAGATTTACCAAAGATTATTGATGAAATGAATAAATAAAGTTTTGTAAAAGTAAGGAGTTTTTGTATGAGTAAAGTGCCTCGTTTTCTAATCGTTGACGGGTATTCGGTTAAGAGTCGTGAGCAATTTAACCAGGTAGGTATGCGGCTTGCTGGTGTTTTGTATGCAGATTTATTGGCTAAATATTTACCTGAAGCGCAGTATGACATCTGGTATAGCAGTGATGAAGGTGCAGTCCCTCCAACCGATGAGCAATTGAATGAATACACAGCAGTAATCTGGCCCGGATGTAATCTCACGATTTATGATGATGACCCACGCGTGCATAGACACATTCGGTTATGCCAGAGTTGTTATGAAGCAGGCATACCACAAATCGGCAGTTGTTGGGGTATCCAGTTGGCAAATTACGCAGCGGGTGGAAAGGTCGAACCACATCCAAAGGGCAGGGAAATGGGGATTGCTACAAAGATTCATCTTACCGATGAAGGTAAAAAGCATCCAATGTTTAAAGGAAAACCTGAGGTGTATTCACACTTTGTCAGTCATGATGATTATGTATCAAAATTGGCAGAAGGTGGCGTTCTGTTGGCAGGGAACGATTGGAGTCCTGTGCAGGCATGCGAAGTCCATCACAAGAAAGGTGTGTTCTGGGCAACACAATATCATCCTGAATATAACCTGCACGAGATGGCAAGATTGATTATTGCTCGTGAGCCAAAACTTATCCAGCAGGGAATGTTTCGCGACCATGAAGATATGGTAGTCTATGTAACCCGTCTGGAAATGGTGTATGAAAATCCATCACTAAAATATATACGCTGGCAATATAAAATTGATGATGATTTGATTGATGACCGTATCCGTGAATGTGAATTTATTAACTGGATAGAAGCAATCATCAAACCCAGAATTGCAAGCAAGTAAAAATTAAATGTTAAAATTTGCGGGGGAGTTGTTGAAGGTATTCACTATATTGGCAGAGGTGGGCTATAACCCTCGCCATAGTTAGGGGATTAGGGAATACATAGATATTTAGTTCTTCTAATTTTGTGAACACAGGATTTGGATTTTTGAGTTGCGATGACATTTTAATATCTGACGCAAGGAAAATAGGCTTTTTATATGTGTCAATAAAATTAGCAATCTCTTCAACATCTCTTAATTCTATACTGGTGCCTATTTCAGCGAGTTTGTCTATGCCTAATGAATGTGCACGGTCTGAATATTGGAACTGCAAGTTTGCATTAGAAATATAGCCTATACCCAAAACGATTAGCAGGTCAATAGATTCGTCCTGAACTAAAATTTCTAATGCGTTTCTGAACAGGTTAACATCAGTTCCTGCAACCATATCAACAGGGTTTATTCGATTCCACCATTCTGGCATAACTTTATCTAATTTTTGCAATGTTGTTTCTGACAATTGAATAACATTTAGTCCAGCAGTAGCACACACATCAGCACAGATAACTCCCCAACCACCACCTTGCGACAAAATCCCTGTATTTCTACCTCGGGGCAGAGGGAGATTGGCAAGCAGATGAGATGTTTCTATCGCTTCATATATATCTTCTACAAGTATTCCACCATTCTGGACACAAATTCCTTTGAATAAACGATAGTCAGTTGCCAGAGCGCCAGTATGAGATGAAGCAGCACGAGAACCCTCCTGCGTTCTGCCTCCTTTCATAACTATAACAGGCTTATTCTTAGAAACTTCTTTTAATTCGCTATAGAAATTTTTGATACCTTTTGCATTTTCTATATAAGAGTATATAACTTTTGTTTTAGGGTCAGAGCCTAAGAATTTTAAGTAATGTGAGTTTTTAATAACGGCTTCGTTCCCGGTGCTAATAAATCTGGCAATACCCAATTTGTGCTCCTTAGCCCAACAGATTGCCGTTTCACCAATGTTGCCGCTTTGCGAGAGAATACTTAATTTGCCTACCTCAGGAAATCCACCAAACATGGTGCAACATAAAGCCATAGGGTCTGGACTAATTACGCCTGCACAATTCGGACCTATCAGATATAATCCATGCTTCATTGCAAGTTGTTTTAGTTCATCCTGCGCCGTTCTCGCCTTATCATCATTCAATTCACCAAAACCAGCAGTTATGACCAGAACTGTTTTGATACCTTTCTCTGCACAATCTTGCACACAGGAATATACCGCAGGTGGAGGAACGATAATCACCGCTAAATCTACTGTTTCGGGTAATTCCATGATTGAAGGATAGCATGGGATATCCAGGACTTCTGTTCGTTTTGGATTTACACCATAAATTTTACCTTTATATCCACCTTCCAGAGTATTGAAGGGGACTCGAAATCCCCATTTCAAAGGAGAATTTGTAATGCCGACAAAGACTATGCTTTTAGGCTCAAACAATTTCAAGAAATGGTCAAAATTGAATGTAATAGTCTCTTCTACTTTTATATCATAAGTAGGATGGTGGTTGGTAATTGCTAAAGCATCTACCGCAATAGGAGATTCCCCCTGGATAAGAAGAGGGTTTAATTCAAAATGAGATATTTCAGGTTCATTTGACAAAAGATTCTCTATGGCTTTTATTGTCCAAAATAGCATGTCCATATTAACAGGAGGTTCTCCCCTAAATGCACCAAACATTTTCCTACATTTCAACTCATTAATCATCTCTTGCAAATCTACCTTGCTAAGGGGCATGCTACGGAATGATACATCCTCAATTGCTTCTACAAGCACACCACCCAACCCTATATACACGCATTTCCCATAATCAGCATGCTTCATACCACCTACTATAATTTCTCGCTTCCCCAAAATATGACTTTGCAACAAAAATCCTGAAAAAGGAAGCCCCTGGGATTTATTTTGTATGTCTTCTATTGCCTTTATAAACGCCTCTTCAGATTTTATATTCGTATTTACCAATCCCAGGTCGCTTTTGTGTGAAACCCCTTCTACTACCCCTTTTACAGTTAAGGGAAAATTTAATTCTTTAGAATAGGCAATAGCATCATTAAAATTATCACACACACGAAAATCGGCAATAGGTATCTTGTATTTATTTGCTAAATTTAAAGCCTTTACTTCTGTTAAAATATTTGTTTGTTTTTTATCCATCGTAAAGAACCCTCACCAGTTGTTATTAAAATATAAAATATATATTAACAAAAACGAGTATGGTAATTGTATTTTGTAAGATTATTACAATTGGCAATTAGTTGTTTCTACCACCTCGCCAGCGTCTTCTTGTCTGTTTATGCTCTCCTATTTTCCCTTTATTTTGTTCATCTCCACTATAAAGTTTCTTGTAAAAAAGGGCTTCTTTATCTGAAAGTGTTTTATTTCGTATCATTGCTTTTATTTTATCAATATTTGTTGCTAAACCTGTTGGCTTCGGGAGTGATTCTTCTACGACAATAGAAGAGGTCTCAACGGCTTGTTTTTCAGGCAAGACTTGAAATATAAGGTTGACTATAAAAGCAAGTGCAAAAATAATAGATATAGTTAAAAATATGTAATCACTTTTTTTCATGTTTGTAGCACCGATTGCATTGGATACAATCTATTTCCTCAGGTCTGGAAATTCCCAAATCACAACGAGCAGGTAAAGTCCTTTGCCAGAAGAAAGAGAATAATCGCAATGATTGTATTAAACTTAAAAAAGCACCTGTGGGACATAGCACACGGCACCAGAATCGCTTGTATAAAAGACTTGCCAATAATACGCAAATCCCAAAGATAGTTGCTAAATTTGTAAAGTCTAAATTGAAAAATGTAAGAAGCGGGTCAATACTAACTAATTTTAATTCTCGTGTTATGAAATAAATTAATAAGAATAGGAAAAGAATTAGATATTTGAATTGTCGTGAGGTATACCAGGCTTGGCGAGTAGGGACAAGGCGTTTGTTTATATATTCAATCTTGCTAATAAGTTCAGATAGAGCACCGACAGGACATAAGTATCCACAATAGATATTCCCATTGATAAGAACTAATAGAGGTATGCCTATTGCCAGTATTAGAGAGATAGAAAAGGTTATTGACAGTTTGTCTATAGAAAACAACTGGATTACGGAATATGTCCCATATTGAATGTTTAGCCAGAAGCCCAAAATCAGCACAACGGCTATAAGCCATAGGGTTCGCAAAAAATCATTATGGTAAAACCGCATTATAATAGCACCAAGAATAAATATTAAAAAGATGTAAATAGAATTTTTTGACTTTTGTGTTTGATTAGTAAATTCTTGAATATCTCCTGCACTTGATTCTGTTCCCTGAATAATCTTTGCGAACTCTTTTCCTGCAAATTGCACTGCTCTTTTGATTGCATCTGCTGTGGTTGTCGCACCACTTACAGTGTCAATCTTTTCAATAGTTTCGGGTTGATATATATTCTTCCCTTTATACAAAAAGAAGTAATTCTCCACAAGAGACAGATAGTTTGGGGTCTCATTCGATTGTATCACCTCTAAGTCTTCAATATTCCCTTCACCGGACACTTTCACAGCGAGGTCAATTTCACCGGCATATCCAATTACTTTGAATAATGAAGCCGTTGAGAATATATAGGATATTTTTTCTTCGCCATTTTCGTTCTTGTCATGAACCACATAATAGCGAATCTGTTTGCCATCGTTAGAAATTTTTGTCTCTGGGGTTATAATGCTGCCCTGTGCCAATTCTTGTGCAATCTCTGTAAATCTATCCTTTGGAAGTGGGATAGTTGAACGGTAGTATATCTCGGTCGTGCCAAAGCATAATAAAAGTAAAGGGAATAGTGCATATCTAATTTGTCTGCCCCACAACGCAAATTTGTGAACAGGAATTTTGGTAAGCAGAGGAACGAATAACAAAGTAAGGAGTAAATAAAAAATGATAATTATTGCTGAATTTTGTAATCCTAAAAAAGGGAGTAATAACATGGGAAATATAAAAGCACCTAATCCGGCACCCGCATTGTCATAACCTTCCAAATATACGGCTAATTTTGCGGTGTCTGTTTCTTTTTTAGGTATTTCAAGAAACCAGGATAATATAAATCCCAGTGTGAACCCCCAGAGAAAAAATATGGCGAGGAAGGCGTAAAAACTAATTTTTAACAAATTGAACAGAGCAAATGTATAGCAAATTGAAACGAGTGGAAGTAAAAACAGTAATAGAATGGATATTTTGTTTTGTTTATTTTTATTAAGGTTATTGAATAGAAGCGGACTAATGGAAAGTCCTAACATAAACATAGATGAAAATAGTCCAACAAAAGTGGAAAGCGAACCATAATTATATTGGAACAAAATAAGCAGTAGAAGAGAGATTCCCATTCCTACCATGCCAGTTAAAAATATAGCAAAACATATATCAGGTGTAGTTAAAAAATTTTTTTGCGTGCCTTTTCGAATTGACTTCTGTTTGTAAATTCCTCTTGCAATAATGAAAATCAATGGAGAGATGACTGATAGAAAAATGAGTATCCTTTTTATCACAGCGGTTTTGTTCAAAATATCTGAATAGCCCTGCTTCCATAAATAGAATAGAATACTGTATAAAAATCCAAGATAATTGTCGTCCGTGCTTATTAAGTATTTCTCCGAAGTAATTTTTTTGACCTCATCATATCGGTCTTTTTGGAAGGCAATTCGGTCTGGTGGATATAAATCCCTTACAATGGTCGGCTTCAATTCTGTTATCGGCTGTGTAAAGGCAGATAATCGCCGTTCAAGGGTTGGGACATGCTCACTGAGAGGATAAGTGGCTGAACCGAATAGCCAGGTTTCTTCACCCGGTTTAATTGCTGTAATGCCGAAAGTCTTTTGAAAAGTAAAAAATGTTGAAGCACCCAGAGCAGCAATTTCACCACCAAGAAAATTCTCACCACCAGAAATTCTAATTCCAGCAATACCTTTGTCTAATAAATGTTCCTTTATTAAATTGAAAAATGTATCAGTTAGATAGCGATTAGCAGTAATGGTTAATGGATTTCCTGTATAAACTAAAATCATGTCAAATTTTTGGTCTGAATTTTGAAGAAAGGAACGAGGCTCAACTCGTGGAGTTATTAGTTTGTCTCGGTTGGATAATTCATTTTCGGGGAGAAGTTTAAAAATCTTTGCGGATAAATCAAAGTCAAACGGTATCCATGTAATATTTTGCACCTCACTAATTTTTAGAAGATATGGAAAAGTATAGATAAAGGGTTCTCCAATAAGTAGCATGGATTTGGCGTCGTTTTTTTGTGAAAGAAATGTGGCTAATAGCCGCAATCCATATTCGGGATTGGGAAAACTCAAAGCGGGTTTGAGATTACGGAGCAAAATTAACTGATTCTCTTTTTGTCCATATAAATATTCACCCTGTTGTGTAATAATTTTCCCTTGATAATCCCCGTTTTCTATAAGGCGTTCCCAGAAAGTTTTGTTTTCCCATCTATCAAGTAGAATTCCTGTTCCAATAAATATAGGGAGAAGGATAATGGGCAAGGCTTGTTTAGCAAAACGATAATTAAGGAATAAAATTAAAGAGGTTAATAATAACCAGATAGCCAGACTTAATGGTATCCAATGCGAAAAGCCTAAATAAATGCTTATTGATGTAATCAACCCACCTAAGACAGCACCTAACGCTTCATACGCATATATTGACCTGACTGTATTCGGTGGATTTATTTCGTTTGTCTCCTTTTTGTCATTTTCCCACCATAGATTGCTCTGGTTGAATAGGAATCCTGTGCAAAAACTTATTCCAGCAGGCGCTATTACCGAGAATAGGAAAATTTTATCAAGATTGAAAATTTCATATACAGGGATATCTGCTAAATATCGTGCATTGCGAATAAGGAAATGTCCCCAAAGCCACGCTGGAATATAAATGAGAGAAGTTATAGGTAAGAATCTCGACCAATTGCGAAGATAGCGACCTGTCAATGTGCCCGGAATTATCCAGAGAAACCAGAATAGATAGAAGATTCCTAATGTAAGTTCATTTTCTTCAAGACAGTGCAAATAATCCCTGATAAACAGGGATTGCGCCGTGATTGAAAAACAGCCTAACGAGATTAATATAATTATTTTTTTCTTCATTACTCTTCACTGAAGACTTCTGCCTCAAACACTTCGAATTCTGCACCTTCCTTATATGCGTCCATAGGCAAGCCTGCTTTCATAGATAGGTGTTCTAATGTCTGTTGCAGATTCCAGCCCTGTTCTGGTGCTACTTGCGGCAGAAATAATGCCTGATAGTATCCCTTTTTTAATATGATTCCATGTCTCCCCAATTCAATCTCTTTGTAATTGCCTATTTTTCGAGGAGGTGTAAGAAGTGATATTTCAATTTTGATTTTTCCGAGTTCTTCCTTTTCAATAGGGTCAAATCGAGGGTCTCTGAAGCCTGCATTGTAAGCATTTTGCAGGACAGATTTATACATGGGTCTTGTAGGGTAAATTTCGCCAATACAACCGCGTAAATCTTCACCTATCTTCAAAGTAACAAAAGCTGCACGGGGCGTTTTCATCGTGTCTGTGATTTCAATTGGCAGTTCATTGTCAGACGGCAATTTGCCGTGTTCTAACACATATTTTAGTGTCCAGCGTGCTAATTTTAATAAATCTTTCTTTTCTTTTGTCGTTAATAATGGTGTAATACTCATGGTTATCTTTTCTCCTTTTTCCCAGGTTCCTGTAAAGGCTATACTAAAATAACTCACTGAATTGCGATAATCGTTTACAATATCGCCTGAGCGTTTATATTCAATTAAATGCACTTCCGTATTTTTGGGCAACATGCACATTAGAACCCCAATCCCATAGGGACCACAAATAGTTGCTCCTGTTGTATCAATATAGTTATATAACCCCTGCACATCTAACTTTTCAATAAATTGATATGCTCCCATATCCAATTTTTTTAAGTTTTCCGCTATGTCTTCTGTAAAAGGAACATAATTGTAATTCACCCCGTAATGTGTAAAATCACTACTTGCAATTACAAGAGTTTTGTCATCCACTATGCTTTTAAGGATACCAGCAACCTGTTTTGTCGTTTCTAAATCTAATTTTCCACAAATAAGTGGAACTAACTTAAAATCTTTTTTAACGAATTGTAACAGTGGCAATTCAATCTCAACACTGTGTTCCCCTTGTTGTGCCATTAAAACTACTTGAAAACAAGGATATTTTTTGAGTTCTTGAATGACCTGTGTATCTATAGGGATTTTCCCTAATGGTGTTTCGTAAAAATCATCTGAGGGTATACTAATTAGATTTTCCATCGGTGTTCTATGCGAGGTGCCTAAAATAATTACTCTATTAAAAGGGGTATTTTGAGCCGCTTTAATAGCTTTGCATGCAGTTTTTCCTGAATATTGATAGCCTGCATGAGGTAAAATTAAGCCTATAACATTTTTATCTAATGGCTGTTGTTCTGCCTGTTCAAATAACTCTGTAAGTTGTTGCTTCAATTTGGTAGGCTCGGCATCATACCATTGCCCGGCAATTAATGATTTATAGACTTTCTCTGAGGGAGACGACTGTGTGTTTTTGTTATCATTATTTGCTCCACAATTTGATGAAAGCATTGCAACCGTAATAAAGATTAATAACCAACGAAATTTATTCATTTTTCCCTCTCACTATATTTTAATTTTTTTGTTATGAATATGATATTACAAATTTATCCTGCCCATAAAGCAGGAGAGCCAGAAATCTTTTTCCAATTCTTTCCCTTTGTTATTTTCACTCGAAATAGAGGCTTCGCATAAGTCTGTCGAACAATGGATATTTTGGTATGAGGTATCAAAACAATACCCAATAATTCTGCACATACTACATTTAAAAAAACACCTCTACTTATTTCCAAGTTCCATAGATTTTTGTTCTGCATTTTGGACAACTCCCGTCTACAATATTGTTAGTAAGAACATTAAAGCCATAGCGTTCTATAAGCAAGGTTTTGCAGGAAGGACAGTAAGTGTTTGAACCTTCTCTGTGAATGATATTACCAATATATACAAATTGAAGCCCTTCGTTTTGTGCGATTTGACGGGCTTTTATAAGCGTTTCCAGAGGGGTAGGTGGCAAATGTGTCATTTTATACTGTGGATAAAATTGAGAGAAATGCAAAGGTGTATCTTTGCCCAGATTTACTGCAACCCAATTAGACAATTTTTGAATATCTTCATCCTTATCGTTCAATGTCGGTATAACTAAATTGGTTACCTCTAATTCAACGGCAGCCTTTTTTGTTAGTTCAAGTGTTTTTAGCACTGGTTTGAGAGTCCCGTCACATACAGTTCTGTAAAATTCTTCTGAAAAGCTTTTTAAGTCAATATTTGCGGCATGAACAAATTGTAATAGTTGCTTATATGGTTCTTCATTAATATATCCTGCCGTTACAAGCACATTCTTTAATCCCTTTTCTACGGCTGCCTTGCAGCAATCATAAGTATATTCATAATAGGCTAATGGCTCAGTGTAAGTATAGGCAACCGATGGGCATTTATGATGTATCGCCAGATTTGCAATTTCTACGGGTTCTGTAAATTCTGTTTCATATTGGTAAGGTTCTGCCTGAGATATTTCCCAGTTCTGACAATTTTTACAATGGAAATTACAGCCAACCGTAGCAAGCGACAAGATAGGTGTCGCAGGAAGGAAATGATAAAGTGGCTTCTTTTCCATCGGGTCTACATGGATAGAACAAGGGTGACCGTAAGTCACTGTGTAAAGTTTCCCTCCTATATTTATACGAATGCGACACTCCCCTTTTTGATTTTCGTCTAAAATACAATTGCGTGGACAAAGTTCACACTGAACAAGTTGTTTCATCTTGCTTACAGACCATTAATGAATAGTTATATTCATTTTAAATCCAAGTAATATTTAATTATAGCAAAAAAACAAAAGTAAAAACTGAAAGGTTTGAAAATATTTTTAAAAAGATGGAACTAAATTATAAGTTAGGTGTTTTTATATATAATTATTCGATTATAAAATGTTTTTAATGATTAATAATTTGATAATTTAATAATTTTATGGTAAAATAATAATTTATTCATTTATAAAAGTTTATTGGATAAGTTATAGGAAAATCAAAAACATGAAAGATTATTCATCAGAGGCATACGAAATATTTCGGACATTGCAATTAATTCAGCGATGGGAGATTGACCGATTCCACCGTTTTAATAAGGAAATGGAACGGCCTAAGTTAGAGCATGAACTAACCGTTCCTCAATTTCACATGCTGATAGCAATTCGAAATTATGGTCCTTTAAACTTAAAGGAATTATCAAGGAATTTGAATGTTTCGCCACCAGCAGCCAGTCTTATGTTAGACCGTCTTTATGAATTAGGTTTAGTTTTAAGGGAACAATCATCAGTAGACCGACGCGAAATTCAGATAAGTTTGACAAAAGAGGCAGAAGAGATTCTTCAGTGGCATGAACAGCAAATTTTATTTAACATTAATGAATTATTGCAGAATTTGGGGAAAGAAACCTCGTCACAGTGGGTTGATGTAAATAAAAAAATTAGTCAATATTTAACTTCAGTTCTAAAAAAAGAGAAAGAGGAAATAATATGAGTGAAGAAAAAGTTAGAAGGTATGTATTTATTGCCAGATTTTTTTCAGCATTGCTGGCTATAATTATTATTATAATGGGTATAGGCATATATTTCTTTTTTTCGTCTTTTCGTAAGCCACCTGCAAAGGCAAGAGAGGAAGAGCGACCTTTACTTGTAGAGGTTATACAAGCCCAGCCCGTGGATTTTCCTATTGTATTAAATGGTTTTGGTGAGGTTCGTCCTTTAGCTAATGTTCCTATATCTCCGGAGGTGTCAGGAAGGGTGATTCGCATTCATTCTAATCTTGAAGTAGGTGAGGTTATTCCTGAGGGTGATGTATTATTTGAAATAGAACCAAGCGATTACCAGATTCAACTACAAACAGCGGAGGCGAATTTAGGAAAAGCAAAAGAGACACTGAACAGACTACAAAAACAGTTTATCTCTGATAAAGAACGGTTAAAGACATTAGAGCGTTCGAGAGACCTCGCTTATACAGAATTTCAGCGAGTAAAGACGTTATTTGAACGGGATAAAGTTGGGACCCAGTCAAATGTAGAACAAGCAGAAAGAACATATAACCAATTGTTGGATTCTGCCAATTTGTTAGCTCAGGCAGTTGAACTATATCCATTACAAATAAAAGAGGCAGAGGAATCGGTCAAATCCGCAGACGCACAGTTAAAAAAAGCAGAAATAGATTTGTCCAGAACGCAAGTAAAGTCGCCATTTCTCGGGAGGGTAGTGAATGTCAATCTGGAAGCGGGACAATATGTAAATCCTGGTGCTGTAGTTTTAACTATTTCTGATGATTCTATTATGGAAATATCAGTTCCATTAGATAGTCGTGAAGCAACGAAATGGCTACCATTTCAAAATAGTGTTGAATCCAACAATTTTGCATGGTTTCCACCATTAGAGCCTCGAGAATGTAGTATTTTCTGGACTGAGGACAAGGGTAAACACCAGTGGAAAGGAATACTAAACCGTATTGAAAAGTATGATGAAACGACAAGAACTATCTATGCCGTTGTGCGGATTGAAGGAGAGAATCTGTTCTCTTCTACGGAAGATAAAATGCCATTAGTTCAAGCAATGTTCTGCAATGTAAAGATACCGGGGAAAACTTTGACAGAGGTGTATAGCTTACCAGACACAGCAGTTAGTTTCGAGGGCATTGTTTATCTATCGGTAGATAAGAGATTACACTCTGTTAAGGTAGAGAGATTATACATGCAGGGAGATGAGGTCATCGTCAAAGGACTGGAACCAGGAGCCACTGTTGTTAAAACGCGTCTGGTGAATCCCATAGAAAACTCACTGTTAGAATATAACGAGCCAAAAAATGAGGGTCCCCAGTCATGAATCAATTTCTTGGTTATTTTGTAGGTAATCGTGTTTTTGCAAATTTATTGACGATAGTTATCCTTGTTTCTGGTTTAATTTCGTTAATGTTGATAAAGAGAGAATTATTCCCTGAATCTTCTTTAGATATGATAACGGTTCAGGTTATTTATCCGGGTGCTGACCCTGAAGAGGTAGAAGAGGGAATTTGTCGAAAAATAGAAGAGGGATTGGACACAGTAGAAGGGATTAAACGATATACCACCATAGCCGCTGAAGGTATGGGAAGAGCAAATATTGAGATTCTGGAATCTTATGATGTGAGTAAGGTTTATGACAAAATTCGCAACGCTATTGATTCTATCTCTACCTTCCCAAAAGATGCAGAGAAGCCTATTACAAATGAAGTTACCATTAGGCGTGAAGTGATTGAAATTGCACTGTCAGGCGATATACCTGAAAAGACTTTGAAAGAGTGGGCAGAGCAAGTAAAAGATGAACTTCAAGCCTTGCCAGAGATTTCTCAGGTTTTTATATTTGGTGCAAAACAATATGAGATAGGAATTGAGATTTCAGAAGAAAAACTTCAAAAGTTAGGATTGACCTTTTCAGAGGTAGCAAGTGCAATTCGTGCAGGAAATCTAAATGTTCCTGGTGGACTTATTCGCACTAAGGGGGGAGAGATACGTGTCAGAACATTAGGCAGGAAATACTATGCAGATGAATTAGCAGATATTGTTGTGCTTGCCAGACCAAGTGGTGAGGTTATTACTTTAGGCCAGGTGGCAGAAATTAGAGATGATTTTGTAGAAGACCCGTTAGAGCCTAATTTTAATGGGGAGAAATGTGTCTTAGTCGAATGTTTTGCGACATTACAAGAGGACGAAATTGAAGTAGCAGATGCCGTCCATCAGTATGTTAAAACTAAACAAAAACAATTACCTCCTGGAGTATCTATCTCTGTATGGAGAGACAGAGCACGAATGATAAAAGCTCGACTTCACTTACTTCAAGTAAATGGCATTCAAAGTTTTTGTATTGTGTTAATCATACTACTTTTACTTATGGATGCACATCTAGCCTTCTTCGTTTCGTTAGGGATTCCCATTTCTTTTGCTGGTGCAATATGTATTATGTATATTCAGGGTGGGACTTTGAACATGAACTCCTTATTTGGTTTAATTGCGTCCCTGGGAATGCTTGTAGACGATGCAATTATAGTCGGTGAATCTATATATTACCATCGTCAACGAGGTGCACCTCCTATGAAAGCAGCCTTACTAGGAGTGGAAGAGGTAGGTTTTCCTGTAATAGGGGCTGTAACTACAACTATTGCTTCATTTCTGCCTTTAGTCTTTATTGGCGGGATAATGGGTAAATTTATTCGTATTTTGCCTATCGTGGTTATTTCTGCGTTGACTGTCTCATTATTTGAGTCACTTTTGCTATTACCTGCCCACTTAAATAACCTTCCTGATTTATCACATACTATTAAAAATACAGATACTCGAAGGCATCCTTTGAAAAAATTAAGATGGACAGTTAGTGATTTTCTTGACCACTTTATAGATAATTATTATCTTCCTTTCTTGAGATTTTTATTAAAACATCGTTATATTGCTTTCAGTTGTTTTGTTATGATATTGCTTTCAGTTTTGGGATTATTACAGGGTCAGTTTTTAAAGTATGAGGTATCTTCTGATGTGGATGCAGATGTCCTAAGGGCACAGGTAGAATTCCCAGCAGGCACACCTATACATATTACAAGAGAGGCTGTAAAAAGAATGGAGGCTTCGCTAAAACGGCTTTCAGAAAAAGTAACAACAATGAGCGGAGAACCATTAATCCAGAATGTTTATAGTTGTGCAGGTCAAAGCAGTAGTGGCTTTTCTGCATCTGGCGGAAGTAATATGGGTGAAGTCAGGGCAGAGATGTTACCTTCTGAACGGAGAGGTATTCATGCGAAGAAGATTAGTTCTATGTGGGCAGAAGAAACGGGGAAAATACCGGGAGCATTAAGGCAGAATTTTACTGCTGCTGGTGGAGGTCCTCGTGGCACAGGGGTAAATTTATGGCTACGCAGTGAGAACCTGGATGATATAATACAGGCAAGTGAGGAGATTAAAGAAAAACTGGGTAGTTACGAGGGTGTATATCAGATTGAAAACGATTATTCTCCTGCAAAAATTGAAGCAAGATTTAATCTAAAACCTGAGGCAAACACACTTGGAATTACACTTGATTCATTAGGAGCACAATTAGCCGGTGGTTTCTTTGGTGAAGAAGCAGTGAGAATACAAAGGGGTAGAGATGATATTCGTATTCGGGTTCGTTATCCGCGGGAAGATAGAAGTTATCTCTCTATATTAAATGATGTTCGTATTCGAACACCACAGGGAAATGAGGTTCCATTACATACTGTTGCAAATGTTGAATTTACACCTGGATACACAACTATTACCCGTCTTGATGGCTTAAGACGCATCGTAATAACAGCAGATATAGACACGGCAAAAGCCAATTCGCAGGAGGTTATCGGTGATTTGAGAGAAAACTTTTTACCAGAAGTTCAGAGTAGACATCCCGGCTTGATATGGTCTTTTGAAGGACCGCAGGAGGATAACAGAGATGCGATGAATTCTCTAAAGGTTGGATTCCCTATAGCACTATTGGTTATTTTTTTAATTATTTCTACTATTTTTCATTCTTATTCACAGACCATACTTATTATGTTTACCATTCCATTTGGAATAATTGGTGCGCTTATCGGACATTTATTATTTAGAGAAACAATAACACTTATGAGCATTTTCGGTATTGTTGCACTTGCAGGGGTGGTAGTTAATGATGCCATTGTCTTTGTTGATTGTTTTAATGCCAATTTAGTCGAAGGAAACAATTTCATATCAGCAATTATTCAAGCAGGTAAACGCAGATTTCGTGCTGTCTTCATGACTACTACAACTACCGTAGGAGGTATGCTAAGTATCCTGTTCACGCGTGATTTACAGGCACAGTTTCTTAGACCCATGGCAATTTCTCTGGCAATTGGGCTATTGTTTTCAACAACAATAACCTTATTACTTCTCCCTGCTCTAATCGGGATGCTAAACGATATTCGGAGGGCATTTCATATTATAAGGAAAGGGAGAATTCCAACCCGAGAAGAAGTCGAACCCGTGTTCGCTGTATTAGAAGAAAGGAAACAATTAAAAGATAGCACATTGTAGGATTTCTAATAGAAAGGATGTAAAATTATGATTGAGCCTTTATTAATCCGCTGGCGAAGTTTCTATTATGGACTTAAATTTGCAAAAAAAGGAAAAAGATGTCGTATTCAGGGCAAACATTTTACGATTGAAGGGCATGTAGAATGTGGTGATTATACCCGTTTCCGTGATTTTGTAATTATGCGAACACATAAAGAGGGAAAAATTATCATTGGAACACATTGTTTATTGAGTTATTACACACTTTTGGAATCTACCGCAATGATAAAGATGGGAAATAATACCGCTGTTGCAGAGTTTACTGTGATTAGAGATACGAACCATGTTTTCTGGGGAACTAAAGAACATTTTGCGTTAACACCTCATATATCAAAACCAATAATTATCGGCGATGATGTTCTAATTGGTAGCAGATGTTATATTCACCCCGGAGTCGAAATAGGCGACGGTGCAATTATAGGTGTTGGAAGTGTCCTTTCAGAAGATACAAAGGTAGGTCCATTCGAGATATGGGCAGGTGTGCCTGCTCGAAAAGTAGGGTATCGCTTAGAAAATGTTCCACCTGATAAACTTCAACAAACAGAGGAGTTAATAAAAAAATATGGCGTGCATAAATTCAGATATTAAATATAAAAAAGTCTCATTATGTATTTTTTCTATTTCTCTTTTCCTTTGTTTAATAAGCAATTTGTCCTATTCTGAAAATAGCGACATTAAAATTTATGAGGCAAACAGTGGAGAAGTATCTTCTCAACTATCCTTACCTGAAGTTTTGGATTTAGAGACAGCCCAGAAGATAGCATTAGAACAGAATCCTTCTTTGAAAGCAGTAATACAACGGATTGAGCAGGCTCACCAACAAGTAAAGCAAGCCCTTGCCCAATATTATCCTGAAATTGCTGCAAATTATATGGCTTCTCATACACAACTGTCCGACTCTTCAATACGCCGTTCCCAAAAGGCTATATGGGAACAAAGTGCAAGTTCCATTTCGCAATCAATACTTCGAGGAGGTTCAACAACAGGAACAGGCACAAATATCCTGTCCTCTGTCCCATGGGATACCTCGATTAGTTCAATGATTTCTGCTTATCAAGCAAGTAGCAATGTCCCTGAATCACAGGACAATTATGCACTCAATTTTATTGTTCGTTATACCCTATTTGACGGTTTTGCCCGTAAATACTCACTTGCTATGTTGCGATTAAGTGAAGTATCAACAAAAGAATCACAAAAAGAAGCCGTTCGTTTAATTTTGCTTTCTGTTGCTAACAGTTTTTATGGAGTGCAATTAGCAGAGGAGAACCTCCGTATTGCAGAAGCAGACAGGGCTTTTAATGAAAGACAGTTGTATGAAGCTAGAGTGAAGCAAGAGATGGGAGCAGGCTCTCTAAGTGATGTGTTAAATTTTGAAGTAGGTTTACGGTCAGCAGAAGCACAAATTATATCTGCACGCCAGAACCGCGAAATTGCACGAATTGCACTGGCAGGCGTGATGGGATTCCCATCAAGTTCCTTGCCAGAACATGTCGAACTTGCTTCATTAAAATATGAGACAGAGGAAGACCTAAAAAAACCTAATGTAGACGAACTTTTAGCAATGGCTCTACAAAACAGACCTGATTTGCAAATGTTAAGTCTCAGCATTCAACAATCTGAAAAAGAGTTAGGCATAGCACGGTCATCACTTTATCCTCAAATGGGAGTATCATTGTCTCGTTCTGCTACAAGGTCTGATGATAGCGAATTTTCCTCAGATGATTTTGGCACCACAATTAGTTTTGATGTATCGTATAATATCTTTTCTGGCGGTAGAAATCGTGCAAAAAGAGCCGAAGCACGCGCAAGACTTAGAGAAACAGAGCAGAATTATTATGCAGGAAGAATTACTGTTGCAACAGATGTCCAGAGTGTAGTCCAGGAATTAATGTCTGCTCAAGAACAGTTAAAACTACAAAGAGAAACTGCTGAATATGTTCGGAAAAACAGAGATTTGGTAGAACAAGAATATAGGGCAGGTCAGGCATCTCTGGTTCGCTTAAATGAAGCACAAAAAGATTTAGTCGCAGCAGAAGGTAGACTCGCCTCAGCACGAGTATCCTTATTCCTTGCATGGTTCCAGTTAAAAACAGTCACAGCCGAATCCCTTAGAGAATATGCCCCATTATGACTTGAAATATCAGAAAAATGTCATTTTGGTATTAAAATAAGAGGATTGATAGGTTTCCCATTTTTCCTGATTTCAAAATGGAGATGAGGCGTTGTGGCATTGCCTGTTTGTCCCACTTTTCCAATAATTTGCCCTTTCTTTATCTCTTGATTTTTCTTAACAGCAATGGAACTAAGATGTGCATATCTTGTTTCACATTGGTTTTGATGTTTTATACAAACCAATTTCCCATAGTTTCCTAATTTGTCTGCAAAAATAACAGTTCCTCTTTGCACTGCGATAACAGGTGTGCCTTTTTCTATCTTTAAATCTATCCCTTCATGAGAGTAGTGATGATTTCCTCTTCTTCTAGATTCACCAAAATGTGAGATAATTTTATAAGAAGAGTTTGGTAGTGGAACTCCCCATGTTTCTACTTCTTCTTGAAAAGGTGATTGGAAAGTCGCGATGTGTCTGTGTCGGGCACAAGAACATAGAAGAAAAGTTAATATCAATAAGAAAATAATTATTTTTTTTAACATCATTAAAACTATTTAAAATTAAAAATAATAAGTGAAGTATAACTGTATCTCTTGTTTGTTTTCATCATTAGTTTAAAAAAGAAAGACGCCATAATAGGTATTTTTTTATGGCGTCGTTCAAGGAAGTATATAACTATGGAACTCCATATATGAGGGCTGAGACAAACCATTCATAATTTATGAAGGATTTTTTCTATGTTCAACTGTCTATTATCTTTATCGTTTAAATTTCACAATAACTTTAGTCTTTTGCGCTACCACCAAAAGCATTCATCCAAAGCAAAAGAAGATATGCTAGAATGCCAATTAATTTGGCTACACTTCAATAAGTTAATAGTCTAAATTTGATTTATAAAGATAATAGGAAATAAAGTATATATTATGTTTAACAAATAAGGAGTTTTATAATGAAAAACTGTGTAATATTCATTTTTGTATTTGGGTTGTCCATATCTTTTATATCTATGGCTCAGAATTCTACAAATAATGTTGAATCTATCTTGTATATTTCTACTGATGGGAACAATAATTGGTCAGGAACTCTCCCTCAGCCTAATGAGGATAAAACAGATGGTCCATTAGCGAGTATTCAAGGCGCTTTGGAGAAAGTTAAAAATATTAGAATCTCTAATGATGCAGGAAAAACTATACATGTTTTTATAAGGAGCGGAGTTTATTCTCTAAACGAGCCTATTGTTATTCCTCCTGAATGTTCAGGTAAAAATAATGCACCTACTATTTTTGAAAATTATCAAGGAGAGAAACCTGTCATATCTGGTGGCAAGAAAGTTTCAGGGTGGCAAAAAGAAGAGAAATGGTATGTAGCAGATATTGGTGATGTGCGTGCAGGTAAGTTGTCCTTCAATTCTTTATGGGTGAATGGTGAAAGGAGACAACCTGCTCGTACACCTGATAACACTAATCCGTTTGGCGACTATCCAACAAAGCAGGAACTTTTTACAGCAAAAAAATATGAGTATATCCCTGAAAGTGAGAATCAACAGGGCACATTGAAGGTTTTCTACGATGAAAAGGACCAAATCAGTAATTGGGACTCATTGACAAACAGTTATTGTGTTCTCTTCTGTAAATGGGCAGTGCCATTACTTCCGATTCGCTCTGTCAATACGGAAGAGAGATGTCTATACTTAAATGTTCCTGAAAAGTTTTGGTTTGGAGTAACTTATTCAGAAGGTCAAAAATTCTACATTGAACACATTTTTGAAGGACTGAATAATCCGGGGGAATGGTACCTCAACCGCAAAGAAGGGAAGGTTTACTATATCCCGTGTCAGGGAGAGGACCTTTCTACTGCGGAAGTCATTGTTCCTGTTGTAGAACAATTGTTGCTGATTGCTGGCAGACCGTTAGAAAACAAGTTCGTAGAGAACATTATATTCAAAGGTATTGAATTTGCCTATACTAATTTTTCTATTGGAGAACGAGGACATTCCGACCCACAAGCAGAGGTGTCCGTTTCTGGAGCAATTCAAGGGACAGGGGCTCGCAATTGTGTGTTTGAGAAATGCACGGTGCAACATGTTAGCAACTATGCCTTCTGGTGGCGCTCAGGTTCACAAAATAATACAATTAAACAGTGTCATTTATATGATATGGGTGCAGGTGGAGTAAAGATTGGAGAAACCGGAAATGCAGAGACAGATGGGACAGCCAGTCCTGAAATGGTAGATGGAAAAAAATTATACCTATATGAACAGTTAGGGCAAACAGGTTGTGGAAATAATGTGGTCGAGAATTGTTTTATTCATGAAGGCGGTCGTTTTCTGCGTGCAGCAATTGGTATCTGGATTGGACGCAGTTCATATAATCGTGCATCAAACAATGAGGTTAGCGATTTCCGTTATTCAGGGTTCTCAGTAGGCTGGAGTTGGGGATATGACCCGAGTTCTGCACATCACAATATTATTGAAAACAATCATATCCACGACATTGGAAAGGCACAATTAGCAGATATGGGTGGAATTTACACTTTGGGTATGTCGCCCGGAACTGTTCTGAGGAACAATCACATTCACGATATTATGTGCGACCCAGACCAATATGGCGGCTGGGGGCTATATACAGATGAAGGAAGCTCTTTCATTACATTGGAAAACAATATAGTTCATCATACTCTTACAGGTAATTTCCACCAGCATTATGGGTGGGAAAATAAAGTGGTGAATAACATTTTTGCCCTGTCTGCAAGGGAACAAATTGTGCGAAGCAGAGAAGAAGACCATATATCTTTTATATTTGAAAGAAATATTGTTTATTACGACAATGACCAACTGTTAGGTAGCAATTGGACAAATAAAATGTGGAAAATGGATAAAAATTGTTATTGGAATGCTGCGGGAAAAGAGATATTATTCAAAGGCAAAACATTCAAACAATGGCAGGAAGACGGGTTTGATGTCAATAGTATTATTGCTGACCCATTGTTCGAAAATCCTAAAAAAGGCGACTTTAGACTAAAAGAAAATTCACCTGTTTTAAGTTTAGGTTTCCAGCAGATTGATGTCTCAAAAATAGGTTTATATGGTGAAGAGAACTGGGTAAAACTACCCAAACAATACAAAAGAATCCCTTGCCCAATCTCTATATCAGTAGATTAAAATTTACATCTGACATTACATCTGTCCGCTAAAAGTATTAGGGGGGTTTTGAGACATTGTGATAGACAATGCAATATCATTTCTTTTGTAGAGGTAGATAGTGATTTAACTTATTTTCATTTATTATATCTGCAGTATTGATAATGTTTTTAAACATCCAATCCGATACTTACTGGAATTAGAGAGTTATAGTATTAAAAGCATCTTACTCTTGGAGTTTCCAGTCGGTTGGATTCTAAAGGGTACCACGAGCGTCCACTCTCATGGAATTCCGGAAATGAAATAAAATATATAACAACATTTTATCTGTAACAAACTGAATATATTAGCAACATTATCCCTACACAGTGCAAATATTGTGAATATATTTTTGTATGGATACTCAAACTAAATTACTATACAAACAATATGTTTTAGTTTATAGTATTTAAAATTAACTATTGTTTTTTAAAAACCTCTTGCAAGTTGTTTTCTTATATATACAATCCTACTTTGCCAAAAGGGTAATAAACAGAGGTTATGTTGCGATACGCCCCTATAAAAAAAGACTTTGTATGGTTAATGTCTATTTTTCAGTTTTAGAATTTTCCTCTTGGAAAAAATATCTCACACAGAAAGGATGTGTAATTAAAATCTCTCTCTTTACGCAAGTAGAGTCGTTATAAGGGGGTATTTAGGGATATGACCCCTCGGCACTGCGTGTTACCTCTTCTTCACAAGGTGAGGAATCATTTTTATATTTTTATATGTTGTGTTTGAGTCATGACACCAGAATATTAACTTATTAGACATCGCCCTACATCGTAAAAGATTGTGTATTGTCTATTACAAGAACTAATAATTTTTATTCAAACTTTTTGCGAACAATAGTAATATCTTTTAGTAAATTATTTTCTCAAAATTTTTCGGTTAATACTTCGTCTATAATTTTCCATAAAGAGGCTACACCTTCTTTTGAAATTGCAGAAAAGGGGAGAATGATTGCTTCTTCGTCTAAATTGAGTTCTTTCCTAATTTTTTCTAATTGAATTTTTCTCTGAGCATTTCCTAATTTATCAATTTTTGTTGCAACAATTAGTGTCGGGAGTTTATGCTCTTCTAAAAAATCAAACAGGGTTAAATCATTTTCACCAGGGCCATGACGGGTATCTATTAATACTACCACAAGTTTCAACCTATCACTTTGGGTAAGGTAATCAAACATGAGTTTATTCCATTGCTCTTTAATTTTCATTGGCACTTTTGCATAGCCATATCCAGGCAGGTCAACCATGTAAAACTTTTGATTAACTTCAAAAAAATTTATGGTTTGCGTTTTCCCCGGCGTTCTACTTGTTTTCGCAAGATTTTTGCGACCCCACATAGCATTTAATAAAGACGATTTGCCAACATTCGATTTCCCCGCAAATGCAATCTCAGGTTTTCTATCACGGGGTACATTTTGAATTTTAAATATGCTTTTTTTGAGTTCAATAGACATAATTTTCATTAGAACAAAACCTTATTTTATCAAGTTTAATTTATGTGTAATTGGGTTTAAAATGCAAATTACTTATAATTAGAAGGAAAAATTGTTATTTAAACAAGGTTTAAAACTTTTCCTAAATCTTTAGTGTACAATCAATGATATAATATATTCTTTTCTCTTGCTACGATAAATCATTTTGTATTTATTAAGATTGGTCATTAAAGGGAAAGGGAGAATTAAGGTTATGGTTGATATAAAAAAGTTGAAATGCTTTCTTCTTGACATGGATGGAACAATATATCTTGGAAATCGGCTTATACCCGGTGCAAAAGAGTTTATAGAGTTTCTGGAAACATCAGGGAGAAAGTTTTTATTTTTTACTAATAATCCGACGAAAGATGCGGAACAATATCAGGACAAATTGAATAGATTAGGAATTCATGTTTCGATAGAACACATTCTAACATCGGGAATGGCAACAGTAGAATTCTTAAAGCGAAACACCTCATATAAAAATCTGTTAACAGTAGCACCCCCTTCTTTTGAAAATCAACTGGTTCGGGCAGGTTTTAATCTAGTTCAAGATAATCCTGATACGGTACTTATTTCCTTTGATATAAGTCTGACTTATGAAAAATTACGGAGGGCTACTTATTGGTTATTGAAGGGCATGCCGTATGTAGCCACAAATCCTGACCTCGTCTGCCCAACAGAGAATGGACCTATTCCTGACTGCGGTTCTATTGCAAGATTACTACATGCCGCAACAAATAGAGAACCCAGATATATCGGAAAACCTAACCCTGAAATGATTGAAATGGCACTAAAAATATTAAATATGCAACCTCAAAACACTGCAATGGTGGGAGACCGACTTTATACTGATATGGAAATGGCTTATCGAGCAGGGGTTACCTCTATTCTTGTCTTATCCGGGGAAACAACATTAGAACAACTAAATAACTCAGAAAAGAAACCAGATTTTGTTTTCCCATCTGTCAAAGACCTACACACTGCACTTCTATAATAAAATTCATATATAGTAAATCAGTAGAATTGTTATGATATTTGGTAATATATTATGTCTATTGCCACCAAATATCGTAGATAAATGTTTTGTTATTTGAATATTCATTTGCTAAATATTGTGGTTAATATTTTTATAACTTTGTAACTGCTTGTTCTATTGCTACTTGCAAGTTAGTTCCGTAGCAAGACTATTTCTTATATTTTTAGTTGGTATATTTACTGCTTTTCTAAAAATAAAAAAGGAATATTTCTATGCTTCGGATACAAAGAATTTTTTTTATTATAATTTTTTTCTTTTTACTTATTTCAACAAAAATCTATTCTGATGAGGTAAAAGTAAATCTTTCTGATAAGGAGACAGAACTAATTCAGAGAATTGAGACCCTTGAAAAAAGGGTTCAAGAATTAGAGTCTATCTTGAATACATATACGGAGAAATTGGCAACAGCAACACAGGACAATTCTACGACTTCATCTCCACAAGAAGAAATAATGCCTTCTGAAAATATGGAAGCAGTAAAGCCAAAGTCAAAGCCTGAATCCACTTCACCTATTTTAATTCCACAGTGGAAAGACAGGTTAAGCCTTAAAAGTGAGGATGGCTCTTTTGAACTGCAGGTAGGAGGGCGAATCCAATTGGACTGGGCATTTTTCGATAACGATGGGGGCTTGGCTTCAATCTTTGGCGAAGAAGATGATGGCGTTCAGTTCCGTCGTGCTCGAATTGATTTTTCGGGAAAAATGTATGATTCCATTTCTTATCGTATGGAATTTGACTTTGCTGGCGATAAGGATATGGAAGGACGGGCAAAGTTTACAGATGTATATTTAGGACTCTCTGATTTGCCTTATGCTGGAAACTTACAAATAGGCCATTTCCGAGAACCCTTCGGTATGGAGCAATTGACCAATCCCAATTACAATACTTTTATGGAAAATGGTCTGAATGATGTTTTTAATCCCAAAAGAAATGTTGGACTTATGCTTTTTAACTCCAACTTGCAAAACCGACTTCTCTGGCAGGTAGGGGTGTTTAAGGAAACCGATGATTTTCCGTCTGATGATGATAGTGATGATGACCAGGGCTATGCCGTTACAGGTCGTATTGTAGGACTGCCCTGGTATAAAGAGAACGGTCGCAAGTTATTACACCTGGGTTTGGCATATAGCCATCGCAATCCAGATGGAGCAACATTACGATATAAAACAACTCCTGAATGTGCACTGGCAAATACCTATACCGATACAGACCGTTATGAAGGTTTCCGTATTACAGATGCGGTAGCCGATGATGTGGATTTGTTTGGAACTGAATTTCTACTAATATATGGACCTCTATCTATTCAGGCAGAACAAGCCTTCTCTTATGTAGATACAGATTTCAGTGGTTCGCGTGAGTTTCAGGGGGGATATGTGTATACAAGTTACTTCCTGACTGGCGAAAACAGAGTATACAATAATAAAACAGGTATTTTGAATCGTGTCAAACCGAAAAAGAATTTTTCGCCCAAAACAGGAGGTTGGGGTGCATGGGAATTGGGATTACGATATTCGTGGATTGACCTGGACAGTGGCATGATTCGTGGAGGGAAAGAACAAGATTGGACTCTCGGCTTAAACTGGTATCTAAACCCCAATACCCGAGTCTTTCTAAATTATGTTCGTGCAAATATTGAGCATGACCTCTATGAAGGGGATTTAAATATCTTGCAAACAAGATTTCAAATAGATTTTTAATATTATTAAAAAGGAAAAGACATGAAACACATCAAACACGCAACTCAATTTAGAATTATTCCTCAACAAGCAGATTCTACCTTACAAAAACAACAACAAGTAGAAGTGTGGAATAGCAGTATTGAAATGTTGGGCTCATTATTCGACTTGTTAGTTAAAATTTCAGACAAGATAAAAGGGACTGATTCTGAATCATCCTAAAGCAAGACAATCATCTTATTTTTCTATCTTAAACAACCTTTCCCCAAAATCAATTTTTTAATACTCTCTAATTACAATCAAATAAAAAAGATTGCTTATCTCCAATTTGGTGAACAACAAAAAATGTGAGCCCCTCCATAGATTTCTATTGGAGGGACTCACGAGTTTTAATTCAACTATATTCCTTAAATGTTAATTAGTAAATGGGCTTTTTGCCTTTCTCGTGCTCATGAGTAAGCAACCTGAAATCAGACCTATAAGCATTATATCGGCAAGAGATGAATTCCCAGAACCATTGTTACTCTCACCGCAAGAAAAGATAAACTTGCGTTTCTCTTTCCCTTTGCTTACGACAAGGCTTACTGGTGAGCCTTTGTCCACTTGTGTTCCTGCTGTTGGATTCTGGCTGATGACTTGGCCCTGAGGCACTGTATCACTATATTCTTGCGTCACTGTGCCCACTGTCAGGGGGCAGTAGGTCGTAGGAACTATTATAATAAGTATCAATCAATAAGATTAAGTGTAGTAAAATTTATGTTATAAAAGCAAAAAAGGAGATATATATGCCAGTTAAGTATCACACCAATGCTAAGACGACAGTTCAAACACGGAAAATAATTA
>Ga0116193_1000080_pt1 | contig 89367 bp, 68 predicted proteins | sample AD_UKC115_MetaG_FD_89892 | JGI IMG/M metagenome (GOLD analysis project Ga0116193, IMG submission 89892) | Active sludge microbial communities of municipal wastewater-treating anaerobic digesters from Hong Kong - AD_UKC115_MetaG | ecosystem: Engineered > Bioreactor > Anaerobic > Digestate...
AGCTTGATTTCAATACTAATATAGTGCGATTAGAACTATAAACGCCTTGATAATCGACCCGTGGAACACGATATTTCAATACTAATATAGTGCGATTAGAACTCTGTGGCAGTTGTGTCGTTGCTCAATTTATCCCCATTTCAATACTAATATAGTGCGATTAGAACTCGAAGGCAACGAATTGCCCATCGATGCAACAAAATTTCAATACTAATATAGTGCGATTAGAACTATATACTCGAATCCAATAGTCCACCCGATGGTGGCATTTCAATACTAATATAGTGCGATTAGAACTTTCATTATTTGCTTTTTTTATATTGTAATACACTGCATTTCAATACTAATATAGTGCGATTAGAACCTGCGTTTTGTGAAAGGTTGGTAGCGGAGAAGAAGTATTTCAATACTAATATAGTGCGATTAGAACTCTTCGGGTGGACAGTTGGGGTTATCCAGATAAACTTATTTCAATACTAATATAGTGCGATTAGAACTACAGCAACTGCACGGAGAGTTGCAGAGAATTTCGCAATTTCAATACTAATATAGTGCGATTAGAACGATGAAAGAGCCGTTTGGAAATTTGTAGATATACTCATTTCAATACTAATATAGTGCGATTAGAACCCCCGTACAAAAATATAAAAAAAATTACTATTTTCAAGTGTTTTTCAAATTCATCATTTTTTATTTTTTCAATATTTTTTCGTCGACCCTCGATAATGCATTTTTCCTGTAACCTCGACAAATATTGATATATTCAATATTTCAACCAATATTGACAAAGAACTTTGAAAATATTTCACTATTTATTAATCAAGTATTTCGGAACCCGACAAACAACTTAACATCTATTACTTAAATAATATTTGTGGTCAATCTGCTTTTATCAATTCCAATAATTTCTCTATCTAAATATTTGTTCGTGCTCATTTTAAACACTATAATTGAATCTTCATCTTTTTTGATAATCTTTTCTGCTTTATGCAAGTATTCTAACAATCGAGCATCTGTTGTTTCGCCCTCAAAAACCGAATTCTGTATCCAACTAAAATACTGTCGCGTTAACTTCAACATTTTACCAACTCTTTTTTCACCTACATCATATACAACTATGCAAAACATCGTTACCACCATATTTTAAAAGGTTCATATTCACAATCATCAAGTATATGTTTTATCAATTTATAGCATTCCAATCGAACGATTCTTCTGTAAGACACTTCCCTATTAATATCCTTATGTTTTATGACAGTTTTCATTTTATCGTCAAACTCTTTAACGATTATTTTTCTGGCATTCTCTTTTATATAAACACCATTGTATTTAATGTCGAAATCATTTGATTGAATTTGCCGATTATTTATCAATTTGAATATTATTCTATCCGCAAATATTGGTTTAAATATTTCTGCTATATCAAGAGCAAGCGAAAAACGTCTTTCACCAGGTTCGTGCAAAAATGAAATAGTTGGATTAAGTTGAGTTTTATAAATTTCAGAAAGAACAGATATATATACAAGTGAATTCAAAAACGAAATAAGAGAATTAATTGGGTTAGTCGGAGGATGAAATTTCCTGGTAAGTAATGCAAATTCATTACCCAATATTTTTTCAAATGTCGAATAATAAATTTTGCGAATATTTCCTTCGATACCCATTAGTTCCGAAATATTATTTGAAACTGAGATAAGCTCCGAAAGTTGAGCAATTTGGTTAATTTCGCTACTCAGATCAATCTTTCTACTATTGTAATACTTTAAATTTTTAACAATGTTATAAACAGCACCTTCAACAAATCTCCGCGCAATTATTAATCTTTTTCTGAAATGTGAGTAGCTATCTACTTGATTTATCAAAAGTTTGCCACTTAATAGGAATTCTCTTGGATAGAAAGTTCCCGAATAGAAACCATAATAGTTAAAAAAATGTATTGGAATATTATTTTGAGTACAGAAGTCAATAAATTTTGTATTTAAAGTTATATCTGTCATTATATTAAAAGTATCAATTTCATTAATTGGGATAACTAATTTATCTTTGTTTTCGAGTTCATCAACATCCACATCAGAAAACAAAAAAGAATCATCATATTCCAAAAAATCCTGAAATTCAAATTTCTTAAATGGTATAAAAAATATTGTGTTATCTTTTCTTTTGAGTTGACCAGGAGTAAATATGTAGAAATGTCTTTTCATAATTAATTTCTATACATAACATAGTTCAAAATAGCTACAACTTTTGCAAAATGGTTTGTTTATTGGCTTAGGAGGATTTTTTCTATTAACAATATCTCTAATTTCATCAATAATACGATGAATTTCAATTTCATCTTTTTCAGAAAGCACAACATTTATCTTTTGTTTAAGAAGCGGATAATCGATTACACCTGTAACATTATTAATACCCAATTGCTTAAACACAAAGATATAGAATTTTACTTGCCACAAATGAGTATCTTCCATTTTGGGCGATTTTTTCACTTCGTGAATAACTTTGTTTTTAGCATCATAAAAATCAAGGACAATATCGAACTCATTATTGTAGATACGAATTTCGTGCTTTTGCCTTTCATAAGTAGAATGTGAAATAAATCGCCCAATATCAACAATATCAGAAGTATGCTCCATATTAATGTTATGAGCAAAAAGCCAGAGATGACGAGAGCAATGAAAATAATATGAAATTTGCGTTCCTGTTATCATTATATAATGTTATTTATCTCTAAAGTCTGGTCTAAACCGTACTCGTATGTATATATTTGTTCCCAATGTGTTAAATAAAAAAAACCATTTTTGAATTCACCATAATTTTTTAATTTATTGTTAGTATTTATATTGAAGTACATACTAAATACAAACTGCGACATTATTGTGTTTATAATTTTAAATTCAGCTTTATTTTTCAAAAAGTCTTCTTTAACTTTATCTTGTTTAATCAATTGTTCATAAAAAGAAAATAATTTCTCCCCGCAAATCTCTTCGTCATCATCAAAATAAATTTGATTGTCTTTTAAAAAAGCTATTTCAATGTCAGAAAAATATCTGATTGGAATTTTTAAGGGAACAAATATTGATATAGTATTATTATCAATCAATTTAAACTTCTTTTTTACATCCTTATATTTAAGCAACTTGATGTATTGCAAAAAAGAGGATAAATTTTCGGCAAAAATTTGATTATTGTAAGAATTAATATTTGTAAATACAAGAGAATAATATTTATCAAATTTTTTCGAAATCAAGATTTCATTCAATTGGTTTCGGTCTATTTTCTTTTGTTCATCAAACCTCAAATCATCTTTATAAACAAATTTTGCATTACCTGAATCAAAAAGATAAACACAACAATCTGTCTTTGATGCATTGCGATTAATTCTGCCAGCAAATTGTTCATCAGAGTCGATTAACGAAATATCCTTGAATCCTATATCCATATCAATATCCAATCCGGCTTCAATCACCTGTGTTGCAATTAGTAATAATTTACCCTTTATCGTTTCCGACTTCAAGTATTCGATAAGTTCCAATCTTCTTGGTTCTAATATAGTTCCATCAATATATAGAATTTCAAAATCAGAGTAATTACAGTTGTTATGTATGTGATTATAAAAGGATTTGGCTGATTTTTTCGTAACAAATTCAACTAAAGTAAGTACACGACCTTTTAAATTGTAGTATTCATTTGCTTTATTGAAAATAAATTCCGCCAGATTTTCATCACTATAAATTGAACCTTCAGCAAGTAAGTCAAAATTAAATGAAACTCTTTGTGAGAAATTCGGATTAGTAAAATATAAATCCTTGTTCCGAACTAAATAAATAAAATTATCTTGATTTTTAATATTGGAACTACAAATAATTAACTGACTTATTTTGGGGAGTGTTGCTGACATCAATACAAAAGTGATATTGAATAAATCGGCAAAAGTATTAATAAAATAATTCAACTTATCCCATTCAGATGGTGTATAGGATTGAAGCTCATCAATAATTACAATAGAATTTGCTAATCGATGAAGAAGGTAATTTTCTTCCTTTTCGTTTGAAACAATTGAATTGAAAAATTTAATATGGCTCATCAAAACAATTGGGAAATTTACAAATAATGCATCGATATAATTTTTTTTCAATGAACCATAGAAATCATCCTCGGCTCGATCCTTTTCGAAAGGTGCTTTGGAATGAATTTGAGTTATTTCTGCATCAGATAATTTCAAATTGTTTTTAATTGTCGTAAATGTTTGAGTGATGAGAGAAACAAACGGAAAAACATAAAAAATTTTTTTAATATTATCTCTATTTTTTAAAATTTCTGAAATTAATAACAAAGACAAGTTTGTTTTTCCACTTCCGGTGGGGGCTTCTATGTAAAACAATTTGCTATTAGAGTTTTGTTTGAAGTTACTTATTACTTCTGCAGAAAGTTTTTGACGTATTAAGATAAGATTTTTGTTCGATACCTCAGATAGACATTCTAAAGACAAATTCGCATAAAAATCAAAATTGTCTTTTAATTGTTTGTTATACTCGATGTTATACACTTCTTCGATTATTTTTGATTTTAATTCATCATTCATTATACCGTAATCTTGTACTGATAAATCCAGCATAAACTCATTTGTTGCTAAATAATCTGCAGCAGTTAGCAACGATGAATTAAGCTTTAAAAGAATATAGCCAATACTTATATCAGTTTTGTCTTTTTTAAAATATGCTATTTTTTCGTTGTTATTTAATAATATCTTTATATCACGAAAACTTACACCTTCGAAACTTTGTGTATAATAATTAAATTTTTCTAAAATAAGTTCATTTTTCTTGAGGTCTAAAGCATCATCTATTGAACTATGATGCTTGTATATTGAATGAGAAAATATACATAAGTAAGTAAATAATAAGTTTCGTTCTTGATTGGAAAAATTAGAAGATATTTCGTTTAAAAAATACGATAAAAATAGATAATAACTTAGAATAGAATGTTCACTCCCAATGCCGTGTTGAACAGAAGGGAAAGATGGGTTTCCCATCTTTTCCCTTTGAAAATTTGGATTGATTTTGCCAAAGTCGTGAAAATAAACTGATGCGGCAAAAAGCAATTTAATGAAATTCTGAATTTCTATTTTCTCGACTGAATATAAGTTGATTACCTCCTTTGTTATTAAATTGTCAATTATTGATTCTAATCCATTGTTTTCAACTATTTGCAAAAAGTATTTCATTACTAATTCGGTATGTGCTTTTAAGGTCTCCTTTTTATCTTGTTTTAAATGTGCAAAATACAAATCTCCTTTTTGAAGATTATCTAATAAGTGAAAAGGAGAACGCTTCAATATTTCTTTAAATGCTTCCATTATATTAATTGAACGATTGTTTTGTTTGAGTTTTCTGAATTGTTATTTTCAATTAGTTCATATAGTTTATCGATTTTTAAATTATTTGAGAATACCGCATTTGTATAAACAAATTCTTCCAGTTCATAATTGCCTGTAATTTTGCTGAAACCAATTGGTAGTCTTTCGAAATAAAAGAAAATGTTTTGTGTTTCACTTGAAAAGTCATCAAATCCATCATTAATTAAGTTATTTTTGATAATATCATTTTTACGAAAGATGGAATTAATGGAGTAATTTGATGTATATTCAAATTTAGTAGCAGTGTATTCTTTTGGTTCTTCCCAGGTTAGTTGAAAATCATTCTTTCCCAAATATGGGATATAAACTGCTTCTTTGTTTTTCAGCATATTAAAAAGCTTATTTGCCCATTCGTTATTCAAAAGAAAATATACCCTATACTTTGGTGCAATAAGTGTTTGCTCTTTGATTATTAAGTTACCTCCCTTCTCTTTATTTGCATAACCCACACTGTTATTATATGTAATAACTGTTTTTTTGAAATTTCCGTTCGAAGAGTTGAGAGGTTCTATACCAACTTTAAAGTCCTTTAATTTATCGATATATTCTGGAACATTGGACTTATTAATGAATGCTTGATAGTACCCACCTAAACCCAAAATTGCACCAAAAATTCCCAAGAGAGCTGGTTTGTGCAAGCAATTATATGTTAAACATATGCTATCATTTATGTCGTTTTTCTTTAAGAAACCAAAAGATGCTTTAAAATCTACTGATGCGATAATGTTTTGCTCCATATTCATTTTTAGATCTCTTGATTGTTCAAGATATTAAAATGTTTTGTAATACTACCTTTCGGACAACCAATAATTTTTGTTGTTATGGGATTATAATATATTTCTATGGTTTCTATATCTTCTTCAATCTCTTTTAGAGTTGTTTCTACTTTCGAACAATCAATTATCGCAGTCTCTCCATCTCGGCTAACATTAATGAGTTCTGTAAAACTTGGTAGCACTTTCTTTGACCCTTCTTTTAACTGCACCCAGATTGTAGCTTCGTTTTCTGAGCCAATTTTTCGGGAGGAATCGAGTAATGTTACGCCTCTGTTCATAGCCTCTTTTAATTTAACTATATCTTCATTTGATAAACAAAGAATCTCATTATCTGGTTTTCCTTGATTAATCATATTATAAAATTCTTCTGTATTTTTCGGATTAATTGAAAAGTGGAACACATAATGCCCTTCTTTTAGGTTAGTTTGGTTGCCGATTGTTGACATTTGAGCACCCTCTTTATCTGCGAAAGGTGACAAAATATCTTCGTTATATATTTCATTTTCGGGGAACTTATTAACTCCGTGGTTAACCTGTACTGGTCCGTGTATAGAAATATTCGTTTTGCCAGCAAAAGTTGCACCAAATAATCTAATATCCAGGGCAGTCAAAAGTTTTTCAAGTAAAGCTTTACGATCGATTTCATTCTTATTTTCTTTTTTAGGGAAATCACCAAAAATACGTTGATACGTTTCGTCCAAACTTAATGGATTTAGATTTTCATTAAATCTTTTGATGTAAAAAATAATGCTATTTGGCAAGCTCTTCCTAAAATAGTCTTTAATAGCATATTTTAATGCTTTATCTGTAGAATATACCACACCATCCGGTAGTGTTCGTGGATTGTGTGTAAAATCTGCATTGAAATTTGAATTGATAGATCGGACAATAACTGCACCAAATACTCTGTTTTTGAATTCTTGTAACATAATTAAACTCCTTCATTTTTTGTTGATTCAAATAATTGTGAATTAGAAAAATATCCAGCTAAAAATAGCGGAAGTAAATCTTTAATTTTTGTTTGTGTTTCCCAACCGAGAACCTCACTGGCGAGTTTTTGAAATTTTTTGGTTCCGTAAGGAAGTTTGTGCTTATACTTATCGATACCCCGTGCTATTGCAACTTTGAACAACTCTGGTTCATTTTTAGAAATAAATGGTTCCATCAATGCGTGTGTTTTATTAGCAGCTTCGCTCTGGTAGATTAAGTAATAAACGAGTTGTCCCGCTGAAAAAGCAAATTCTTCATCATTTTCGATGTGAACATCAGAATTGTTAAGCAGGCTTTTCAATTTTTCCTGCAATGGTTGGATTTTAGACCCCATATCCTCACCTCCAAAGTTTTTGTTTAATGAAAAAAATATATTGAGTTTATCTTTAATATTTATATCTTTTGTATGTTGTCCGTTTTTATATTCATCGTGTTTGATATCATCAAGAATTCCCGAAATCAAAATGTCCCGAAAGACCTGATTTGATATTGTATAATGTTTTGATTTGTAAATATAATCATAAAATGCTTTTCGATATTTCATTACATTTAAATATGTAGTTTTTGTCATATATTTTGATTTATATTCAATATCATCAAAATATCTTAAAGAATATGACAATTCTCCGCTTTTACCTTCCTTAACTTTTTGTACAAGTACATTATTGAATATTTTATGAACTACAACAGATTCGAATTCAAAAACATCATTAATTAAATTTTCTTTTTTTTCTTTGAAAAAATAAGTGCTTATTTTGAAATCATCCAAATTAAACTTGAATAATGGCACGTAATCGAAATCTTTAATTTCGAGACCCTTGTAGTTACTCCAAAATATCAGATAAAAATTTGAAAGATCCCTTTTGTGTTTATCGATTAATTTTCTTATTATTTCACGATACTTGATAACTCCATCTCTGTTATATAAGGTAACAACTTCATCATTTAATTCACTTTTATCAACAAAAATAGGCAGTGGATTCGGAAGTTTCTTGTTTTCAAGCATTTTTTTAAAATTATACAAGTGCTTGTGAATAGGAAATTCAAATCTACTATTAACTATAAAATTAGTAGTTTGGTGGGATAGGAAAGGCTTTTTTTCTTCACTAAGAGTTGTAAAGAAAGCAGTCATACCATATTTTTTGTCTATCCCATTTTCGGTTAACTTAATGTTAATTTCACCTTTTTCTACTAAAAAAATCTTATTTTCTAAATATAATTCATATGCTTTTTTCAGGGCGTTAATGTCTTCGTCGAAATATATTTTTATTTTGTCTTTATTTTTAAGATTACCAATTTCTGATATACCTTTTAATAGTGATTCAAAATTATTCTCAAGGAATTTTTCAATAAGTTTTATTCTGTTAATTTCTTCCTCAGTAAATTTTAAACTATCATCTGTTGCTTTTAATTTAAAGATATTTTTAAAATACACGCGTATTTTTGTTAAAACTTTTCCATTTTCATAATTTTCTTTATTAAAAAAAATTGTATATGGGTTAACAGAAAGAATTTGCATTTTTCCCTTTCCACCGGTATCCATAGCTTTGTTGTTCGAAATCCAATTTGAGTAGTAATCCCTCAATCCAAATTCGTAATATTTGGGTACGTCCTCCTCTGTTGTTTTCTCGTTTATAAGCCAATGTTCGCACTTTACAATGTTTCCTTGGTCATCTAATTTTACCAAAATATGCAAGCCATCCGATGGCTTCAATTTTTCTGTCATATAATGTTCATTAATACATTCCATAAAGTTTACAATTTCTGTAATCATATGTATCTCCTTAATTTTTATTTATTCTCTCTATCATACCGAAACCGAGGCTGTTTTTCTCTCCTATGCCGCAGTAATAAGCAATTTTTTGCATCTCTGGCGAAGCCTCGATTTTTAATTTGCACATATATCCTTTTACTTTAATATTTCCGTTTTTCCCCTCTTTTATTGAAATCAATTTAGATTTAGCTGTATTTTCTTGAACACTAATATTGATTTTCTCAGAATATTCCTTGCCTTTTATTAATTTATATTTTTTTAGCAAATTTTTCTCAATTTGCGAAGCAAAAATATTCTCGCTGGGTGCTAAATATTTAATCTTTTTCTTACCATCTTCTATTTTTTGTATCGATACTGAAACTGGTGCTATTGTTTTATAGTTAATTATGTTGTCTTGAATATGATTATCCTGCACTTCGATACTTGAAATTAAAAACTTTACTGAATTTTCATTGAAAAATAGCTCGAATTGAGGTTCTTTTAATACACCTGAAACAAAGATTTTTACAAGATTAGTTTCTATGGGCGCAGAAAATAAGAAATATGTCTCTCCACTTCCAATAATCCTTTTACCTTCCAACTCGTAACGATTAAAATTTAAATAAGAGAAATTGAATAATTTAAGTTTTCTTCCTTTATCATCTTGAAATCCTGAGTTATGCAACCATTCTGCTACACTTTCTGAACCCCGTTGAAAAATTCTATATACCGAAGACGACATTTGATATTGGTAATTAATCGGTAACGAAAAAAATCTCTTTTCAGGCAAAAGCATAATTTTAAGGCGCATACTTTTCACCTTCTATATTTATTGTTAATTATATTTCAAAGAACAGAAGTTAATACACAAATTTAACAAGTGAAGTAAATATCTGATGAATTCATCGAAACTATAACGTCGCTACAAGTCGTTTATCTCGTATTGTTAACTTTTCGTTAGCAATATAAAAAAAACAGAAATTATATACAAGTTTTTTAAAAAAAAGCCCTCAAAAAAGGGCTTATTATACATAATAATTCTATTCTCTATTTCTTTGTTACGGCACTATCCTGTATATCATTCTTGGGAATGGTATTGTCTCTCGGATGTGAGCTGCACCTGTTATCCATTTAACAGTGCGTTCAACTCCCAAACCAAAGCCACTGTGAGGCACTGAACCATACTTTCTTAAATCCAAATACCATTGAAACGCATCAAGCGGCAAATTATGCTCAACTATTCTTTGGTAAAGCGCATCGAAATCATCTTCACGCTGGCTACCACCAATTATTTCTCCACCTTTCTCTGGTGCAAGCATATCCATTGCTAATACAACTTTTGGATTTTCGGGGTCGCGTTTCATATAAAATGCTTTTGCTTCTGCTGGATAGCGATGAATAATACAAGGTTTGTCGAATTGCTCCATAATTGCCTCTTCCTGAACCGCACCGAAATCTTCACCCCAAGGAAATGGCAAAATATCAACTTCCTGACCGTCAATTTTCTTTTTTAGCGGAATGTTGTTTTTATGCAACCATTCAACTGCTTCTGAATAACTCATTCTATAAAATGGACGCTTGATTTTTTCTAATTTTGTTGTGTCGCGTTCAAGTACTTCAAGTTCTTTTTGGCAGGTTTTTAAACAGTATTGAACAATGTATTCGACCAAATCTTCCGCTAAATCCATATCATCATTCAAGTCGAAGAAAGGCATTTCTGGTTCGACCATCCAGAATTCTGTCAAATGCTTACGAGTTTTCGAACGTTCAGCACGAAAAGTTGGACCAAAAGTATAAACTTTGCCTAAAGCCATACACGATGCTTCTGCATAGAGCTGACCAGATTGCGAGAGATATGCGCTTCCTAAGTCAAAATATTTAGTTTCAAACAGCGTCGACGTTCCTTCACAAGCACTTGGCGTTAGAATTGGGGAATCCATAAGTTTGAAGCCATTCCCATCGAAAAAGTCTCGAATTGCTTTAATTACAGCTGCACGAACCCGCATAATTGCCATTTGCCTGGAAGAACGCAGCCAGAGGTGACGATTTTCAAGAAGAAAAGCGTCGCCATGTTCTTTTGGCGTAATAGGATAATCTTTTGCTAAATGATATATCTTTAAGTCTGTAACATCAATTTCAAAACCACCAGGGGCTCTGTTGTCTTCTCTGACAGATCCTGTCAGCGATATGCTTGTCTCTTGTGTTAACCTTTTTGCATTTTCAAACACTTCCTCAGAAACATTTCCTTTGAAAACAACACTCTGAACAAAACCAGTTCCATCTCTTAACATAATGAATACAAGCTTCCCTTTCTCGGTCTTGTTATGAACCCATCCATTTAGTGTAATAGTTTCACCAATATAATCTTTTAAATTTTCGATACTCTTGTAACTTTTGTAACGAGATTCCATAAAAAATTCCTTAATATGTTTCTATCAAAAGAATAACTTACAAATATAAGCAAAACTATATAAATAAAATAAAAGTTTCAACGATTGAAGTTTAGACTTGATAAATATATTAATAAATAGTCATTCGTGAAATTATCGGCAATATAAATTCAAGTATTTCATAGTATTTTTTGGTTAGAATGGGTTAAACTATTAATTGAAAATGAATTTTTAATGAATTGAGTTAAAAAAGTAGAATTATCAAGAGTTTTCAGATTGTTATTTTTGGTTATTAATGAAAATAAATGCTATATTAGCAATAGAGAATTTTATCTCTAATACAAATGGATTAATTTATGTTTAACAAAAACAAAATGACAAAAAAGATGAAAAATTATTCAAAATATAGTTGAAACTTACTTAATTGATTTATTTAACAATTAGAATTATTCACAAACGAAGGATTGTTTTCTATGTCCCTTGAAAAATGTCCCGAATGCTCAAAAGAGCCAACAGAAGATGAACTTTTGGCTCAATTTGAAGAAATTCTTGATGGTTACGTCGGAAAGCCTGGTGGATTAATTCCTGCTCTGCAAACTGCTCAAAAATTATTTGGTTATCTACCGAAACGAGTGCTACAACTTATCAGTATGAAACTTGATATTCCTTACAGCGAAGTAACTGGTGTTGTAAGTTTTTATTCATTTTTTACAACTGTTCCAAAAGGCAAATATATGGTTAGAGTATGCCTTGGGACTGCTTGTTACGTTCGTGGTGGAAAAGATGTTCTTGCAGCTCTCGAAAAGGAACTTGAAATAGGAGTTGGTGGCACAACTTCCGATGGATTATTCTCTCTTGATGTAGGTCGTTGTTTTGGTGCTTGCGGATTAGCACCTGTAATTATGGTTAACGACGAAACACATCAAAGAGTAAAACCTGAAAAGGTTAAAGAAATTATCGATTTCTACCGCGATATTGAAATGACAATAATTAAGGAGAAAGCAGGATGATAAAAGCAGAGAAAATAAAAAGCATAGAAGAATTAAGAAAAATCGGCGATGCCGTTAGAAATGAAAATTTAAAAATTGGGAATGAAATTGCTGACATAATTTTAGTTTGTGCCGGTGGTGGCTGCATTGCATCTGGTTCGTTGATGGTAAAAGCGGCTATCCAGAAAGAGCTCGAAGAACACGGCATCCAAGATAAAGTTCTTTTAGTAGAAACGGGATGTTTAGGACCTTGTTCACGCGGTCCTGTAATTGTTACAGCAAAAGATAAAATCTTTTATCAAGGTGTATCACCAGACGATGCAAAAGATATTGTTGAAAAGCATCTAATAAAAGGTGAGATTTTAGAACATCTCTGTTGGAAAGACGAAGCTACAGATAAGCCAATTCCCGTAATTACAGATATTGATTTCTTCCGTCGTCAGGTGAAGATAGTTCTAAGAAATTGTGGTGAAATCAATCCATTAAGTATTGAAGAATACATTGGAAAAGATGGTTATCTTGCTCTGGCTAAAGTAGTTACAGAACATAGCCCTGAATATGTAATAAATGAAATGAAAAAGTCAGGTCTACGCGGTCGTGGTGGTGCAGGCTTCCCAACGTGGCTTAAATGGTCATTCGCACAAAACAGCAAAAGCGATGTGAAATATATGCTTTGCAATGCAGATGAAGGTGACCCCGGAGCTTATATGGATCGCTCTATTCTGGAAGGCGACCCTCACAGCGTAATAGAAGGTATGGCCATTGGTGCTTATGCAATCGGTGCTTCACAAGGTTATGTATATGTTCGTGCTGAATATCCTCTGGCAGTTGAAAGACTTCAAATTGCTATCGATCGGGCAAGAGAGTGTGGGATTTTAGGCAAAAATATATTTGGAAGCAATTTCTCTTTTGATATCGAAATCAGAATGGGATCTGGTGCATTCGTTTGCGGTGAAGAAACTGCATTAATTCATTCAATTGAAGGAAAACGCGGCGAACCACGCCCACGTCCCCCATTCCCTGCTGAAAAAGGATTATGGGATAAACCTTCTGTATTGAATAATGTGGAAACATACGCTAATGTTCCCGTTATACTTCTCAAAGGTGGTGATTGGTTCGCACAATTTGGTACAGAAAAGAGCAAGGGAACAAAAGTTTTTGCACTTGCAGGTGCTATCAATAATTCAGGGCTTGTCGAAGTTCCAATTGGAACGCCGCTTGGTGAATTAATATACGACATTGGCAATGGTATTCCTAACGACAAAAAATTCAAAGCTGCACAAATTGGTGGTCCTTCGGGAGGTTGCGTTCCAAAACAGCATTTGAATGTTCCACTCGATTATGAATCCCTGAACGAATTGGGTGCGATAATGGGATCCGGTGGATTAATTGTAATGGACGAAGACACCTGTATGGTTGATGTCGCTAAATTTTTCCTTGAATTCGTTCAAGATGAATCTTGCGGAAAATGCGTCCCCTGCCGTGTCGGGACAAAGCGAATGCTGGAAATATTAGAGAGAATAACTGAAAAAAAAGGTCAAGAAGGTGATATTGAACTGCTGATAGAATTAGGCGAGCAAATCAGAGATACTTCACTTTGTGGTTTGGGACAAACTGCACCGAACCCTGTATTATCAACAATTAGACATTTTAGGCACGAGTATGAATCGCATATACTCAAAAGACATTGCGAAGCAGGTGTTTGCCGTGGGCTTGTTCGTGCTCCGTGCCAGAGTGCTTGCCCTGCTGGCGTGGATATTCCTGGATTTGTATCTCTAATTGGTGAAAGACGTTATGCAGAAGCACTACGTTTGCATAGAGAACGAAATCCTTTTGCTGCTGTATGTGCTCGTGTTTGTTTCCATACTTGCGAAGATAAGTGCAGGCGAGCAACTCTTGATGCGCCTGTCTCAATACGTGCTTTGAAAAGATTTATGGTAGACCAGGAAATTACCATACAATTACCAGAAGTTCGTGAAAATGAAAAAAATGCTAAAACAAAAATTGCAATAATTGGTGCAGGTCCAGCGGGTTTGTCTTGTGCTTATTTCCTTGCTCGTCTTGGTTATCGTCCACACGTTTTCGAATCCGAACTGCGTCCTGGTGGTATGTTGGTGCAAACTATTCCCGCATACAGGCTTCCAAGAGAAACATTGGCACGTGAAATTCGTATGATTGAAAATATGGGCGTAGATATTTTGACAGGTAAGAAACTCGGCATTGACTTTACTCTTTCAGATCTAATAGAAGATGGTTACAAGGCAGTTTTCCTTGCGATTGGCAATGAGGGTAGTATCAACTTAGACATAAAAGGATCAGATGCAAAAGGTGTTACTACTGCTATGGAATTTTTGAGGACATATAATTTAAGAGGTTCTGTACCCGTTGGGAAAAATGTTGTTATCGTTGGTGGTGGGAACGCTGCATTCGATGCTGCACGTTCAGCAATCCGCCTTGGAGCCGAAAAAGTATCTGTAATTTATAGACGCAGTCAGGACGAAATGCCAGCTTATGTCGAAGAAATAGATGAAGCATTGCAAGAAGGGATTACTCTTATGCCACTTACTAATCCCGAAGAAATCTTAACAGAAAACGGGAAAGTGGTCGGAATGAAATGCACACCTATGAAACTTGGTGATTTCGATCGTTCGGGACGCCGCAGACCTATTAAAGAAGATAGAACTTTTGTAGTTGAGTGTGATCAAGTAATATTAGCAGTTGGACAGGCAATTGAAAATCCAGAAATTTTTGAAAAAATAAAATTAAAAATGAACAATAACGAGAACATTATAGTTGACCCTGTTACTCAACAAACATCAATTCCCTGGTTGTTTGCAGGTGGAGACGTTGCGGTTGTCGGCAATTCGGATAGAACCGTTATAGAAGCAATTGCTGCCGGAGAACGTGCCGCAGTTGGTATTGATACATACATAACGGGAGAATTTAATGCCTTCTGGCGTGAAGAAAAACCTAACGACACGTTATTCGATCCTGATGCCGATCCAGCACCATATCCACGTGTAAAAATGCCTCTTCTTTCTGTTGATAGAAGAAGAAATAATTTCAATGAAGTTGAGCAATCTTACACCGAAGCTGAAGCAATTCGCCAAGCTAAGAGATGTTTAAGATGTGATTATGGACATTAATTGGAGAATAAAATGGTTACATTGAGCATAAACAATATTAATGTTGAAGTTCCCGAAGGAACAACAGTATTAGAGGCAGCTAAGAAAGTTGGCATCAATATCCCAACATTGTGCCACTTTGAAGGGAAAAAGCCACTTGGTGCCTGCCGTGTTTGTCTTGTGGAAATAGAAGGCGGAAGAGCTCTTGCCGCATCTTGCTCCACTCCTGTTGCACATGGAATGAAGGTGTTTACAAATACTAAAAGAGCTCGTTCGGCAAGAAAAACAGTCGTTGAATTATTGCTCTCCGAACATAATGGAGAATGCAAAACTTGCGACAGAAACAACGATTGTGAATTACAGAATTTAGCATATCAGATGGGCATTGAAGACATTCGCTTGAAAGGTGAAGTCGCTAAACCGCATATAGATAAATCAACACCGGCATTAGTAAGAGACAATGGGAAATGTATAAAATGCCGCCGTTGCGTAACTGTTTGTAATGAAGTGCAAGCAGTTGGAGCATTATTCCCACAAGGTAGAGGTTTTTCATCGATGATTAGCCCTGCCTTTATGTCTGACTTAGAAACAGTGGCTTGTGTACAATGCGGACAATGTGCAGCTGTTTGTCCAGTTGGTGCAATTTCTGAAAGAAGTCATATCGATGATGTTTGGAAAGCACTCGATGACCCAACAAAAATGGTTATTGTTCAAACTGCACCAGCAATTAGAGCTGCTCTGGGCGAATGCTTTGGATACGAACCCGGAACATTGGTAACGGGGAAAATGGTCACTGCATTGAAACAGTTAGGTTTCGATAAAGTTTTCGACACTAATTTTACAGCCGACCTGACTATTATCGAAGAAGGAACAGAATTGCTAATGAGATTGAAAGATAAAATCGTAAATGGGAAAAAAGTTGCTCTACCGCAATTTACAAGTTGTTCTCCGGGTTGGATAAACTTTGTTGAATACTTTTATCCTGAATACACCGAAAATTTATCAACTTGCAAATCGCCTCAGCAAATGTTTGGTGCATTAGCGAAAACTTATTACGCAGAAATGTTATGCAAAGATATTGATGAAATTGTTGTTGTTTCAGTGATGCCTTGCACGGCTAAGAAATTTGAATGTCAGAGAGAAGAAATGAATGCAAGCGGAATTCAGGATGTTGATTATGTTCTGACAACACGTGAATTAGCAAAAATGATAAAACAGGCAGGAATAGATTTCACTTCGCTTCCAGATTCTAAAATGGATTCTCCATTAGGGCTTTCATCTGGTGCAGCTGATATTTTTGCAAACACGGGCGGTGTTATGGAAGCTGCAATTCGCACTGTTTACGAAATAGTCACAGGCAGAGAATTACCACTCGAAAACTTACACGTCGAACCACTTATGGGATTAGATGGAGTAAAAACAGCAACTCTGAAAATTGAAGGCACACAACCTGATTGGTCGTTTTTAGAGGGTGTTGAATTAAAAGTTGCTGTTGCTCACGGATTATCGAATGCAAGAAAATTGTTCAAATCAATCGAAAATGGCGAGGAATATCATTTTGTTGAGGTTATGACCTGCCCCGGTGGGTGTATTGGTGGCGGCGGACAACCACGATTTACTGATGATTCGGTTCGTCAAAAACGATTAGCGGCAATTTATGCAGAAGATGAAGGAAAAGAATTAAGGAAATCACACGAAAATCCCGACATCAAACGCTTGTATGAACGTTACCTTGGCAAACCACTTGGCGAAACATCACATCACCTATTACATACTCATTACAAAAAGAAAGAAATCTTCAAGTAATCATATTTTATAATTTATAGAAAAGAGGCTGTTTAGTTAAGTAAGACAGCCTCTTATTTTTTGTAAGTACTAATTATCAATTATTAGGTTAGAATATATTCACAGATTATAGAAGTAACGATTTTTGTTAGTTTATTTATTGCATTAAATAATTGAATAATATTAGTATTTTGCAACTTATTCATTTTGAAATTAATCTATTCATAATTAAATTTGTAGTTTGTATTGCAGTTTATTGAAAATAATAGTAATTAATTATTATACAATTTAGGAGATTTTGTATTAATGGGAACTTTTGAAAGAATTAGGAAAATTTCACCTTATGCACTGGCTGCTTTTGTGGTCATTTTTGTTGGTTTTATGGTAGCAAGTGATGCGGACATCTCCACACTTTTGCAACAAGGTAGCAACCCTCAAACTGCTGCAATTGCTTATATTAATGGTGAAAAAATCCTTTACAAGGACTTCCAGGAAAGAGTTAATCAAGCAATTGAACAGCAAAGAGCACAAATGCAGAACCCCGAAGCTGAAATCGACCAAAATCAGATAATGACGCAAGTCTGGGACCAAATGGTAACTGAGATTATTCTTAAACAAGAAGCTGAAAAGCTTGGAATAAAAGTAACTAATAATGAAATCGTTGATATTTTAATAGAAAATCCACCTGACTTTCTGGCTCGTTCATTTACTGATACAGCAGGAAATCTTAATAAGCAAATTTACTACGATTTAATTACAAATCCTGAAAATATTGTAAAATATATGGGTCGCGACCCTAATCAAATACCAATTGAAGAAAGAGAAAAAGCAATTAGCGATTTTAGAAACGATTTAATCAAAATCGAGAACTATTTGCGCTCACAAAAACTGAACGAAGCTTTGAATACAACTATTACAACTGCGGGAAGTTTTATTTCTCCAATTTACGCTAAAACAGTTGTCAAAGACGAAAATAGTTTCGCTGATGTTCGCTTCATACATCTTGGGACACGAGATATTAATCCCGACGAGATAAAAGTTACCGACCAAGAGATTAAAGATTATTTCGAGAAAAACAAAAGATATTTCAAAGGTGAAAACCAAAGAAAAATTAAATATGTAAGAATTCCTATTCAACCCTCGAAAGAAGACTCTTTACGTGCTGAAAAAAGAGTTCAAAAAATATTAGATGATTTAAATACTCTAAACGATATTGCTGCAATTGATAGTGCATTTGAAGTTAGAATTAGTGAATTTGGTGGCGAATCTTACGATTGGAAATTGATTAAAGACATAGACCCAAGCCGCCTTTCTTATTTAGCAAATGCTGCTGACCGACAGGTTATTGGTCCAGTGAAATTGTTCGACGGTACATATTTCTTCCGTTTGGATGGACGTCGCAAAGGTGAAAACGAAGTTGTTCAAGCAAGCCATATTTTGGTATCTTTTGGCAACAACAAAGATAGTGCAAAAGCTGAAGCTGAAAAAATTCTCAGACGCGCTCGTTCGGGTGAAGATTTCGCTAAATTAGCGCAAGAACTTTCCCAGGATAAAGGTTCAGCTGTGCAAGGTGGCGATTTAGGTTATTTCGGGAAAGGTCGAATGGTTAAACCATTTGAAGATGCTGCTTTCGCAGCAAATCCTGGTCAAATTGTTGGTCCAGTTGAAACACAATTTGGTTATCACATTATTAAAGTAGTGGATAAAAAATCAGACGAATTAAAATACAGCGAAATTAAAATTACTCCTACAATTTCAAATCCAACACGCAATAAGCTTTTTATGGATGCACATTCATTTGTTAAGCAAGTTGAAGAAGGAAAATCATTTGATGAATTAGCCAAGCAGCTTAATTTAAGAGTAGATACATCTGATTTTATCTCCAAAACATTCCCTCTGTTTGGTTCCTGGGCACTTACAAATGAGGTATTTGAATTAAAAGTTGGCGGCGTTACTAAACCAAAAGAAACCAAGCAAAAAGAAATTGTTATTATGCAGGTAATCGATGCAGTTAGCGAAGGTGCGCCAAGTTTAGCTGTTTATGAAAAGGAAATTCGTAGAAACATAATTCGCAAAAAACAAATTGAGATGCTAAAAGACAAAGCTCAAAAAGTATATAATGAAGTGAAAACGATGGGCGATTTAGCTAATGTAACAAATCATAATGTTATTCATCTGGAAAAATTAAGCAACAACGGTCAGGTGCCTGGCGTCGGTATGGATGTTGTATTCACAAACGCAGTTATTAATTCGGAAACTGGTAAAATATTAGAGCCAATACGCGGCGAAAATGGTTGGTATATCATTCAAATTTATTCGAAAACAATACCAAATGAAAGCGAAATAAATTCTAATTATCCTGAAAAAGCCCGAGAACTTCGCCAAAGTGCTCGCGGTGCTGCTTATGGAAGCTGGTTCCAAACAGTTAAGCAAAAAGCTAAAATCGAAGACTATCGTTCAAAATTCTATTCTGAGTATTAATTATATTTCCCAACTATAAAAAAAGGCTGTTCAGTCATTGAGCAGCCTTTTTAATTATCCAGTAGAATTGAAAAACAATAGAGATATACTATTCATTAGTGAAATTTGGTAGTCGCTTTTCTATATAGGCAAGAGTGCCTTCCTTAAAGTCTTTCGAAGCACATATTTCTCCAAATTTCTGGCTTTCATAATGAAGACCTTCGAGCAAGGACATTTCCTGGGATTTGTTTATGCAATCAATCGAAGCTTTAACTGCTAATTTGCTATTTTTGAAACAAGTATTCAAGAACTCAACTGTTTTGTCGAGCAATTCTTCTTGCGAAAAGATTTTATTTACTAAACCTATGCGAAATGCTTCGTTTGCATCAATCATTGCACCAGAAATAATAAGTTCAAGAGCCTTTGCTTTGCCAACAATTCGTGGCAATCGTTGCGATGCACCATATCCTGGAATAACACCTAAACTGACCTCTGGTTGTCCAAGCTTGGCGTTTTCGGAAGCAAAGCGGATATGGCAAGCAAGGGCGAGTTCACACCCGCCACCAAGTGCATAGCCATTAATTGCTGCTATTACAGGGATTGGTAATTGTTCAATCCGTTTAAAGACGTAACTTCCATATTCAGAGAAAAGCTTCCCAGTTTGTTTATTGCACTCGTGTAATTCAGCAATATCAGCACCTGCTGCAAAAGCTTTATTGCCATTACCCGTAATAATTAAACCATATATAGAATTGTTTTTCTCAATATTCTTTATACAATCATCGAGTTCATCTAACATTTTTTTGTTAAGAGCATTCAATTTCTCGGGACGATTAAGCTTAATAATAGCTAAGTCGCCGATATTCTCAAATATTATGGTTTCATAAGACATTTTTGCTTTCCCTTGAAATTAATTGATGTAATTTCTGAAAAGCTGCTGCTCATAACCTGGTATTAACTGGTCGATTAACCCATCTACAACAAATCTCATTGGCAACATCTTTGCTTTAACTTTTCCAATTCCTGGCACGTAATAAATTGATAGCACTCTTTCAAGATTTAGCGGCAAATTTCCAAATTGAGTTTGAGCATTGCCAACAAACTTAAATATATAATCTACCTGAACAGCATTCTGGAATGTTGTAGAGCTGATTGTGGTTGAGACATTTCCTCTATTTATGCCATCAATTGTAAGCTCACCATTAAGTGTGCCGAATGTAAATTGTTCATTGGTAAATGTATGCGAATAAATTCGCCAATCATTATGGTCCGGGTTGATTATTTTCACCCATTGCTCAGCAATTTCGAACGGCAAAACAAATCCCGAAGCACCAAAATTGACTAAATCATCAAACCAGCTTGAATGTGCAAAATACGTATTATTTACTTTGTAAAAGTATTGATTTTTGTTTTGATTGTATTGATTAGAATTGTCAAAAGTAGAAAAACTTAATAATTTGTAAGCTTCTTGCTGCAATATCGTTTCTTTGCCAGTGCAAACTAAACTATCCAAAGTAAAATTGCTCATTATTGGATTTGCATTAGTATCAAGCTGGTATTTTTTATAAACCCAATACCAACCATTACCCAGAGGCAAGAGGTCGCCACTCAGCGGGATAACAACAAAATCAGTTTCACTGTAATATGTCTTTCCTTTGTATGTGATTGAAATTTTCCCCGTAGTTGCCCCCGAAGGAACAAAAGTTCTAATCACAAATTGATTAGTCCCAGCAGCTTTGGTTATAGTATCAATAACCGCAACTTTTCCGTTGAATTTTACTTCGAGTTCAGATTTTTTATTAGAAAAACCTTCTACGGCAATTTCAACTACATTTCCAACTGACCCCGAAGCAGGGGCAAAATAGATAATCTTGTTTTCGGTAGGTTGAGTTGAATTGTCATCACTACAACTTGCTAACAAAAGAATAGTAGCAAAAACAAAAGCAATTTTCTTCATTACCTCTTTCCTACATTATTGAGATAATTTACTAACATTGTAGCGTACTAAATTCTTCTGATAACCTTCAACGTCAAGCTTTTGAGTTCCAAATGTTCCAAGATTTATTTCAATCGTTTTAGATTCAAGCATTGATTTGGCCAATCCAATATTTTCAACAAAATAAAATCTTTGCACTAAATTCACTTCAATGGGGAAGTTCAAAATAGTATAAGTTAAATTTCCTTTTATCGAATGATTTAATACAACTTCAACTGCATCAAAAGAAACACCTCCAATAGATACTTTAGTAGTAGCAGTGTTACGTGTGGCTTTGACTGTGTAGTTTGCATTAAATTTTAGAGCAATTGGTAATCCAGGAAGCTGAACTGTTTCATTAGCAAATTGATGCGAGAATACATCCCAGTTTGTTGCCTGGAAATCAGCTAAAACAATCCATTTGTTCTCGATTTTGTCGATAGGCAAACCAAAAACAGCATTTGTCGGTAAAACATATTTTGTTTCTGCATATAATTTGGGCTTTTCATAATAAAAATGATAGCGGGCTGTTTCAACAGGTAATTCGTTAATAACCCAAGAATACTGAACGTAAGGAAATGCTACTTTACCCAGGTATGTTACGCTTGATGCAGTTACGACCGAGTCATTTCTTTTAGTATCTGTTTTTATTTGATTTTGCATATCTAAATCGTAATTCTCATAAAACCAATAATTCCCGGCTTTAAGCGGAAAATAATTCTTTTCCTGAGTATTATCATTTGGATTATTACTGTTGTCATCATCTGAACAAGCAAACAAGAAGAAAGGAAGCAAAAACAACAAAACATACTTTTTCATAATACACCCTTATTTTATTAAATATTTAGTTAATACTGATTTCGAACCAGGGGCTGTAAATCCCAAAAGCTGCACTTTGGTTGGTTTATTTATTTGCTGAACAAGCCCAATTCCATTTACAAACTGAATATAAATTTTCTGGTCAAAATTCAAGTTAACAGGAATTGGAGCTTGCTGAAATTTTAAATTTCCATTAAAAGATACGTTTAGATAAAATTCATAGGCTTGATATTTCTTGTTGTTCAGCAGAAAATCTTTTTTACCTTTGATTTCGCCGGTAATAAGCAATTTCCCGGAAATTGTTCCCAAACCCATAAATGAGGTCTCCGGGATTTCATCTTCGTATGCTTTCCAATCATCATCGTTTATATCGGCAACTTTTACCCATTGTTCCTTGAATGTAAAAGGCAAACCCGACAATCCTTCGCCGCTAAAAAATTGGTTAAATCTGCTTGAATGCATATATAATTTTTGATTTTCTTCATAAGAATAGTATTCAGATGTTCCCAATTCTTGCCCATTGTAATTTTTCGATGTAGCAAGAAAAATTGTTCCTAATTTATCCAGCAGAGTTTTTTGCCCCGAAACAACGACCGAATCGTAATTATTTGCATTTTTCTCTATGTTATTTGAATCAATATCATAGTTTTCATATATCCAATATGAATGAAGGCTTTTCGGCTGAATTTCAAATTTTGTTGGTGAGGTACTATTTTTATCAGAACAGGAATAAAGAAACACTAATAAAACTAATAAAAAAACACTTTTATTCATTATGACCTCAAAAAAGTTTCGAAACTAAATATAATATACTCTGTAATTTAATAAAAGTTTCAAGCAATTTACAAGTTAATGTTAATATAACGATATTAGACCATAAAAATTATAGTTATGGAAATCACAAAAATTCTAAAAATCAACAAGAATAATTAATTTGAAAATTTAGTACGCAAATCCTCTATTGTAAATGAACTTTTGTTCTTTTTATGCCGTTTTTCCTTGTTTTCATCGGCTTGCTTAATTGAGAGACTAATTCGCCGGAGTTTCTCATTTACTTCCAATACTTTTACTTTTACTATTTGCCCAACTTTTAAAACTTTTGTCGGGTCATTGACGTAATTGTGAGAAATTTCAGAAATATGCACAAGTCCATCTTGATGCACACCTATATCCACAAATGAACCGAAATTTGTAATATTAGTTACAACTCCTTCGAGAATCATACCAATTTTAAGGTCTGAAATTTCATTTATACCTTCACAAAATTGAGCCCATCGAAATTCGTCACGAGGGTCACGACCAGGTTTTTCAAGCTCAGCAATAATATCTAAAAGAGTTGGCAAGCCGATATTATCAGTGCAGTACTTCTTTAAATCAATACTTTTAAGGATTTTTGGATTATTGACAATTTCTTCAAGTGATAGATTTAAGTCCCTTGAAAGCATCTCAACAACATAATAACTTTCAGGATGAACAGCAGTATTATCCAAAATGTTTGCAGCATTACGAATACGCAAAAATCCGGCTGCTTGCTCGAAGGTCTTTTCACCTAAAAAGGGAACGCTTAGTAGTTCTTTTCGAGAGGTGAATTTCCCGTTTTGATTTCGCCATTCAATTATTTTTTCTGCAACACGAGGAGTTATCCCCGAAACATAGGTCAAAAGCTCTTTTGAAGCAGTGTTCAGATCCACGCCAACGTAGTTTACGCAGCTTGAAACAGTCTCTTCAAGCTTCTTTTTAAGTAATTTTTGGTCGACATCGTGCTGATATTGACCAACTCCAATAGATTTTGGGTCAATTTTCACAAGCTCTGCAAGTGGATCTTGCAAGCGGCGTCCAATGCTAATTGCCCCACGCACCGTGAGATCGAGTTCGGGAAATTCTTCCTGGGCTACTTTGCTTGCTGAATAGACAGATGCACCTGATTCGTTTACAATGATAAGTATTGGCTTTTCTGATAGATTCGCAATCGTTTCGCGAACAAATGTTTCAGTTTCTCGGCTTGCAGTTCCATTACCGATAGCGATAAGTTCAATACGATAATTATTTATAAAGGAAATTAATATTTTCTTTGCTTCATTTTTTTCGTATTCAGAATTGAAGGGAAATATTGCTTTATATTCAAGAAACTTGCCCGTTTCATCTAAAACTGCCAATTTACAACCTGTGCGAAATCCAGGATCAATGCCAATTGTTCTTTTTTGCCCAGCTGGTGCAGCAAGTAATATCTGACGAAGGTTCTTTTCGAAAACTTTGATTGACTCTTCGTCTGCATAGACTTTTTTAGCAAGACGAACTTCCCCGATAATTGAATTTTTAATTAATCGAGTGAAGCTATCTTTGATAGTAGTTTCATAAAATTTATTGATATTCTCTTTTTTATTTAGAATAATCTTGCTTTTCAAATAATTGAGAATAATCTCTTCATCGAATTCAACATCCAGTAATAATACTCCTTCTGCTTCACCACGTCTTAGAGCAAGCATTGCGTGTGGTTGAATATCCTTAACTTTCACTTTATAATCACGATATGTTTCATATTTTGTCGAACCTGGTTCAAATTCATTTTTTATTTGGGATGTAAAATACCCATTATCCATAATGAAATTACGAATCCAGGATCGATATTCAGCAATTTCTGATATTTCCTCTGCAATAATGTCGGCAGCACCAGATATTGCTTCTTTTGCCGAAGCTACTCCTTTTTCGAGATTAACAAATTGTTCAGCTACTTTTAATAAATCCAAATCGTCTGCATCAGGAGTATTATGCTGCTTGATAATTTGAGCTAAAGGTTCAAGTCCTTTTTCCTTTGCAATTGTTGCCCTTGTTCGTTTCTTAGGTTTGAAAGGAAGATACAAATCTTCAAGTTCTGTTTTGGAAAGACAGTTTTCTATTTGATTTTTAAGTTCATCAGTTAATTTTCCTTGCTCAGAAATTGTATTAAGAACAGTTTTCTTACGTTCTTCGAGTTCTATTAAATATTCAAACCTATCGAAAATTTGTCTTAGAATTACTTCATCAAGATTTCCTGTTCTTTCTTTGCGATAGCGAGCAATAAAATGAAGGGTTGCTCCTTCATTGTGTAAATTCAAAGTATTGTCTATTTGCCATTGTTGAAGATTAAACTCTTCTGCTAATAATTTTCTAATGTCCAACATTTTACTCCACTGTAAAAAAACAAAAGGCAAAAATAAAAAATATCGTTGAGTGTAACTAATTTGAAATTTGTTTTGCCTTAAAATATGTTTTTTGTAGAAGAATAAAATATTTGTAATTTTGTTAAATTTTTGTTAAAAAACTATTATTTGTCTATTTTTTCACATTTTTTGGAGATTTGTAATGAAACATTTATTCAAAACTTTACTGGTATTAGCATTATTACCAGTTGTTGCTTTTTCTAAACCATTGGAGCTTAAGCAAATTGATGCAAATGCGTTAATGGATTCCTACAAAAAAGTACCATATTTATTTAAACAGGACATTCCTGTATCCATTAAAGCAACTCCTGTAAATAAACAAGGCTCAATTTACAAAGCATTCAAGAACTCGCAGGGAAATCCTTTATTTTCAAGTTGGTCTTTTCAGGAAGACACTGAACCAATCGCTTATGAACCTAAATCGAACACTTATGTTTTAATTGGAAGAGACATAATTGCCACTGAAGAAAATCAACCTTTCCATCTTCAAAGTGGTGTTTTATATTTAATCAGTTCACAAGATAATGGGAATACTTGGACTACTCCGCAAATAATATACCAGCAACAAAGTCATTTTGACGTAATGCCAACTGTTGCTGTAACTAACCCTGATGGTGTTACGAACCCTACCGATTTTAATTATTTTATTTATAGCCGCGTTGCAAAAGCTGAAGATGGACAAACTTCTGCACCATTCTATGGTGGGCACTTTGTATTTGTTACACCAGATTTTACAGATGCAATTGCCCTTAAAGGTCCAGTTGATAACAATCCTGCTGCACGTCAAAAATGGTTTAAAACTACTGCTGCAACTTATACCAAAGCTGGAACTGATTACAGCGTACTAGTAGGTCAATTATCACCTGAAACAAATTTCCCAGGTGGTAACTATGGACGTGCTACAATTAATATGACAGACATAGATGTTACATCTGGTATCCCAGCACAATGGGGACTTGATAAGTTCAGACAAGTTGCAAATCCATCATCTGGCTCACATTATAACAATAACATTTATGTAGATGTTGATGAAGAAGGAACTCTTTATGCTTGCGTTGCTAATATGTTTATTGACTTACCTGAAAAAAGAAGAGTAGGCTTTTCAATCTCTACAGATAACGGTGAAACCTGGTCTGATTTTGAAAAAATGCCAATTAGCGTCTTGAATAACTACTTTACCTCACAAGGTGCAAACCCTGAAAATTCCTTTATTTACCCTTATGAATCAAATGGATTTGTAGTTTACGGAAAAAATAAGTTTAGCTACTTCACTCGTTTATATTTAAGTTTGAATGAAGATGAATCCCTATTTCAAATTGTCGAAATTAAATACGATAATGGGAATTGGTCAGTGAGCAAAATTCATCAGCTTCTCAATCCTCCTTTTGCATTTGGTCGTATGTGGTCAATAAATACTCAAAGAACATCTGAAACAAGTGAGGAAGAAATTCCATTTATTTATGACAGACAATATGAGATTAGTGCTGGAAAAACATTGGACGGATATGTATTTTGTAAGTTCTTAGACCATAATGGTGAACTTGTTAGTTTCCCAGCTACTCAAATTGCTTTCCGTCAACCTACAGAACAAGACCAATATAATTATTCCATTTTTGCTTGGGATACTTTACCAACAAATGATGTTTTCATTGCTTATCGTCAAATAGCTTCATCGCAATGGGAAGTATCAAATGTTACAAACGACACACGTTATAACAGAAATACAATTGTTCCAAAGCTGGTTAAAACTATTAATGCTATTCCAGTTCTGCATTTGAGAACTGATGAGCAAATTGTTAAAAGAATTAGCTCGACAACTCAACAACCTATTTATCCTGAATATTTTGATTACCCATCATTCTTGATTGAACTTATAGACGAAATCAATATGCCTGCTGCTCTTGAAGTTGCTCTTGTTGATGCTATCAATCCTAACTCTGTTGTAGAAATAAAAGAGAACAACAATGATTTGTTAGTATATCCAAATCCAGCTTCCTCTCTTACAAATATTAACTTTACAATTGAAAAAGCTGGCAATGCAACAATTAAATTAAGCAATGCTTTAGGTCAAACTCTCGAAGTTTTAGCAAATGGCTACTACAATGCTGGTAATTTCAACATAAGTTTGGATGCTTCGAAATATCCAATGGGTTCATACTATGTTACATTAACAGTTGATGGGCGTTCAGTTACAAGAGTTATGAATATCATTAAATAATATATTAAACTATAAAAGAAAAGGGGTTGAATATTATTTCAGCCCCTTTTTTTGTTTTCTTATTATTTATTTAGCATCAAAACCATTAACAATAATCAGTGAATCGTGGCTCATACCATTTATTTTTACATATCGAAGATATCTGCCATAGACATCATAGTTAGGAGCTTGCGATGAACGTATTAACAAGACCTCTTTTCCCTTCAAAGTTTTGATAGCAAAATCTTTTGCAGCTAACCCAAGTGCAAGCGCTGATTCTACGGAAATCTTGTTACGTTGTGCTTGCTCTTTCAGTCTGTCATTTATTTGCGTTTCATAGCAATCAATATTAAGTACACGAACTTTATGAAGAACACCTTCATATTTAAAATCGAATGTATCTCCATCGTAAACCCAATTAACAATTGCATAAAACTCTTTGTCGTCAGGTAAGGGACGTCTTGGTGCATTCAAGTTGTTCGCTATTATTATAGAATCATATCTTAATCCATTAATTAAAACGTGCCTTAGCAATTCTCCAGTTGGCAAGCTATTTGATTGAAGTGAATCACGCTTTATAATCACTCTCTTATTTAATAATAAATCTTTGGCAAATTCAACACCTCTGCGTGCAATAGTCAAAGCAGAGTCCTCAGAAATTCCGGCAATTTTCGCTTGGTTTACTAATATTTCATTCCTTTCTAACTCGTAACAATGCAAGTCAACAACAACAATTGTATATTTTTTGTTATTAATTGTAGTAACTAACCTATTTGCATTAATAACTGAATCAATCGTTATCTCTAATTCCCATTCATAAGGAATATTGTTATCAATATTTGGACTAGTGCCACTATCACTACAAGAATTAAACAAGAGAAACAATAACAAAAGCAACGAATACTTTTTCATAACTTTAATCTCAAACAAAATATTACATAAATTAATAATTAAAATAATGAATTATTATCATTTTTGAAATTCAAATCGATTTTTTTAAGAAACGAAATTCGATGGTATGGCGAAACACCATATTTCTTTATTGCTTCAATGTGTTTTTTTACGCCGTAACCTTTATTTTTATCGAATTCGTATTGTGGATACCCGGTATGGCAAACTTCGGACATATATTTATCACGCGATACTTTTGCAAGAATTGAAGCAGCAGAAATAGAAATACATTTCTCATCACCTTTTATGATAGTAGAATGCTCGATATTTGAACCACTAAAATAGTTACCATCAATCAATAAAAAGTCAGGTCGTATTTTTAGACTATCTATTGCATTATTCATAGCACACATTGTAGATTTTAGAATATTGATTTTGTCAATAGTATGATTATCAATAAATGAAATTGAATAGGCAAGTGCAATTTCTGAAATGAGTTGGAATAAATATTCTCTTTTTTTTGAAGTTAGCTTTTTTGAATCATCAACCCCTAAATCCTTTAATGATTGATATTTTGGCAAAACGACAGCAGCTGCAACAACGGGTCCGGCAATTGAACCGCGTCCGGCTTCGTCCACTCCTGCTACAAATTGATATTTCTCTTGATAATAATCTTCAATATTATCAATAATCATAGTTGTATAAGATTAACAAATTCATTTCTAAGACTTTGTTCTTCCATCAAAAGCCCTCTCATAACCGATGTTGTCATTATAGACTGTTCTTCGGAACCACGGACACCACGAGCAATCATACAGTAGTGCCGAGCTTTAATGACAACACCAAGAGCTTGCGGTTTTAGTAATTCTTCGAAATAATCTGCTATTTGTTCGCCCAATTCTTCTTGAATTTGCGGACGACGTGCAAACCAATTTACAATTCTTGAAATTTTCGACAGCCCTATAACATAGTCGCCAGGAATGTATGCCACAGTGCAGGTTCCCGAAATAGGCAGCCAGTGATGTGAACAAATTGACATAATTTCAATACCTTGACTGATGACAAGGTTATTCACCTTTTTTCTGTTCGGGAATACAGTTAATGCAGGTGGCTTGGAAAAACGCCCGACAAGCAGTTCATTGACAAGCATTTTGGCAATTCGACGCGGTGTATCGGTTGCATTTGGGTCGCTTCGGGAAATTCTCAATATATCGAGCACTTCTTTAAACTTTTGTTCAAGCTGCAAAATCATCATCTTTCGTTCATCATCTGAAATAGGGTGATTCCCATTGGCATCAAAGAGTTCGTAACCAAATTCATTATATTTTTTGTAAATTTCTAAATCACCATTTTCTTCAATTGACTTTTGAATTTCGACCTCGGGCTTAATAATATGATTATCCTGCTTTGGAACAATACTATTACTCATTATTTTTCTCCATAATACTCGACAAAACTTGTATCTGTTTCATATAATTTAATTCTATAAAGTTTTGCATCTCCAAATTTTCTTTCAAGGAGCTCCCAGAATTTTATTGCTAAATTTTCAACTGTTGGGATAACACCTTTTAGAAAATCGACATCTTCGTTAAGATTTTTGTGGTCAACTTTATCAACGATTTCGCGATTAATAATTTCTTTAAGTTTTTTTAAATCATACAAATAGCCGATTTTAGGGTCAGGCTTGCCACAAAGAGTAACTTCGAGTGTGTAATTATGCCCGTGACCACGTGGATTGTTGCATTTATCATATATTCTGTCGTTTTCCTCGTCGGAAAACTCGGGATTGTACAGGCGATGTCCCGCTGAAAATTTAACCTGTTTAGTAATATAAACCAATTTATAAACTCCAAATAAAAAACGCCATTACTGTTATAGTAATGACGTTTTTTAAAGTAAAATATCGTTTATTGTTGCTGAATTTTCTCTTTTTCTTTTTGCAGTTCTTCAATTCTTGTTCTTGTTTCAGCAATTTTCTGTTCTTTTTCAGAGATACGTTCCTGAATAGTTTTAATTTTTTCTTCCTTTTCAGCTTCGCTTATTTCATCAGATTTGATAGTTTCAATTGTTTGTTTGTCCGCAGCAATGGATTCTTCAAGGCGTTGGATTTTGAGTTCAAGATTACTCAAAGTTTCATTAAGTTTAATTATGCGTTCTTGCTTACGCTTTTCAAAATATTCATTTTTCAATTTATCGATAATAGCAAAAGCTTTTTGAATTTTTTCAAGAAGTTCAGCTCTTTGTTCGCGTTTCAGTTTCATTATTCGAACTTCGCTTTGAATACCAATGATATTTTCGCGAAGCAACCTGAAATCGCTCGTGTTGTTTAGATAAACGAAAGCTTCTTCAATTTTAGCAGACAATTTGGAGTAATTTTCGTTTGCTTCTTTGTCGTAATTTTCTCTATCAGCATTTTGTTTTTCATTAATAGCTTCGAAAACACGGCGAATGTTACCGAAAAGTTCATCTTTCTGGGCTTTGCGAAGAATGGCGGCTTTAATAGCAGCCTGCGCAGCAATTAAAGTATCCTTTGCTTCTTTGAAGCTTGTAGTAACATTTTCAGCAAAAGAAATTGCTTCATCAACGATTTTCTTGATTTTTTGATAATTTTCTTCATAATCAGCATCAGACATCTGGCGTTCCTGTTGCTGACGCTGATTGATACCTTCAAAACATTCGCGGATAATTTGATACAATTCTTCTCTCTGGTTTCGTTTAAGCTTTTTATCTTTAATCTCAGCTTGAAGGTCGATTAAACTTTGACGTGCTGATTTGAAATGAGTTGCCTTGCTTGCTTTTTCAACAGTAGCTTCAACTTTTGCTTTGAGAATGTGATAGTTTTCAGAGCATTCCATTTCGTAATTTTCGCGTTCTTCGCGAATTTTGTTATTTATATTCTCTATGGCATTATTCAAAGCAGTTAGAATTTCCTCAGCGTGTTCTCTTTTCAGCGACAATTTTCTGAATTCGCTTTTAGCATTAATAAGCTTTTCTCTTGCTTCATTGAAGCTCTGAGCTTCGTTAGCAAACTTTATCGCTTCATCAACAACTGCTTTTATTTGTTCGTAGTTTTTGATTTGTTCAGCTTGAGTTTTTTCAGTTTCTTCTTTTTGACGAGCAATTAATATTTCTAACGAAGAATTTAATTTATCTAAAAGGACATTTTTATTTTCAAGTGGTGGCTGGTAACTATTTAGAATAGAAATTAAGTCTCTAATTTTGTTTCTAACTTCTTTCCAGTTTGTGCTATTTTTTGCTTCTTCTGTAACAAGCTCGATATCGATATTAATTTCAGAAGCAAATTCTTCCTTAGAGAAATTCTCTAAATTTGCATAAGGCATCAAATAGCGACGTAGATAAATTTTACCATCGGATGTGGTTCTCTTTACTGCCGAAAGGTCGGCTGACTTGAACATCATTACTACATTTGAGAGTTCGATTGGTAAATCCGGATTAATAATTAAGAATTCAGCATCAGCTGTTTCGTCAAAATTTTCGAATTTTTTGCCTGTAACAGCACACATTCCTTTTTGACGTTCCCAAATTGTTCGTTTTTGTTCTTGTGTGAGTTCTGCAATCACTGTTGTTCCCTTTAGTAAGTAATACAAAAATAATAAAGTTAATAAGAACTGTAATTAAATACAAGTTACTAATATATTTAATAAAACATAAAATACCAAATGTTTTTCAATAATTAACTTTATAATTATAATTTCGTTTAAATGTATGAACAATAATCATCGTAACGAATAATGAAAAAATAAATAATAGCAAAATTTCCAATGAGAATTTATAATCTTGCTCTGCATCTAAAAATCCGCTATAAAATGATTTAGATATTATAGTGGTAGTATTAACCAAAAAATGAATGATAATTCCAGGAAAAATCGAATTTGTATATAAAGCAATTTTACCGATTACTAATGATAATAAGAAAAGTGGAATTAAATTCAATAAATTGAAATGAAGCAGTGCAAAAATCAACGATGTATATATAATACCTAAATGAGCGCCATATCTGTGCTCAAATATTTTTTGCAAAAAACCTCGAAATATTAATTCTTCTACTATCGCAGGGACAACTGCCAAAGACAATAAAGCCCAGGGCAGGCTGTCTTTTGCCAAATCCCTTAATATGTATTCAGTATTTTTTGAATGCTCTTGAACTAAAATCTTAAAAGATTCAGGTAAAAATGTCAATTGTATAAATATTAACGAGTGAATGAACAAGAACAGTGAACAAAACAAAATAAAAGTATATATATACAGGGAAAAATTAAATAATCTATTTATCCGAAATATACTTCTGAAATTGAAAGATAGTGAATAGGAAACAAATAAAATAGGCAACAGGAAAAAAAATAATTGAGAAATAATTATACTAAAATAAATATCAAAAATGAGTTGCAAGACTTGCTGTGAAAATATATAAATTATGTAGCTTGCAATAAAGCAAATAAAAGCAAGCCAAAACTTATTTTTCATAAGAATTTGAGATTATTTTCCGAGTTGCTTGAATTCTCTATCCAAAGTTGCCTCGATAGTTTTTTTGGCAACTGAACCAAACAAAGAGAATTCAAAATCTATTGTAATCAAATTATTCTCTAAAATAATTTTGCCTTTTCCTAATTTACTGTTGATAAATAGAGTGTTCCCTTCCCAATTGGTGCTTTCAAGAAAAGTTGCAAGAGTAGGATTGGGCAATAATTTAGTAGAAATATAGTTTTTCATCTCAATAGCGGAATAATTTGTTTGGAATTGCTTTTGTAGCTTTGCCATAAATAACCTATTTGGGAAATAATACAATAAATGTAATTTATAAACGAAAAATAAATGGTATAATTTTAATAACTTGTTTGAATTTTTATGCCAACTTTTAGTATATCAAGCAATGGTAGATTGGAGAAAACAGTTGTATTTTACAATGGTGAACAATTAACGGGACTAAAAGAAATATATATTAACATAAATGAAGAGGGGAACTTCGAAGCAATTATTCAGTATCAAGGTACTGACAAAAAAATATATGTCTTTAATATTTTTGAAGATTATTTGATTAATTTAAAAACAACTGAACCAACTCTAACAGATTTAGAATTAGAGAGCTTAATTACGCTAACAATTGAAAGCGACGGAAATTTAGAAAATACATCTGTTTTCATTGACGACGAATATCAGGAAGGTGTCGTTAGTTTATATGTGCATATCAAAGGAGCAGACAACAAAGATGGTATTAGAAAGTTTTTATCTTCAAAATACTACATTCCTGACACACCCGAATTATTTACAGAAATAATTTTTAGAAATGAAGATGGTTCAATTGATAAGGAGAAAATATTCTAATGAAAGCATATAATCATTTAAGAAGATTTTTTGGAACAGTTATCATTTTTTTCGCGCTTAGTATATTTATTCTCCCTGATTTCGCTGAGGCAAGAAGAGGAGGCGGTAGCTTCGGGGGTAGTCGCTCCTTCAAACCACGTCCGGCACAAACTGCAAAACCAAAAACTTCAAACGTTCCAAGACAGCAACGAACTTCAAGTTTTGGTGGGACAAGAATTTCCAAAGAGCAGGCAAAAGCAAAATATGGTATTCCCAAAAAGGTAGAACAAACTAAAAGAGTTGATGCAAATGGAAATCAAAGAACTTATAATATACATAATTACGATGGTTATGCAAATGGATTAATGACAGGCTATCTTTTGGGACATACTTCCTGGCTTTGGATGATGCCGTTCCATCCTGCTTTCTATTATAGCAAGCCATATTATGTAGAAAACGAAGATGGAAGTATCGATGTATATCCACCAACTTTTTCTATTATGAGATTATTGATAGGTATTGCTCTTTTCTCATTTGTTATCTGGCTTGTGTATAGACTAATTCTTGCAAATAGAAAAGTGAAAAAACAGCAAAATTCTTCATTTGTTTAATCAGAAACGTAAGCAAGGTCAATCATTCTTTTTTCCAGATTAACTTTGATAATACGAACTCGAACATTACCACCGAGCTTGTATATTTTCTTTGTTTTTTTGCCAATAAGCCGATAGTTGGGCTCATCAAAAATGAAATAATCGCCGTGCATATCTTTTATATGTAACAATCCTTCTGCATATAAGTCTTTAAGTTGAACAAATAGTCCGAAAGAAGTAACTCCTGTTATTATTCCATCAAATTCCTGACCAACATATTGAGAAGCAATCAATGCAAATGCAATTTTATTTGAAGCACGTTCTGCTTCCATTGCAAGTCTTTCTTGATCTGATGAAACTTTTGCAACATCACGTGATAAGCGATGCAAATAATCAAGTCTGTTACTTTCAGGTTTGCCAAGTGCGTATTCTTTTAGAAGGCGGTGAACAAATAAATCGGGGTATCTTCTTATAGGTGAAGTAAAATGAGTGTAGTGCGAAAATCCCAAGCCAAAATGTCCAAAGTTCTGAGCACTATATATAGCTTTTGGCATTGAGCGAATTAGAACTTGATTAACAATGTTTTTTTCGGGTGCGTCTTGAACTTTTATTAGCAATTCATTAATATCTTTTGAAGAAATTTTCTTTTTATGAAGTTTATATCCCAAAGAGGATATAAATTTAAGAACAGTTTTAAGCATTTTAGGATCTGGTTCATCGTGAATTCTGTATAAATAAGGCAAAGGTTTCCGCATTTTAAGTTCTTTTCGTATTTTATCAACGTGCAGAGCAACAATTTGGTTTGCAAGAAGCATAAACTCTTCAACAAGCGACGTTGCTGGTGTTGTTTGTTTAAGTTTAACCTGTTTAGGAAATTTCTTTTCGTCCAGAACGAACTTGTATTCAACCGTGTCGAACAGAATTCCACCATTCTGGTAGCGTTTTTCTTTCAGAGTTTGAGCAAGTTTATGAAGTTCTAAAATAAGTTCTGCATAATCTCCATTTCCAGTGTCGATTATTTGCTGAACTTCATCGTAGTTAAATCTACGAGAGCTTTTTATTATTGTTTCAGAAACATTATAATCAACAACTTCGGCAGTTGGTGTAAGCTCAGCAATCACAGAGAACGTGTAACGAGGCTCATCAGGTTTCAAAGAACATATTTCATTCGAAAGTTCTTCGGGTAGCATTGGGATTACTCGATCAACAAGATAAATACTTGTAGCACGTTTTCGGGCTTCAATATCAATCGAACTACTTTCTTTAACATAGTAGCTTACATCTGCAATATGAACACCGAGCAGATAGTTGCCGTTAGGCAACATTTTAAGAGAAAGTGCATCATCGAAATCTTTTGCGTCCTCTGGATCAATTGTAATAACAATTTCATTCCTAAAATCAAGCCTTTTGGCAGGCTTCCGATTAGTAGGAGCCTTTAATTTTTTCGCTTCGTTAATTACTTCTTGTGGAAATTCAAGAGGTAGATTAAATTCATCAATTACTGCATCATATTCAACCGCTGGATCGCCAGCTGCACCTAATATTTTAATTACTTCTGCTTTTGGGCTTTTAGTGGGGTCGTCCCATACAACAAATTGGGCAGCAACTTTATCACCATCACGTGCACCGTTTAATTTTTTCTGCGGAATTAAGAAATCTACATAATATACAGGATCATCAGGAACAAGAAAATAAAAGTATCCATCAAACTCAATTTTTCCAACAATAGGTGCTTCGTTTCGTTGCAAAACTTGAATAACTTCTCCACGATGTTTGTTCTTCTTTTTGCTTGCAAGCAACCTAACAACTACGGTATCACCGTGAAATGCAGTATTCAACTGTGAACGCTTAACTAAAATCTTCGGGATATTTGGCAATCCTGTTTCGATAACACCTTGACCATCTATTATTTGAAGTTTGCCCGTAAATTCAGAAAATTCATCTTGTTTAAGTTGATAAGTTCTCTTTTTCCCTTTTTCAATAACTTCTTGTTCAATAAGCAAATTGATAGCATCTTTAAGCAATTCGTAATCAGAGCTATCGCTTTTAATATGCAAAGCTTTTGAAATTTCCAATATTTTTAGAGGCTTAACGCTACTTTTTAATAATTCGATAACGTTTTGTATCAACAAATCAGTTTTCATTATTTCTCCATTATTCAGTAATTGGTGTTTCAATATCTATTGTAACAGTTCGGCAATAGAATCTGCCTTCGGGATAATTATTATCATAAATCAGTTCACTCTCACCTATTCCTACAACAGAAGCATTTTTCAAATTTAAGTATCTTGCAACAGAATTAGCACGTTGAGTAGCTATTCTCAAATTCACTTGCTCCTTTCCAATTCGATCAGTATAGCCTTTAATATTTACAATTGAATTAGGTTTAATTCTTGATTTAACAAGGTCTAAAACTTTTTTATGTTCATTTCTCAAACTCGAAGAGGCATAGTCAAATAGGATTAGACGATAGTATTCAAATTCACGGTCTGCTCGCTTCTCTAAGCGTTTCCTATCAATAGTAATTTGATCAACGGGAATAATCTGGGGTTTTGTTTCAAAAGTTTGATTTATCAAATCTTTCATCGAAAGTGAATAAGTTAGATTAGTGTAAACTTTTTGAAAATATTTGTCCTCAATATTTATTTCCCAGTCAACAAATTCAGGGACAGAACCTTCCCCAGATAGTTGTTTAATGATTTCATTTTTATGTTTAATCGTCAAAGTCCATTCTTTGATACCAATAGAAGAAAGCGGCTTTAAATAAAAACGCAGCTTCGAATTTGAAACAACTCTTAAAGTATCGCCCGTGATTACAGGTTCTGATAAAATTGGCGATGAGCTAACAATCTCAACACGACGGTTTTCATCGTCAGCACCTTCTTCATCAGATAATGTAGCTTCTTTGGGTAAGTTCCTTGCAGAGAGGGAAATTCTTTTAGGATCGATATTCCAGACATTTACAAAATAATCTCGCACTTTTTCAGCTCTATCGAGAGAAAGCTTTTTATTGTCTTTCTCTTCCGCTTTATTTGAATTTGTGCCAACAAGTTCAATTTTAATATCTGGATTATTTTGTAATCTTAATCCAATAATATTCAAAACGTTATAGTATGTTTGAAGTGCATCAGCGTTAATTAATTGATTAAGTGAAAAATATTGAGTATCACCAGGTTTTAATTTGATGTACCTATTAGGGATTTCACTTGAATTATGGTCAAAAAATATATAATTAAGCAATGGACGCAAACTTAATGAGGTGAAATCTTCAATTCTAACAGCAAAATTCTTCTTTTCGTTATTATTAGTATCGATTTCAACAACATATACATTAGCAGCGAGTTTCGGCGGCGGCTCAGGTAAATTTGGTTCTAATAGTGGTGGTGCTTTTGGTGGCAATGGTGGAGGTGGTGGAGGTGGAGGCTGAATATATTTCAACGCAACACCTAAATTTAAATTCTGAGAGAACCACTCTTTTTCTTGGATTAGAGGTATAAACCATATATTGTAATAAATTTCTGGCATTAGACGAAGTGAACGTTTAGGATTTAGTACAAATTCATAACCTGTTCCCAAATTAAGTCCTAAATTAATATCGTTATACCCTTTGAGACTTCCGTCGTTTTTATTTCTATAACGCAGTCCATCGCTGAAAGTAACTTTATCAGGTGGGTCTTTGATTTTTTCGATTTGTTTGTATTTAGCATTCACAATAAAAGATAAATCAATACCAAGCGATAAAAACAGTCTTTCTTTCGGCGAATAAATCACATTGGGAGAAATAAAAAGTCTATTGAAATTTAAGTCTACCAGATGCTCAATCTTTCCGGGATAAATGTTCCCATCGATTATAAAAGTTTCATCTTCAAGCGAACTAAAACTCGCAAAAAAATTGTGGAAACCAATTCTTGCTCCATAATAAAAATTCTCGCGAAAGTATTTTTCGAACAATCCGCCAATTAAAAATCCACTACCTGAACCATTCTTGTAATCCGGGCAACAACTTGGAACATTCGGAAGATTTTGAAAATTAGCACTTTGTGAGTTGAAATTAAAATTGTAAAAAACACCGAAACGCTCTTTGTATTCCATTTCCTTTAAAGCTTTTTCGTAATCGTATTCTTCATCTTCCTGCGAGTATAACTCCGGAAATGAAATAAGAACTAAAATGAGTAAAAGATATTTCTTCATAATTACACCTTAATTACTTAAGGCAATATAATAATTAAAGATTTAATCTTTTGAAAATAGTTTCAGGAATGTGCTTAATAACACACATTATCAATCTCCAATAACCCGGAACATATATAATATCTTTCTGAGCATTTATGCCCTCAAAAATACTTCTTGCAACGACATCAACTTTTGCAAAAAGGAAGTTTTTCGGTAAATGAGCAGTCATTGGTGTATCGACAATACCAGGTTTAATAGTAATAACGGAAACATTTTTTCTCGAAAGACGATTTCTAAGTCCTTGCAAAAATATTGATATTGCACCTTTTGCTGAACCGTAAAGATAATTGCTTTTTCTGCCTCTATCGCCTGCCACTGACGAGATAACAGCCAGGGTGCCGCTTCCCTTCTCTTCGAAATAATTGGCAACTATTGAACTCAGTGAAATAATTGATGTAGCATTAATATTAAAATGCTCAATTGCATACTCAATATCGTTTTGAGCTTTTTCCTGGTTAGGTAAAGTTCCATAAGCTACCAGAACAATATCAACTCCACCAAGAGTTTCGACTGCTTGATGGAAAGCTTGATTGTGATTGCCAAAATCAAGTGCATTGAATTCTATCAATTCAATACGTGTTTTATAGCGAGCTAATATATCATCTCGCACTGCTTGCAAACGTGACATTTTGGTATCAAGCAGACATAATTCTGCTCCCTCAGCAGCGAATAACTTTTCAATTTCTGTTGCAATTGCCGAAGCGCCACCAAAAACAATAACTTTTTTCATAATATATTTCAAGAATTATTCAACTTTATCTTTATTTAATGAAATAGCTGCCGGATAGAGTATCCCATTCATAAAAATTTCAGGGGTAACAATATCGCAAACAATATAACGAACCTTAACGCCTGCTTCTAAAAACATACTTGCTACCTTTTTGTAAGATTCGACCCACTTTCCATCGGTATTTTTATCATAAAAATCCTGCCCGTTTTGATGAATAATTACCTCCGAAATACCTGTCTGAATAATTGCACGAGCACAATCAGTGCAAGGTGTCCAAGGCACGTAGATTTTACAACCTTTGAGGACTGTTCCCCTACGTGCCGCATTATATATTGCATTTCGCTCGGCGTGTTCGACCCAGAAATATTTTTCACCATCATCACGTGACAATCTTTTACCGTCTTTATCAATATTTATGCCACGAGGTAGAGAATTATAACCTGTCGATACAAGAACATTATCAGAATCAACAATTACAGAACCTACGTGAGTATGCGGGTCACGGCTCCGCATTCCTACAAGATAACACATTGTTATATATAGTTGGTCCCAATCTGGTCTTTTCATATTAAGATTTATGGATTCCATACAACATCTTCTCTATTATTAAGAAAATTAGCAAATCTTGCTGCAACAAACAAATAATCGGACAATCGATTTATGTAAATAATAACAAACTGCCCTAAATCTTCTGCTTCCGACAGAGTAACTGCTATTCTTTCCAAACGCCGACAAACTGTTCGAGCTTGGTGCAAAAATGCAGCGGAATGAGTACCCCCGGGAAGAATAAAATTCCTTAATGGTGGCAAGATTTCGGAATATTCATCTATTTTTTGTTCAAGCCATTTTATGTGATGTTCATCAATTCTGTTCACTTTTACTTGATTATTAATAGGTGTTGCCAAATCGCTACCTAAAATAAACAAATCATTGTTTATTTTAATCAAATCATTTTTCATTTCCGCTGGAATATCAAAAGCAAGGGCTAATCCAATAATCGAATTCAATTCATCTACTGTCCCATAAGTTTCGACACGCAAATTGTCTTTTCGAACTCGTTTCCCGTCGAACAATGATGTAGTGCCATTATCGCCCGTTTTAGTATAAATCTTCATACTGTTACAAATATTTCTTTAACTGTTTCTTACGCATAATTTCTATTAATTCCTGAACTTGTTCGGACTGTCCTCTTTTGCATATAAGCAAAGAATCTTCGCCTTCAACAACAATAATATCTTCTATCCCGACAGCACAAATCAAGTTTTTGTTGGAGATAATTAACGAATTTGAAGAATTAATCGAGATTACCTCCCCTTCAATCACATTATTTCGAGCATCTTTTAATGATAATCTGTATAATTCATCCCAGCTACCCAAATCAGACCAGCTAAACGAGGACATTACGACAAGCACTTTATCCGATTTCTCCAAGATAGCGTAGTCAATTGATATAGGATTAAATTTCATATATATTTTTTCTAACTCTTCATTGTATCTATCAGTGCTTATGTATTCTTTTAGAGTATTAAGCTGCTCAAAATAGAAAGGTAAATACTCTGAAAAATCCTCACGAAAAACATCCATCTTGACAACAACTATACCGCTATTCCATAGAAAATCGCCGCTTTCAATGAAACGTTTTGCTGTTTCCAAATCAGGTTTTTCGGCAAAAGTAGTACAGAATCGCACTCCATTATCGAACAATTCACCAAGAGAATTACGATTTTCATTGAATTGAATATAACCGAATTGAGTTTCGGGACGAGTTGGGGCAATTCCAATCGTTACAATTGAATCTTTTGAATAAGCAGCCTCAACTGCTACATCCAAACTATTGAAAAATTCACCCAGGTTAGATATTTCCTGGTCAGCAGGAAATGCTAACATTACATCTTCATCAGAATACTTGTGCGAAAGTAATGTTGAAACAAGTCCAAGAGCAGGTGCTGTATTTTTTCCGAAAGGCTCAATTATAATATTTTCATTCGGTAAATCTGGAAGTTGCTCTTTCACCAAATATGAAAATGCCTCGTTAACAACAACATAAATATCCTCAATCGAAAAATATGCAACTAAACGCTTAAAAGTGTTTTGAATTAATGTTCCGTCTCCAAACAAATGAATAAACTGCTTTGGAAGCTTTTCTTTTGTCCTGGGCCAAAAACGAAGTCCTGAGCCTCCTGCCATTATTACTGCAAACTTTTTCATTAGTAGCAATATAGATTAAAACATAATACAAAACTACAAAAAGAATGATTAATAAAATAATAAAAACAACTAATTTATTGGTGATAAACCATCTTATTTGTAAATTTGAAAATTGTTTTTATGAAGAAAATCTTATGTTTATTTTTGAATTGATTGGTCGAAAAACACTTCGTTTTTTCAGAGAATTCGGGCAGATTACTGTGCTTTTTATTTCTACATTTCGATATTTCCCAAGAATAATAAAAGATAAAAAGCTTGTTCTGGAACAGATGTCAATAATTGGAGCTGATTCTTTGCCTTTGGTGTTACTTATTGGAGCGTTCACAGGTGCAATTGCTGCTCTTCAAGCAACAAGCTTGTTTGAAAAATTTAATTTTATAAGCATAGCTCGCCCGTTTATCGGCTCTTCAATTGCAACAGCAGTTTTCCAGGAACTCACTCCTGTTCTGACAGCACTTGTAATTGCAGGACGAATTGGAGGTTCGATGGCTGCACAAATTGGCACGATGAAAGTAACAGAACAAATTGACGCACTCGAAATGATGGCAATTGATAAGAATAGATATTTAGCTATGCCAAGAGCAGTTGCTATTGTATTGATGATGCCTGTATTAGCAATTTTTTCGAACGCTGTTGCTTTGCTTGGAAGCTTTGTGCTTTCAAGTATTAAATACAATTTTACAAGCGAAGCTTTTTTTGATTCTGTAATCAGATTTTTCAAAATGAAGGAACTTATGTTAGGGCTTTTCAAAACAACAGTGTTTGGTGGTGTAACTGCACTGATTGGCGTCCATATTGGTTTCAATACCAAAGGCGGAGCCGAAGGTGTTGGCAATAGCACTGTTAGAGCTTTCACTCTCTCAGCAGCGTCTATATTAATTATTGATGCAATATTTGGCTACATATTCTGATGCTTAACAATTATCACACGCTCTTACATCTCAAAAGAGAATTCGAAAAATTAATAGGAATGAAGGTAATCGAAATCTTTTCACAAGAAAAAGATACTGTTACATTTAATTTTTTTGATGGAATCAAACAATACTACCTACATTTTTCAGCACAGAACAATTTTTCGCACATTTATTTAGATACTAATTTCAATCGTGCAAGGAAGAATTCTATCAATTTAATGCAAGAATTATTAGGAGATTATCTACAAAATGTCTCGATTGAAAATAATGATAGAGTAATTGAATTTCAATTTATTGACTATTCTATATTTTTTCATTTATTTTCAGGAAGTTCAGCCAATCTGTTTTTATGCGATAAAGAAAAAAATATTATTTTTAAATTCAATAAGATAAGTGCAAAAGAAGAAAAGAAATACGAGTACAAAAAAACCGAACTATTAAATTTGTTCAATATTCCAGCAAACGAACAAATTATCAAAGCATTATCAAAATCGGATTTGCTGCTTACTAAATATTATGCAGAGGAAATAATAATTAGATGCAATTTAGACCAAAATTTGAAACTTTGTGAGCTAACAAATCAACAATTAGCAGAATTATATGAGAGGTCGGAAAAATTAGTGTTTGAATTACAAAACAGCAAAGAATACTATATAATTCAAACAGAAAATGAACCTATATTCTCATTAATTCCCTTATCTAATTATAATAACATTATTTATAAATCGGATAATATTTCTTATTTAATAAAAAAATGTAAATATTCTAAATTAAAACATATTAATGAAATCAAATTAAGAAAAGAAATTTCAGAAGCATTGCAAAAATACCACGATAAATGCACACGAAAACTTGAAGAATACAAAATAAAACTGGAAAACACAAAATTAGCCAATACTTATAAAAAAATTGGAGATTTGCTCATTTCTCAAAATAACCTTAAAATAAAAGGAATTACGTTAATTAATTTAGAAAATTATGATGGAGAGAAATTATTTGTAAAACTCGACCCAAAGCTATCAATCATTGAAAATGCTCAAAAATATTATGAAAAATCGAAGAAAATCATTAAAGAAATCGACTTAATTAAAAGTAAAATAGATAAGTTACAAAAGTCACTTGATGTCCATCAATATTTATCAACAAAACTCCACAGCATCAAGAATTACAAAGAATTTAAAACACTATTTAATGAACTTGTTAATTATAAAATAATACCGCAAACTACTAATAAAAGCAAAGAATTAGATAAATTTAAATTCAAAAAGTTTGATTTAACCTCAGGATATAAGTTATTAGTTGGAAAAAATGCAGAGAATAATGATTTACTTACATTTAAGTTTGCTCGACCTCACGACTTGTGGCTACATACGAAGGGAGCATCTGGTTCACACGCAATAATCCCATTAAACAAAAAGCAGATAGTCCCTGCTGAAATAATCCGCAAAGCAGCAGAAATAACTGCCTATTATTCGTCTCTTCGAAATGCTAATTATGTCCCAGTTGTATATACAGAGAAAAAATATATTAGAAAGCCCAAGGGAGCAAAGCCTGGTGCAGTTATTGTAACAAGAGGAAAAACAATTTTTGTTGAGCCAAATATCAATAAGATTATGTCTAACAATAATTTAATTGAAAATGTATAGAGTAATAGCAACAATTTCTATGCTAATAATTTCAAATGTATTTATGACTTATGCCTGGTATGGGCATTTAAAGACATTAAGTAAAGAACATTGGTTTAAAGCAGTTGTTATTAGTTGGAGTATTGCCTTTTTTGAGTATTTGATAATGGTTCCTGCCAATAGAATAGGATATGGTCAATTAAACATTGCTCAGTTAAAAATCATTCAGGAAGTAGTTACATTGAGTGTTTTCATACCATTCTCATACTATATAATGCAGCAACCCTTGAAACTTGACTACCTTTGGGCTGGAATTTGCCTTTTAGGTGCAGTTTACTTTATTTTTAGAGCTTAATGTAACTTATTTATCAATTATATGTATTTAATCAATAAACAGTCTAATAGATATGAAAAAATATTTAATATATTTTACACTAATATTATTTTGCAAAATAAATTCTTATGGAGAAGATGTAGAATTTATCGTCAAAGTAAAAGACCCAAAGAAATTCGAAAAATCATCATTTACACAAAATACCAACATAATATATAGTAAATTCATCAAGTTACCTAAATCACTTGAAATAACTCTTTCAAATAATTATTTACTAAATGAATTAGATAAGTATTATATTTTTAAGTTAAGTAACGAATATACAAATATTTTACTAAGCGAATTAAAAAGCAATTATGAAATAATAAGCATAACTCCTAATTATAAATATAAATTACACATATCGAATAATATTAATGATGAGAAATTATCATTTCAGTGGGCACTTACTCAAATTCGTGCTTTTGACGCTTGGAAACAAGCAAGCGGTAGAGGTATTATTATTGGTGTTATCGACACAGGCATTGATTTCTATCATCCCGATTTAGTAAATAACTTATGGATTAATACAAAAGAAGATTTAAACAAAAATGGCACATTTGAACCCTGGCAATCTAATGAGCTGAGAAATGGCATTTCAGGTGATTTGAATGGAATAGATGAAGATAATAATGGTTTTGCTGATGATGTAATTGGATATGATTTTGTTAATCAGTTAATTCCTAATTTGGGCGATTGGAGCAATCCTGACCCTATACCGAATGATGAGTATGACCACGGCACTGCTGTTGCAGGGGTAATCGCTGCTGAGCAAAACAATGGTATAGGTATCAGCGGACTTGCTTATAATTCGAAAATTATGATGTGTAGAGTATTTGATGTTACAGGGAATGCTTCTGCATCAGATATTGCTGCTGCAATAGTATATGCAACTTTGAATGGTGCTAAAATTCTCAATTTTAGTTTTGGTGAGAAGTATTCTTCTCCATTAATGCACGATGCAATAATGTTTGCCTTTTCGCAAGGCGTTATAATGGTCGCTTCATCAGGCAATGACGGAAGTGATGCACCGCACTACCCATCGGACTATCCTGAGGTAATATCTGTTGGCGGTTCGGATAGTCAGGGTAAGAGATGGAAAGATAGCAATTTTGGCGGGAATCTATGCTTGCTCGCTCCCGCACAAAGCATAATTACTACAACTCCAAATAAATCTTATGGAATGAAATCGGGTACATCTCTTTCAGCTCCTTATGTTTCGGCAGCAATTGCCTTAATGTTAGAGAAAAATCCTAATTTGACATTTAATGATATTAAATCTATATTAATGACCACAGCAAAAAATATTGACCCTGATGGATGGAATTATCAAACAGGTGCAGGAATATTAGATGTCTCTTCTGCACTTGATAATTTGCATTATGGGAAAATCGAAATGAGTTCGCCTAAACTTTATGAACAAATAAACAAAGACAAACAGACAATTATTCCTATAATTGGTTCAACATTAACACCGCTATTTGATACATATCAAATACTTATTGGAAAAGGTAAATACCCTAATCGTTGGGACACTCTTTCACCCAGATTTGTTAATGCAAAATTAGAGGACACTTTATACTTGCTTGATGTTTCGAAATTAGAAGATACTTTATATACAATTAACGTAGTAGTTGAGTTAAAAAACAAAAAGAAACTTCAACTAAGAACGCAAATTATCATTTATTCGAATAATTCTCCATTGCAAATTGACAATTTCGTCCAACGAGAAACCTTATTTAATGACAAAAACGTTTTATCAGTTTATTTTTCTTCGACGTATGATGCTTTTTCATTAATTCAGTATAGAAAAAAGAATTCATCAGAGCAATTTAGAACCATTTCAGGAAATATAGAAAAGTCCAAAAACCATCTCTTTCTCATAACTGACTTTGATTATGAGCAGGAATATGAATCTATTGCCCATGTGTTTTTAGAAAATGGTGATACAGCAAAAATTGATTTTAGTTTTAAATTAACACAAATGTTTTTCCCTAAGTACAGTTTCAAAAGAAAAAATTACACTTTGCCAAGAGCACTAATTTTCCCACAAATAAGTGATATTAACAACAATAATAAACCAAACGTTTTATTTAACGACATTTCTTCACTGGTAATAAAAAATGCGCTTGTTGCTGAATTTGATAATGGAAAGTTTAACATAATCGACAGCCTACAAGAGAATGGAATTGTTACAGGCATTGGAAATTATAACGGTAATAATCTTAAAGATTTTTTGCTATATTCAAATGGCAATACATCTGTTTATGAACAGTCAGAAAATAAACAAAGAACCTTTCACAACAAAATTTTCTCCTCACAAACGTATAATTTCTGGGCAGAACATTTTCACGATATAAATGGCGACGGCAAAAATGAGATAATTGCACATAATGATAGTTGCTTTTTTGTTTATTCAAGAATTGGAAATAAAGACAACTTAATAGCACAAACTACTTTACCAAAAGAATTAAGTAAAATAGGTGTTTGGCGAGGTTCTGCTCTTGGAGATTTCAATAATAATGGTAAACAAAATCTGTATCACTCCAATAATTATGGGCATTCGTTTATTTATGAATTCGATAATAACAGGTTCGAATTAATCTACTCAAATACACAAATAAAAGCCTCTGAAAATCAATATGTTACAAAAGCTGATGTTGATGGGGACGGCATTCCAGAAATAGTTCATTCATCGTATCACATTTATCCAGGACGCAACGACCCATCTGATGGATTGTGGTACGTAAGAATAATTAAACACAGTCCTGAAAAAGGCTTCTATATTCTGGATAGTCTATTCATATATGGAGTTCGTGCGGGAACTGTTCCGCGTATTGGAGCTTCATACAGAAATGGGGTTGCCTCTGGTAATTTAGATGGTTTAGATGGTGATGAAATAATCATTTCTGTAATGCCAAACCTTTATGTTTTCAAATGGAATACGTTTTCAGAGAAATTAGAACCTCTCTGGTATTATCCACTGGCATTTTCTAATTCAGCGTTTTGTTATGATTTTGATAAAAATGGGAGGCAAGAAATTGGATTTGCAACATTCGACAAAACTGAGTTCTGGGAATACGTTTCCTCACCTAAATTAAGTGAGCCTTATTTAAATGGATTTGTTCTTAATAATTCATCTGTCAAATTGTTTTGGAATAAGGTTCCAGGAGCAACCCGATACAATTGCTTTATGCTCGTTGATAGTATAGGTAACTTAAACTATATCGGTTCTTATAAAGATGATTTTGCTATAATTGATAACTTAGATAGTAATAAATATTATTCTTTTTTTATAAACGCTGAAAATGATAGCACGAGCAGTAATTTATCAAATAGCGTTACGCTCTATGTAGCTAATCTATCACAAGCAACTTTTGCAGAAGCCATTAATTGTTCGACTATTGTTGTCAATTATTCTGGTGTTTTAGAAACTAGGCGAATAGAAATTGATAAGTTAATTATATTTAATGAAGCTAATAACAAAACTATGGACATTAAATCCATTATGACATTATCCAACAAAGTATATTTATCATTATTTGATTGTATGGAAACGGGTTCTTATAAATTGTTATGCGGTGCTATAAAGGATGGTCGTAGCAATAATACTGAACCAAATGTGTTGTATTTCCATTATGATTTGGATAGTGTCATTCCAAATATTTACTTATCAAAACTTAAATTATACACGAATAATTACCTACAAATCGAGTATTCCGAAGCTCCTGATACATCTGCATTGAATTTAGATAACTATGTAATTTCCCCTATTGGCAAAATTATCGGGGTTAACAAGATACCTGGTGATGGAAGACTATTTGAATTAGCCCTATCGAATGAATTACCAATTAAACCAAAAGGGTTCATTTACTATATAACTGCCAAAAATATTACAACAGAAACAGGAAAAAGAATTTCTCAGGGAGCTGGGAATACACTAGCATTTGTAATTTCAGCAAGCAGTTTAAGAAATTTTTATGTTTACCCCCACCCTATCTCTTATCAAAATCATCAGAATATTACAATTGCAGGGCTGACAAGCAAAGCAATTATAGAAGTATTAACATTAGATGGTGAAGTGCTAAACACGCTCAAAGAACAAGATGCTGACGGCGGTTACCGCTGGAATTTTCAAGATAAATTGGGCAATAAGCTCAAACCTGGTGTATATTTGCTCAAAATCACCAATATAGATAATCCGAATGAAGATTATGAAATGAAAAAGATATTAATCAAGCCGTGATTTCTAAAAATAAATATATATTACTGACTATTTTTTTAGTTGCTTTTTCATTTGAAGATGCAATTGAAACTTATAATTATGCTGTTCATCACCACAAAAACGGAAATTTTGAGAACGCAAAAAGCATTTATAATAAACTACTTTCAAACAAAGATAGCAATATTTCTTTTCGTTCTTCCTTCAATTTAGGGTGTATTTATATTGAAGAAAAAAAATACGATAGTGCAATGAAGTGCTTTGAAAAGGCTATGCTGATTAATTCATCTAATTATGAATCAAAATATAACTATGTTTATGCAAAGTTGAAACAACAATCAATCTTTAATAACACAGAAAAACCCTCGAATACAGAAGATACAAAATCAACATGCAAAATAGTTGAGAAAAATATCGCGTCTGAACATATTTTAAACATAATTAAAGTCAAAGAACAAGAAACTAAAAACAAGTATTTCAATAATTTACAAATTGAAACGCCTAAAAGTAAAAATCCGTGGTAATAACAGAGTAATATTATGGAGAGCTTATTCGATAAAATTGATAGTAAAAAAAGAATTGATGAATTAGTTGACTTGCTTAATAAATATAACGAAGCATATTACCAAAAAAACGAACCTCTGATTAGCGATTATGAATATGATAAGCTTTATAGCGAACTTATTGAATTGGAGAGAAATAACCCCGACCTTATAAGGCCCGATAGCCCGACACAAAAAATTGGAGAAGAACCTCTAAAAGAATTCAGACAAATCGTACATAAAATACCTCTTCTTTCACTTGCTAATACCTATACAATCGGAGAAATTGAAGATTTCGTCCGTAGATGCAAAGAAGCACTCGACGGCGAAGAAATAGCATTTACAACCGACCTGAAATACGATGGTGCTGCTATAACACTTGTTTACGAGGACTTTCGGCTTAAATATGCTGCTACTCGCGGCAATGGCATAGTTGGAGATGATATTACTCAAAACATATTGACAATAAAATCTATCCCCTTTGTTGCAAGTGAAGTTCTTTACAATAACATTCCGTTGAGGAATTTCGAGGTTCGCGGCGAAGTTTATATCAAAGAGAGTGATTTTCTCGAAATTAATCGTCAAAGAGAAGAACTTGGCGAAAAACTATTCGCAAATCCAAGAAATTTAGCATCGGGATCTATCAAAACACTCGATAGGAAAGTCGTGGCTCAAAGACCTTTGCAGGTTGTTTGCTATCATTTATACTCAGATGACGTTGAATTAACAAGTCAGTATGATAATTACCAGCTAATTGATAAATTGGGATTTCCTGCAAGTAGGTATGCTGAAAAATGTCTTTCAATAGAAGATGTCTTAAAATATATTGATAATTGGAAAGATAAGCGATTTGCACTTGATTTTCAAATAGATGGAATAGTAATCAAAATCGACAGCATTCAGCAACAAGAGAAACTTGGAGCAATTTCGAAAACACCGCGTTGGGCAATAGCCTTTAAATACCCACCGGAAAGAAAAGAAACAGTGCTTAAAGATATCACTTTGCAGGTTGGACGAACAGGTGCAGTAACCCCAGTAGCAGAACTTGAACCAATTTTCTTAGCAGGAAGCACAATTAGTAGAGCCACATTGCATAATTATGATTATATTAGAGAACGCGACATACGCATCGGCGATATTGTTATAGTTGAAAAAGGCGGAGAAGTTATTCCAAAAGTTGTTGCACCAGTGGTTGAAAAAAGGAAACCAGGAATACAACCTTATATTTTTCCTGAATTTTGCCCGTGTAAATTAAAAAGCAGACTTATCCGCTCAGAAGGTGAAGCAAATTATTATTGCATTGAGCCGAACTGCCCCTGGCAATTACGGCGGCGAATAGAGCATTTTGTCAGTCGAGATGCAATGAATATAGAAGGAATGGGCGAAAAAATAATTCAAACATTAATTGAAAATAATATTATTTCATCAATTGTTGATATTTACGATTTAGCAGAAAAAAAAGATAAACTATTAAGTTTAGAAAATTGGGGTGAAAAAAAAGCAAATAATTTGCTAAACGCAATTGAAAAGAGTAAAAACCAACCGTTTGAAAATGTGCTTTACGCACTGGGAATTCGTTTTGTTGGTAAAACAGTTGCAAAAATAATTAGCAGACATTTTAAGAATATTGATAACCTCATATCTGCAAGTAAGGAAGAAATTTCATCTGTCTATGAAATTGGCGATAAAATTGCATCATCTGTTTACGATTTCCTTAGAAATTCGTCAAATATTGAAATAATAAATCATCTTAGAGAAAGAGGAATAAAATTTAGCATTGATAATGAACCGACTGATATTTCTAATAAATTAGCAGGGAAAACTTTTGTATTTACAGGTGAATTAAGCACAATGACAAGAGCAGATGCAGCAAAAATAGTTGAAAAACTTGGTGGGCGCGAGACAAAATCCGTTTCCAAAAATACTTCGTATGTAGTTGTTGGAGAAAATCCAGGTTCTAAATTCCAGAAAGCAAAAGAATTAAATATCGCAATTTTAACTGAAGAAGATTTTTTAAATCTTATTAAAGAAGAAAATGAGAATTTCAATTAATAAAACCAAAATTATCATACACTTACTATTTCTTTTCATTCCCTCGATTGGTTATTCTCAATGGGCGATAATGAAAAGCGATGCCGATAGTTTAGTAAAATTAGGCGTTGATTACATTTACAATGTCAAATTCTCCGAAGCTGAAAATTGCTTCAAGCAGGTTCAAAAATTATACCCACAACACCCCGTAGGTTATTTCCTTGATGCAATGGTAGAATGGTGGAAAATTTTGCTTCTTAAAGATGAAACAAAATACGATAAGATTTTTTTAAATAAAATTCAGAAAGTAATTGATATAAGTGATGCTTTATTAAAAGAAAATCCAAAAGATATTAATGCACTTTTTTTCAAAGCGGGTGCAATTGGTTTTAGAGGAAGATACTATACGCAACGAGAAAGCTGGCTAAATGCAGTAAAAGATGGTGCAAAAGGGTATGATTTATTGATAGAGTGTTTAAAAATTGCGCCTGGCAATCACGATATTATGCTTGGAACTGGAATATATAACTACTTTGCGGCAGTACTACCAGAGAAATATCCGATAATTAAGCCGCTCGCTACATTTCTTCCTCGTGGCGACCGGGCACTTGGTATTCTGCAGCTAAATGCTGCTGCACGCTCTGCAAAATACGCTAATATTGAAGCAAAGGTTGTTCTTTTGCAAATTCACTATTCCTTTGAAAACGACATATATCGAGCTGAAGAAATCATAAATGAGTTATATTCTAAGTACCCTGATAATCCTTATTTTCACAGGTATTTAGGAAGAATACAAGTTAGACGAGGGAATTATTACGATTTTGAGCAAACCTGGCGTGAAATTTTAAAGCGATGTATGTCAAAGCAATTTGGATATGAACGATACACTGCAAGAGAAGCAATGTATTACATAGGTTTAGCATTGTTTGAACGTGGCGATTATGAAAATGCTTTGCGATATTTCTATAAATGCGACGAAGGCTCTCGAATATTAGATAAGGACGGACCATCAGGATTTATGGTTATGGCAAATTTATATGCGGGCAAGATTCTGGATATTCAAGGCAAAAGAAATTATGCTATTAAGCAATATGAAAAAATACTAAAAATGAAAGACTATAACTCATCTCACGAAACAGCTAAGTACTATTTGAAAAATCCTTATAAAAGATAGTTTCTTCATTATAGAATATTAAACTACTTAATTTATTTGCTTACCAAGCAATGATTTGATAATTTTGTAAATAAAATTTTCTTCAATATTGGAGGTAGTTTTGAAAAATATTAGAAACTATGGAATTGAGACACAATGTGTTCACGCGGGGCTAAAAGAAACAAAAGAAGGAGCAGTAGTTACACCTATTTATCAAACATCAACTTTTAAATATCAAGATGCAGACCACGGTGCAAGATTATTTAAAGGCGAAGAAGAAGGCTACATTTACACTCGTATGAGGAACCCGACAGTTGAGGCAATGGAAGATGCGGTTGCAATTTTAGAAGGTGGCGCAAAAGCGTTGGGATGTGCAACAGGTATGGCTGCTGTTCATACTTTATTTGCTGCTACTTTAAAAGCGGGCGACCATATAATTTGTAGTGAATCTTGTTATGGAGCAACTGCTACATTGCTTGCTAATTTAATGCCCAATTTTGGGATTTCTACAACATTTGTGGACACTTCGAATTTAGATGAAGTAAAAAATGCAATTCAGCCCAACACAAAAATGATTTATGCTGAAACACCTGGCAATCCAACCCTCATTATTAGTGATTTACAAGAACTTTCAAATATTGCCCGATCAATTGGTGCAAAATTTGCTGTTGATAACACTTTTATGAGCCCTGTTTTGCAAAGACCATTTGAACTTGGTGCTGATTATATTATTCATAGTATGACGAAATATCTTAATGGTCACGCTGATGTTGTTGCTGGTATTATCATATTGAAAGATGAAAAAGAATATCCTTATTTCAGAAAGATCTTAAATCATTTAGGTGGAACTATCGATCCATTTAATTCTTTTTTAGTTCATCGTGGATTAAAAACATTAAAAATTAGAGTGCTACAACAGCAAGAAAATGCTAAAAAAGTTGCTGAATATTTAAATAATCATCCAAAAGTAGAATGGGTGCGTTATCCCGGTTTGAAGTCCCATCCTCAATATGATATTGCTCAAAAGCAAATGAAAGGTCCAGGTTCTATGATTGCTTTTGAATTGAAGGGAGGTATCGAAGCAGGCAAAGTATTAATGAACAACATTGAAATTTTTGGCTTAGCAGTATCATTGGGCGGAGTTGAATCATTGATCCAGCACCCTGCTTCAATGACACACGCAGGAATGACCACAGAAGCAAGAAAACAAGCAAAAATCACAGACGGATTAGTTAGAATTTCTGTTGGTATAGAAAACGTTGATGATTTGATTAATGCTCTGGATAAAGCACTTGCGTTAATTAAATAAATAGTTTAAATAAAAGGACGTTGAAAAACGTCCTTTTTATTTTTGAGAGAATATGCAAAAAACTAAAAAGAAAGCGTGGTATAAATCAAAGTCCTTCTGGGGTTCATTGCTTTTCGCAATTGCTCTTTGGAGTTATACTTCATTAAATTCAGAATATCAAACTATCGTAGAAATTCCATTAAAGATAAACTTACCGCCCAATAGAGCATTAGAGAACATCCCACCAGAAAATGTTTTCGTCGATGTTAAAGGAACAGGTTGGAATCTGTTTTACCTGATTTTTCTCAATAATGCGAAAGTTTGCAACATTGACTTATCCCGCGAAGCATTTTTGGATAGTATTTATCGAATTAACAAAATTGACTTACAAAGAAGCTTAAAATATCTTAAAAATGTTAGCCCTATCAATGTTTTGCCAGAAAACTTCCAGCTAGTCACCGGAAGAATTGAAGAATACGAAGTATTGGTAGATCCCAAAATTACCATTATTCCACGTGAAGGTTTTATTTTGGTTGGTAAACCAGAAATTGACCCATTAAAAGTTAAGATAAGAGGGAATGATAGAATTGTCTCTAAAATAAACAAATGGGAGACCGAAAACATATTATTTGCTAATGTAAATTCTCCACTATTTACAAGTGTAGGTCTTATTGATACTTTGAAGGGTGTAGTTTCGGTTTCTCCCAAAAGAGTATTGATAAAGGCAAATGTCCAACAATCTGCCGAAATGACGATTGACGACATTCCGATTGAAATTATAAATGGTTCTTTACCAGATGGTCACGTCATTCAGCCTCCAATTGTTTCTGTTGTTATTCAAGGAGGAGTAGGTGTATTATCAGAAATTACAAAATTTGATATTTCTGCATTTATTGAATTCGATAAAATTATTAACGATACAACTGGGATAATAAAACCGATAATTAATTTACCGACGAATGTCTCTCTTTTGAGAATAGACCCACCTTTTCTTACTCACAAAATAATCTCAACTAAATAATTATAAAATATTTCATTTTTAGTCTCGTCTAAATATTTAACTTGTCATTATTAATTTAAGAGGCTAAAAATGAAAAAATTATTATTGCTAACATTATTTGCGTTGTTTTCTTCTGTCCTAGTTTTGTTTTCACAGGACATTTACAATGCCAACACAAAAGAAAGTGTTATTCGATGGGAAGGAAGAAAACTTTTTGGCGGACATTGGGGAGATGTTCTCATAAAAAGCGGAAATCTTGAATTCAAAAACAATAAGCTCTCTGGCGGTAGTTTTGTAATTGATATGAATAGCATTGTTGTATTAGATTTAGATGAAAATGGTGGGAAATCTAAATTAGAAGGACATTTGCGTTCTGATGATTTTTTTAGTGTTGATAAATATCCTACGTCTGAGTTTGTTATTACCAATGTAAAAGATAGAAAAAATAATAAATACGAAATAACAGGCGATTTGACAATAAAAGGAATAACCCATTCAATAAAATTTCCTGCAACGATTAATATCAAAAACAATAGATTAGAAGCTCGTGCAGAATTCAAAATTGACCGAACAAAGTGGGATATTCGCTATGGTTCAGGGAAATTTTTCGACAATTTAGGCGATAGAATGATTAGAGATGATATCATTTTCAAAGTTAAGTTGATTGCAAATAAATAATTAGTTGGAAAAATCCTTATAATACTGAGTAGGCTGTTTTAATAGCCTCTATTTTGAACCTTCGGAAGGTATGTAACCTACCGAAGGTTTTCCCAAGATTTAAGCCAAAAAGTTGAAAAACGATGTAGCACAATAATTTTAAAAACATTGTAGTGGTTCAAAATTTTGAACTACTACAAAAAACATTAATTATATACGTTTAGATATAGCTTTTGAGACATCCAATTTTTTTACAATAAAAAAGAGGCTGCGAAAACAGCCTCCGTTAAAGTAGTATATGGTTTTGGTTTTTATGCTATTTGTGAGACCAAAGTCTCTAATGTTTTAATAGCGGATTGAGCACTGCATTTTTTAAGAAGCTTATCCCCTATTGTAACGCTTGGTCCTTCGTCGCAATTTTCCATACAGAAATTGGCTTTAATATCAACTGTATCAGTTAAATTGTTTTCCTCTACGTAATTAATTAGTTTCTTCAATATTTCTTGCGAACCCTTAATGAAACAGTTTGTACCAACACAAACGCTGACTTGAAGCTTGGAATTATCGTTTGATATTAGTTCCATAGCACCTTCTTTAATTCTCTTTCTGCTCTTATAGTGAGTATGCAATAAATTATGAGCAACTTCGCTATTAGGCTCTTTTAATATATTTTTATACAAGTCTGCAACATAAGGATTTTCTTGTGATTTATGTAACTGCAACATTTTGTCGCAATCATATATGCCTTTTGTTCTATTGGTTCGTGTTTCTTCGTCGTAGTAAACAGGTTGCCCTGCACCACCAATACAACCACCAGGGCAAGCCATAACTTCAATTAAATCATAGTGTTTTTCACCATTTTGGATTTGTTTGACAACATTTTTAGCGTTTTTAAGTCCATAGATTATACACAAATTAATAGTTTGTCCATTGATTTGAATTGAAGTTTCCCTGACAGCATCATTTCCACGAACTTCTTTGAAATCAACATTATCCAGAATTTGTCCGCTAATTTTTTCATATGCATATCTGAGAACAGCTTCGGAAACACCACCTGAATTTCCGAATAAAACACCTGCACCCGTTTTGAAACCAAGAGGCAAATCGAATGCTTCGGGAGAGAGATTTTCAAATTTAATCCCAACTTGTTTAATCATATTTGCAAGTTCTTGGGTTGTAAGCACATAATCAACATCTTGAACGCCATCGGTTGTGAATTCAGGTCTACGAGCTTCTACTTTCTTTGCTGTGCAAGGCATAATTGAAACTACAACAATGTCTTCACGTTTTTTGCCCAACAAATCAGGCAAAATTGATTTTGCTATTGAACCGAACATTTGTTGTGGAGAACGGCAAGTAGATAAATTATGCAAATATTCAGGAAAATACTGTTCTACATATTTAACCCAAGCTGGACAGCAAGAAGTAAACAAAGGTAAATTTTCGTTATTAGTTTTTCTTTCAATGAATTCGTTTGCTTCTTCAATTACTGTCAGGTCAGCTGTAAATGAAGAATCGAATACTTTGTCGAAGCCTAACATTTTCAAAGCTGCTATCAATTGTCCAGTAACGATTGTTCCCGATTTGTAGCCAAATTCTTCGCCAATTGCAACTCTAACAGCAGGAGCAATTTGAGCAACTACAACTTTAGATTTGTCTTCAATAGCTTTCCATACTTCTGCAACTTCTGATTTAGGAACAATTGCACCAGTTGGGCAAACTCTACTGCATTGACCACAATCAACACAATCTATATGAGAAAGTCCTTTACCAAAAGCAGGAGAAACAACTGATTTTGCACCACGAAATGCAAAATCAATTGCACCGATACCTTGAATTTCTTCGCAAGCTCTCACACAATCACCACAAAGAATACATTTATTGGGGTCGCGAAGCAGTGCATAAGAAGAATTATCAACAGGTAAATGTTCTTGATTACGCTTAAATCTAATTTCACGAACACCTAACTTGTAAGCTAATTCTTGCAATTTACAATTGTTATTTTTCGCACAAGTTGGACAATCGTGATTGTAACTTGCAAGCAACAATTCGATATATATTTTTCGCAAGTTTCTTAATTGTTCGGTATTAGTGCGAACTTTCATACCAGGTTCGGGAGCTAATGAGCAGGATGCTTGAACACCACGTCCTTCAACCTCTACAACACATAATCTACAAGCACCATAAATGCTAAGTTCTGAATGGTAGCAAAAAGTTGGAAGGTCAATATTTTCCTTTCTTATAACTTCTAATAGATTTTTTTCGCCATTAAATTCTACTGCTTTTCCATTTATTTCTAATGTCTTTTTCATTTTATACTCCTACAATTGCATTTAATCTACAAGTTTCTAAACAAGCACCGCACTTGATGCACAATTCTTCATTAATATAGTGTACCTCTTTACGAACACCTGATATTGCATTAACGGGACAAGCTTTAACGCACAATCCACAACCTTTACATTTTTCTGGAATGATTTGTGGGCTTAGCAATGCTTTACATTGTTTAGCAGGACATTTCTTTTGAATAACGTGAGTTTCATATTCTTCGCGGAATTGTGTCATCATCGAAAGTACAGGATTGGGAGCTGTTTTGCCAAGTCCGCACAAAGAACCTTTTTGAACCGCCTTGGCTAATTCTTCAAGAATATCCAGTGTTTCTTCTGTTGCACGACCTTCGATAATATCTTCGAGCAATGCAAGCATTTGTTTAGTTCCTTCTCTGCACGGGATACATTTGCCGCAAGATTCATTTTGAGTGAATTGCATGAAGAAATGAGCCATTTTAACCATACAGGTGTCCTTATTCATTACAACCAGTCCACCAGAACCAACCATAGCCCCAATACCACTTAATGAATCGAAATCAAGCGGCATATCCATATGTTCAGTAGTTAAGCACCCACCCGAAGGACCCCCAATTTGCACAGCTTTAAGTCCGTTACTTGAAATTGTTCCATCTGATAAAGTAACACCACCACCAATATTATATACTATTTCGCGAATAGTAGTACCAAATGGAACTTCAATCAACCCAGTATTTGCAACGTGCCCCGTCATAGCAAAAGTTTTTGTACCAGGGGAATTTTCCGTACCGCAACTTCTAAATTCTTTTGCGCCATATAGAATTATTTGAGAAACAGATGCCAATGTTTCTACGTTATTAATAACCGTAGGTTTGCCAAATAATCCCGATTGAGCTGGAAATGGCGGTTTGGGTTTTGGCATACCTCTTTTACCCTCAATTGAGGACATTAAAGCAGTCTCTTCGCCACACACAAATGCACCAGCACCTTCCATTACGTGAAGTTTGAAATTAAATCCTGTGCCCATAATATTTTCGCCGAGCAACCCAAGCTCTTCTGCTTGCTTAACAGCAATTTTAAGTCTTTTTACAGCAAATGGATATTCAGTACGGACATAGATATATCCTTCGTCAGCCCCTATTGCTTTTGCAGCTATTATCATCCCTTCGATTACAGAGTGTGGATTGCCTTCCATCACACTTCTATCCATAAATGCGCCTGGATCGCCTTCGTCTCCATTACAAATCACATATTTTTTATCGGACTTTTGAATTCTTGTTAATTCCCACTTGCGTCCTGTTGGGAAACCTCCTCCTCCTCTTCCGCGAAGTCCTGCATAAGTAATTTCTTCACATATATCTTTGTCGGTCATTTCAGCCAAAGCCTTGAATGCAGCCTGGTAGCCATTTTTTGCAATATATTCGTAAACATCCGAAGGATTAATATGCCCACACAAACCCAACACTTTTCTTGACTGCCTGTTATAAAAACGTATATCTTTTGTGTGAACACAATGTTCGCCCGTAAGTGGGTCAACAAACAGTAATTTATCGATTGGCTTACCTAAAACTAATGTATGATCTACAATTTCTTGAACATCCTCGACTTTTACCTTCACATAATGAATACCGTCAGGTTCAATAGTTACGAGGGGACCCATTTGACAAAAACCCTGACAACCGCTTTCCGAAACCAGAATTTTATTTTCATTATGTTCTTCCATTTTTAATTCAACTATGCAGTCAATCCCGGCTTCATTAATTTTTTGCACAAGTTCATTATAAATTTTAAGTGAACCATTTGCAACGCAACCTGTTCCAGCACAAACGATTACTCTTTTTTTCAATGTGTTGCTACAATTATTATATTTTGCGGCTATTTCTTTAAGTTCATCAAGCGACTTGAGCATTGTTATTCTCCATAGTTATTATTTTATCAATAATTTCTACTATAGTTTGTGGATTAACTTGTGAGTAAACATCTTCGTTAATCACAACAACAGGTGCTAATCCACAAGCACCAAGGCAGGAAACTTTTTCCAAGGTAAAAAGCAAATCGTCAGTAGTGTGTTTTTTATCGTTAAGTCCAAGTTTCAGTTCAATTGCTTCAACAACAGGATTGGAACCTTTAACGTGGCAGGCTGTACCATCACAAACCTTTATCACATATTTACCCTTGGGTTCTAAGGCAAAATGCGCATAAAATGTAGCAACCCCGTAAAGCTTTGCCGGGGAAATATCCAGCGAAGAAGCAACAAATATCATAACATCTTCTGGCAAATACCTGTATTCCTCCTGAATAGCTTGAAGAATAGGTATTAGTTTAGTAGAATCGTAATTGTAACTCTTTAAGATTTCGCATACTTTTTCAAATTTACGAACAGGCAAAGTATTCCCCTTGTGCGAGTTCATCACACTTTCTCCAATTAATTTTCACAAAAAAATTATTTATAATAATGTTTGCTTATAAACAGATAGTTTCCTTGTTAATACCGCCAAAGATTGAGAAAACTGAGCATTTTCAACAATCACATTTTTAGGAACTTTTATTTGCGTTGGAGCAAAATTCCAGATTGCAACTATTCCCCCTTTTAGCATAATGTCGACGCATTCCTGGGCTGCTTTCGCAGGAACAGTTAGCACAGCTAAATGAATTTTCATCAACTGGGCTAAAACTGGTAATCTGTCGATACTCAGCACTTCAATACCGTGAATTTTTTGTCCAACTTTTTCCGGGTCATTATCAAATGCAGCAACGAAATTTAGCCCATAGTCCTTGAACTGTTTGTATCCCAGCATCGCAGTTCCTAAACTACCAGCACCGACTAAAAATGCGTTTTCATAACGGTTCCAGTTAAGGCAAGTTTGAATGGCATTGATTAAAGAATTAACATCAAAACCCGTTTTTGGCTTGCCAATAATATTTGTGTATTGAACATCTTTACGAACCTGTGTTGAATCCAGTCTAAGTTCGTTAGCAATAAACGTTGAAGATACACATTTCACACCTTGCTCCTTCAAATTAAGCAAAAGGTGTAAATAGTGCGGGAGCCTTCTTAAAGTAGGCTCAGGAATTACAACAATGTTTTTTTTAGTTAACATTTTACAGCTCCTTTTAATCAGTAATGCTGTATTGATAAAATATTATCGATACAAAAATAATGAATTATTTCAATATAAACAAACAATTTCTCGCAAAATAATTATTTAATGCCCAATTATTTTTCATTCATTATTTGAGAATAATATACCAAAACAATAGAAACAAATTAGAAATAAGTAAACTTAGCAACTATTTAAATTGACTAATATTAAAATATATAAATAATCGAAACAAAGCAAGAAATATTTATCAATAAAAATCAAATAATTGAGTATTTGAAAATTTGCATTAATAATTTTTATTCACATTATACAATACTTTTATTATTTTTAAGTCTGTTTAATTTTGTTTATATTTGAGTATTAACATTAAGAATAATATTGCTTATGTTTAAAAGGAAAAATGAAGTCAATTTACTTGAGTTAACACCCCAAAAAAAGTATCAGCACGAGGTTAATGAGGAAGGATTAGTTGATGTTTTAGTCCCTCGTTTCAAAAGCAAGTTTATGCAAAATTTTATTCCGAAAGGAAGAAGTTTATATATACGAGCAAATCTTGATGAAATAGGCTCAAAGGTCTGGTGCTTAATCGACGGGAAAACAAAAGTCTATGAAATAGCTGAATCTTTAAAAAATGATTTAGGAGAGAAAGCAGAACCTATTTATCCGAGACTTAACTTATTTTTGACACAATTGTATAGAAATGGTTTCATACATTTTTTAGAATTAAAAAAGGAGAAAACAAATGTCTAACGTACTTAGCAATTTAAAACCTGAGCTTGTTTGGAAGTATTTTGAGGAAATCACCCAGGTGCCACATCCTTCTAAAAAAGAAGAAAAGATAAGGGAATATATGATTAATTGGGCTAAATCATTTGGCTTTGAATACAAGTCTGATGCTCTTGGAAATCTTGTAATTAAAAAGCCGGCAACTCCTGGAATGGAAAATCGAAAAACTGTTTGCATTCAAGGTCATCTTGATATGGTTTGTGAAAAAAATAGTGATGTCGAGTTTGACTTCGACAACGACCCATTGAAAGTATATATTGATGGTGATTGGGTGAAAGCAGAAGGGACAACACTTGGTGCCGACAATGGCATTGGAATTGCAATGGGAATGGCTTTGATGACTTCTAACGATGTTCAACACCCAGCTTTAGAACTGCTTTGCACATTGGACGAAGAAACTGGTCTTACTGGTGCAATTCAATTATCAACTGATTTAGTAACTGCTGATATACTAATCAATCTGGATTCAGAAGATGAAGACGCATTTACAATTGGTTGTGCTGGTGGATTAAATACATCAGGTATTTTTAAATATGAAGCTGATGAAGTGCCTTCGAACCATACTCCTTTCAAATTAACATTGAAAGGTTTGCGTGGCGGACATTCAGGCATTGAAATACACGATGGACGTGCTAACGCTGCAAAACTATTGTCGCGTTTCTTATGGAATGCTATCCGAAAATTGCCTATTAAGTTTGTTTCATTCAACAGTGGTAATAAACATAATGCTATTCCACGCGAAGCATTTGCTACCGTATTAGTTCCTAATGAGCAAGTAGATGAATTTAATAATTTGATGAATGAATATAAAGCTATCTTTAAAAAAGAATATGCTACAAAAGAACCTAATCTGGACTTCTTCTGTGAGAATGCTGAAATGCCAAATAGAATTCTCAAACCTGAATTAGCATACAAGGTACTATCCTCTTTTGTGGCTATGCCTCACGGGGTAATAAGAATGAGCCCTGATATTCCTGGACTTGTTCAGACTTCTACAAACTTTGCAATTGTTGAAACAAGAGAAAATGAGATTTATGTTCTGACTTCACAGAGAAGTTCAGTCGAATCTGAAAAAAGATTTGTCGAAAATATGGTATATGCTGCTCTTGAATTAGGTGGAGCAACGGTTGCGACTGGTGATGGTTATCCTGCCTGGGAACCGAATGTAAATTCTGAGATATTAAATGTCGCAAAAGAAGTATACAAGAACGTATTAGGTAAAGAACCTAAAATTGAGGCTATTCACGCTGGACTTGAATGTGGATTGATTGGCGAAAAATATCCCGGCATTGATATGTTATCCTGTGGTCCAAATCTCCGTGATGTTCATTCACCTGACGAAAGAGTTAGTATTTCCTCAGTTCAGAGAATCTGGAATTTCCTTGTTGAACTGATAAAGAATATTCCGCAAAAGTAAAAAAAGTGGCTGTCTATATAAGTAACAGCCTCAATATTGATAAATATTTTTCTTAATAAAAAAGGGACGTTTGATAAAACGTCCCTTTTTTGTTCATAAACCAGCTTATTATAATCTTTCAGCAATAGCTTTACCCATTTCCAAAGTAGTATTGCTACCGCCCATATCATAAGTTTTTACTTTTCCTTCGGCAATAACTTCAGCAGTGGCTTTTTCAACACGGTCAGCCAATTCTTTTTCTCCAAGCCATTCAAGCATCATTTTGCCGGCTAAAATAGTAGCAATTGGATTAACTTTATACATTCCGGCATATTTCGGAGCTGACCCGTGTGTAGGTTCGAATACACCAAGATTTTGCCCAATATTACCTGAACAACCGAACCCTAAGCCACCAACCATTTGAGCACACAAGTCAGAAACGATATCACCGAAAAGATTTGGAGCAACCAAAACATCATAGTTATTTGGATTTTTCAAAAGCCACATAGTAATAGCATCGATATTCGCATCGTCCATTTCAATTTCAGGGAAGTCCTTATGAACCTGATGTGCAGTTTCAAGGAAAAGACCATCAGTAGCTCTAACAACATTTGCTTTATGAATAATCGTAACCTTCTTTCTATTGTGTTTACGAGCATATTCAAAAGCAGCACGAATAATTCTATCGGAACCTTTTTTAGTATTTATTTTGCAAGAAATTGCAAAATCATTTGCATTGTTGTTAACAAAAGCCCCGAATGGACGAGATAATTTTGATAGCACATCTGTTAATTCCTGTGGAACTGGATGAAATTCCACACCTGCATAGAGGTCTTCTGTATTTTCACGAAATACAACCAAATCTATATTGTCTTTATAGTTTAATGAGTTACCTTTATAAGCTTTGCAGGGACGCAAGCAAATATATAAGTCGAACAACTGGCGCATTCTAACAATTGGTGAACGATAGACAAGACCTTTCCCTTGAAGCTCGGGGATAAGTTCAGCTTCTGCTTGCTTTACTGGTTTAGAAGTGATTGCACCAAACATAGCAGCATCAACATCTTTGAGCAAATCAATTGTTCTTTGAGGCAAAGCATCGCCTTCTTTGCACCAAAATTCCCATCCAATATCGCCGTGAATATACTCGGCATTAAAGTTTAATTTGTCGAAAACAATTTGTGTAGCTTCTAATACTTCTTTTCCTACACCGTCTCCTGGTAACCAGGCAATTTTGTAACGTTTCATAACTAGCTCCTATATTTTTCGTGTTTGAGAAAAAAATTTGTGAAATATAATATACATTTTTTTCTTATCAAATAAAAGAAAAATCGATTGAGGATAATCTTAAAACTAATTCCTATAACGATATTTTTCTGTAACAGAGATAGGTCTAACTAAACGGAAATCTCCAAATCCTGTATTATCAAGGAAAAGGAATTCACGATTATCTGAATAAATCCAGCGTTCGTATACTCGTCCATCACTCATAGGATTAGACCTTTCAACTGAAAGTGGTTGTCCAAATATAATATAAACCATACCTCTATCAGTTAGCCATCCTTCTGTATATGAACGAAAATTTTCGTTGGCATAAGCAACTCGCAAATAGTATTGCTCAAAGGCTTCGTTACGCTCTGAATTGGGTGTTGGGTCTAACGATTTCCAAAAATCATTAAAACGTCTGAATTTTTCATCTTCTGTATTAGCAGAACGGATGTAATTAATATCCTCAGAATTTGCAACATACCTCAATTGTCTGATTGCTTTATCCAAGTCGTTTAATACAAAACCACTCAAACGGGTAATTGATTTAATTGAACGTTGAGCAACAGCGAGGATATCCTCAATTTCATAATCATCAGAATAATTCGGCTTTAATGCTAATAATCTCAAAGTATAATTATTCCTTGAAATTTTTGCAGGTTTCTTCACACGTATAAATAATCTATTTGTTCCAATTTCAATTTCTTTTTGAATTTTAGTTCCTTGCTCAATAAGTTCGTCATTTTCAAATATTTGATAAAGGAAATCAACCTTATGGTTTAAATTAGAGTAATACTCGAAAAAAACGAAAAAGCCATCTCTTAAACTACCAATATTGTCTGAAATATGAGGTGTAATTTTCCATCGCCCTTTATCTTCTTCAATGGAACTAACCAACAACAATCCGCTCATTACATTGTCGTATTTTGTAAAATCGACGACGTGTAAACTTCGCGATTGAGAATATTCAGCCTTAGAGTTTTCATCTGTAAGAATTGATTTGATTTGGTAGTTTCCAGGAGGTAATAAAAATTGCACTTGCCTAACATCGAATTTGGCAGTCGCACCCTGAGCTACGTTGAAATCTTTTTCAACTAATACTCTATCATAATTTTTCGTTGCAACAGTATTACCAAGAGAATCATAAACCGTTAAGAAAACGTTGATTTTAGCAATAAAATTATCTTCAAATTTGACAAATGTAAGCGATTGGTATGGCACCATCACATAACAATCAATTCTTGCATAATTTGCTGTATCGCTTTTAAAAATTACAGCATCAAAGAAAAAAGCTTCTGTTCCATCTTGAATTTTTGATAATTGGGAATGGAGTGAATAACTAAAAATTGAAAAAAAAACGAAAAAAAATAATAATCTATACATAATTTCTCCGTTCTAACTTTGAACTGATAGGGCATAAAGCTTCGAGATAGAATCGTTTATGTCTCTGTGGTAGATATATGTTCGATATTCTACTGATGCCACACAATAACCTTCTTCAATTGCTCTTTTGGCAAAATCAGTGTCATCCCCATATTTAATATTTCTAAAACCACCAAGATCAATAGCGACGTTTTTCTTGACAAAAAAAGAACCTCCGACATAGCATTCATCAATATGTATTTGCTTTGAATTGTCGTAATAATCCACGACATAAGGATCGCCAATTACCTCTACACCTCCATAGAGAAGGTCGACCTCAGGATGTTGCAAAAGAATGTTACGTCTAAATTCTAAATGATTTTCCTTATATTCGTCGTCGGAATCAAGAAAAGTGCAGTAAAGCCCCGAAGAAGATAGAATCCCAACATTTCTCGAAAGAGGCAATCCTTTATTTTTATGGAATAGAAACCGTATTCTGCCATCATTGAAATACTTTGAACATACTTCAAATGTATTATCTTTTGAACCATCATCAACAATAAGTAGTTCCCAATCTTGTTCAGTTTGATTAAGGACGGAATTTATTGCTCTATCGATAATATAACCTCGATTATAAGTAGAAAGAATAACCGAGAAAAAAGGTATTCTATTATTCTGATAAATATACATTATCGGCTGATTACAAATTTGTCACTTATTAAATATTTATCAGATTGAATATGTATGAAATACACACCCGATGGGAAACCATCGGCATTCCAATTAAATGAATTTTCACCAGCGTTTAAATAAACATTTTGTAATTTATAAATCTCCTGACCATAGGTGTTGAGTATAGTAATATTGCAGTTTTGAGCAAAAGGTAAATTAATTCTAAAATTCAGGAAATCACTCGCAGGTTGAGGAGAAATTGATGCAATCTTTAAATTTGGTTGTTCATTGCTTTCGACGCTTGTTTTTAGATAAGTTGATTTAAATAGACCTTCCCCATAAACTCCGGCAAAGATAACAAAACCTGCCTCAGTTGTATCCCAGTTTGGTATCATAACTGTTCTGACTGATTTGTCGGCAGGTAAGCCATTATTAAATGCTTCAAAATAATGCCCATAAATTGAAGAGACTAAAACGCCTGCATTACCAGCAGCAGCTGCAACAAGATGTGGGAAACGAGGGTGTTCAGCAAATTCGAAAATCTGATTGCCTGCACCTGTAAAATATTGCCAGGTATTACCCGTATCCAAACTTATATAAATACCTTTTCCAATACTTGAACCATCAACAGTTAATGAATCCACACCACACAACACAATAGATGGGTTGATTGAAGATGGCAAAATTGAAAGCACACGCAAGCCTTCTAATCCACTACTTTCACGTAACCAGGTTTGTCCATTATTGTATGACCTCATAACTCGACCTTGCGAAGATGCATCACCCGAGAGAAATAGCAGATTGGATATTTTCGAAAAAGCAACAGAACGCGTCTCAACACTATAAGATGAGGAATTGCAAGTAATGAAATCATTATCAGAATAAACAAATCCTTCACTTGTATTTATCGCAGCAGCGGCAAAGAATTCCTTTCCATCTATAATTTTCGAGGATATTCGATATATTTGATTGGAGGACTCACATAACATATCATCGCTCCAATCATTTCCACGATTTGTAGATAAAAGCACTCCACCACGAGTAAAATGCCTTGCTGCAACAAACCAATTATCAGGATTAATTTTAGATTGATATATATCATATACTGACCGTTCGTTTAACTGATATTTTGTGAAGGTTTTACCTGAATCAACACTTTCTTGATAACCATTGCCAACAAAAGGAAACTCGATATTTTTTTGCAAAATATCAGTTGGAAAGCCACTTGATGCAACTAAAATCCTGTTAGGTTCATCAATTGGTGAAAAAATCTTGTTAATATAAGGATTGACACCATCAATTTTCATCCAGTATTGAGCATAAGAAGATGTACTTATGAAGATAAGTAAAATTACTACGAATAATGACTTTTTCATATTCAATCTCAAAATTTGATTAACAACTCTTGTAATATAGCAAAAAGTTGCGATTAATTAAAAAAGTTTAATTTATATTCCTGTGCTTCCGAATCCTCCATCACTGCGATGAGTTTCAGGAAGTTCATCAACGAGCTGAAATTCTGCTTTTTCGTAGCGAGCTATCACAAGCTGAGCAATTCTATCACCACGATTAATGACAAACGGTTCATTTCCGAAATTAGACAAAATTACCTTTATTTCTCCGCGATAGTCGCTATCGATTGTTCCAGGAGCATTCAAAGCAAACACACCAAATCGAGCAGCCAGTCCGCTACGTGAACGAACTTGTGCTTCAAAACCATCAGGCAATGCTATTGCAAGCGAGGTTGGAACAAGCACTGTTTGCTGCGGTTGAATTGTAATAGGTTCGTTAATTGCTGCATAAATATCCATTCCCGCCGAACCAGGAGTTTGGTAAGTCGGTAATGGTAAATCACTATATTGACTATCTAAACGTTTGATTTGAATTTTCATTTACTCACTAAAATATTCAACATAAATACTATTATTTACTTAATTAAGTTTAATGCACTTCCAGCTTTGAACCATTCTATCTGCTGGGCATTATAAGAATGTGCAACTTCAAAACTCTCCGAAGTTCCATCTGTATGATGAAGAACAACTGTCAGTGGCTTATTCGGAGCAAATTCCTTTAGTCCAACAATGTCAATTGTATCGTCTTCTAATATTTTATCATAATCATTTTTATCAATAAAAGTAAGAGCAAGCATACCCTGTTTTTTCAAATTTGTTTCGTGAATACGAGCAAATGACTTAACTAAAATAGCTTTAATTCCTAAATATCTTGGTTGCATAGCAGCGTGTTCGCGGGAAGAACCTTCACCATAATTTTCATCACCAACAACAATAGAACCAATCCCGAGCGATTTATAATACCGTTGAACTTTTGGAACTTCATCGTACTCACCAGTAATTTGATTTTTTACACAGTTAGTTTTATCATTAAAGAAATTGACAGCACCAATAAGAGTATTGTTGGAAATATTATCTAAATGTCCACGATAACGCAACCAGGGTCCCGCCATAGAAATATGGTCAGTAGTGCATTTTCCTTTTACTTTTATTAAAAGTTTTAATCCAATAAAATCATTTCCATCCCACTTTTCAAAAGGTGGAATAATTTGAAGTCTTTCGGAATTTGGATTAATTATTATTTCCTGGTTTGAACCATCTTCGGCAGGTGCTTTGTAGCCGTTTTCGATAACTTCAAAACCGCGTGGTGGAAGCTCAATTCCATCTGGCTCTTTGAGATAAACTTTATCACCATCATCATTTATCAGTGCGTCTTTCAATGGGTTAAAATCAAGTCTACCAGCAAGTGCAAATGCAGTAACAATCTCAGGGGAAGCAACAAAAGCGTGAGTATTTGGATTTCCATCATTTCTTTTAGCAAAATTTCGATTAAATGAAGTGATAATCGAGTTCTTTTGTTGGTCCTGAGCATTAAGCCTTTTCCATTGTCCGATACAAGGACCACAAGCATTCGCAAGCACAACACCACCGATTTGCCGGAACATATCGATAAATCCATCTCGTTCGATTGTATAGCGTATCATTTCTGAACCGGGTGTAATAGTAAATTCGCATTTTGCGGATAATTTATTATCAATTGCTTGTTTGACGATAGAAATTGAGCGCGTAATATCTTCATAGGATGAATTAGTGCAGGAACCTATTAAACCCGCAGATAGTTCAATAGGCCACCCATTTTTCTTTACTTCATCAGCAAATTTTGAAATAGGATGAGCCAGATCTGGCGTGAAAGGACCATTGATATGTGGTTCCAGTTCGGATAAGTTAATTTCAATTACTTGATCGAAGTATTTATAAGGGTTTTGATAAACTTCCTCATCAGCAGTAACACATTCGAACATAGAATTACAGTAATCAGCAATTTCTTTTCTTCCGGTGGCAACTAAATATTCACTCATTTTTTCGTCGTAACCGAAAATAGAAGTTGTCGCACCAATTTCTGCACCCATATTACAAATAGTACCCTTGCCAGTTGCAGAAATTGATTTAGCGCCATCACCAAAGTATTCTAAGATATAACCGGTCCCACCTTTTACGGTTAGTATACCAGCAACTTTAAGAATTACATCTTTTGCAGAAGTCCATCCCGATAATTTACCCGTAAGTTTTATTCCAATTAATTTTGGAAATTTCAATTCCCAGGGCATTCCAACCATTACATCAACTGCATCAGCACCACCAACACCAATAGCAATCATCCCAAGCCCGCCAGCATTAACTGTATGCGAATCAGTTCCAATCATCATCCCTCCGGGGAAAGCGTAATTTTCAAGTATTACTTGATGGATAATCCCTGCACCGGGCTTCCAAAAGCCAATGCCATACTTATTAGACACTGATTCGAGAAAATCATATACTTCTTTGTTTGTTTCGAGAGCAGATTCTAAATCTATTTGAGCTCCAACCTGAGCAAGTATCAAATGGTCGCAATGAACAGTTGTAGGAACAGCTACTTTATTTTTTCGAGCCTGCATAAATTGCAAAAGAGCCATTTGCGCTGTGGCATCTTGCATAGCAACACGGTCAGGGGCAAACTCAACATAATCAACGCCACGCTCGAATTCTCGAATTGAATTTAAATCGAATAGGTGTGAATAAAGAATTTTTTCAGCAAGAGTAAGTGGTCGGTTAATTTTAGATTTTACAAACTTGATTTTCTCCGCAAATGTGGCATAATGCTTGCGAAGCATATCAATATCGAGTATCATAATTCACCTATGAAAAAACATTTAGAATTTAGTCAAAATAATAAACGTATTTATGAAATTAATAATTTATGAAATCGCAGAAAAAAGAAAATTATTTGTTTCTAACTAATCGGATCCCAACAATGTTGTTTTGACTGCGGCGGGAGCTAAAACGAATGAAAGACCTTGGATCAAGGAAACATCCACCTCGATGGATACGGTGCGAGCCTTGATTTTGAATAGGATTTATAGTATCAGATAAGTTATATTCAGCGTATAAATCCCAACACCACTCACTAACATTTCCTAACATATCGTATAAACCGAAGGCATTGGGTAATTTATTAGCTCCAATTTTAGGAATACCACCAGAATTTTCAACGAACCAGGCAAATGAATGAATGTTTGTAGGTGAATCTATTGCCGAACCAGCACGTGCAAGATATTCCCATTCAGCTTCGGTTGGCAGCCGCCAACCGTTAGCAGTTGTATCGAAAACAACAATAGTATCATTAATGGAGTAAGCAGGTGTAAGGCCGTCTTTTTCAGAGAGTTTATTGCAGAAAATTACTCCATCTAACCAACTCACATTATATACCGGGAGCGAAAAATCTTTGATGGTGCTTGGATTGCTTTTTGCTATAAATTCATAAAGCCTTTGGGTTACTTCTGTCTTGGAAACTTCAAGCTTTTTAGTAATATATACATTTCTAACTGGTAATTCATCTTCGAAACCTGTTGTGCTACCCATTTTAAAAGCACCAGGATTAACTATTGTGGTCTCAAATGGTGGATATGCTAATACAGTTATATTGAATTTTTCACTTGTATCTTTTCCAAAATTAATAATGAAATGACCACTCGGGATTTTTTCATCAATAATTATTCCAATAGAATTAGCTCGCCAGAAAAGGCAATTTTTTTTCCAAATAACAATGCTATCATTGAAAATAACAGCTGCACTATCATAATTAAAAGGGAAATTTCTGCCATATATTACTAATGTATCAGTTGGGAAAGTAATATTTTTTGAAATACCAGTAACTTTTGGTGAACCCGATGAAACAGTAAAATCATTACTGCTATCGCAGGAAAAGAGAAAAAGAAAAATTAGTATATACAATATAAATTTCATTATTAAAAATTTATGAGTTATTAATTCAAAAATAATATATAGATGTAGATAAAACAACTAAATTAACAAAAAAGGGGAGCTAAAAAGGAATTAAATTTCATTTATTTCAGCAACACTGTGGCGACCTATTGCTTTTTCAAGTTTTTTTCTAACTTCAAAATAATCATTAGAATTCAAAATATCTTCGGCGATTAATTTTGCTTCTGAATAAGTTAAGGACCTAACTCTGTTTTTTAGTTCAAGCAGAAGAGATGGAGCAACGCTCAATTCATCAACGTCCATACCGACCAGCAACTGGGTAGCAGCTGCGTGTCCTGCAAGTTCGCCACAAATAGAGACAGTAATCCCGTTTTTGTGAGCAGTTTTTATTATGAAATCTATTAAACGAAGCACAGAAGGGTGAAAATCATCGAAAATATCTGAGACAAGCTCGTTATTTCTATCGGCAGCAAGTGTGTATTGGGTCAAATCATTTGTTCCAATACTGAAAAAATCAGCAACTTTCGCTAATCCATCAGAAATAACAGCAGCAGCAGGAGTTTCTATCATTACTCCAAGAGGAATTAGATTATCGAATAGAACACCTTCTTGTTGAAGTTCATTTTTGCACATTTCTAAAATTTTTCTTGATAGCTCTACTTCGTGGAGTGAAGTTATCATCGGGAGCATAATTTTCAAATTTTTGTTCATTGAAGCACGCAGCAAAGCTCGCAATTGAGTTTTAAAAATATCCTGACGGGAAAGCAGAAAACGGATACCTCGTAAGCCCAAAGCAGGATTAAATTCCTTAATGGGCAAACCTTCAACATACTTATCGCTACCTAAATCAAACACTCTAATAGTAACAGGTTTCGGGTAGGCTCGTTCGCAAATCTCTCTATACCATTTATATTGGGTTTCTTCATCGGGAAAACCTTTAAGTTCCATAACCAAATTTTCGGAACGCACAAGCCCGTAACCATCTGCACCATTAATTTCGCCTGAACGAACATCATCTAAGAAATTTACATTCCCGAGCAAAGAGATTCTCTTACCATCAAGGGTTTCGGAGGGAAGTTTTGCCAAAGCACCAAGATTTCTTTTGTGTTCTTCTAATGCTTCAATTTTTTGCAAGTAAACTTCTCTAATATCCTCTTTTGGTTTTACTACAACAATGCCAGCAAAACCATCAACAATAAGTTCCGAGCCGTTTGGGATAATATCAGTAGCATCGTGAACACCTATGACAGCAGGAATATCGAAAGAACGTGATAAAATTGCAGCGTGTGAAGTAATTCCACCGACCTCAGTAACAATGGCAAGTATTCCTGCTTCCTTAAAATTGACAATGTCTGTTGTGGTTAATGTTTGAGCAACGACGATAGAATGCTGGCAGTTTTCATAATCGATTGATTGGTCTTTGAGAGATGCAAGAAGCTTACGTTTTATGTTATCAATTTCGTTTGCACGCTCTTGCAATAAAGCATCAGAAGCATTTAGAAAAAATTTTCTTTGGTTATCGAATTCCGAGACTATTGCACTTTCAACGCTGAAACCATCTTTAATTTTATTCCTAATCCCATCGTATAAAATCGGGTCAGTTAGAATTAATAAGTTAGTTTCGAGTATTGCAATAACATTGCTGCCAAGAGAACGAACTTTATGCAGGCTTTGCATAAATTGATGAACCAAATTTGTGTGGGCTTTTTCAAATTTTAATAATTCATTTGAGATTTCTTCTGTTGGAATTTTAACCGACGGACTAATTAATGATTCCGGTTGCAAAACTATAGCATTGCCTAACGCAATCCCTGCGGAAGATGGAATACCTTTCAAAACAAACTGTTCTTTAAGCAGTTTGTAATCTGTTTTGCCATATATAACTTCTTGTGGAGCCATCAAATTTCACCGAACCCACTTTCAAAAAGCTTAACAATTTCATCAACAGCTTCTTGTTCGTCTGGTCCTTCCGCACGCACCTTTATTTCACTACCCTGTTCAGCAGCAAGCGTCATCACACCAATAATACTTTTCCCATTTATTGCAAATTTATCTCTAATCAAATATATTTCAGACTTAAATTTAGAAGCCAATTTCACTATACTTGCAGCTGGTCGAGTGTGTATGCCCGAACGATTAACAACCTTGACTAATTTTTCCACCATTAGTAACAATATCCATATTCATCAACTGATATATAAAAAACAATTACTCATGAATATAAATAAAATATGTGCTTTTTGCAAGTGGAAAAATAAAGAAATTATGAAAATCATCTAAGTGGTTGTCAAGTTCAATAAATATTTACAAAGCTTACTTGTTGAGATTGCAATATTTTTAACCACTACCTATTTATTGCAAACATTTTCGCAATACTTTTCGAATAATATTACTATTTATTATGCAAAAACCATCGGTTGGTTCGAAACCTTCCGATGGTTTAAACAGAGAATTTTGAAATATCCCATTAAGTTAATTAATATTATGAACTAATATTTGACATTTCTCAAATATCTTATTTCTCAAACAAATCGACACTTATATTGCCACCTTTATTCCTGCGTAAACTGTTCTTGGGCGTGCAGGACCATACAAATAACCTGAATCTCGATTTTCTCCCATATCCAAATCTTTTGGATATGAATCGAAAATATTATACATACCTAAATATAAATTGATTTGTGGAAAAGCCATAATAGTATAATTAAATTTAGCACCCAACTCAAAAAATTGAGGTGTTTTTTTCAGTTCATCTTGTTCGATAAATCCAGCATAGTGAGGAATATACATTGGACCGGTATAAATTCCAGAAATGGATATATTTATTTTTTCAGACAAATTAATATTTGAGACAAAATTCCCGTAAATATTCGGGGATTTAAACAATTTATCAGAATATTGGGGTTCAACACCATTATCAATATCACCAGCAGACCATTCAATTTTTTCGCTATATGCTCCCTGTTGGATTGTGATACTCGAACGAAAATCAAAAAATCGTGAAATTTCAGTTTGAACTTCAAAAGTAATACCCTTAATTGTTGCAATTCCATCGTTAATCCTCATAAATACTAAATTATTATTGGCATCACGCCCTAAATCCTTCAAGACAAAAACATCATTCAATTTTGTTAAAAAACCTTCCAATGAAAATGCAAAAGGAATATCAAACAAACGAGTAGAATAATCAACAGAAGAAGAAAATGAAATTGAGTATTCAGGTTTTAAATTGTCATCGACGAGAATAAGCAAAGATTCACCTCCTACTTGTGTGATATGAAGGTCTTCATCAAATGCTTGCGGAGGACGATAACCTTTAGAGATACTTGTTCTCCAATTCAAAGAATTTGACACCTTACATAAAACATTTAGACGAGGAGAAATAATCAAATTATCAATTTTGTTGTGCTTCTCAAAGCGAATACCTACAACAGCATTGAGCCAATCAGTAAAATTCCAATCATCCTGAATGAAAATACCATTAGAAAAAGTAGTTTGGTCGATTTTTCTTCCATAAGCAGGTGCATCATCAAGCATCCAATCGTAATGATATTCATATCCAGTAGTAAGCAAATGGTACCCTAAAAAATTATTAATGAAATGGTCATACTGCACTCCAAAACCAATTGTCTCATTGTCAGTTGTCCCATAAGCATTTGGATCTTGACCAGAACCATAGTAGCTTTCTCTTTTAGTATTTTGATATCCTAAATTGACCGACACTTTATTTAAATCTTCTCCTATATAACGTTCATATTTCAATGTGGTAAAATTAGAATTATGAGATGCTTTTTCAGTAATATTAGTTTGATGTGGAGGATTGTTAATTGAATCGCCACCTCGAATTGTATGATAAATTGCTTGATAACCTAAACTAATTTTACTTTTATGGTCTGGTCTGTAAAAAGAGCGAATACCAAAAGTTTTAACATTTAATTTTCCAATATCGGAGAAACCATCGTTATTTGCATCCCAATTTTTTCTATCGCGTTGGAACCCATAAATATATGCACCTAATTCATTGTTTTCAGAAACAATGCTACCATTAAAATTAAGAGTATAATCAGGATATTTATTTTTCATAAAAGATTGGAATAAATCTATATTGAAGTTATTAGAATAAGGCTCTTTAGTGATAATATTAATAATCCCTGCAACAGCATTGCCTCCATAAATAGAGGAACCCCCACGAATTACTTCTATTCTATCAATCATATTTGCAGGCATTTGTTCAAGTCCATATACTCCATTTAATGAAGAAAAAATTGGGTTGCCATCTATCAATATTTGTGAATATCGACCATCAAGTCCGTTTATTCTCACCTGGCTAAAACCGCAGTTCTGACAATTGATTTCGGTTCTTAAGCCAGGCTGGAAATTTAATCCATCTCGAATATCGACTGAACTTGTAGATTGAAATGTCTTGTTACTAATTACAGACACTTTGACAGGCACTTCTTCATAAATTTTTTCTGAACGAGTAGCAGTAATAACAACATCTGCTGTTTGAACAGATGTTTCCTCCATTTCAAATTTAAGTTGTAAATTTTCTTTTAGTTCTTTATCAATCGAAAATTTATGATGAATAGGTTTAAGTCCGACACCTGTAATTACAAGTTCATAATTACCTTTTGGAATACCTTTGATATGGAATGCACCATTTCTATTTGTAATAGCACCAAGCGTGGTGTTCAGAATACGAACAGTTGCACCTACAACTGGTTTTGCTTCGCCGTTTTTGTAAACTACAACACCTTCAATACAGTTTTCGTGAGCAAAAGCAACATTGGTTATTAAGAAACTAAAAATAATTAAAACAAAAATCCTGAACATAATTTCCTCCAATTTTCAATTAAAATTTATTCAAAAACAAATTTTAGTTACGTCTAAATACAAATTTAACTACTACAAACTTTACAACAAATAAATTAATAAAAATTTATCGAGAATTTAATAATTATTAGTGTTAACTAAATTAAAGTATTAATAAAATTCTTTATTTTGAAAAAAATATTTAGATTTATTTAAGAAATTTATTAGTTTCGTGAAAATTGTAGGATTATTATTTTGGATTAGTTATGTTAAGTCAAGCAATTCAAGATTATCTTAAAACTATATATAAGCTTGAAGAAGATGGTACAGTATCGACAACTGCAATTGCAAAAGAACTGAATATTTCAGGTGCATCTGTAACGGGAATGCTTAAAAGATTAGCATCTATGAAACTTGTTGATTACAACTCTTACAAAGGTGTTCGATTAACAAACGAAGGTAGAAAAATTGCATTAGAGATTATTCGCCATCATCGATTATTAGAGCTATATTTAAGAGAAGCACTTGGTTTCCCGCTCGAAAAAATTCACGACGAAGCTTGTAGATTAGAACACGTTGTTTCGCAAGATTTTTTGCAAAAAATTGAAGCAATTCTTGGCAACCCTGAATATGACCCTCACGGTCATCCAATTCCTTCGAAGGACGGCGATATTGAAATTTCAAATGAGAAACCTCTTGTTAATTTTAGGAATGGTGATGTAGTTATAGTAAAGCGTTTATCAGACCACGACCCGCAAATGTTATCATACTTCGAGAAAATGAAAATATTACCATCAACAATAATCAGAATTATTGATAAAGCTCCGTTTAATGGTCCAATCACTGTATTTTTTAATGGAGAAAGTCAGATAATTGGTAATGAAATATCTAAAAATATATTTGTAGAACTATACGAAGAAAAAGAAGAGAATTAGTCTAACTATACAAATAATAAAAATAGAGATGGAGATTTCCCCTCGTCTCTATTTTTTTATCAATTCAGTAATTACTTCAACGTGAAAAGTATGAGGAAACATATCCACAGGTTGAACAAAATTTACCCTGTAAGTATCACTCAAAAGAGCAATATCACGTGCTTGGGTAACTGGATTGCAACTTACATATATTATTCTATCAGGTGCAATTTTCAATAAGTGATTAATAAGATTTTCATTCATTCCTGAACGAGGAGGATCAACAATAACCACATCTGGTTTAGCAAGAGAGTTTAACAATTTCGGAGTAGATTTGGAATGAAGGTCTGCTTGATAAAAAACTACATTCGATATGTTGTTAATTTTGGCGTTATGAGTTGCGTCTTCAACAGCAGAAACATTTAGCTCAAAACCAAAAGTTTTTTTCACTTGTTTAGCAGCAGGCAAAGTAATTGAACCACAGCCACAATATAAATCCCAGATAGTCATTTCAGAGGAAAGATTGGCAATTTCTAAAATTTTACCAATAAACTTATCTAACTGAACAGAATTAGTCTGGAAAAAAGAAAATGGAGAAATATTGAAAACCACATCAAGAATTTTCTCTTGCAAGACATCGTAATTATTTGACATTTGAATAATTCCCGTGGCAACACTGCTTTGCCTATCATTTATAGCCCAATAGGTAGTTTTAATAGCGTCAAAATCAAGTGGCAATTCGTTTACAAACCATTTTGCAAATGATTCTTCGTCGGCTTTTTCAACTGGATTTGTAATCAAAATTGCCATAACTGCTTTTTGATAAGAGGAAAAACGAAGGACAATGTTTTTAAGAAAACCCGTATTTTTATAATAATTATAAGCAGGAATTCCTTCATTAATTGCTTTTGAGCGGACAGCATATATTATTTGGTTGCCAATTTCAGGTTGAATGAAGCAACGGTCAATATCGATAATTTTATCGTAGCGACCTGGATAGTGCATTCCCAAAGCAAAGTTTTTAATATACTCTTCGCCGGAATTAATTTGTTTTGGGGTAAGCCACCGGTGCGAACCAAAAGAAAATTCCATCTTATTACGGTATTCATAAATTTCATTCGAAGGCAAAACATCTTCTATGTTTAATGTTTCAATTTTTCCGATGCGGGTATAAGCATCTTCAATATGTTGTTTTTTCCAGCGAAGCTGCTCGTTGTATTCCAGATTTTGCCACGAACAACCGCCGCAAGTTCCGAAGAAATCACATTTTGGCTCGATTCTATTTGGTGATTTGATAATAATTTCTTTGATAAATCCTTCGGAAAAATTTTTCTTATCTTTTGTAATAACAGCAACAACCCGCTCACCAGGCAAAGCACTGCCTTTGAGCAAAATCGCCTTCCCATCCAAACGAGTAACAGAAATGCCTTCGAAACCAATGCTTTCTATTTCAACTTCTATTTCATTGCTTGATTTCATATTATTCAATCAATGATTTTCTAAAAAAATGACCGGACGAAGTTTTACCATACAAAAACAAAACACAATTTGAACAAGGAAGATTGGACTTTGGAATTTCTACAATATTAATATTTGAAATAAAACGTGAAAAATCAAATGCTTTTCCTTCTATGGTATAAACGTACAGTTCATTAAAACAGCTATTTTCGCATTCGAGAATTAGTGAATTAGCATTTTGAAAAGTTCTAATTAAGTGATTATCTTCATAAATTGATGTGAAATTATTACGAACTTTGAAAGTAACAGGAATTAATGTGCTATTGGAGAAAAATATGTTCAAATCTGCTTCAAAAGAATCGTCGACGGGCTCTTCTGCTTCTAATAATACTTTTACTTTATCAATTTGATGCGGATAAATCACTATGCTGCCTAATTCTTTATCGAGTTTAAAACGGTATGATTTTCCGTTATTCCATTGATTGAATGAATAGTTAATAATTGAAAGTGTATCATCTCCGTAATTCGCTAAGAACAAATATGCCTCTGAATTATTCTGATTAAGTAGGTAAATATTCTGGTTAGAGACAATTGGCGTAGAAAAAGGGATAAAATCGGGATTTTCAAAATTGTTTATTCTAAAAATAAAGTAATTGTTATCAATAAAAGGATTTCTGTTATTTTGAACTTCGGAAATACGAATATTTCTGACGTATTCAGAACTATCAACCGGGTCCAACAGAGCAAATTTACGTAAATCTTTGAGTTGATTATTAATATAACCATAAGGATTGTTATATCTTAACGCAAAGTAAAACATACCGCGAGCAATATCCCCTTTTACAGATGAACGTGGTTCAAAAACTAAGATTCCATTTTCATTCAATCCAAGGCGGGAACCACCATCCTGATACGAAACGTTACTGCTGACAAAACCAAATGGATAGTTTGCTCTTTTGGAATTAGCAACTTCGTAAGATGGGCGAATATGGTATAAATCACTCTTTGGTGGGTCATTGTCGGCACCATAAGCCTGTGGCCAGGTATGCTCAGTATTGAAGTTAGTTGTATTTACATCGGGAATACCGTTTGTTTGAACTTTTCGACCCGTATAAATACATTCTACATAACCATTTAGATTATCGAGGGAACCCCACATAAATTCGCGAGCATTTTTATATCCAAGCGATGTATGAGGTTCAACGAATTTTTTAAGCTCAGATAAAAGTTGGCGTCCACGTAAATTATCCGTAGTGCGATAAATATCTAATGGATGAGTTGCTTTGCCAACAATTTTAGATAACAATGAATACTGGGAGTTGTTCGTAACAATTTCGCAATTCAGGAAAGCATAATAATTAATGTTATCTTTTGGGGAAAAAACGATTGGCAATAATAGTTTTTCACCTGAATTGATGGTTTTGTTACCAATACCAGAAAAATGAAAAACTTTTGCACTATCAATTAAATAAGCATTTAGCAATAGTATTTCGTGCTGTGAGTTGTTAATAATTTCTGCATAGAAGGTTGTATCGTTATTAACAATAACATTTTCGAGTTGAATATCAGCAATAACCTGCGAATAAAGCAAGTAATTATTTAATAGAAAGCATAAAAATAGAAGATATTTTTTCATTTTTATAATTTTGTTTATTTCACATATAACAAAGATAACATTTCTCCGATAGTATTTTCTAAATTTTTATATTCACCTATTGCCCAGCCGTTAGATACAATTGCGAAAGCGTAAGTATCGCCATCTAAGGAATTAACATAGCCCGCCAATGCGCTAACATTTTTATGAGTTCCAGTCTTACCTATTAAATTATTTTGGGATTTCGTTCCTATCATACGTTTTTTTAGTGTGCCATCCACACCCGCAATAGACAAAGATTTTCCAAAGCAGTCAGCAAAATCTGAATTAGCAGCAGAAACGAGCAATTTTACGATAGTTTCAGCAGTAACTTTGTTGCGTCGGGACAATCCTGAGCCATCATTTAATGAAACATTGCTAAAATCTATGTTGAGTTTTTTCGCAAAATCCTGATAACAATTTATCGCGCTAATCTTATTATTAGAATTTGAATGGAAAGTTGCACCAACAATTTTAAACAAATTTTCAGCTAAATAATTATCACTATTTTTATTGATTTCGGAAATCATACTGCATAAATCTCTTCCGAACTCTGAAAGCTTTGATACTTGATTTATGTCAGGTATATGCTTTACATCGACTGTTCCAGTAACTTCTATCCCATTGGCAACCAATCTATTGTAGAAAGCTCCAGCCACTACCAATTCAGGATTTTGAATTTTAAAAGAATACTTTTGATTTGAATTAAGTGGTAAGTTTCCTGAAACTGAGATAATTTGCTTTCCATTTTTTTGCAGATTTGTTTGAATAGAAATTCCTCTTCTGGAAGCTTTTGTTTTAGTGGCTCGCTTTCTTTTATCTCCATAATTTTGTTCATCGGCAAAGTGAAACGAATTAAAGCCTTTAACTCTATTTGAAATATTCCCTAATGACTTTTTTGGGGTTCCACCGGTTACTTTCACATTGTTATTAACAACGAATGCAGCTGAAGAAGGAATAATCTGAACATTAGCCGGGCGTCCAGGCACTGACCCCGATGAAACAATTATCATACCCATATTTCGATTTAAACTTAAAGCAGTAACTGGGGGAACATATTCAACTTCATCACTATCCCCGCTATAATGAAATCGAGAAGTTTGCCCATCGAAGAAACTGCCATCAGCGTAAATGTTCCCAACAATTTTTTTTATACCTAAATTTAGCAACGCTTCAATTAAGTAATCCAAATCACTTAAAGATAGCAGCGCATCTCCCCCACCGTGGATATATATATTTCCCATTAAAATTGGCTTAATCTCTTTTGCATCTGTGTAGATTTTGGTTTTTAGTAATGGTTCAGAATGCAAAAGTTTAAGAGCAAAAAAAGAAGTAAATAACTTTGTAACAGAAGCAGGCACAAGCAGTTCATCACTATTGTATTGATAAATGTGTCGATTTTGATTGAGAGAATAAATTGAAATTCCAATCCTCGAACTGGATAAATTTTTATTAGAAATAAGTGTATTTAGAATTGAAGAAAATTCATCATAAGATTTAATTGTATCTAATTGAATTTTCTGACTATTGGAAGAATTGAACGAAATAAAGAAAATGAATAGATAAAGAAAGAACTTTTTCATAATAAAACTCTTTTTTCCTCTTAATACTGCACAGGCAATATAAAGAAAAATGCACTCAAATCAAAATATATTAAAAATCAAAGCCTAATGAAAACATATATCGAGGTTTGCTCCATTTTGTGTAGTTATAGGACCAGGCTATATCAAGTTTTACTGGTAAACCTAATAAGTAAGACCTCACACCAGTGCCGGAACTAAAAATCATATCAGCAGGGACGCGTTTTCCGTTGGCATCAATTTTAGATATTTTAAAGTCGTCTGTCCAGGCACCACCTATATCAAAAAATAGAGTTGACATCACACCTTGCAAAAGCACTGGGACTGGTCCTGCAACAAGTGCATAAAACAAAGGGAAACGCAATTCTGTATTGCTAACGAAAAATTTGTTACCTCTGATTGCAGCGATATCCCAACCACGAACCGGCATAATAAAATTGTTCATAAAGACAAAATCTTCAGGATTTTCGAAAGGATAATCTCTATTTGAATAGGAATAATTTATCCAGTTTTCAGTTCCACCAAGGAAATAGCGTTGGGGGTTTGGTCCAAAGCTTGCACCCATTGAGCCACGCATAGCTAAAGATATAAAATTAGATATTTTAAAATACTGACGTAAATCTGTTTTCACAGACATAAAACCAACGGAATTGCTATTGAATTTTGGCGAACCTAATATCTCGAAATAACCACGGAAACCTCTTTCAGGCGCATACCATCCACCTAAAGAATTGTCATACACAAATCGTGCTTGTGGAAGGAAAATGAAACGAGAAATACTAGGAACAAAAGAATAATCAAGGTTTGTCATTTCAGCACCAATGAAATCAGCGCCCCACTCAACGCGCGTAAATAAATCAAAAGGCAGTGAAGTTAATATGGAAAGACCATAATTTCTAAATCGATAGAGACTATAATCATCTATAATATTATCATATTTGTAAAAATACGCAGGATAATGATAAACAGCGATATGGTAATCAATTAAATTTGGCAAATATGAGTAGGAAAGGTAAAATTGGCTGTTTTTCAAATCGGTAAACAGATTAAGTCCCGCGTAAATTTGATGGTCTCCCAGAACATCGCTGAAAAGCATCTGGGTTAAACCCTGCCAGCCGTAATATGTTGAATAGCCTGGATTAACTAAAATAATGTCTGGTGAAAATGTAATTTTGTATATACGTTCGACAAATTCTTGATTTTCAATATTAGCACCTTTCGTAGACATATCACTAAACGATGAACTTCTTATGACATCTTGATTTGGTTCAACTAATTGTTGTGCAGAAAAATCAATTTCGAATTCCCCATATCCTTGAATTTGCGTATGATTTTCAGTAGAAATTAAATTGTTCGAAATAGTTTGATTTGAAATTGCCTGCTGAACAATACTTGTTCTTTCAATTTGTTTTTTTCTAAATTGAGTGAGTGGTAAACTATCAATTTTTCTTCTTTCGAAGGGAAGTCTTAACAAGAAAATATCATAGCCTCCACCGATTTGCGAAGCGAACAGAAGTTTGGAATTATCTTGCGAAAGCGAAATTTGAGTAATTCCAGTAAGTGAATTAGTAATTGGATATTCAATATTATTTACAAAATCATAAACATAAATATTTCCAATCCCATTATTATCAGAGACATATAATAATTTATTACCATCATTGGAAATCAAAAGGGAAGTTTTATTGAATTGAGGAGTGTAAGTGATTCTCTGAATTTGTTGTTCTTTAATGTAAAGCTTGTAAATATCAGAAGTCTCAAATTTATGCTTCCACATTTTAAAATTTTGGCTTTTTATTCCGAAATCAAGTATGTCGTGCCGATCAGAAACGAAGAAAATTTCGTTATTATTATTTCCCCAGGCAATATGAGAAACAGAGAAAATATCATCTGTTACTTTTTGAAGGGATTTTGTGTCGAAATCGTAAGTATAGATATTACTTTCTTCTCTTTCAGATGCAATGAAAGCAATATAGCGACCATCTTTCGACCAGCTTACAGAAGAGATGGAACGAAGTCCAAAGAACAAGCGTTCATATCTTCCAGTTTTTGCATCGACGATAAAAATAGCATCTTCCCCACCAGATTTAGCCGAGATGGCTAATTTCTGTCCTGTGGGGTCCCAAGCTATACCAGGAGTGAGAAGATTTAAATCTTCAAAATCTTGTTTTCTCAAACTGCTGACAAGTTTTCTTGGTCTTGCTTTGGCATCTACATCCTGAACATAAACAGCAAAAATTCCATCATCGCGGTCAGAAATATAAGCAAATTGGTCTCCATTAGGAGAAATAGCAGGTGAAGTGTTGTAAAAATTACCTATATCACGTCTATCAGTAAGTTTCAAAGCAAAATCACGTGGGTCTTCGAAAATTTTCAAATCAGGCCAGTATATTTTTTTGATTTCGCGTTCCCACATATCAGAAAAATCTCTTAAACTCATATTAAAAGTGCTTTGAAAGGTTTGCTCTAAATTTTTGTTTATATATAACTTGTTGAGGAATTCTGTAACTTTTGCTTTGCCATATTTTTCAGCAACGAACCAATAGAAAGTTTGACCACCTCTGTACGCTAAATATCCATCGAGATCTCGAAGAGATGGTAATTTTTCAGAAATAGTCAAATCACGCATAAACATATCAGTTTCGATATCGAGACCGCCTAAACTTTCGTATTCGCAAAGACCTTCGTTTAGCCAGAGTGGAATTTGAAAGTTATTGCTTGTCATCAGGGCAGATTGCAATGTGCCACCATAGAACATATCGTTTAAAACAGCGTGAACAAGTTCGTGATGGATTACGTGGCGAAGTTGAGAATAACTACCTTGAAATGGGACAACCACCCTATTTTTGAATAATTCGGTGAAACCGCCGACACCTTCGGGCAAATAGCCACCAGTAACGTTCGTTTGTTGAAACTCGTTGTGAGAATCATAAACAATCAGGGCAATTCTCATAGAAAATTTGTAATTCAGCGTATTCTGAATGGAAACAAGAGCTTTTTCAGCAGAAACAGCTGCGAACTCGGCAAGTGCTTTGCTACTAGCATCGTAATATACATCGAAATGCTCGGTTTCAATATAACGCCAATCGAATTTTCGATACTGAACTTTATTTTTTCCGAATTGTGCGAAAATATTAATACTCGATATCAACAAAACAAGAACTATTAATGAAGCATAAATATATTTTTTTGACATAAATACCTCTAATTATGCACTTTTGACTTACTAAAATACTTAAAGTTTAACTTAATAACACAATATTTATTTTAAAGTTGCAATAATTTTATCATCTTTGTCAATTTCATTTATTTGAACATAGAAAAATGAGTTGTCCAATCCTTTTTCAGTTATCACTTTGCAATGCAGGTAATTAGAAGTGTGCCCCAAATGGATTTTTTCGCTCTCTGAATATTTTTCGGGCAAGAACTCGTGAATTTTACCGATTTGTGTTTGATAAAAAGCCAATAGTTTGCTATGTGATAGTTGTTTGAGGCTATGCGTTCTCTCTTTTCTTGTTTTCATCGGAACTTTATCAGGGAAGTTTGCAGCGGGGGTGTTTTTTCGTTCAGAATAGGTAAAAACGTGCAGGTAAGAAGCTGGTAAATTATCGATAAAATCATAAGTTTGTTTAAAATCCTGTTCGGTTTCGCCTGGGAAACCAGTAATAACATCTAATCCAATACAAACATCGGAATTGATTGACTTAATTTTGTGAATATCATTGAATAATTTATCAGAAGTATATCTTCTTCTCATAAGTTTCAGTATTTTATCGGAACCACTTTGCAATGGGATATGCAGGTGCTTACAGATAGTATCTGAATTGCAGACATAATCTATTATCTTATCATTAATCAAGTTTGGCTCAATGGAGGAAATTCGAAATCTAACTCCAAAATCATTCTCAGCGATTAATTGCAATACATCTTCGAAATCGTAAAAGTTGTTGGAGTTGTATTCACCAAGATTTATGCCACTTAGAACTATTTCGCGAAACCCCTTTTCTGCAACTTCGTTGAAAATTTCTGGAAGTTGCTCAAAGGGAATGCTACGAGGATTTCCACGAGCATTTGGAATAGTGCAGTATGAGCAACGGTAATTGCAACCGTCTTGAATTTTCAGAAAACAGCGTGAGCGAGCGGCGTTGTCAGCTGAATAAGCAAAATCAAAACTTATAGAGGTTAATTCAGATACTTCAATAGATTTGGTTGATTTTTGAAAATGAGTTTGCAATAGTTCAGGTATTAGAAATTTTTCTTTAATTCCGTATACGGCATTTACTTCGGGCATCTCAGCTAATTGTTCAGAATTAAGTTGAGCAAAGCAGCCGAATACACCGACAAAAGCACCGTTTGTTTCACGTTTTGCACGACGAATAGCAGCACGGCAATCAGCATCAGCATTGTTTGTAACAGTGCAGGTATTGATAAGAACAATTTCAGCATCAGAATATTTATCGGTAATTACGAAGCCTTTTTCTTGAAGTTTTGTTTTTAATGTCGATGTTTCTGCAAAATTTACTTTACAACCGATATTGATTAATTTAACTCTACGCATTTCCAATACAGTTCAATTAAAAAAATAATACCTAATAGAATTGAGACGAAAATGCAACTAATAAATTTAGTCAAGCAAATTGTGATGTTTACAAGTTTTGGTTTAGAACCTTCGGTAGGTTTGAAACCTTCCGAAGGTTACCAACGATATTAGATAAGTAGTCAAATAGTTGTAGAAAAATATACATAAAAAAACAAAGAGGTTCAAAATTTTGAACCTCTACAAGAAAAAAATGATGATATTTTTTTTGTAAATTATTCTTCTGATATGTCAATTATTTGCTTTAATTCATCGTATCCAGCACCGACGCGAATAATTTTAAAATCATCTGTAGTCATATCAATAACAGTAGATTCGCCTAAAAAGGTATATTCATCGGAAACCATAGCAATATCAACCATTGGCGAGTAATAATCAATTATTTCCTGAGGTGATGAAACGGGATTGTCCTCAATTTTAGCAGAAATTGAAATTATTGGATGTTCGACATACTTAATAAGCAAACGAGACAAATCGTTATTTGGAACACGAATACCAGATGTTTTCCTTTTTGGGTCCTGTGCGAATTTTGGGACGAGTTTAGAGGCAGTTAGAATGAAAGTGTAAGGTCCTGGTATAAGGCGGCGTATTGTTTTATATGCTAAATTGCTCACTTTTGCGAAATCTGCAATATTAGAAAGCGAATCGCAAATAAAAGTCAGGGCTTTGTTCTCGGGTAGTTTCCTAATAAGACGTAATTTTGAAATTGCTTCTTTATTTGATAATTCACAACCAAGAGAAAATCCAGTATCAGTTGGATATAAGATGACAGCACCTTCTTTCAACGCCTCGGCAACCTTCTGGATTTTTCGCAATTCGGGAGTTTCGTGATGCACGTTCAAAATTTCAGCAGCCATAAAACCTCCAAAAATAGATTATTGTATTATATTAAATCGTAGTTTTACAATTATTATTGTTTGTTAATTTCAAAGTGTAAATTTTATATTTATTTTTTTACTAATTTTACCGATAAGTATTAATGAATTGTATTAATAGATAATTAACAGATTGTTTATTGTATTGTATATTTTCATTATTTATTTTCATTATTTATTTTCATTTTTCAATTGTTTAACAATAATTGGTTTAAGTTATGTTTGAATTTATTAAAAAATCCTTAAAAGCAAAGTTGCTACTTCTAACAGGAGTAGTCCTCATTGTTACTTCAATTGCGATAATTGTATTTTCTGCTAATAATGCAAGAGAAATTGCGAAGGAGAATGCAAAGAATCTTGCAAATGTAGAAGCTGAAAAGTTTATTTCGAGCTTTAAGAGTATTATAGAAGAGCAGCTCTTATTAGTTAGAAATCTGGCTGATATTTATTCAGCTGTAAATTCTCCAACAAACCCTGTGAAATTTTCACGTGTTGGCAGCAATAATATGGTTAAAGAACTTATCGAACGCAACAAAAATATTTTTGGGATATACGTATCGTGGGTGCCAGACAATTCATTCGATGGGATGGACAAAATTTACGCTCAAATGCCGAACAATCCACCATCAGGAAGATATACAATTTATTACGTACGTTTTAAAGATGGAGTTAGAGAAGTAATTGAACGGTCCTACGAAGAAGAATGGGAAGAGGAATATAATTCGGATTATTTTGCTAAACCTCGCGATAAAGGTATAGAGTGTATTATTGACCCGTATTTATATGATGTAGAAGGAGATTCTATTCTGATGATTTCACTGACAGCTCCAATTGTTAATAATAAAAGATTTTACGGAATAGTTGGCGTTGATATTACAGTAGATTTTATTCAAAAATATGCTGACAAATTAGATTTATTCGAAAAAACTGGGAAAATCTCGATTATTGCCAATGATGGCAATTTAGTTGGCGGAACCGGTTATAGCAAATATGTTGGTATAAATGTTGATTCAATTGATAATTTTTCACAAATAAAGAATATTAGTGAATTAGTAAGTAATGGTAAAGGTCAAGATACTATTATTGGTAATAATATTGAGTTGCTTGTGCCAATCTATTTCGGGAAGACAGACACTCCCTGGGCTGCACACATTTCAGTGCCACTTGAAGTGCCATTGAAAGAAGCAAACAAAGCAATAACAACGCAAATTATTGTCTCCATTTTCTTAATTATTATTGGTTTATTTTTAATCTTTTGGTTTGTTAACAAAACAACAAAGCCAATTCTACAACTTGTTACTATCGCAAACAACATTAAAGATGGTATAATCAACGAAAGAATTGATATTAATAGCAATGATGAAATTGGTGTTCTTGCCAATGCTTTCAGTGAAATGTCTCAAAAAATTAGAAATATTATTACTGAGATTAACAATTTAGGCGAAAATCTGCATAATGGTAAATTGGACTATCGAGCAACAACTGATGGTTTCAGTGGTGCCTATGCTGAACTTATCAACAACATAAATGATGCAATTAATAACATCGTTCGACCTCTCAACGTTGCCGCTGAATACATCGACCGTATTTCGAAAGGCGACGTTCCACCTAAGATTATTGATGAATACAAAGGTGATTTCAACGAAATAAAGAATAATATTAATCAATGTATTGATGCA
>Ga0116193_1000082_pt1 | contig 89044 bp, 58 predicted proteins | sample AD_UKC115_MetaG_FD_89892 | JGI IMG/M metagenome (GOLD analysis project Ga0116193, IMG submission 89892) | Active sludge microbial communities of municipal wastewater-treating anaerobic digesters from Hong Kong - AD_UKC115_MetaG | ecosystem: Engineered > Bioreactor > Anaerobic > Digestate...
TCATAATGCCCCAAAAAACGTTCTTACAGGTAGTTTCATTTAATATTTATGCTGAAATGGCATATTTAAAAAAATTCTTAAATTAAGAATTAATAGAAAAAGGTGTTCATGAATTTACCGTGCCATGTAGGGTAAACTCAATTGACTATTAAACTTGGATGATATATTATATTAATTATAACTAGAAATATTTTGATTTTAGGGGAGGAAAAAATGAAAAGATTTGTGAGAGTCAGTATTTCAACCATGCTGGTCTTTTTGATGTGCGTGCAGTCATTTGTTTGCTACTCACAGACAACCAGTAGTTCAGATTACTCTGATATTGTCGGACACTGGGCAAAAGATGAAATTACCAACATGGTAAATCTTGGTTACATTAAAGGGGTTGTAACCAATGATGGTATTAAAATTCAGCCGGACAGGAATATAACCAGAGCAGAGTTTGTTGCCGTAATGGTTAAAATTCTAAAGGCTGAAGCCGTAAATGGGAAAGTGAAAAATTTTTCTGATGTCAAAAACGATGCATGGTACAAAAGCGTAATTGATATTGCATCAAGTAATGAGCTCGTTGAAGGTTACCCGAATGGAACGTTCAAGCCGGAAAGTAACATCAGCAGAGCGGAGATTTCTGAGCTTGTTTCAAAATTGTGTAAATTTGATACAGGGTCTGTAACCGGTGAGAATGTATTTCCTGATGTGAAGGAAAGCGACTGGTTCTATATGCAGGTTTCTCTTTGCAAGAAAAATAATATCATAAGCGGTTACCCCGATAATACATTCAAGCCGCTTAATTCTGCAACAAGAGCAGAAGCGTTTTGCATGCTTGAAAAGAGCCTAAAAGTTTTAGGCATAATTATTGATGAAAGTGATGATGGCAAACCCGGAGTACAGCCAACAAGTGTTGTATCACCTACACCAACTTCAACGCCTATCCACACTTCAACGCCTATCCAAACTTCAGAAACTTCATCCGGTGGGAATTCATCCGGGGGTGGAGCGCAACCTAAGCCGTCAACGACGCCTTTCAAAGAAGGTAGTATTTACTTTATTGAACCGGATACCCTGACCGACTCAGACCGTGTTAGTGTGAAGGGAAGAACCATGGAGGTTCCATCAATTAAATCAATTGACTGTATAGTAGGATATACTGATGATGAGGGCAATTATAAATCAGAAACTAAAAGCATTACTGACTTTAAGGTAATTAATGCTAGTACCGGAGTTTATGAATTCGAATTAAAGGATTTACAGCTACCAAGCTATAGAAATGAATTAATTATTGTTATAACCGACTTGAAGAAAAATGTACATACAGGAACACGACTGGTAAGTATTAATATTGATAGTGATGATGATGGGCTTCTTGATACAGAAGAAGTTATATATGGCACTTCCAGAACAAAAGCCGATACCGACGAAGATGGTCTTTCAGATTATGATGAAATAGAAGTATACCTGACTGATCCACTAAGCGATGATACCGATGGGGATGGTTTGAATGATTTTGCAGAATTGTGTCCATGGATAGCGGTAAAAGAAGGTGGAATAACAAAAGTGGAAGTTGCAGGCAATCCAGGGGAAGAGATAGAAGGAGCCTTTTATATCAGTCCTTTCATGGCAGATAGTGATGAAGATGGTTTGAGTGATTATTATGAAGTTATTGAACTTGATACAAACCCTTCAAGCATGTTTACTCTGGATAATCCTTATCGTGATGCGGATATGGATCTGGACAAAGATGGTCTTAGCAATATCGAGGAATTTAACGCAGGTACTGATCCTAAGCTCCAGGATACCGATGCAGATGGATTGACCGATGGAGCTGAATTGAAAGTATATTTAACAGATCCGCTAGAACCAGATACCGATGGTGATGGAATACTTGACGGTGACGAAATTAGAAGTGGCACAGAGCCTTTAAATGCTTTTACGTTCTCTTCAGGAGTTCTGGATAGTTCAATAACAGTGACACAAAATGTGTACAGGAAAGCCTTTGGAAGTGGAATAACTTCTGTGTCGGATACAATTGAGTTGATAAGTCTGGAAGGTGCACCAAATGCAAGTGTAAGTCTGGCAGTGTATGAAGTTGTTTATATGCCGGAATTAGGTAATATTGAAGGGATCATTGGAACACCTATTGATATTACCTGTGATGCAAATATTACATCAGCAAAGCTAACCTTCAGAATATCTTCCGAAACATTGGCAGCACACAACCTTGACGACCTGAAGGTATTTACTATTTCAGAAGGAAAGCTTACTATACTAGATACCATATGTGACCCGGTTAACGGTACAATAAGTGCTTCTACCAGTCACTTCAGCATTTATGGCATACTGGATATTAAAAAGCTTATTGAAAGCCTTCTGATCGGTGATGATGAGAGAGGCGGAATAATTGATAAAGGTAAGGCAGATGTTGTGTTTGTCATTGACTCTACAGGTTCAATGGGAGACGAAATTGCAAATGTTATTAGAAACGTAAATATGTTTGCAGAAGAGCTGAGCAAGAATGTTGAGGTCAGGTTCGGTTTGATAGATTATAAAGATATATATGAAGATGGAAAAACATCAACAATAAACTGCGGATGGTATACCGATGTAAATACCTTTAAGGATAGAGTTAGTTCTATATGGGTAAATGGTGGAGGAGATGGGCCGGAATCTGCAGTTGACGCTTTGGAAGAAGCAAGAAGAATGGGCTTCAGGCCAAATGCCAACAAATTTATTATACTTCTAACTGATGCAGACTATAAAGATGGCACAAGATTCAGTGATGTAACAACTATGGAACAGGAAATAACTTTGCTTAACAACGGAGGTATAATCACGTCTGTCGTTTCGGATGAATATTACTACGAGCCAGTATACAGAAAGCTTTATACTGAAACCGATGGACTTTTTGCAGATATTTATTCAAACTTTTCAACTGTATTGAACACATTAAGTTCGAAAATAAAAGAAGTAACATTGGACGGTTCATGGGTAAGGCTTTCAGACATGAGTGTTGTTAAACTGAAAAAAGCCCCGGAAAAAACGGACTTGGTGACTGACACTGATTCCGATGGTCTACCGGATAGTGTAGAACTTGACAAGGAAGAGTCCACATCCATTGGTAGTCTCAAGGTTAGCACCTGGAGCTATTTCACCAATCCAGTGATAAAAGATTCCGATGTAAAGATAAGGAATGTAACTGTTGTGCCCGGAGAAGGAAAGGCCGGGGAGAGTTATACAATAAGTGCTGACTTGTTTTCACCTGTAGGAAGCAAACGAGTTTCTAAAGTTGCCGTACTATTTAAGTTAAGTAACGGTAGCTGGATTACTCTTGAAAAGATATTATCCGATTCAGCCTACAAGGATAAGTTTGAACTGAACCACCAATCAAACGTATTTGATGGGGGAACTGCGTTTGTTAACAGATATGGAAAGACCTTAAAAATACTGGATGCTGGGAAACGTGTATTCAAAGTAGTAGCACTATTAAGTAACGGGTCAGTTGTGGAATCTGCAGAACATACGTTAATGCTTAGTGCAGATGGAAAACTTGTATGGAAGGGAATTGACACAAGCAAGACTGCTGTTGTAAGCGAAACATTAAATCTGAATGTCAGACTACAAGGTGAATTGGATGTTGTTAAATACTTACAGGTTTATGCAAAGGAAGCATATGGCCTTGGTGAGACCTATTTTGACAAGATCCCTGTGACTTCCGGGAAGTCTGACTATGCTTTAAACATTGATACGACAAAGCTGGCAAATAAGAGTTATCAGCTTGTGGTTTTAGGTTTGAATGCCAGTGGAGAAGTTATTTTGACAACTTCAGTTTATAATGTGCTTGTGAAAAATAGTATAGCTGCACCTGAAGTTAATCCACCATCAGGAAGTTACAGTAGTGATATTACTGTATCCATGTCAACAACTGTAAGTGGAGGTGTAATAAGATACACTCTTGATGGATCTGAACCGACAACCTTGTCTAGTGTCTATAACGATATACGTAAAGTCTTAATCAAATCATCAGATTATACATCTGTTGTATTAAAAGCAGCAGTTTTCAAAGGATCAGAAAAGAGCAGTGTTGTTACAAGGAACTATAATTTCAATAAAGATTCCGGATGGAACTTCGCCGATAAAAAGTTTACTTATCTTACAGGAACTGCTTACTCAAAGGCGTCTTCAAGTGATGCCGACAAGGTGTTTACAGATAAGATTAATTCGCTTAATACCAAAATAAGAAAACTACATGATTATTCCAATTCCAAAGGTATAATAAAGTGCTCCGAGAACCAGGGTAAAATTGACACTCTTGTTAATTACCTAATAGCCTCATATGACAAATATTACAGTAAGGAAATCAAAGCCGGTGCAAAATCCAGTCTGGAAGGTAAAAGATCTGAATTCAAATCAAACCATGAATCCATGGAAACATATGTAATTGAGCTTCTTTTATGGGACCAGAAAAAGGCTGACAAATTCTACGATCTCATACAGAGTTATAGGATAAGAGATTTTAAAGTTGATGAAAGACTTCTTATACCGATTCTTTACCATGAAGGTACAGGAAGCTTTAATACTTATGGTGACATTAAAGCATCGGACGGACAGCATGGTACCAATCTTGACTTTGAAAACGATGTACAGAGAGCGGCTGAAGGTCAGGCAATTGCAAAATTGTCTACATATGCGTATTATGGGGAAAAGTATAGAGACTTTATAGACGGTCTGGAGCAATCAGATTATCCTACTATTCTAAATGTTAACGAGTTTAAGGAAGGTAAGGGAAGGGTTGCACAATATCTGAATTCAAGATCTCCAAAGATGGGTGATTATGAGACTGTATCAGGGTCACCAGTGATTACAAATATAACCACCCATGGTGTATATGCCACAGATTTCAGATGGTGGTTTGGTGTAGAAAATACGTTTAATCAAATGGTTAAGAACAATGGTACAGGAAATATATCAGAAAAATACAGCCAGTATTTGCTTGCAAATCCAATCCCTCTAAAATCAGGGTATACTCTTCCTGGGTGTAATTTTAAACTTACCAATGAAGGTTACAAGGATGTTGGGAGTAAGTGGGAAGGCAATAGACCTTGCGTACAGCTTGATTTCAAACCTACAGGAGGTAGCACAACACCAACCGGGTTAAAACCTCCTTATAAGAGTGGAGATAAGGGCCCGGAAATAAAGGAACTCCAGAAAACTCTGGACTCAAAGGTAGATACATCTGCAACTGAGGTAATGATAAAGAGCAATGTATCAAACTACACAGAGAATTTTGCGTCATTGACAAACGCACTGGTAGTACTTTACCAGCAGCAGTTAAAAGCCAGAAAAGGAGACTATCCTTCTTACAGCAGCAAGATAGAGGAAGCTCTAAAGGGTGGCACAGGGGTAGTTAATCAGGCTATGCTTGATCTTCTTAAAGATTCAAAGTTTACGTTCAAGATTAAAGATCCTGCGGGAAAAAAGGGACAGTATAAGCTAAATAGCTCAAATTTGTGGGAGTTTGTAGAGGAAACGGTTCCAACTGATCCTGTTACACCTCCAGCTGACCCATCAGGTTTTAAGGTATACCTTAGCCCGTCTCTGCAGATCCATAATCTCGGGGTCGGAAACTATGGTATTGAGTATGATCGTATGAACGAGATTGCTGACGAAGTAGAAAAAGTTCTTAAGAAAAACGGTATTACAGTATACAGAAACAACAAAGAATGGCGATTGTTGTCACAAAAAGCGTATCTAAATAAAATAACTGGAGACAGCAATGGCAAGAAGCCAGAGGTTCACTTTGCAATACATAGTAATGCAGGGGAGTCTAAGGCTCGTGGTATGGAGGTATATGTCAAGAAGGGTGATACTTCGAGTAAAAAACTGGCAGAAAAAGTTGAAGCACGTATTCTGTCTATAAGACCGGATGATGTTTCAGAAAAGTATAAGACACCTGATGGTATAAACTGGAGAAGGGGCATCAAAGATGGTGACTCCTATGCAGAAACAAGCTCCATAAATTCAACAACCAACCTTATTGAAGTTGCCTTCCACACTAATGGGAAAGATGTTCAATGGATTATTGATAACATTGACAATATTGGTAGGGAAATAGCTAATGGTATTATGGAGTATTTAGGAGTTAAATAAAGGTAAGCAACAAATTACTTGTTAAAGCTTTGCAGGCAGCGGAAAACTCCGCTGCCTTATTTTTATGAGGAGTATTTTATCACCCAACAGTGCGTTAGTTTGTTGATGTATGATTCAAAGTATGGTAATATATAGTTATTAGTGTAGAAGTTAACTTGAGGAGGTGTAGCATTGAAAAAAATGCTATGGTTTAGGTACAATGTTTCAATACTTTCAATTTTTGCAGTACTACTTCTGATGCTTACTTCTTGTAATTCTGAGAAACTTAACAATAATATAAAAATACCCGTAGATGAGAAAAATAATAATTATGCGGAAGTAGAACCCAGTAAGAGCCATCAGAACAGTAGTGATTATATAGATAAAAATGCAAGCGATACTCCATTGATAACCCCGAGCCCCCAAAATACTGACTTCAAGGACAAGGATACTTCTGAAGCAGATATATTTCCTGAAAAAAAGTTTGAAGAAGTTTTTTTCAGAGGTGCAGTATTTGAGAATCTTGATATTATTGGAGAAAAAGCAGCTTGGTGCAATTTGAATTCCAAAGAAAATATATTTAAAGATTTAGACAATGATGGAAATGAGGAGCTTATTCTACTGTGTGAAACCGATGAAGCTCCTTATACCAGAGTGTTGCTTTTTGCTGGAAATGAGGAACTGAATCTGGAGTTTGTGGAGGATTTGTCGTCATATGGTAAAGTTGGGAAGATATTTGGTTTCCGGACAGTGAACGTATATGGCAACGGCACCAGCCAAGTACTGCTCAATGTCTCTGTAGGTGGCATAGGTCAAGTTGCTTGTATTGTGGATTACAAAAATGAAAAGACAAGTGAGGTCATTAGAGCCGGGGTTGGAACCAGCGGAGTAGAAGCCTATGTGAAAGACATAGATAGTGACGGTGTTGAAGAAATTATTGAAGAAACGAATTATACAGATGTTCAAAACCATGTATATACTACTACTTACAAGTGGGACGGAAAGCAGTTCAAATCTACCGGAAAGTGGTCCTACTATTACAATGATAAAGGTTTTGTGCATCCTTCCGACCCGAAACTTGTAGTACAAAACTATATAGAAAATATGGTTCTTGGGGTACCTAAAGAAGAGACTATAAAATTAGTCGCATCTGAAAATTTGTTGGATAGCAATTTTGCGTCTGAATTTAATGCTGAATTGATTTTCTATAGTTTTGATTATTCAATACAGGAGAAGTCACTTTCAGAAAACCAAGCAACTTTTGAATGTGAAAATATAGAGTTGAGTCTGTTAAAAACTGACGGAAGGTGGATAATAAAGAACATCAAAAAAGTACATTGATTCTTAAAAAGAAGAAATAAAAGGGCTTAAGTTATAATCCCCCCATCAATAGGAATGCACATTTCAAACGTCATTAACATAAACTGAATTAGAAATCTTATGAAAATAGAAAGAAATTGCAGGTAAATAAAATCAATTTTCCCTAATGGTCAAAGATGGTCAAAATCAAATTTTGAGTTTTGTTCAAAAAATGTGGTATAAATATATTGTAAGGTCAAAGAAAGTCAAAGTTCATGGAGGTGTTTTATATGTTCGGTCTTACGCCGTATAATAGGAAAAATAATGGTATTGCATCAAGAGGAGATGTTTGGGATGTTAGCAGAAGTTTATTTGAAGATTTTTTCAATGATCCGTTTTTTAGAGGGGCTTTTCCAGCCACAACTGAGATTAAAGCCGATATACGTGAGAACGAAAAGGAATATGTAGTGGATATTGAAATGCCCGGTGTCAGGAAGGAAGACATCAAACTTGACTTAAGAGATGATGTTCTTACCGTTTCAATTGATCGTAAGGAAGAAGTAAATGAAGACAAGGGAAATTATATCAGGAGAGAAAGAAGGTATGGTTCATTAAGCAGAAGCTTCTATGTAGATAACATCAAGGCGGAAGATGTAAAAGCTAAATATACTGATGGAATTCTCACTGTTACATTACCGAAGGAGACGGATACCAAGCGCAATGCACATAAAATTGATATTCAGTAGTTAATCGCATTTTCAGTATTGCTAGGAATACCTTGAAGTAAAAAGGCATAATGAGTGAAATTGGCATTAAAAGTTATATAATCAGAATGTATTTCAAGCTTCAGGTGGAGTTTATTCTCTGTCTGAAGCTTGAATATTTTAGCGAGTTCCTCTAACTTAGGCATACGGAAATAATTTACTTTGTAATATTTTTCAGACTGATGAATATATATAATGTGCATTTATTTTAACTTACTGAAGGAAAGAAGAAGAGTGCTTGTCTAATAGTGTTTGTGGGAATATTAAATTATTATTACATGTATTGAGATAAGTGGAAAAATATAGTATAATTTTAATCGGGGACAATTATTTCAGGGATGCTGAAAATGCAACTTTGGTACATTTTCACTTCCGGCCTTGTGTACTCCAAAGAGCCATGTGAAAAATCCGAAGGTAAAATTTAAGCTATTCCTTAGGGGAGTATAGTTTGAGAGGAGGGTTATTAATGAATAATTTTACACAGAAGTTAAAAGAGGAGATTGTGGAAAAAAACTCGCTTCTTAATTCCTTCGACGAAAACTATGACTCGGACAGGAAATGTGCAGAAAGTGTTAAGAATCAGCTGGATAGCCTTCTATACCAGTATTTTAAGACACTGAGAAAAAATACAATGGATGAAGGCTGATACGGACGGAATGATTACATCGTTAAGTTGACTTTCGAGAGTGCATTTTCGTAATATATGTACACCAGACAGAACCGGTAAGGAACATATTATATGTTCCTTACCGGTTTAATGATTTTCGTGATCTATTCTTATGAATATTGAATAGTTATAGCAATTAACAAGTGCAAAAACAGACCAAATTACGCTTAGAACCGGTTTTAGTGTCAAATGTCGTAATTGCTTGACCTGAGCATTAAAATCAGTGGCCGTAAGCTTGATGATTTTGAAGCAAAAATGCCAAGGATGGCATTTTTAGCGTCTCGGGACAGGATGTCCCATAGACGCGGCGAAAAATTATCAAGCAAAGGCCTTCTGATTATTTGCGAAGGTCACGCAATGGAGACGTTTGACACTAAAACAACAGGCATTTAGTTCAATCTAAGTTAATAAAACCATATCGCAGCGAAGGCTGCAATCAAAGCAGTCAGTACCGCTGCGATAAACAGATAAATTATATATTCTAAAAAGTTTGCTAAAAAAACAAACTTTTTGGGAAGAATAATATAACCTAAATATAGTCTTTCAAGAAAAGTCATAATCGAAGCGAGCTTTCTTGCAAGACTGTTTTTTTACTTTAAAGTTACAACTTCAATAATATACTGGTATTGATAAATATCAAATGATATAATAAATGATTGACGACTATGGAAATAATATGGGAGTGGACTTGAATTGGATAATTATTCAGGTAAATTTGTTGAAGCAGGTTTTGTGCAGAAAATTTCAGCATTTATAAAATTATTAAGACCGAAACAGTGGATTAAAAATTTATTTGTATTTGCGCCCTTGATATTTGCAAAACATGTATTTGAATATAATTACCTAACAACAGTACTTGCAGCGTTTATTTTATTCTGTCTTATATCTTCAGGAGTATATATACTGAACGATATAATTGATTGCGAGAAGGACAGGCTCCATCCAAAAAAGAAAAACAGGCCGATTGCATCGGGCATAGTAAGTAAAACTGAGGGCGGTGTACTTTTATTGATATTACTCCCCCTGGTTTTAGTTGCTTCGTTCTTTGTTGATGTGTATTTCGGATTTGTAATTTTATTGTATTTTGTGAATAATACACTTTACTCCTTTAAGATTAAGCATATGGTAATACTTGATGTAATGAGCATTGCGGTGGGTTTCTTGCTTAGAGTAATTGGGGGGGCGCTTGTCATAAGGGTGTATATTTCGCCATGGATACTTTTGTGTACCTTGCTTCTTTCATTATTTTTGGGTTTCAGTAAAAGAAGAAACGAACTTGTTGTACTGGAGACGGGTGCGGAAAACCATAGAAAAATACTGGAGGAGTATTCTCTGGAGTTTATAGACAATATGCTTTCCATTATCACTGCATCAACTGTTATGGCATATTCCTTATATACATTTTCGACCAACAACAAAAATTATAATATGATGGTTACCATACCTTTTGTTTTGTACGGTATATTCAGATATCAATATATCATCTACAAGAAAAAGGAAGGCGGTAGCCCTGAAGAAACAGTTTTGTCGGACATTCCCCTTATTGTAACCATTGCACTATGGGGCATACTCAGTATTGTGATATTATATCTTTAAGAAAATTAAGGAGATTTGACTTCATGAAAAGTACTGCAAAGACAGTTGGAATTGTTATGATTATTATGCTCATTTCAAGGCTTTTGGCTTTTGTTAGTGTCATAGCATATACAACCTTTTACAGAGAAGATTTTAACATAAATATATACTCCTATGCCATACAGTTTCCCAATATAGTTTTTACTTTTTTTGGTACAGCTCTTACTACTGTTGTGATACCAATATTTGCAAGTAACTTTGAGTCCGGAAACAAAAAAAAGGCCTATAAGTTTGCAGACAATGTTATTAGCCTGGCAACCACTTTTACAATGCTATTGGTTGCCATTGGAGTTTTATTGGCGCCGGTGCTGCCATTGATGACAAAGTACAGGGAAAACGGATATGACTTTGCAGTGACAGCGCTTAGAATAATGTTTCCGGTTATGATATTTTATGCTTTGAATTACATATTCCAGGGCATACTTCAATCTTTGGGAAAGTTTAATATGCCTGCCTTTGTAAGCATACCGAGCAGTGCTATTATTATACTGTATATCTTTTTACTGGGCGAAAGGTTTGGGGTTAAAGGTTTGCTGATTGCCACCTTTATTGGATTATCCACGCAGGCGTTTATACTGATTCCGCCTATTCTTAAAACAGATTACAGGTATAGACCGTCTTTTAATTACAAGGACGAAGATATAAAAAAGGCTGTAAAGCTTATGATTCCGGTTATGATAGGTACTTCCGCATATCCTCTTAATCTCTTTTTCAATGTAACAGTTGCAGCAAATCTTGGCAGTGGAGATATGGTTAATATAATATCGTTCTCACAGAATTTGGTTTCTTACGCTATTCTGGTATTTGTATACTCGATTACAGCTGTAGTGTTCCCAAAGTTTTCAGCTATTGCTGCAAGAGGTGATATGGTTGAATTTAAGGATAGTGTTGTAAAGACCCTCACATCCATTTTTTACTTTTTGATGCCGGCTACTGCTGGATTTATTCTGGTAAGAAAAGAGTTGTTAAACTTCATTGTGGGGTGGAAGTTTTCTGCTGAAGATGTTGATCTTGCAAGTATGCTGGTGGCATTTTATGCAATCGGTATAGTAGGTATGGGGATAAAGGAAGTTATTGATAGAGCGTTTTATTCTTTAAAAGACACTAAAAGGCCTGCGGTAATAGGTGTAATAGTAATGGTGGTAAATGTTGGTGCCAGCCTCTTGTTATTACAAATTATGGGCGCTTACGGCATACCGTTGGGGAATTCCATATCCACATTGACGGGTGCTTTGGTGCTGGCGATACTTTTAAGAAAGAAAATCGGAGCTTTTGGAGGAAAAAAACTTTTGAGAGTAGTGCTAAAAATTGCAGTCTCATGTATTATTATGTCAGTAATCGTTTTGCCTGTAATTTTGCTGCTTAAATCATTTACGTCGGGCATTGCTGTTGTGGACAGAACCATTCAGCTTATTATACCTGCAGGGCTGGGTGCCTTGGTTTATTTTGCTTCTACGTATTTTTTAAAGGTTGATGAAGCAGTAGACGTCTTCGAAAAGGCAAAAATCAGGCTGGGCTTTAAAAGATAAGAATGTATAAACTGGTATTGTAATATTTTTGGAGGGTTTAGCGTGAAAAAGTTGAAATACTATATTTGTCTAATGTTGTATTATACCATTGCAAGACATCTTCCAGGGTCAGACATGATTTACAGCATGGGGTCGAAGCAAATACGCCGTTTTCTGTGTAAGGGGATATTTGAGAAAGCAGGAAAAAATATAAATATTGAGCATGGTGCTTTTTTTGGAGCGGGAATAGGCATTGAGATAGGTGATAACTCTGGCTTAGGTGTGAACAGCAGAGTTTCAGGCCCTCTGAAAATAGGAAATGATGTAATGATAGGGCCGGATGTTATGATCTTCACTCAAAATCATAGAAATGACCGTTTGGACATTCCGATGAGGCTTCAGACTGACCCCAAAAAGCCGGTAGTAATAGAAGATGATGTCTGGATTGCTGCAAGAGTTATAATCCTGCCCGGGGTTACAGTTCACAAAGGTGCAATTGTAGGAGCAGGAGCTGTTGTAACCAAGGATGTACCCGAGTATGCTGTTGTGGGCGGAAATCCTGCCCGGGTTATTAAGTACAGGAATGGAAAACCTGTTTAAGAATCAGATTGGAGGTGAGAAAATGTTGAAGGTTCTGTATTTACTCAATCATGCAGGAAAGGCAGGAACCGAAAGGTATGTGGAGACACTTGTTGAAAAGTTAAATAATAAAGGAATTAAAGCATACTTTGCATACAATGAAGAAGGTTTGCTGGTAGAACGTATGAAGGCATTAGGGGTGGATTGTTACAGGATTGAAATGAAGAACCCTTTCGATATAAAAGCCGTTATCAAACTTAACAAGCTGTGCAGGAAATTAGGTATTGATCTGGTTCATACTCAGTTTTTAAGGGAGAACTATATAGCCCTGTTGTCAAAATTGTTAAACCCGAGGATAAAAGTATTCTATACAAATCATTTTATATTGTTTAATAATGCTGTCTTAAGAATGACGAACAGAATGCTTAACCCACTGAGATCAACTATTATTGCGGTTTGCAACAAGGGTAAGGATATGATGATATCAAACGGTGTGGATGGCAGAAAGATAAAGGTTATTTTCAACGGTGTTGATATTAATTATTGGGGCGAGAAGATCGAATCCACAATGAGGGAAGAATTTGGCATAGGAGAGGAGGAGTTTGTATTCTTATGTGCGTCAAGATTTGCACATGACAAAGGACATAAATTTCTCATTAACTCAGTTGCCGAGCTAAAGAAACTGACCGATAGGAAGTTTAGATGTGTGCTCGCAAATGATGGGCCATTGTTTGAAGAGTGCAAAAATCAGGTAAAGGAATTAGGTCTTGAGAAAGATGTTATTTTTACAGGATTTCGAAAGGATATAAAAAACCTGATATATGGAAGTGACCTGTATATAAACTCATCGGAGCACGAGGCTTTAAGCTTTGCAATAATAGAAGTATTGGCATGCGGAATTCCGGTTATAGCTACCGATATGGCGGGAAATGGTGATATAATCAATGATGAGACAAATTGCGGCATGCTGGTGGAGTACAACAATTCAAAGGGATTAGCAGCCGCTATAAGCCGTATAATGAGCGACAAAAAATTGCAAATTATGCTGAGTGAAAATGCGCTAAAAGCGGTTAAAGAAAAATTTAATCTTGATAAGGTGGCTTCAGAAACTTATAATTTATACAGAGCAAGTTGTAAAATTAAAGAATAAATAGTATAGGAGTGTATAAAAATGATTATTGACAGTAAGGGGAAGCTTTTTGGGAAGGTAAGCATTATTGATATTTTAATTGTTTTAGTTGTAATTGCAGCAGTTGCAGGAGTTGGTTATAAGCTCACGAAATCAAGTGCTACTCCGTTTACGGCAAGTGAAGAAAAGTTTTTGTTGACTTTTTACTCAGACGAAGCTCCGGATTATGCTGTAAAGTCAGTTAAAGTAGGGGACGTTGTTAAGGATTTTGATAAGGGTTCAAATTTTGGAAAGGTAATAGAGCTGCCTAAAATTGACAAGTCAATATCTTTTCATGAATATGAAGACGGTCAGTGGGTAACAGGAAGCAGGACCGGATATTGTTCTTACTATATGAAAGTTGAAGCAAAGGGAGTAACTAACGCCGATGGCGGATTTTCCTTTGGAGGAGCAAACTATTATATAGGAAGAACCGTTACAATAAGAGTGGGAGACACTGTCTTTTCAGGCAGAATTTATACTGTTGAAAAAAAGGGGTAATGAGCCTTGCTATATAATAGTTTTATTTTAAAGCCGATATTCTATATAATTAGAATTATTGAAGCCTCGTACCCGGAAAGCTTAACAAGGAAATTTTCTGCTTTTATAGGGATGGTGGCAAAAAAAGTTAATGAAGCTTATGAAAATAGTCTGTCTGGCAAAATAATTGGGAAATTTGTTAATTTTATTATTGTGCTGTTTACAAACAGTTTAATATTTGATTTTTTTGCAAGAGAGGGAAGACTTGGTAAGTGGTGGGAAAACAGTCTGGTTTTCAGGGTGCTAAATGTTGTTCTTACTTTGCCCTCAAATTTGTTTAGGAACATCTACAGGAATAAGGAAGAGGTATTTAAAAGCAGTTTATTTTTCAGACTGCTATCGCTGTTAATCCATAGGTTTGAGATAATTCTAGGATTGTCTCTTTTTGTGACCTTGATAGTACCCCACGAAATGTGGTCTAACATTTATAGTACGGCTATAGCATTGGCACTTTTGTTTTTGCTGTTTGTGTGCACTATTATCAAAAAGAACTCCTATTTTAACCTGAAGGCATTAGACTTTTCACTGGTTCTTTTTATAGTGGTTATGGTACTTTCATGGGCGACATCAATAGAACGTGGCTCTAGCTTAAGGTTCCTTATAATTAACATGACCGGCTTTTTATTTGTATTTATTATTGTCAGTTCGTTAAAAAATGAAAAGTCGTTAGGGACGTTTATTGAGATAGTTCTTGTCGGGGTTACAGTGATTTCTCTATATGGCTTATACCAGTTTGTTACCGATTCTGTGCGTTTTGATCCTTCACTTACAAGTGTTTATTTAAACGAAGGTATGCCGGGAAGGGTATATGCAACTGTGGATAATCCGAATAATTTTGCCGAAATACTGGTTATGATGCTTCCGTTCTATGGAGCTGTGATATTCAATGCCAGGACTTTTGTAAAGAAAGCTGCGTTTTTTGTGATGGCTGTTCCTGCACTGACTGTTTTGTTTTGTACAGGGTCAAGATCAGGATGGATTGCATTTGCGGTATTTGTTTTTGTATATACATTCTTTAAGAATAAGCGTTTGCTACCTTTCATCCTTATTGGTGGAATGGTTGCAGTACCGTTTCTTCCACAACATGTTTACAGAAGGATACTTACACTGTTCAATCTTTCGAAGGACACCTCCGCGCAATACAGGCTTAAAATTATTCAGACTTCATTGCCCGTGCTCAAGGACTATATTCTGACCGGAGTAGGCTTGGGAACAGATGTATTTATGAATATTGTAAGTAAATATAAGATATATGCATCTAAAGTGCCTGTGCACACCCATGTGATGTATATGCAGATATGGGTTGAAATGGGTTTGATGGGAATCCTGTCTTTTGTGTGGTTTGTATTCAGGACTGTAAAAAGTTCAATTACAAACATATTGGAAAAATCAAATTCGTATTATACAAATGTATTGATAGCAGGTGTCTCATCCCTGTTGGGAATATTGACTATGGGGGCGGTAGAATATGTATGGTATTACCCTAGAGTAATGCTGTTTTTCTGGGTTGATGCAGCAATTGTTTTATCTGCGTTAAGTACATTGAAAGTAAGAAAGCACAGACTTTCAGAGGATTAGATTAGTTTGAAGAAGTGCAGTCTACAAATGCCAGGTGGGGGTGTATTATGTTTAATCCACTTAAAAAGCTTTTTAAAAGAAAGGTTCGGCATCATCAGAAAAAGTTTGACAGAAGTGTGCTTAGAAAAAACAATATACGCCTTCTCATCCTCGATGAAAGATGGAATGGGCTGTTTCAGAACACGCTAAAGACAGATGAAATAGAAGAATGCGAAAAAAAGCTTAGAGAACTTCTTAAGGAGGAGGCACGGTTAACCGCTGAATCAAAAGTGCTTGCCCACAGAAAAAAAGTTTGTATGGATAAGATAATAAAGCTCACACCTGATGTTTTTGAAAAAAATGACGAGCAGGCGAAGCTTGAAATGCATAATTATGAGAAAGAAATAAAACATATTAATCAAAGATTTAAGGAAATTAATGAGGGGCTTGAGATTATTCCTGACAAGGTCATGGATGCTAATCTTGAGCTTCTTGAGCATACTGTGAATACTGTTTATTTTAAAATGCGTGAAAATCAGAAAAGAAATAGCGAACTTGAAAAACTGATTGAGGTAACCAGGCAAAAGTTAAAGGAATATACTGAAGAGAAGGCGATTTTATCCCAGGATGAGACTGTTACTTATTCATATTTTCATGACCTTATAGGAGGGGAAGAACTTGAAAAACTGGATAGGGAATTCTTCGGGGAAACTTTTACTACTTTAAGACCTGACAATAATGCCGATAATGATTATGAAGAGGTGCAAGATGAGAGTAGTAACACCGGATCAAATGAAAAAAATTGACAAAACGGCCATAAATGATATTGGTATACCGGGTATGGTGCTAATGGAGAATGCAGCTTCAGGAGTTGTCCGGGAGGTGAAAAAAATACTTGGAGGTATACCGGGCAAAAGTGTAGCTGTTCTTGCCGGCAAGGGTAATAACGGAGGAGATGCATATGCTGTTGCAAGGCATTTGTTTAATATGGGTGCTTATACAAATGTATATGTATTTTCAAAACTTGACGATATCAGCGGAGATGCTAAAATCAACCTTGACATACTTCTTAAAATGGGAATTGAAGTAAATGAAGTTACAACAGATGAAAAGGTTAATGAAATTAAAGATGTGGTAAAACGGGCAAATGTTGTGGTGGATGGGCTGCTGGGCACCGGGTTGAAGGGTGAGGTTGAAGGTGCCATGGCAAGCATAATTGAATTTGTGAACAGTTGCTGTGTTCCTGTAGTGGCTGTCGATATTCCGTCGGGGGTCAATGGGGAAACGGGAAAAGTATCAAATGCTTGCATCAAGGCCGGGACAACAGTCACTTTTGGGTTTCCAAAGCTTGGTCAACTGATACATCCAGGCTGTGAATATGTTGGGAATTTGAAAGTTGTAGACATTGGAATACCCAAAGCTGCGATAGATGCCACTAGCATTAAAAGCCACTTGATAGACATGGAATATGTTTTAAGGTTGTTGCCGAAAAGAAGAAATGACAGCAATAAAGGTACTTACGGCAAGGTTCTTGTTGTGGCCGGATCCAGAGGGATGACGGGGGCTGCAAGCCTTACGGGTTTATCCGCCTTAAGATCCGGGGCTGGTCTTGTTTACATGGCAGCTCCATTATCATTAGTTCCTATCTTTGCAGGTACACTGATTGAGGCGGTTGCAATACCGTTTGAAGATGGGAATAAAGGTTGTCTGGGCAGAGAATCAATACCGGGAATTTTAAAACAGCTTGAAAATGTAGACGTTGCAGCGGTTGGGCCTGGTCTTTCTGCTGGGGATGAAATTGCAGAGGTAGTATATAATATTGTTAAAAACTCTCAAGTACCTATTGTACTTGATGCAGATGGGATAAACGTATTGGCAAAGGATGTGTCTGTTTTAAAAGGGTTGAAATCACAAATGGTTATAACCCCACATCCGGGTGAAATGGCGAGGCTGTTAGGAGCAAGTGTCAAAGAAGTTCAGGATGACAGAGTGAATGTGGCCAGAACCTTTTCAAAGCAATGGGGTGTAATTACAGTTTTAAAAGGCTCACGAACTATTATTGCTTCACCTGAAGGTGATATTTATATAAATACAACAGGTAATCCCGGTATGGCAACGGGAGGAAGCGGAGATGTGTTGACAGGGATTATCGCAGGATTTATAGGTCAGGGTCTAAAGCCTCTGGATGCTTCAATTGCAGGAGTTTATCTGCATGGCTTATGCGGTGACAGAATTGCGGCAAGAAAGGGAGAGTACGGGTTGATTGCCGGAGACTTGGCTCAAGAAATCCCATATGTACTGTTTGATGCAGGCAATAATGCTTTATAATCAGTATTTTGAGAATAGAACAAAGAAGTTTCAAGATTAGGTATGACTAAAATATAAGTTCCTACTCTGAATAACGAAAAAACTTGATTTATTAATGTTTTCAAAATATGAAAATAGGAGGTTATTTTTTCGTTATCCCTTAGATATATTATGTACTTAAATGTGATAAAGTATATGAAAAATGAATTTTTAGAACAACCGTCTACAATAACAGATAATAATGAACTTAAAAACGGATCGAGGGGTTGAAATGGACTACAATTTTAACAGGGCTTGGTCGGAAGTTAATCTCGACAACATAGCCCACAATGTAAAAGAGATACGGCGGATAACAGATAAAAAAGCTGAAATAATGGGGGTTGTGAAGGCTGATGCATATGGACACGGTGTAATGGAAGTTGCCAGGACCCTGATTGAGAATGGAGTTACACGTTTAGCAGTTTCCATGCTTGATGAGGCAATTCAGTTAAGGAAAAACGGCATCGGTGTGCCAATACTTATACTCAGCTATACAGACCCTCGAAGGGCAGAGGAAATCATTCTGAACGATGTTACGCAGACCGTATTCAGTCATGATCTGGCGGAAGCTTTGTCTGAAGCTGCTGTAAGGCTGGATAAGAATGTAAAGATTCATATAAAAATTGATTCGGGAATGACAAGAGTAGGTTTTATGCCAGGGTATAGTGCTGTTAAGAATGTTATTAAAATAAGCAAACTCCCGAAAATAATAATAGAGGGATTGTTTACGCACTTTGCATCAGCGGATGAGAATGACAGAAGCTATACTTATATGCAGTTTGAGAAGTTTATGAGTATAGTTAGCGAATTGAACCGTATAGGTATATATATACCTGTAAAGCATGTTTGCAACAGTGCGGGGGTTATTGAATTTCCGGAGATGCATCTTAATATGGTAAGGCCGGGGATCGCATTATACGGGATGTACCCTTCTGACGAAGTTCACAAGGACAGGATAAATTTAAGGCCGGCTATGACCTTAAAAGCAAATATAATACTGGTAAAGGATGTTGAAACAGACACCTGCATTAGCTATGGAAGAATATTTAAAACACAGCGCCAGAGCCGTATTGCCACTTTACCTATAGGCTATGCCGACGGATACACCAGACTATTGACTAATAAAGGTAAAGTGTTGGTTAATGGACAGCAGGTACCCATTGTAGGTAAAATTTGTATGGATCAGTGTATGATAGATGTTACCGATGTTCAGGGAGAGGTAAATGTAGGAGATGAAGCAGTGCTTTTCGGAAGTCAGAACGGAAGTGAGATAAGGATAGAAGACCTGGCAGCCAAAGTAGGCACTATAAATTATGAAATAGCATGTATTATCGGAAAGAGAATACCTCGTGCCTACTGGAAAGACGGTCAACTGTATAATGTACTAAACTACTTGATATAATTATAAGGAATTTGCGAAGCAAATACCTAAAATCGAGGGGTCTAAATGACCCCGAGATTTTCGATAAGGAATTTGCGAAGCAAATACCTAAAATCGAGGGGTCTAAATGACCCCGAGATTTTCGAGAAGGAATTTGCGAAGCAAATACCTAAAGAAACAAATATTAACTGGAAGATTTTAATATAAGCATATTTTGAAATTTTGGAATTATATATGTATAAGTTTTTGAAGAATATTGAAAACTAACTTTAATAAAATATTTCAGTTTTAATTGAGGATGATGTAAATTCGTAAAAGAGCGGATCTATTGGTATGGTAATATTTACATGGCTTGTAATAGTGCAGTAATTAAATTTTAATTTGACCCGTGCATATGTTGGGATTTATAATTATATATATAAGTATGTGATGTACTATTCTTATCGTACGGCGGTTTAGTCAAAGGTTCAATTACATAATTGATTGTGCTTTAGACAGATGATTTGTTAAGAATTATTGCAAAGTTTACAGGCTATTTCATTTTAATTGTTTCTTTTAAATCTTGTAGACCCAATAAAAGAAGTGGGGGTTTTATTTTGGCTCAGTTAAAAAAGATTTTGATAAGTCTTCCGGATAATTTATTAAAAGAGGTTGATTCCATAGTGGCTATGGAACAAATTAACAGAAGTGAGTTCGTAAGGGAGGCTATGAAGCTTTATATACGAGAAAAGAGAAGAATTGAAATGAGGGATAAGATGAAGAAAGGCTACCAGCAGATGGCAGAGATTAATGAGAAGCTGGCTGAGATATGTTTTGAAGCTGACAATGATCAACAGCAAAAATATGAGGAAGGGCTCAGGGAGTTGGAAAAATAGTGGTTATAAAACGTGGAGATATATTTTATGCTGACTTAAGTCCGGTTATTGGCTCGGAACAGGGTGGCATAAGGCCGGTGCTTATTGTCCAGAATGACATAGGCAACAAATACAGTCCTACTGTAATAGCTTCTGCGATAACATCACAGATAAACAAAGCAAAGCTGCCTACACATATAGAATTAAGTGCAAAGGATTATGGACTCCCAAAGGATTCTGTAATACTTTTAGAGCAAATAAGAACCATTGATAAAAAGAGACTGAGAGAAAAAATCGGGCATCTTGATGATGAACTAATGGAAAAAGTGAATGATGCTCTCAGTGTTAGTTTTGGTTTGATAGAAATGTAATAAGGGGGTTACAAAAGATGAAAAAGAGATGGAAAAGAAAAACAATAGCATCTTTGCTAATTATTGCTTCAAGTTTGATAACGGTACATATTATTCAAGCAGCATTTGCCTCAGAACCGGGTACTGATTCCGATCCACTGGTTTCTCAAAGCTATGTTGACCAGAAAGTTGGTTCGCTTTCAGCCAAGAATCAGGAGCTTACGAATAAAATAGATGAATTAACTAAAGCAGTAAGTGAATTGGCTGCAAAAAGTGAGGAATACAAGCATCAGAATGAGGAATATGAACTTCAGATTAAGGAGATGGAAGGCAGGCTGGCAGGCATAGAAAAGTATGGTATGTTTGTAGCTTTAGAACTTACTGAAGGCCAGAAGCTTATGACCGGCGCAAGTGCAGAAATAATTCTAAGGGGTGGAAATGCAAAAGCTATAGGAGGTGACGGAGGAGGGTTGTCCGATATCACTTCCGGAACCGGAGCAGACATTAACACCAACCAGGAGGTTCCTCTCAATCACTTGCTTTTAGTATCGAGAGACGATGGAAGAGGTATTAAAATTGTAAGCAAAAAGGCGTGGGTTCTTGTGAAAGGTCCGTATACAATTGAGTAATTTAATTTCTGTGAAATAATCACAGCGTTTACTATAAACCTCGTATGAATGTATGAGGTTTATTTTAATTTTGGTGTCTCGATTCCCCATTTTTTTAAATGTAATATTAAAGAAGGAAAAGTTAAATTTATGTAGAATAAATATATAATGTATTTTTAATTTGACTATTTTTGTCTTTTGAAATTCTTATTGTTTATTAGGCTGTCACTTAAAAGATAAAGAATAACTCTCTATTTTAGTTTTGACAGAATGTCATAAAATCAAGTTTTTTTGATATTCAGAATTAGGAACTAAATTCTACTTTTCTTTATTTAATACATTACATTATTGTCCGATATAATTAATATTGATAATATCTTAAGCTGCAATTCCAAAAAGTATTCTAGGTGAGACTGAATTTTTCCGCATATGTATTTTGACTTGTTGACAATTTAAGCGATGGGGTGAAAACATGAGAATTAATTTTCCCGGAAGAATTAAAATTTGGTTTTCAGCAATAACAAACCATTTCAGAAGTTTGCCCAAAGCTTGGTTTCATGCAGTGAGAAAAGCAGAGCATGGAAGGAACAATAATGTAATGGATAAAAATGATTTAAACAAAATTTCTATAAATGGTGAATCGAAAAATAAAAAGAGTGAAAAGATGAATTTTGCAAAGCTATCCAGAGCATTAAAATTAAGTAATGCAAAGATTGGGATAAAACTAACCGTTGCTTTCGGGACGATAATTCTTGTGACTCTTTCGGCAGTTGTATTTTATTCATATAGAAATATCACAGGTTTACTTCTTGAGCAAAGTAAAAGCGGAACAATCAACATACTTGAGCAGACAGCCAGCAACATTGAGGCAGAGCTGGAGGATATATCCGGAGTAGCAGAGCTTGTTGCCAACAACAGTAGCATTGCTGACAACATTCAGATGATGAATGCTGCAAAAGACGAGGTAACTTTTAACAGCTATAGGAGCAAAATAAAAACCGATTTACTGCGTTATCTGGCAAATAGATCTGAAAAGATCGCATACATGGTAATATCAAGTAATAATTCAACCAACAATTCACATCCGGAAATTGTTGGTGAGGGAAGCTTTGAAGATTTAAGGCCGGGATTGAATTACTTTGACTCTTTGGGAATGAGAGAATTTTATGAAAGTAAGCAAAAATCAATGTGGCTTGACACTCATGTGACAGATCTGGGGTTTTTTAATGTAATGGGCATAAAACGCACCTTTTGCCTTTTCAGGAACGTTTATACCGCAACCAGTTTGCAGAGTCAGGGTATACTTCAGGTTGATATAAAGGAGGATACATTAAGGGATATTCTGTCAGGAGTTGGTATTCCCAATGAAGGGCAATTGTTTCTGGTAGGCGCTAATAATAATATGGTATACAACCGAAGTAATGTCGAAGAAAATGGATTTATACTAGATGAAATTGTATTAGAGAATAAAGACGGAATGAGACCTATTGATCTGCTTGGGAAAACTAAGCTTACAGTTGATGATAATAGAATTACAGCACCAACTTATAAATTAGATTTAGGGGTAAGTCTGACAGAAGAACAGAAATCCGGACTTAAGCAAAGGGATAACTATTTATCAAAAGAAATATATGATCTTGTACAGACACAAGTACAGGTAAAATTTGAAGAATCACCCGATAACAATCTTGTAGGAGGGGTATTGGAAAATCTGTATGTGAATGGCGAAAGAGTTGTTGTAGGGTATTATGGGATAAAAAGTATAAAAGGAACTCCTTTAAACTGGACTTTGGTGTCTTTGACAAGGGAGGCTTTAATTACCGGGCAGGTATACGAAACCTCAAGAAACATATTGGTAATAGGCTTAATTTGTTTTATATTCAGTATAACAATTTCAGTATTGATTACATCTGATATTTCATCCGGCATAAAAGTTATTGCAAATTCGATGAATATGATTAAAATGGGAAACCTTGATTTGGTATATGATATGGAAAGGAAGGATGAAATCGGAAGTTTGGGAGAAAACTTTAACGATATGGTGCTAAACCTGAAAAAGCTCATAGGCAGCGTTAAAGAGGCATCAAACGTGTCAATACAGTCTTCACAGACTGTATCGGCAACTTGTGAAGAAAGTTATTCTTCGATTGAGGAGTTCCTGACTATGCTTAATGAAATGGATAGAGAAATGGATTTGCAGAATAGAGAAATCGATATTAATGAGAATATTGCTCTTAATTTGTCAGACAAGATACAACTTATTACCAACGACTTTAATGAAGTAAACAGTATAGTATTAGGTGCGAAAGAACTTAGTGAAGATGGTAAAAATGCAGTAAACAACCTCAAAGTTAATGCCCATGAGGTAAAGAATACGTTGGCAGAGCTTACACAATTGATTAGTTCATTAAAGGTTGAATCTTCAGAGATATCAAAAATAACAAATGTTATAAAGAGTATTGCAAAACAGACGAATCTACTTGCGCTAAACGCTACAATTGAAGCTGCAAAAGCAGGAGAAGCCGGTAAAAGTTTTAGTGTTGTTGCCCAGGAAATAAAGAAACTGGCAGATCAATCCAAAGAATCGGCATTCTATATTGAGAGTAAGTTGAAATTTATAACTGAGACAATTGAGAAAACCGGAGAGGCAGTTAAAGCATCCGATGAGGTTATCAGCCAGAACGACTCATCAGTATTGAATACAATTAATAAATTTGACAATATAAAAGATTTTATGGACAATATTTTTAACCAGATGAGTAACATTAATTGCTCAGTCAAATATATACAGGATGCGAAAGACGAGATGATAGGCTCTCTGACGAAACTTAATAACAGTACAAAGAGAAATGTTAAGGATATTGACAATATAACAGGCGGGTTCAACGAGTTAGTGCAGATAATCAAACATCTTGTTAATCTATCCGAAGATTTGAGCAAACTTTCAGGACGTCTAGAATCTACTATTGACAAGTTTAAAGTGTAACTAAATTTTTGGGGGCTTTTAGCAAATGTTCTAAAGCCCCTATTATCATTCTTGATATATTATTCTACTCAAAAAGTTTGTTTTTTAGCAAACTTTTATACTGAAAGTCTTATAGTATAAGCGTTATAAGACACTTTTTGAGAAGATATAGTTCATCTGTTTATCGCAGCGGAACTTACAGCTTTGATTTCAGCTTACGCTGCGATATGTTTTATTTTTTTAAACCTACTTTTTTAGCAGTTATAAGCAGGATATATTTTGGCAAATCCATCATTCTTCTAAAGCGCCATGGCTCTTTGTAAAGACGGTATAACCATTCCAGACCATGATTTCGGAAAAATGCAGGTGCTCTTTTGGCTTTACCTGCAAGACCATCAAAAGTGCCACCTACGCCTATACATATTTTTGCATTAAGTCTGTGTTTGTTTTTATGTATCCATTTTTCCTGTCTTGGAGCTCCTAAAGCAACTAACAAAACATCGGGATTTGATGCATTTATTTGTTCTATTATTTTTTCTTCCTCATCTACAGAAAAATACCCATTTCTTATCCCTGCAATCCTGATATCGGGAGTGCTTATTTTGGTTTTGCCAACCGCTTCCTCTGCCACTCCGGGTTTCCCACCAAAAAAGTAAAACGAAATATTCATTTCACTAGAGAGCTTAAAACAGTTCAGAGTGAAATCATAGCCTGCAACACGTTCTTTTAATGGACATCCCATAATTTTTGATGCAAGCACCACACCTGCTCCATCAGGTAATAGCATGTCTGCATCACAAAGAATGTTTTTCAGTTCGGGATCTCTTTGTGCAGCCATCATTATTTCTGCATTTGGTGTATAAATTGTGTGGGTACCGGGTTCATGAAGAAGTAATTTAAACCTTTCTACTGCTTCTTCCATTGTCACATTATCTACCGGTATATCTGAAATTTTAATAGTCTTTCTCATACAAACTCCTTTGCGCTATGGATTAGGTTATGAATTCTCAATTAATTCAAAGGCTAAATGTGCATTTCTTAATGCTTTTTCCTTAAGTTGTGACGTGGTAATGTCAAGTTCCCTTTTAATGGTTTCTCTGTTGTGCCATACTTTATCAACTATTTTTTTCATGCCGTCAAATTCCAAAGAGTTTACGTGCCCGGCGGATGCTTGATTTGCATACTTTAAAAATCCCTCAACCTTGGGTTCGTAAACAATTCCAACTATAGGTATACCTATGCTGGCAGCGAATATCAAAGCGTGTAATCTCATGCCTATAAGCATTTGGGTTTTGCTGATTATTCCAAGAGTCTCGGATACCGAATGTTTTTTTCTGACTGCATAACCCTTGTTTTTCATCTTTGAAATTATGTTTTCAATAATAACAAGGTCACCAGGGTAGTGCATGGGAATAAACAACACATTTATACCGTACGCATCAATAATGTAGTCAGCTATATTGGCGATAGTTGTTTCATATTGATCATGGTTATGCCATCTTCTTACTGAAAATCCTACGAAAGGGAGATTGGGATCAATGCCTTCACTCGATAGTAAATAGTCAGTATGTTCAGTGCTTTCTGCTTTTATGGTAAAGGCCGGATCAGCTGTTACATAAATATTTGGCCTTGTTACATTTAAATTGACAAGTTCCTTATAGGACAATTCCTCTCTAAGAGTAATTACATCCACATTATTAACGACACGTTTTGTAAGGTTTCTGTTGTTCTTTTTATTTAAAGGCCCAATTCCGTTGGCATAGATCATAACCTTCATCTTCATTTTTTTTGCCAGCCAGATCATACCAAGATAGTATATAAGGGAACGAGTGCTTGTATTATCCTGAATCAGGCTTCCGCCACCGCTTATTAACAATTTCGAATGTTTCATAATGGAAAGTATCTGAATTAGATTAACTCTGTTTATTGAAGCAACGTTATAGATACGTCTTGTTTCAACAGGGTTGTTTGAAAGGACGAGTATCCTGATGTCCTTTTTGCACATCTTCAGATTATCTATTATTGCCATAAGCATGGCATCGTCTCCAATATTCTTAAAGCCATAGTAGCCGGAAATTATTGCATCATAATGATTATTTGGAAGCTTTTTATCAAGACTTCTGCATATTATGTTTTCGTAGATGCTGAGTTGGGTGTTGCACATATTTTTGAGGGAGAAATACGTGCTGGCCTTCTGGTGAATCTTCTGCCCCATATCCTCTCTTAAATGTGCATCGTTAACAAGAGTAAGCATTTGTTTGGCAAGCGTTTTATAATCCTTAGGCTCAAAAAGAAAACCGTTTCGCTCATTATCGATGAGGTCGGAAATACCCCCGACATTGCTGCTTATAGTAGCTTTTTTAAAGAGAGTGCCCTCTAATATTGAATAAGGGAAACTTTCACTTAAAGAAGTAAGAACATTAATGTCTATGCTGTTGACAAATTCGTAAGGTTCATCAATGAAGCCAAGAAAATATACGTTCTTTGCAAGCCCTAAGGAAGCTGCCTTACGTTCCAAAGATTTTCTCTCTTCGCCATCTCCGGCAATCAGAAACCTTACTGTTGAATTTTGCTTTACTACTTCGGCAGCAGCCTGTAAAAATGTACTGATACCTTTTACAGGATGAAGTCTGGCAAGGATTCCAATAATTACATCGTCTTTACCGAAATTGAGTTTGTATTTTGAAAGAAACTCTTCTTTAGTAAGCTTTAAATCCTTTTTATCAAAATTTATACCGTTATAAACCGTGAATATGTTTTGAGGGCTGAATCTTCTTTCAATCAACATATCCTTGAAATTTTTCGATACCCCTATATGGTAGTCAATAAAACGGAGTGCCAACGTGTTTACCATACCAAAAGAAAACATCTTTAAGATGTTCTGGAGGTAGTCAAGCCTGTAATCACTGTGAACTGTTGTTACTACCGGCAGTCCTGTAATCTTCTTTACAGCCACTGCAACCATATTTGCCTTTGCACCATGAGAATGTATCAGTTCGTACCCTTCTGATCTTATTATTTCCAATACCTTTCTGATGTCGGTAAAAATAGTGCCCGTATTTACAATATCGACATTTATACCTAGTTTACGAGCATCATCTGCAAACGCACCTTTCCTGAAACTTATAAGTTTAACATCTATGTGTTTTCCAAGTTCATTTACTAAGGAGAGAACGTGGCTTTTTGCTCCACCGATGTCTCCTCCGCCGATTAAATGAAGAACTTTCATTGCAATCTCCTTGACAATAGCATTATTATTTGTTACAAAGCAGCCTTTGACGAAATACAATTCTTCTCATAAAGTCTGTTTTTAACAAGCTTTCCAAATCAATTATATTATGTCCATCACATTATAGCATAAACACATTATGCAATAAAAGTAGATTGGTTAATATTATCTAAGCCTTAAAAGGGTGCATTTAATAAATATGAAGAAAAATATTCCAGAAACTTAAGTTACGCAGTCTAGAGCCTGTAAATACTCCTCGGGGTCGAGCAAAACTCGCTTCGCTCAGACAATGCTCTCCCTTTCCTCGTCGTATTAACAGGCTCTACAACTTGCTTCACAATGTTTCTTCCATATTTTTCTCCACTTAAACAATATACACCTACCTTAAAATCAGTAAACCGGATGAATTTTATAATGTTTGGGAAACATAAAATAAATTTGAGATATTTGGCAGAGGTATAAAGATGAGTTTAAATGAGAAAATGTCAAAATATTGGAAAGACTATTTAATGATTGTTATAGGTTCCATAATAACAGCCGGCTCGATAAATATTTTTTTGGTTCCGTATAAGATTGCACCGGGAGGAGTCAGTGGTATTGCTACAGTTTTTTATTACATAAGCAAAGGTAAATTTCCGGTGGGGATAACCATGCTGGCGTTGAATGTTCCGCTGTTTGTACTTGGGATGCGGTTTGTTGGAAAAAAGTTTGTTATGAAGACTTTTTTTGGAACAGTACTACTATCGGTTATTATTGATCTTACTGAGCCATTTACAAACGTCTTTGTAAAAAACTACCTTGGTGAGGCTGAGGGTCTCATTTATCCAAAGGACATACTGCTTTACTCTCTGTTTGGAGGTTTTTTAATGGGAGTAGGTTTGGGTCTCGTCTTCAAATCGGGTGCTACTACAGGTGGAACCGATCTTGCAGCAAGAATTGTTTCTGATTTTATACCTGTATTTACAATGGGTGAAACACTTCTGATTATTGATACCAGTGTTATAATACTTGCAGCCGTAGTATTTAAAAGTTTTCAACTGGGATTGTATGCTATTGTTACGTTGTTTATAAGTTCAAAAGTAATAGATGCGATATTGGAAGGAGTTAATTTTGCAAAGGCGGTCTTTATAATTTCGGACCTATCTGACAAAATTGCATCAAGAATTCTAACGGATTTGGACAGAGGGGTAACTGCGCTGGATGGAACAGGGATGTATACAGGTAATGACAAAAAGGTGTTGCTTTGCATTGTAAATAGAGGGCAAATATCCATGCTCAAGAATATAGTTAAAAGTGTTGATCAAGGTGCATTTATAATATTGGCAGATGTCAGGGAGGTACTTGGAGAGGGCTTTAAAACCTATGACTGAGGATTTTCACGTGTATAAATTTTAAAAAAAGAAGAGTATTTGTAGACTTAAACTACTCACTGTAGTATACTAATTACGAAAAAATTTTTCTTAGGAGATGTATCATGAACGAAGATCAGATAAAAGAGTTAAAAAAGTGCTCTGTGATTTTGAGGAAACATATAATTGAGCAAGTATATAATGCCCAATCAGGTCATCCGGGCGGATCACTTTCCTGTGCTGATATTATTACAGTATTGTATTTTAATGTGATGAGGGTTGATCCAAAGAACCCACAGTGGGAAGACAGGGATAGATTTGTTTTATCAAAGGGGCATTGTTCTCCTGCTCTATATGCAGCCCTAGCTGAGAAAGGATTTTTTCCAAAAGAGGAATTACCAAAATTCAGAAGGATAGACAGCTTTTTAGAGGGACATCCCAGTATGAGATACGTACCTGGAGTTGACATGTCAACAGGATCTCTGGGACAGGGTATATCTGCTGCTGTTGGTATGGCTATAGCTGGAAAAATCGACAATAAAGACAGTAATGTATATGCTCTGATAGGTGACGGTGAAACTCAGGAAGGTCAAGTCTGGGAAGCTTTAATGGCTGCTGCACATTATAAGCTTGATAACCTTATAGTATTTTTGGATCATAACCATTTACAGATAGATGGTAATATTAGTGATGTAATGTCTCCTGAACCTGTTGAGGAGAAGTTCAAGGCTTTTGGCTGGAAAGTTGTCGCAATAAACGGTCATGACCATTTACAAATTATTGAGGCGATAAATGAAGCGAAAAAATCCAAAGGTAAGCCAACGATGATTGTTGCTGAGACAATAAAAGGTAAAGGTGTTTCGTTTATGGAAAATGAAGCCGGATGGCATGGTGTAGCTCCTGACAGGGAGCAGGCAGAAAAGGCTAAAGCTGAACTGGATGCAGTTTTGGCTGGAATGGAGGTATAATTAAATGCAGAAAAAAATAGCTACCAGAGAGGCCTATGGAAATGCTCTGGCTGAGATAGGTGAGGATACCAGGATTGTGGTAATGGATGCTGACCTTTCAAAGTCTACAAAGACTGAGGTTTTTAGGAAAAAATACCCTGAAAGGTTTTTTAATATGGGAATTGCAGAGGCAAACATGATGTCGGCTGCTGCGGGACTTGCTTCCTGTGGTAAAGTGGTTTTTGCCAGTACATTTGCGATGTTTGCAGCTGGAAGAGCGTTTGAACAGGTAAGGAATTCCATATGTTACCCTGCACTAAATGTTAAGATAGGTGCCTCCCATGCAGGCTTGACTGTTGGGGAGGATGGTGCTTCCCATCAGGTTATAGAAGATATTTCTTTGATGAGATCCATCCCGAATATGATTGTAATCAGCCCGGCTGATGCGGTGGAGGCAAGGCAGGCAACTATTGCCGCTTCAAAAATTGACGGTCCTGTATACTTGAGGCTTTCACGTCTTGCTGTTCCGGTACTCTTTGACGAAAGCACTTATAAATTTGAATTAGGCAAAGGTGTTACCTTATCGGAAGGTACTGATGTAACAATAATTTCCACAGGGTATATGACAGGAAAAGCTGTTGAAGCCGTTGAGCAGCTGAAAAGTCAGGGAATCAGTGCAAGGTTGGTTAATATTCATACTATTAAACCGATTGACAAAGACATTATTATTAAAGCAGCAAAGGAAACAGGCGCTATTGTTACATGCGAGGAGCATACCGTAATGGGTGGATTTGGAAGCGCGGTAGCGGAAGTGCTGATTGAAAATTATCCTGTACCTGTAAAAATGGTAGGTGTTCAGGACAAATTCGGTAAGTCGGGTAAACCGGATGAATTGATTAAGATGTACGGTCTGACTGCTGAAGATATTGTTAATAAGGCAAAAGAAGCTATAGCATTGAAAAAGGCATAAATTATGCCCGGCTTTTTTTGGGTCTTTTAGTTTTTTCTATATAGCTGATATCAGCTATTCCCTGGTTAAACATGCCTGGACTTTGAAGTGTTGGAAAATTCAAAGCTCGGGCATATTTTTATTTTTAAAATACTTGCTAAAATAACAAACTTTTTGAGAAGAATAGTATAAAATTGCATGCAGCACAAGGTTGTTTATAAATAGTTAATATTTGATATCCTGTATAAAGGTTTACTAATATAATAAATATTGTTACAATATGATAAATGTAAGAATCGAATATATTTGGTAGATAGATAATGGATTACAGGCGAAACCTTTTAGGTCAAATAACAGTCTAACTTTATATTTAGAGGTGATTTAATGTTCAAATTGGCGGGTCGAAGGAATGTATTTTGTTTTCTTGTTTTTGTTGTTTCTGTATTAATAATGAACTTTTCGGTTATTGTGTATGCTGCACCTTATAGTGTGGATATGAGCGTTAAAGCAGGATATGATGATGTAATGAGAGTTGGAGCATCAGCACGGTTTCATATAACTCTTGTAAATAAGGGAGACGGGTTTTCCGGTGAGGCCCAGGTTGTTATTGACACCGGTTACAGGACAAAAGCAATCTATGCTATGCCCTTTGAATTGCCGCAGGGGTCTACCAAGGAACTGGCGCTGGATGTTCCTGTCAGGACAGCCAATAGAAAGGTGCAGGTTATAATTGAGAGTAAAGGCAAAAAAATAAAAGTGCTTGATTATTCATTTAAAAAGCTTATCTCACCCGAAAATCCCACAATAGGTGCATTGAGTGATGCCTCCAATCAACTTATGGCATTAAATGGGTTGATAATTGCTGAAAACCTTAATAATACTGACCCGAGAGAGGTGAAGATGCAGGAAACCTTCAGCAAAAGGCCTGCAGAGTTATTCAGGCTTGATAAGGAAAGCTTGCCTGATAATGTTGAGGTATTGAATGCATTAGACTATATTGTAATAGCAGACTTTGATACTTCTGTTTTATCGAAGAAGCAGTTGGAGGCACTTGAAAAATGGGTAGACGGGGGTAAAACGCTGGTGCTTGCCGGAGGAACAAACGGAAGAAAAGTTTATTCAGGTCTCGGAGAAGCTCTTAAACCCTTTCAATTGCTCGAAAATAAAAAGGAATCGCTGGTTGAGGAACTGGAAAAACTGACGGGGAAAAAAGCACCGGATGCGTTGGTTGATATATCTACAGGAAAAGTTGGGGAGGGTAAAATCCTGATGGGGGATGAAGTTACACCTCTTGTTGTAACCTATAAAAAAGCAGATGGTGTAATATTATTTTTTGCCTTTGATCCGACCTTAAGTCCTGTCTCAGTATGGGAAAATACCGGTGATATGTGGAAAGAGCTGTTAGACAGCAGTAGTCATAATGATTATAACCAGGTAGCAAATATATACGGAAGACGATATAGTGACTTTGATTCAATTGCAAGGCAGGTGCCTGAGGAACAGACACCACCATATAATGCTCTCATGATAATTATCGCCATATATATTTTAATTGTTGGCCCCTTAATTTATCTCTATTTGAAATGGCGGGATAAAAGGGATCTAAACTGGGTTATAGTACCTGTTTTGGCGTTTTTGTGCATGGGTATAATTTATGGGGCTGGATTTAGAACAAGATATACGACGGCAGTATTAAATAATTTCTCAATAATAAATCTTAATTCCACGAATAAAAAAGCAGAAATACAAACTACCGCAGCAGCTTTCAACAACAAGTGGGGAATAATGACGCTTGAATATAAAGATGATTATGAAATCGAAGTGAACCGTGAAGATGATTATCGTTATGGTTATAGCTATAACGGTTACAGTGAAGAGGACTATAAAAATGCAGTAGTTAAAAGTAAAGTTTATGCAGGTGAACCTATCAAACACGAGATGTACAATGTGGGAATATGGGAGCCTTGTGTTATGGCAGCAAAGCAAACTCAAGAATATGATGGTAATCTGATCAGTGATATTGATATAAATTCCAAAGAGTTTTCTGCTGTAATAAAAAATGATACAGGTTTTGCTTTTGAAGATTCTTTTGTCGCAGTAGGTGGAAAATTTATTGATGTTGGAGACATGCTTCCGGGTGAAGAGAAAAAAATCAGAATTCCGATGGATGATAAAAGTATATTTTTATCATATGATCAGTTATTAAATTCGAGATATATCAGATGGTACGACATGGATAATGCTGCATTACCTAAAGACTGGAAAGAACAAGTGAGAAAGAGAAATGCACTGGAAAATATATTTGATAAAGTCGCGACGCTAAATGGTTCTTTCGATTTATACAATAGAGGGGTAACGTTCATTGCCCTGAATTTTGATAAAATTGATTATGGTATAAAAGTAAACGGTAAGGAAGCAAAGTCCTTTAATACAAATGTTGTATATTCTGCCCACGAGATAACTTTCCAGAAGGGTAAAAAGGTTGAAATACCTGAAGGTTTTATCAATGCAGTATTTGAAAGCGGTGATGGCATAGGTTTTGAAGGGGCTTACGGCGAGAGTATTGTTGCTTACAATGATACGGAGGCGTTCTTTAAATTTGATGTTCCGCAGGGAATGCTTGTTGATAAATTTAAAATTGACTGGTCAGCTTCAATCCCTGAATATATGAAGGAAAAGTATGCACAATCAGGTGAAGTACAGGGAGTAGATGGCTCAAGTTACAAGTTGTTCGTGTTCAACAATAAAACAAAGGATTGGGAGAGCGTTGAAGACGTATTTGAGCCCCAAGGTGATTTGAGTGCTTATATAAATGAAATTAACGAAATAAAGCTTAAAGTCAATATCAATATTGATGAATCCATGGGGCGCAGCGAGTATATGTGGAAACCGGAAATAAGTCTGAGTGGGGTGATAAGGTAATGCTTATTATAGAAAATCTTGTTAAGATCTATGGTAAATTTAAGGCCGTTGATAATCTATCGCTTGAAATCGGTAAGGGTCATATATACGGTTTTGTAGGTGCAAATGGTGCCGGTAAGACAACAACAATGAAAATTGTGGCGGGGCTTTTAAAACCTACTAGTGGAAAAGTAGTTATTGACGGAATGGATATATTGGAGTGTCCGGTATCATTTAAAAACAAAATCGGATATATGCCGGACTTTTTTGGAGTATATGATGATCTAAAGGTAACGGAGTACATGGATTTCTACTCTGGAGTATATGGTATTGAAAAAAGTGAGAGGCCAAAGATTACAGACCAGTTGCTTGAACTAGTGAATCTGACAGAGAAGAAAGATTTTTATGTGGATGACCTGTCAAGAGGAATGAAGCAGAGGCTGTGCCTCGCAAGGAGCCTTATACACAACCCGGAGCTGCTCATTCTTGACGAACCCGCATCAGGGCTTGATCCGAAAGCCCGGGTTGAGATGAAGGAAGTGCTCAAAGAACTGAGAGACTTAGGCAAAACTATAATCATCAGTTCGCATATATTGCCGGAGCTTGCTGAGTTATGTACATCCATTGGTATAATAGAAAGAGGGAAAATGGTTATTAGTGGCACCGTCGAAGAGATAATGCAAAAGACATCCCATAGCAGGGTTATACGTGTAAAAGTATTAGGAGAGCTTGATGGGGCGGTAAAACTTTTGAAGGAACAGCCTTCTGTTGGGACGGTTAGTGTTCACAATGATTATCTCGAAGCGGATTTTAACGGATCTGATGAAGTAATGGCTGAAATTTTAAAGGCTGCAATAAAGAATGAGATTCCGATTGTTTCATTTACCGAGGTGGAAAAAAACCTTGAATCTGTTTTCATGCATCTGATAGGAGGAGAAGAAAATGCAAATGAATCCCGTAATTGAAAAGGAATTAAAAACAAAAATGAGGGGATGGAGAGCCCCTGTGTTGATCTCTCTATATCTTGGCTTTCTTCTCCTGGTTGTATTTCTGTATTTTTTGGCAAATAACCAACTGGGTATGAGGGGATTTCAGAGTTTTAACCCAAGGGTGGCAATTAATGCATATAATACGCTTGCTCTTTTTCAATTCCTTTTACTGCTGTTCATTACTCCTGTTTTAACTGGAGGCGCAATAAGCAGTGAAAGGGAGCGTCAGACTTTAGATCTGCTTCTCTGTACAAGTTTTTCCACGTTCAAGGTTGTTATAGGAAAGATAGTTGTGTCCATAGCACATGTATTACTGCTGATTACTGCTTCATTGCCTATTATGGGAATAGTATTCCTGTTTGGAGGTGTTAAGCCTACGGATTTGCTGCGGTTATTCCTGTTTTATATTGGAACTGCATTATTGCTTGGAAGCCTGGGTACATTTTATTCAACAATATTTAAGAAGACCATAGTTTCAATAGTGATGTCTTTTTTGACAATTGGTTTTCTAACAATAGGAACATATATAGTAATGCTATTATATTTCTTTTTTGTGGATAGATTTGCGTCTACGCCTCAGTATTATCAGATTGTAGCTTTTCTGTTTTCAAATCCGCTTTTTGGATTTGGTTCAGTAATTGAAAACACATTGTCAAGCGACATGGTTTTATCCGGTTTGGGTATAGCGTCATCAAGTACTGCCGGCGTTAGCATAGTAATAAAGCCATGGATAATTAATTTGGGTTTTGATTTGATTACGTCAGCATTGCTAATATTCTTAAGTGCATGGAAACTCAAACCGGTTAAGTAAAATTGTCAGGAGGAGTTCTTATGGACGTAAAAAATATTTTCAAGGCCGTAAGACCTTTGAGTAGAAGAATACATCTCAATAATGCTTTTTTGTGCTGGACATATGCGTTTATTCTTGCCGGCGTACTGTCTTTGATACTGTCAATAACGGCGCTGTTTTTTCCCATCACATATGTTGAGACAAAACTTATTGGAATATACTCAGGTATAATTCTGGTTGCATTGGCAGCATCGCTTTTTCTAGGACCGAAACCTCAAAAGACAATAAAGATAGGAGACTCATTAGGGTTAAAGGAACGACTTGTAACAGCATATCAGCTTCAGCATGAAGATTCGCCTATTGCAAAAATGCAAAGGGAGGATGCCCTAAGAGCAGTTTCAAATGCCAATTTCAAAGCTTTATATCCCATAAGGATTCCGACTTTGAAGATATTTATAGGAATTACAATTTTGTTAATGGTTCTTGTAACTCTGATAATTCCAACCGGAGCCAGGGAAAAGGCGGACGAAGCAGAAGGTATAATAAACGAAACTAAAAACCAGGTAAAAAAGCTGGACGAAGAGCGTAAAGGTATTGAAAAGTCATCCATGCTTTCCGATAAAAAGCTAAATGAGTTGAATAAAGAAGTGGATCAACTGCTGAAAGATTTAAACAGTTCAAAGGATGAAGAGGATGCGTTGAAATCGTTGTCGAAAGCAAGGCATGAACTGGACAAATTAAAAAACAGTGAAGCTAACAAGGATCTTCAAAAAATTTCCGAAAAGCTATCGGGCAACAAACTGGCGAAAGATTTGAGTGATGCCCTTAAAAATGGAGATGCTGAAGGAATTAAAGATGCCATTGAGGATATTAAGGAAAAGCTTGAAAGTGCGCAGAAGAAAGATGTGGATGAATTGGCAGAACATTTTAAAGAAGCTGCCGGGGAAGTATCGGACAGTAAGCTGTCAGAGGATCTGACCGCTTTGTCTGACGCCATGAAATCAGAAAATAATGATTCCATTGAGAATAATCTTGATGCGCTGGCAAAGGATTTGGAGAATTCGGTGGAGAACGGTGCAGGAAGTTTAACCGCAGCGCAGCAGAGTGAAAATAACTCTATTGACCGGTTGATTCAAGCGATAAACAGTTCAAAGTACGAAATATCAAAACAGGCAGGAATGAACGTGAATATCGCACAAAGTAGTGGACAGCAGGCAGGGAACCAGAGTGGAGACGGACAAAGCGGGGTTGGCCTGCAAGGTAATCAGTCAGGTCAGCAAGGCGCTTCAGGACAGTCGGGCAATCAGTCAGGCAATAGCGGCCAAGGTTCTCAAAGCGGGCAGAACGGTGAAGGTGGGCAGGGTGGCCAGGGAGAACAGAGTGGCCAAGGTGGCCAAAGTGGTAAGGGTAACCAGAATGGCAGCGGAAATTCAGGTAACCAGGGCGGCGGTAGTGGCTCTGGCAATGGTGGAAATGGCGGAGCAGGTAAAGGTGGTGGGGCAGGTAATGGCTCCACTAATGAAGATGCAGGGTACTCTGAAGGCGGATCGTCAGGAGCTGGCAAAAAACCTGGTGGTAAAAATGAGGAAGAGTATGAGGCTATTTATGATCCTAAGCGCTTGGGGGGCAATTCGGAAACATCCCAGGTCAATGGGACAAAGAGCGGCAGCGGACAAAGTCAGTGGACGGATGTAAAAAGTGTACCGCTTGGAGAGGGTGGTATAGTACCATATAATGAAGTGTATGAAGAATATAGGGATGAGGCTATGGCCGGATTGGGTGAGGCGCAGATCCCTTCCGGGATGAAGGACTTGGTAAGAGACTATTTTTCAACATTGGAGTAGGATAATATATATATATATATTATATAAGGGATAAAATACAGGGAGGCCAACATGGAGGTAAATGAGAAAGACATTAAAAGTGTTATAGATGCAGCAGCCAGAATTGAGAAGGAAGTAGCAAAACATATGGTGGGGCAGAGTGACCTTATACGCCAGGTGCTTATTTCAATATTTGCCGGTGGAAATGTACTTTTAGAAGGAGTACCGGGACTTGGTAAAACCCGCTTGGTTAAAACTTTGGGAAAGGTCATGAACCTTCAGTTTTCAAGAATTCAGTTTACTCCGGACTTGATGCCTGCGGATGTTGTAGGTACAAATATTGTTACAAAATCAGATGATAAGGGTGGAAACTTTAAGTTCCAGCCAGGTCCGATATTTAGCAATATTGTACTGGCGGATGAAATAAACAGAGCCACGCCAAAGACGCAGAGCGCTCTCTTGGAGGCAATGCAGGAAAGGACTGTAACTGTCGGTAACAATACTTACACATTACCCCAGCCCTTTTTCGTTTTAGCAACTCAGAACCCCATTGAGATGGAAGGAACTTATCCCCTTCCGGAAGCGCAGATGGACAGATTTTTGTTTAAATTGAATGTTCCCTTTCCTTCCCTTGGTGAGCTTGTGGATATAGTATCCATGACAACCTCACAGGAGGACGCCGAGCTTGAGAGAGTTACAACAGGGGAGGAAATCCTGTCTATAAGAAACATAACAAGAGAAATTCCGGTTGCAAAGCCTGTACTCGAGTACGCAGTAAAGCTGATACTTGCTACACATCCATCAAGTGAGCATGCAGCGGAGGTCTCCAAAAAATTTATTCGTTTCGGTTCAAGCCCAAGGGGTGCACAGGCAATAGTATCAACTGCAAAAATACGTGCAGTTTTAGAGGGAAGATATAACGTCGCTTTTGAAGATATAAAATATGTTGCCTACCCGGCGCTAAGACACAGGATTTTCCTCAATTTTGAGGGCATGTCTGAAGGAATTACAACCGATAATGTAATTGGACAGATAATAGCAGACCTCGATAAGCAGTAAGCAGATAAAAATATGTGCGAAAGGTGAGGCTTAAGTTGAAGAGCGAACTTTTTGACAGCGATTTTTTACGAAAACTAGAACAATTGGTTATTACCTCTAAAATAACTCTGGCTGCTGGCGCTTCAGGTAACAGGAAATCTAGAGCGAAGGGAAGCTCTGTGGAGTTCTCCGATTACAGGGAATACTCGATCGGTGATGATTTTAAAAGGATTGACTGGAATGCCTATGGAAGATTTGAAAAGCTCTTTATAAAGCTATTTATGGAGGAGAGGGAGGCACCCGTCCATATTTTTCTGGACAATAGTAAATCAATGGATTGGGGTGAACCTAATAAAAGTATTGCTTCAAGGAGACTTGCAGCAGCACTTGGCTATATTAGCCTTTGCAGTTATGACAGGGTTTCTTTGGTGTGCCTCAATAGCATTGTGGATAAGTATAAGTCAGACTTAAGGGGAAAAAATTCTTTCAGCCGGATACAAAGCCTTTTGGAAACTCTGGACTATTCCGGGACAACAGATATTTACAATACAATCTCAAAATACAATTTTAAGAGCGGTAGGGGAATTTCTATAATAATTTCAGACTTTTTTACGAAGGGAAATTTCCTGGATATGATAAATTACCTGCAGTTTAAAAAGCAGGAGATCTATGTGTGCCACATGCTTGCTCCGGAGGAGATCACTCCTGAAATTGGTATGAGTTTAAGGCTCATTGATTCTGAAACAGGCGAGTTCAGAGATGTGACTTCATCTCCGGAACTTATTAAGACCTACAGAAAGGTGTATAACAGCTTTAAAACAAATATTGAAGATTTGTGCGCAGTAAGGGGAGTAAACTATATATTTATGGATACATCATTTCCTGCTGAGAAGATGGTCAGGATGGTGGTGGACAGGGTATGACTTTTTATTCACCATGGGCATTCTTAGGCTTAATTACAATTCCTATAATTATTATACTTTATCTTTTAAAGCAGAGACACAAGGATTACACCGTTTCAAGCCTTTTTTTATGGGAAGAGGTGTTAAAGGATCTTGAGGCTAATGCACCATGGCAGAAATTGAAGAGGAACCTTTTAATGATATTGCAGATTATAGCTGCGCTCCTGCTGGTTATTGCACTGGCAAGGCCGTTTATAAATGCTGTCGGCAGTGGTGCAGAGCATGTAATTATCGCATTGGACACTTCCTTGAGCACGAAAGCTACAGATGTGGGAATAAGCAGGTTTGATGAGGCAAAAAGCAGGGCTGAGCAGCTGATAGGTAACTTAAAGCCAGGTACAAAGGTAACTCTTATTAGTGTTGGAAAGAGTGTAACTATTGAAGAAAACTTAAGCAGTAATAAAGGGAGTCTCCTTGATAAGCTCAATAAACTTAAAGCTTCAAACAGTGTTTCAAATACAGAGGATGCAGAAAGCCTTATAGCTTCTATTTTAAAGCAGTATCAGGGAACCCGGGTGGTTGTATTTGGTGACAGCCCGATAAATATTCCCGGCACAGAAGTAGAGTTTTCATATATTTCAAATAATGGTGACAATTTTGCTGTTACAACGATGTCCCATGCAAAGACCGAAAAGGGAATAACGGTTCTTACCGGAATATCTAATTACAGTAATGCTGATGCAAGTGTTCCTGTGAGTTTGTATGTGGATGGAGAGGTTTTTGATGCCCGGAATGTTGAAGTTAAAAAGGGAGAAACAGCAAATGTGTACTGGAACGGCGTTTTGTCGGATATAAAGCTTATTGAGGCAAGGATAGATATAAAGGATGCACTCAATGAGGACAACAGAGCATTTAATGCGGTGAATAATAATAAGGAATATAAGGCACTGCTTGTCACGGAAGGCAACGTGTTTATTGAGAAGGTTGCAGCTTTGTACAGCGGTGTTGAATTATACAAGACAGGCTATGAAAACAGTGACGAGTGGAAAGGATATGATTTATATATATTTGACGGAATTTTACCCGACAAAATTCCGGATGATGGGAATATAATGGTGTTTAATCCTCCAAAAAACAAGATGTTTGAAGTGCTTGGAGAAGTGGAGACACCTGTTGTTGAAGATCTTGGAGAGGATATATTCAAGTATGTGGAAGGATTTGACTTTTCTATTGGAAAGACAAAGATTCTGAAAGTGCCGTCATGGGGCAGGGAGATTTTGAGGCTTAAGGATGGAACCGCTGCATTTGCCGGGGTGCATGAAAACATGAGGGTAATGGTATTTGGGTTTGATATTCATAATACAGACATTCCACTTACACCTGTATTCCCGATTATTATGGCAAACTCCATGGATTGGCTGCTGCCCCAATCGGTGAACAATGCAGAAAACGTATATGCCGATGAAGGGATAGAGTTCAATATCGGTCCGAAAACCGAGGAAGCATTCATTGAAACCCCCTCCGGAGAAGAAGTTCAAATTGCCCCCCCATTTCCGATAAGGGTATTTGACAAGACGGATGAACCGGGTTTATACACTCTGAGGCAAAAAAGTGAGGATGGGGAACAGGAATTTTATTTTACTGTAAACGTACCTTCTCAAAGAGAATCCAATCTTATGAAGGGTGCAGAGGTCGAGAACCAAAATGAGGACACTGACGGAGAAAATACTCCGAAGCCTGTCAATACAGGAATGAATCTTCAGACGATATTTTTGTGGCTGATACTAATAGTTTTATTAATAGAATGGTGGGTTTATACAAATGCTGTTTAGATTTAATTATCCTTTGCTGCTGTTATTGTTGCCGCTGGTTATAATATTTATATTGTACAGAGCAAAACGTCTTGCCAGGCTCACATTGTGGAGAAGGCGTTCGGTTATTGCTTTAAGAATTCTGGTTGCCATATTTCTTGTATTCAGCATTGCAGGATTTGGATTAAAAAAGGTTTCCGACAATTCAACTACTGTTTTTGTAGTCGACAGTTCCGATAGTACACTTAATTCAAGAGAGGCTGCAGAGGTATTTGTAAAAGAGGCACTAAAGGGTAAAAGACCCTCCGACAAGGTTGCCGTTATAAGCTTTGGAACTGATACGGCGGTTGAAATAGCTCCCTCCGAGAAGGTAGATTTCAGTTCGGTTCAGACTATGATAAACGGTAGGTTTACCAATATTGAACAGGCTTTGAAGAACGCTGCATCACTAATTCCGGCAGAAGACAGAAAGCGGATTGTACTCATAAGCGATGGGGAAGAAAATGCAGGGGATGCCCAAAAGGCTGCTGAAGCGTTGACCGCTCAGGGAATTAATCTTGACGTTTACCAGTTAACAAACGAGGCCGGAAACGAAATTCAGGTTAAGGGAATAAAAGTGCCCGATACTTTGAGGCTTAATGATAAGTTTGAAGTCTCAATAAAAATAAACAGCAATGTGAAAACAAAAGGGAAGTTAAAGCTTTACAGGGACAGAGAACTGGCAAACGAGATAAGTGTCGATATACAAAAAGGCGAGAATAATTTTGTGTTTTCAGATACAGCTCTAAAAGGAGGTGTTGTTACTTACTCTGCCGAAGTTGAGGCTGAAGATGACACCTTGGGTCAGAATAATAAGATGTCCACATTCAGCTATATTGAAGACAAAGCACAGATACTGGTGATTCAGGACAAGGATGAGGGTGCAGTAGAGCTTGCGAGAATAATGGAGAGTGAGGCTAAAGTACATGTGACCAACCCGGATAATGTCCCTGTGGATATGGATGAACTCCAGAAGTTTGATGGCTTTATAATATCTAATGTATCCGCAGAGCGGTTTAATGATAAATTTTTAGATAACCTGGAGGTCTTAATAAGGCATCTTGGAAAGGGGCTGCTGGTAACAGGCGGAGATGATAGTTACGCCCCGGGAGGATATTATAAGACAGTGCTTGAAAAAGTACTGCCTGTAAATATGGATATCAAGACAAAGGAAGAAGACCCAAACTTGGGGCTGGTACTGGTCATAGATAAATCGGGCAGCATGGCTGATGGGCAGTACGGGGTTTCAAAGGTGGAACTGGCAAAGGAAGCGGCTATACGTTCCACTGAAGTAATCAAGAAAGATGATATGATAGGTGTTATAGGTTTTGATAATGCTCTGAAGTGGGTTGTAAAACTTAAAAAACCAGATAACCTCAATGCTATACAGGATGACATAGGCACAATCAGAGCAGGAGGCGGAACAAGCATACTGCCGCCCCTTGAAGAAGCATATCTTTCACTAAAGGATGCAGACACCAAGCTAAAACATATAATACTTCTGACAGATGGACAGGCGGAAAGGACCGGCTATGAGAAACTGATAGATAAAATAAATGAGGCAGATATAACCCTTTCAACGGTTGCTGTTGGAAGCGGAGCGGATATTCCTCTGCTGAAAGCCCTTGCCTATGGAGGTAAGGGAAGGTTTTATGCTACCGATGAATTTACCGATATACCGAAAATATTTGCCAAGGAAACTTTTCTTGCAGGGAAAACGTATCTGAATAACAGAACGTTTACACCGGAGCTCACAGCTTATTCACCAATACTCAGCGAAATAGATTCAATACCTGCATTGGACGGATATGTCGGCACAACGGCAAAAAGTACTGCAAGGGTAATATTTTCAAGCGACATGGATGACCCTGTGCTGGCTACATGGCAGTATGGACTTGGAAGGACAGCAGCATGGACCTCGGACGCAAAAGGAATGTGGACCTCAAAATGGATGCAGTGGCAGCAGGCGCCAAGGTTCTGGAAAAACCTTGTATCCTGGCTTTTGCAGAAGAAGGTCAAGGATGATTACAGCGTTAACGGCAGAGTTGTAAACGGAAAGGGCAATTTAGAGCTTTCATTGCCGGCAGACGAAAGGTTGGAGAATGAAACAGTTGAGGCTACAATAATAAGCCCTGAGGGCAAAGAGGAAAAGACAAAGCTTGAGCCGAGTTCACCCGGGGTGTACAGTGGGAATTTTTCAGGAGATGAAACAGGGGTATATATTGCAAATATAAGTGTCAACAGCAATGGTGAGGCAGTAAAGAGCATAAGCTCCGGAATAATAATTCCCTACTCTCCCGAATATGATATTATTGCAAAGGGTGAAGATAATGTACTCGAAAAGCTTGCATCAGAGAGCGGTGGGAGAGTATTGAAAGACCCGAAGGAAGTTTTTTCGGGAGAACTTAAGCAGACAGTGAGTATCAATGATATGACCAATATTCTGCTGATATTGATAATAATCCTGATGATGATGGACATTGCATTGAGAAGACTTAATATACCGTTTGAAAAGGTTGAACCTGTTTTGGCCAAAATAGCCAATACAAGCAGAAGTATTGTTAAGGTGTTGTCAAAGCCGCTGGATAGAGGTGGCAAACCTCGAACTACGGATGTGGCAGAGAGGCGAAAGGTTGAAGAAAAACAGAAAAGCCCTGTTGCATTAAAGGAAAAGGCTACGGTATTGCAGGAGAAAAAAGACGTAAAGAAGGACAATGGCTCGGATTTGTCAAAGGTTTTGGCAAAGCAGCGTAACCGTAAGAGATAAGAGGAGGGATAATAATGCGCTACATTATAAGACAAAAAATATTTTCGCTGGGTGATAAATTTACCATTAAAGATGAAAATGAGAAGGATGTCCTGATTGTAAAGAGCCAGCTTTTATCCTTTGGTAAAAAGCTTCGGATATATGATCTTTATGAAAATGAAAAATGCTATATTGAGCAGCAACTTTTCAATTTTATGCCCACATACAATATTTACATTGATGGAGGGTTTATTGCCAACATAAAGAAAAAATTTGCGTTTTTCAGGAATGATTTTGATATTTCCAGTGACAAAGCAAATTACTATGTTGAGGGTGAATTTTTAGCCCATGAGTTCAGAATTTTTAATGATAGGAAGCTGATTGGACAGGTTTCGAAGAAGTTTTTCTCCTTCAGCGACACATATGGTGTCGAAGTTGATGATGGGGAGGATCAGATTTTAGTACTTGCCATGGCAATTGTTATTGATATGGTTTGCCACAATAATGACCGTTAATGAATCAGGTAAAGTAAAATTAGTTTCTACTATGAATAGCCAGTAAATTTGATTTTATGGCATACTCACAATGTGAAAACAGGTGGTCGTTTTCTGTTATTCCTTAACAACAGATTACACTTTGAACCTGTAACCAATACCCCATATTGTTTCAATGTATTGAGGTTTTGAACTGTCGGGTTCTATTTTTTCCCGGACTTTCTTTATGTGAACTGTGACAGTTGAAATATCCCCGTAGGCATCCATGCCCCAGACACTATCAAATAAATCCTCACGGGAAAAGACTCTGTTGGGGTTTTGAGCCATGAACAGGAGCAAGTCAAACTCTTTACCCGTAAGAGTTATTTCCTGATTTTCAATCCATACTCTGCGGGAATCTTTATCTATAACAAGATTTCTTATATTAATCGTTTCAGTTTTCTTTTCATTGCTTCCCACAAGCCTTTCGTAACGGGATATGTGAGCTGTGACTCTGGCTACAAGCTCATTTGGACTGAAGGGCTTTGTTATATAATCATCTGCTCCAAGTCCTAATCCTCTTATCTTGTCAATATCTTCCTTGCGAGCAGATACCATCAGTATGGGTGTATTTTTAGACTCCCGGACTTTCCTGCATATTTCAAAACCATCTATATTAGGAAGCATGAGATCCAGAATAATCAGGTCAAAATCCTCTTTTAGTGATCTGGTTAGCCCTTTATCTCCGGTCTTTTCTATTTCAACTTCATACCCATTGATAGCGAGATAATCTCTCTGGAGCTCTGCAATAGAGACCTCATCTTCAATTATCAGTACCCTTTTTTTCATTACCTATACCCACCTTTTCCAATTCAAAATATATGCTGGTGCCATTACCATATTCGCTCTCAGCCCAGATTTTTCCTCCATGTTCTTCGATTATCCGGCTGGCAATTGCAAGCCCAAGACCACTGCCACCTTTTGACGCATTTCTTGATGGATCTGCTCTGTAGAACCTGTTAAATATATTCGATATATGTTCTTGCTGGATTCCTTCTCCGTTATCGTGAATACCTATCAAAACTTTATCATGTTTATCCTGTACCTCTATTCTTATCTCACCATTTTCCTTATCCATGTATTTTATAGAATTTTCAAATATATTTGTAACAACTCTTTTGAGTTTTTCCGAATCTGCTTTTACAAGCGTATCGCTTGGTAAATTATAACTGCTTGTAATAATGACACCGAGCTTTTCCAATTCCATCTGGTATTCATCTATCATATCTTCTATAAATATCTTCAGGTTGACTTTCGAAAAGTTAAATGGTACTTTTTTTAAGGTCTGGTTTGAGTAAAAGGTCAGATCGTTTATAAGTCTATCCATATCAAAAACCTTTTTATATATAATATCCATATACTTTTCAGTTTTCTCAGGGGTATCTGCAACCCCATCTCTTAAGCCGTCAATATGGCCTTTAATGGAGGTTATAGGTGTTTTTAGATCATGGGATATGCTTGCTATAAATTCATTGCGTTCCTCATCATACTTAAGCTGCTGCTCAAGCGCACTTTTAAGTCGTTGTCTCATTTCTTCAAAGGCACGGCACACTTCCCCAACTTCATCCCGGGACTTTTCGTTTATTACAAAGGATAGATTGCCGTCTTTTATCTGTTCCGCACCAAATTTGAGTTTTTTCAAGGGCTTGATAATGCTCCTCGACACAATTAATGTAAGCACACCGTTAGTCAGGAGTACAATTATGAGGAACCATCCTACGAAGTCTGATACAAAGCTGCTTAAAAATTTCTCCAGAGGTCCGGTGTCAAAAAAAATATAGAGTACGCAGTCTTCGCCTGTTGACAAGTTAAACTTGTGGTTTAAATAGTCCAATTCTCCAAAGGAATGATCTTTTACCTCTGTGTTTTTTTCCTCGACAGCATTTGAATTCAGGTAGTCCTGAAACGAACGGCTGTCTATTTTTGCAGAAAGGTAATATATTTTGTTTTCAATTGTAAACCCCAGGCTACTATTGAATGATTCCAGTTTTGTATTAATATTTTCTAGGTATTCCAGGCTCTTGAATTTATCCGGATTATTTAAAGCATCATTAGATATGGTAATAAATTCCTTGAATGCGTTCTGGGCAACTTGAGTGGTGACATCCCTAGGACGGTTATGGTTTAACACTCCTGCCTTACTCATATTTATACCAATCAAAATAATCGACAGAAATACCGCTGAAAGCAACGGAATTAATATCATCAATATATTGGAGAGAATCAATTTAAACCTGATAGACATCTAAAAGTCCTCCTGACTATGATATGTCCTTTTTTGCAAACAGGTAAGTACCAGCAAACATAAATATTATACCATATGCAAGCATATATAAAAATTCATTTGTGATTACCGGTAAATTAAGTTCGCTGTAAAAATTCCTGTGCCATGAAAGGTAAGTAGTGGGTGCAAAATTTGCTAACTCCGGGATAAAAAGTGATGCAGCCGACATTAATACTGAGGCCATTATCATAATTACAACAGTAAGACTTCCGTTTTTGGTAAACTGAGCTGCAAAAGCGGTAATAATGGCTATAAGCAGCATGGGCATAACCGAAGAAACATATGATATAAAGTTTGATGGGAGCTTATCCATACAATCACTTAAGTTGCCTCCAAGAAGACTGGCAGCGAGTGAAATTATAAAAGTACCCAGTAAAAGACCCAAAATGCTTATCCCGATGGCTAAAATTTTCGAAATATAGAGTTTATTGCGTGTAATAGGTCTTACCAGCGTCATAACTATTGAGTTATCGGAGTATTCTCCTGAAAACAGGTCACTTGTCAGCATAAGTACGAACAACGGCAGGATAAGTGACGACATAAAGTCTAAAACAGTTATCGGAAGATGGGTATTGTTAAGCAAAGGGGCACCTAGATTTCTGTCAGCCAATAAATTGATAACTGATGCTGCGATAGTTATAAGTATTGAGATTGAAAACAGAAATATAAACTTCTTCTTTGATATTATTTTGAAAGTTTCATTTTTGGTACCGGTTAATATTGTATTCATTTTGTTAAGCCTCCCTGATTTTAATTTGTTTTTTCAATAAAATAGTCTTCAAGTGTAATTCCTTCGTTCTTAACACTATTAACGTCACAGTTTTCAATAATTTCTCCATTCTTAATAATGAGGAGTTTATCACACAGCATTTCAATTTCGTAAATCTGATGGCTTGAGATCAGGAAGCTAATCATAAACTCTTTTGCAAGCCCGGAGATGATTTTCCTCAGTTCCTTGGCGCCTTCTATATCAAGGCCGTTTGCAGGCTCATCGAGTATTATTAGTTTTGGTTTTTGATAAATAGCCATTGCTATTGCGAGCCTTTGCTTCATACCTAATGAAAATGTCTTTACCTTGTCGTTCCTATATTTGGAGAGTCCTGTTATCTGGAGAACTTCATCTATTCTTGATGAGTCTACATTGCTATAGAAGTTTGATATCAGCTTAAGGTTGTTATAACAGCTCAGGCTTCCAATGGCTGAAGGGGTTTCAATAAGACAGCCCACATTTACTATTGCCTTCTCAAAATCATCAACAATATCAGTGCCACATATTTTTACAGTTCCATTGTCCATATTGACAAGTCCTGTTATGCATTTCATTATTGTTGTCTTTCCGGAACCGTTTGGTCCTAATAGCCCAATGATTTCACCCTGGCATATATCAAAATTTACGCCGGTAACACCCCTGCCGTTTTTATATATTTTCTTAAGATCCCTTACTTCTATTATTTTTTTCATTCAAATTCGCCCTTTCATATATAAATATTTACCGGAACATTGCTACGAAAATAGAGAAGGAATATCTCATGTTTTCGTAGCATAAGTTCACTTATAAAGCATTGCTCTGCAATATTACAGTCGTTACTTTAACTATTTGGTAATGTTTTACTCTCTGGTCAGGTTAAAATCTTCAGAGGTTATTTCCTTAACTTTTTGACCACTCAAATCTATGGTGTCAACACTGGTAGAATTAATCCCGGATATATCGAAGCTTAGTGTGAGTTTTTGGTTATGAAGCTGGTTTTGGTCATCATTTCCCGTAACTTCAATTGCTAAATCCATTTCCTTTATAATATTATCTCTGTCAACTACGATATTTACATCAATTTCCTCTGCTTGGACATTGTTTGTTAATTCAGGAGCTTTGAAGTCTTCAGGGCTGATGCCTAAGATTTTCTGTATTTCATCGTGCTTATTATACTCTTCATCACATTCTGAATCTGCTTTTACATTTAGAAGCATATTGAAAACAGCAGGGATTTCACTTTTATCAAGATTTATGCTGATTAATTTCTGACCATCACCGATATCTTCGGATGTTACCTGGTTTTTTAGGTTGCCTACCAGAGTGTCAACAATATTTTCACAGATTGCCTCCATTTGGGGATTGTTGTGATCTTCATGGGAATGAGATCTTTTCTTTAGGTTCTTTCCATTTTCCTTTTCGTTGCAGGTGATCTTGTTATACACTTTTGAATAGTCATCTTTAAAAACCACATTGTCTTCGTTTCCATAGAATGTATAGCTTTTGTCAATCTTGTCAGTGTCCACCGAAATAACTCCACTTATTAATTGCTCACTTTCAGTTTTTAGTGTGGATTTTACATTCATGAATTCCTTGTTGTTGTCAGTTAAAGTGCCCGACATAATTAGTGTGGCATTTTCGATTTTGCCCGAGTTCTTAAGAGCTGCTTTCAGCACCTCATAACCTGTGGGATCTGATGCCATACTCATAACTGTGGAAGTAATAAGAAGTGATCCCCCAACTGCCAAACCAATACATGTTCTAAGTAAATTTTTTTTCATTTTTGTTGCCTCCTTTAATTTTTTGTAATTGCTTGCTACATCCTTATCTTAGCCCTCAAGAATTAAATGGCAGTGAAAGAAGAATTAAAAGAAAATGAAAAAATATTAATAAAGTATAAACTTGGTGTGTGTTGGACTTTCTGTACAAATCGTTTTATAATGAATTATAGATAATAAATGGCGGTTCTATCAGGCAAATCAATTGGTGTAGGAATAGGGGTGAGATTTATGAACAGTAATGAGGATTTGGCAAAGAAAATTATTGATGATATAAATGCATTAAAGTCAAACTTAGATGCTAAGAAGGTTAAATATTTTCGTGTTGACAGATTGAAGAATATTGTAGATAGACTTATTCAGTATTCTGATTCCTGCACGGAATGCACCGATTTTCTAAATACTTTTGAAATGGACATGATGCATAATTTAAAACCAGATGATATACAACGATCAAGGACTTATTTAAAGAATTTTAATAAAATAGTCAGCCATTTATGCAAAAAACATAAGTTGGTTACACCGGGTTACTATGTAGGCATATATTTCTCGCTGGGGATGTCAACTGGAATGGCAATTGGGATGTCAATTGGCGCAGCGATAAACATCAATACAATGTCAGCTGGAATGAGCATAGGAATGAGTTTTGGGATGAGCCTTGGTATATTGATAGGTTCATTGATGGACTCAGATGCAAAGAAAAAGGGAATTATTATATAGAGATCGCTGATATGTGTAGAAAGACTGAAGAGGACTAAATTAGTTAATCAAATAGGAACAGGTTAAGATAAGAATGAATGTAGAAAAATACAATAAATCTGAATAAATTAGAGATGTTGTAGATTGTAATTAAAACGAAAAAAACTAAATATGGTTGACTTTCATTCACCTATAATTTCATAATAATTAAAAATGGGAATAGCACCATTTTTTTAGAATCTAAATTAAGGCATTGTACAAACAGCGAAAGTTGAGATGATTTGGAACTTTCGCTGTTTGATAAATAATTAGTTTGATAAATCTTTTGCGATTTTTTCTACTTTAGCAACAGATAATTTTGTGATTCTAGATATTTTATCAATTGAATCACCTTCGAGCAACATTTCACGAATAACTTGGATTTTTTCTTCCATCTTTGCATCCAATTTTTCTTTTTCAATAACACGTTCAATAGCGTATACCATATTTTCCACCTTTCCTTCCTTTTGAAAAATATCGTCAATTTCTTTTTCAAATTCAGAATTTGAACCTCGAACAATAACGTTTTTAATCCAATTCCACATAATATTTAAGTCTTCGCTTGAGAGGCTTTGCATCTTAACTGCTACTTCTTTCAGCCTATTAATAAGTTCAGTACTTTTATTATTTGTCTTATCTATAAAAAATACTGTAGCTATCAAATTTGCAAGTTCAAGAAGATCATCATCTCTGTATCTTCTTATGTCGAACAATATATATTTAAAGTCTAAAACAAACTCGTCAAACTGTTCAAATTTAAAAAGAGTTTCTTTAAAACTTCTTTTTGCAGTCCAATTATCACTGCCGTTATATAAAACACAAGGTATTATGACAGGAAGCCTGAAATCTTTTCTACGAGCTTCTTTTTTGTCGGTCTCTTTAAGAATATTACGCCATATTTCAACCATGTAAAGAAGTAATCTGTATGGCATTTGATAATCGACACTAGATTGTAATTCAAGAAGATAAAAGTATACACTGGTGCCGTCTATTTTTACCTTATAGACCAAATCGGCTTCTTTATTCTTAAAATCCGGCAAGATAAATGATTTATCAACAAGCTCAACATCATCAGGTTCAATTTTATTTACCCAACCTTGGTCAACAAAACTTTTTAAAAGTTGCACAAATAATCTTTTTATACTTAAGATATATTTATATCCTTTATCATGAGCATTATGCAATTCATTTTTCAATCTATCACTTCCTAATAATTTAATTATATCATAAAAGAATCTATACATCTACTTGCCGATGGCAATAAAAACCTTAGCTTTATAAATCTCTATACTGGAGAAGTTATAACTAATTCTGACAAAAAAGCAAATTACGATTAAAACAACGGGCACAACCTCTAAATCTGCTCTAAAACACCACAAAAAAATAGAAATTTGACCACTTGAATAATAAGCCAAAACCATGTATAATGTTTTAGTAAACGCGCGTTCATGGGGGTGGATATGAAGAGTGAGGATATAGCTCGGCTGGCAGGAGTGTCCAGGAGTACGGTGTCTAGAGTTATAAATAACTATCCTAATGTTCCTGAAAAGACCCGGGCAAAGGTTCTTAAGATAATTGAAGAGTATAACTACGAACCAAACACATCCGCACGAATATTAGCAGGCAAATCCAACAACACTATAGGTTTATTTGTAATAAGTGTATCTGAAAACGATGGACCAAGCAAAATTTATCAAAGTGCATACTACTCGACTTTTATCAATGCAGTTGTTGATACTGCAAACACCATAGGTTATTATGTTTTGGTACATACAATATATTCGGACAAGGATTACTCAAAGATCAGCCAGTCCTTTATGCAGAAAAGGATAAGCGGGGCAATTCTGGTAGGAAATGAAAAGGACTTGGGAACAATTAAAAATATAGCTAGAATGGGCTATCCTATAGGGATTGTTGATTTTGATGTTGGGGAAATTGAAAAGAACAAGTTGAATAATTCTAGTCTGATTGTTGTCAATTCTTCAGATTTTGAGGGAACTGTCGAGGTGTTAAACCACCTGGTTGAATTGGGACACAGGGATATTGGAATTATTACAGGCCGAATGGGTACATATTCAGGAAAAGAACGCTACAGAGCATATGAATATGCTCTTAAAGAAAACGGTATAGAGATAAAACCTGAGTTTATATTAAAGGGTGAGTTTTTAAAAAAGAATACATACGATGAGGTGAAAAAGCTTATCAGTTCTAAAAAACTTCCCACTGCTTTGTTTGCGTGTAATGATGATATGGCTATAGCCGCCATGGAAGTATTTACGAATGAAGGCATCAGAGTTCCAGAAGACATATCAGTTGTTGGGTTTGATGATATACCTATGGCATCACATGTAAAGCCTGCACTTTCAACAGTAAATATACCGGTTTACAGTATGATTACGCAGGTGACAGAAGCACTTATAAACAATATAGAGCAAGGCACAAAAGCTTTTAGCTCCTATACCTATCCCACAAAATTTATAGCAAGGGATACATGTGCCGCTAAAAATTGAAGATAATAATTAACGTACAGCTATTGTTAAAGCGGCAATAAAATTGATAGCAAATTATGCTGACATATATGATTAAGAAGCAAATTATAAAATACAAGGAGGCAATAAAATGAAATTTGGTTTTTTTGATGACTTAAACAAAGAGTATGTAATCACATCTCCAACCACTCCTTATCCATGGATAAACTACCTTGGAACTCAGGAATTTTTCTCCCTTATCTCAAATACAGCAGGAGGATATACATTTTATAGAGATGCAAAGTTGAGACGTATTACAAGATACAGGTATAACAATGTGCCGATAGACATGGGTGGACGCTATTTCTACATACATGACAATGGCGATTTCTGGTCACCGGGATGGTCACCTGTCAAGAAGGATCTTGACAGCTACGAATGCAGACATGGTCTTGGTTATACAAAAATTACAGGTAAGAGGAACGATATAAGTACAGAAGTAACTTTCTTTGTACCACAGGATTACAATGGTGAAGTACAGAAGGTTGTAATCAGGAATGAAGGCAAAGAAACAAAGAAGATAACTCTCTTCTCCTTCGTTGAGTGGTGCTTGTGGAATGCTTACGATGACATGACAAACTTCCAGAGAAACTTCAGCACAGGAGAAGTTGAAATCGACGGATCGGTTATTTACCATAAAACAGAGTATAAAGAGCGTAGAAATCACTATGCATTTTATTCAGTAAATGCACCGATAACAGGCTTTGACAGCGACAGAGACAGCTTTATCGGTCTTTACAACGGATTTGATGCGCCACAGGCAGTGGTTGCAGGCAAGTCAAACAACTCCGTTGCAGACGGCTGGTCACCTGTAGCATCACATTCAATAGAAATCGAATTAAAAGCAGGAGAACAAAAAGATCTCGTGTTCATATTAGGTTATGTTGAAAACAAACAGGAAGAGAAATTTGAATCTAAGGGTGTTATAAACAAGAAGAAAGCTAAAGAAATGATTGAAACATTCAAGACTACAGCTGATGTGGACAAGGCTCTCAACCAGCTTAAGGAATACTGGGATTCACTCCTTTCAAAATATACAATAAAGAGCCACGACGATAAACTAAACCGTATGGTAAACATCTGGAATCAGTATCAGTGTATGGTTACCTTCAATATGTCAAGAAGTGCATCCTACTTTGAATCAGGTATCGGAAGAGGTATGGGCTTCAGAGACTCAAATCAGGACTTGCTAGGATTTGTTCATCAGATTCCTGAAAGAGCAAGAGAAAGACTTATCGATATTGCTGCTACACAGCTTGAAGATGGTGGCGCATATCACCAGTACCAGCCGCTTACTAAAAAAGGTAATAACGAAATAGGTGGAGACTTCAACGACGATCCATTGTGGTTGATTCTTGCTGTTGCTGCATATATAAAGGAAACCGGAGACTTTGCTATATTGAAGGAAAAAGTTCCTTTCAATAATGAAGAAAGCAAAGCAGACACCATGTTTGAACATTTAAAGCGTTCGTTCCACCATGTAACAAATAATTTAGGACCTCACGGGTTACCGCTCATCGGAAGAGCAGACTGGAACGACTGTCTCAATCTGAACTGCTTCTCCAATGTGCCGGACGAGCCGTTCCAGACTACAACAAGTAAAGACGGTAAGGTTGCGGAATCAGTTATGATTGCCGGAATGTTCGTATTCATCGGCGGCGACTATGTAAAGCTTTGCGAATACATGGGCTTTAACGATGAAGCCAAGGAAGCTCAGAAAGAAATGGATAAGATGAAGGAAACTATTCTCAAGTACGGTTATGACGGAGAATGGTTCTTAAGGGCATATGATGACTTCGGCAAAAAGATCGGAAGCAAGGAAAACGAAGAAGGTAAAATATTTATTGAATCACAGGGCTTCTGCGTAATGGCAGGTGTTGGTCTTGAAGATGGAAAAGCATTAAAGGCAATGGATTCTGTTAAGACATATCTTGATACACCTTACGGTATAGTTCTTAACAATCCTGCATTTACAAAATATTATATTGAGTACGGTGAAATTTCAACATATCCTGCAGGTTATAAGGAAAATGCAGGTATCTTCTGCCACAACAATGCCTGGATAATCTGTGCTGAAACAGTTGTCGGAAGAGGAGACATGGCGTTTGAATACTACTCAAAGATTGCTCCTGCTTACACTGAAGAAATCAGTGAAATTCACAAATTAGAGCCTTATGTTTATGCCCAGATGATAGGCGGTAAAGACGCAAGACGTAAAGGTGAAGCAAAGAACTCATGGCTTACAGGAACGGCTGCATGGAACTTTGTTGCAATTTCCCAGTGGATTCTTGGTATCAAACCTGAATTTGAGGGATTAAAAATAGATCCATGTATTCCAAAAGCATGGGATGGTTATTCGATTTCAAGATGGTACAGAGGATCAACTTATGTTATAGACGTTAAGAACCCTGACCATGTATCCACAGGAGTTAAGAAAGTTGTTGTTGACGGCAAGGAAATTAACGGAACTATTCTTCCTGTTTTCAATGACGGCAAAGAGCATAAAGTAGAAGTTGTAATGGGATAATGTTTTTTTAAGTTCCACTCCGTTAATTAATTTTGCATTATCGGGGTGGAACTGAACTGCTTCTGGCTTACGGGGTCTGGAACTATGATTTTATCAAATTTTAATTGGTATTTGTTAAGATAGAGGAGGTTTCTCATGTTTGAAAAGTTAATTGCGAGGGAAGTTAAGTTAACTCCCGAAATAGTTTTAAGAAATAGCTTTAAAAGCTTAAACGAAAATGTGAAAGTTGATGCAATGTTTGCAGATACAACTTTTAAGAGCGTAATAGGAGTATCAGGCTTGCCTTTTAAAGTGCCTGCCGTATTACAACTGTTAAAAAACAGGGATGTATCCGAATACCTTCTGACACAGGCTGTTGGTGGAGTATCCGTAATGATTGAACTGGGAAGTAACGGAAGTGTTTCCGTTTCTAAAAGCAATAGCGGAGAAGTTCAGAAAGCAGACGTTCCTGCCAATATCAAGCAGGGAATTGAAGCTTCACTTTCAAATGTAAATTTGTGGGCAGGTCAATTAAACAAAAATGGTGACCATGTTATAGATTTGCGTACCCCAGCTCCAGGCCCTCACTTTTATGTAAATCTTCTTATGGGAAACAGAGTTGGTTTTGACCATGCTCTTCAAACAACTCCAAAGAGTGTTGTAGACAGACTTGGTAGGGGTGCATTCAGATCCCACGCTGCAACTCAGGTTTTAGCAACGCGTTGGGACATGAGACAGGAAGAAGGAGGTTTCCCAGCAAACCGTCAGTTCTATCTTGTAGAAGGCTTCAAAAAGATTTTCTACTCGGCTGATCCCGGGGACAGCAATATTGAATCTGCAACATGTACTCATTCACAGAATAATACAGTTATAGAATACAAAACAAAATGTGGTCTCATCATAAAGAGAACTATATTTATACTTCCACAGATGGAAGGGCTTCCTTTGGCAACAGAGGTTCAGAAGATTGAGGTTACGAACCTTACAGATAAGGAAAGAAACATCAAACTCATATATACAGGTATGTTTGGAACTCCTGCAACACACGCTGTGTTTGAGGATGTACTTTATACGAATGTTATTATGCAGTCATCAATATTAAGAAAAGATGACGGTTCAATAATGGCTATCACTCCTGACTATTATCCGGAACCATGGAGAGAAGATATGAGATTCCATACAATGATAGTCAGAAACGGCGACAGCGTTGATTTCCCTAAGGAATTCTGTGCAAACTATAATGAACTTGTTGGAAACGGTACATTGGAAAATCCTGAGAACATTAGCAAGCTCAGCAACAATTTCTATCGTAAAGGACCTGGTTTCTTTGCACTAGGAGCAGAGGCAAAGATAGGTGCAAGTGAGACCGTTGAGTTTGACAATTTCACAGGGTTATCTTCAAATAAGGTTAATCCTTCATTTAACGAAGAAGTATTCAAAAAAGAAGTTTCCAACCTTGTTGATAAATTCACAAAAGCTGGAGAAGTTGAAAAAGCCCTTGAACAGGTTGTCAGATTCTCAGAAAAGTACTCGGGCTTTATGCAGCTTAAGACTGAAGATGAAGAGTTTAATACATATTTCAATAAGAACCTTCCTTTCCAGGTACTTTACCAGACTTTTGTATCAAGATCTTTCTGTCAGACGCAGAAAGGTTACAGGGAGTTGGGCTTTAGAGAAATACAGGATATATATGCTTCCATGTACTATTTTGCGAGCATGGGAGAAGGTGAATTTGTCAAGCAGCTTCTTAAAGAATGGTGCTCAATGATATTTGAATTCGGTTACGCTTACCATAACTTCTTCTGGGAAGGTAAGGAAGCAGGAAAGTGGTCTGATGATGCGCTTTGGTTTGTACAGGCGGTTTATCGTTACATCAGCTTGACCGGAGATATCAAATTCCTTGAAGAAGAAGTTGAAGTGGCAGGTACTAAGCCGGTATCAAAGAGACCTGTTTATGAAACCATCAAGGCACTTCTAAAATACTCCGCACAAATCTCAGTCGGAAAACATGGAATGCCACTTCTTGATAATGCGGACTGGAATGACTGCTTGAAGCTTGACAACGATTTCATAGATGGAATCACTAAGGAAAAGCTTTATAAGGAGCAGATCGCTAAAGGCGGCAAAATGGGCGATCCATTTGAAAGTGACTATTCCGAAAGTGTTATGAATGCCTTCCTGTTGAAGGTGGCAATAGATGAAATGATACAACTGTCAGCGGAAAAAGGTGATAGCGAGTATAAGGCACAGTTGGAAAGCATGTCCAAGAAGTTGTTTGACAACATACAGCAATACGCATGGAAGGAAGACTTCTTTGCAAGAGTATTGTTCAACAAGTTTAAAGATGGCAAGTTTACCTATCTTGGTGCTAAGGGAGATAATTTATCGGCAGATCCTGAAATTGATGGTTCATACTTCCTCAACTCATTCAGTTGGGCAGTCCTTGCGGATTGTGCAAATGAGGAACAGATGGCGATCATGCTTGATGTCATAGAAAAGTACCTCAAGACACCTTACGGTATCAAACTTGTTACACCTACAGACCTTGGCAAGGTTGCAAACGATACGGCTACAGGACACTATTTCCCTGGTGACAGAGAAAACGGCGGCGTTTTCAAACATGCTACAATGATGGCTACAGCCGCTATGTTTAAGGCTGCAAAAACAGTAAAAAATAAGGAACTTGCTGCAAGACTAGCAAACATGGGATACTGGATGGTTGACCTGGTTGCTCCGTTCAGAACCATGGTAAATCCATTTGAAAAGGCTGGAAATCCAAGGTTCTGCACTCAGTACAACAACAGTGACAATGGAGAAAATATCGGTCCTATGTTAAGCGGAACTTCAACATGGCTCACATTAACGTTAATGAGTGCTTTTGGAGTTGAATACACTACAAAAGGTCTTGTGCTCGATCCGTTAATCAGGGAAGAGCAAAAGACGACTTCATACAGTGTCAATACAGGTAAAGCAATGTATAATATAGTAATAAGGAAGCCGGAAGGATTCTTCCGCAGTGTTGATGGAAACGTAAAAATTTCCGTTGACGGTAAAGGCATTGAAGGAAATCTTATTCCTTTGTTCAATGATAATAAGGAACATAATGTGGAAGTGATATTCGCATAATATCCTTTGGCGGTCGTTTCAATATTATTTACCCGGTAATAACAGATTATTGTCCTGTTCAGCATAAGAATTCTTACGCTGAACAGGACTTTTTACGGTCTTTTAGGTGATGAGAGGGTTAAGAGTAAATCCTTTATTTGAGCTCAGAATGGATTGAAATTTCTGCTTTATTTATCTTGTAATTCTGATATTATAAATCCCTTTAAAATATTGCCAAATACAGAAAGAAAGTTTAACTCGTTAAAGCCATACTCCTTTTTGTCAATGGTACAGGAAAAATATAATATAGCAGTTATTTCACTTTCAAGCAAAACCGGCTCGACAAGTATAGAGTTTAATACCTGTTCTACTGAATCAAGCTTCAATGAGTTGATATTATCCCAATCTACCTGATAAGAGCCAGCTTTTGACTTTAAAGCTTTTTCGATTATCTTTTTATTTAAAAAGCTGTCATCGGGCAATTGGGTTCGCTGGCTTTTGGTAGAATAAATTTTGCTTATCCTGTTGCTGTTTCCAGACACCAATAGAATAGCTCCAAAATCGGACCCAAAAGTTTCCAACAATGAATTTAAAAGCTTCTGTATTTTTTCTTCTAAAGCAATTCTTTCATTTACAATCTGCACAATTTCCAAGATACTCAAAACATTTTTCTGGTCTTTGACAATATTTCCTGTTACTATACCGGCAAGCTTATCCATCCTTTTAATTATTTTTTTCATTTTTGTATTCCATACGCATACTTTGTTTCTTCCTGTTTCTTTTGCCTGATATAAAGCTTGGTCTGCTTTTCCGATTAACTCGTCACGCCATTCACCATGCCTTGGATAAGTTGATATTCCAAGGCTTATTGTGAGGTTTGATGCCTGACCCATTAACTTTGCTTTTTCAACAGAATTTCTCATATGCTCAGATATAGTTTCTGCTTCATCAGTATCTGTATCAGGTAGAAGAATAATAAACTCTTCACCTCCATATCTGCAACATATATCAGTCCTACGAATATTTTCCAGAAGAATTTTTCCGATACCGGATAGGATTTCATCACCTTTCTGGTGACCGAAATTGTCATTAACACTCTTGAATTTATCAATATCTATCATAACAATTGAAAACGGTGTTTTCTCTCTTTGTGATTTTTTAATTAATAACTCAAATGTGCTTTCAAAGAATTTTCTGGTATATACACCTGTTAGTTTATCAATAGAAGATACTATTCTAAGGTTATAGTTTTCTATCTGAAGGGCTGCTTGGTTTGCCAGTATTTTGCAAGCTTCGACGCTTTTTGTGTTAAAGTTGTTTTGAATAGAAGAGGTGGACAGATATATATAGCCCATTATACTTAATGCTGATTTTTCTGTCGGGACTTTTCTGTTATTTGTTTGGTACCTGTCTTTCTCACTTAACATATAACGGTAAATAGGCAGACACATAACAGCTTTAATATCACCAGGGAGAACAATGTTGAAATTACCTGTTCTTTTTCCAAAAGCTTCAATACAAAGAAGGTATTCATTTTTCTCCTTAACTTGTTCCGTAGCATATTCATAAAAGTTAGAGGGGCAGTTGTTGTCGCGTTCAATCAATATGTCTAGATCATCCTTGTCAGAGTAAACCAGGATATATCCTGTTTCAGAAGCAGTTATATCACATGCTGAATCAATGATCTTTTTAAGATTATGTTTATAGTCACTTGACATGCTCATCAGTACAGATTTAATCTTTTCCATTGGATTATCAGCAGTTATACTGAATTTATCCGGTAAAAGAGTTTGCCCGGTTTCTTTATTGAAAGAATTTGTATCAGTGCAAAACCCATCAAAGAAATGCTTTATCAGATGCTCACCTTTTGGTGACTGCTTGAGCGTTAACTTTTCGGTCTTTGCATGCTGCTCCATTAATACGTCCAATTTCAAATGGAGAAGCCTCTCTCTGGAAACATTTCTATTATGAGAGAAAAGGAAAGATTTTATATATTCTTTAGGTACTTTCAATACAAGCTTGTATAAGCATTCAAGTTCCATTAAATAATAAGTGGCTGATGCTAATTTATTTTTGCTCGAAAATATTATATCTCCTATTGCTTTAAGGCATTTTATCCTTAGCCGGGTACTTCCGTACTCAGAATTCAATTCCATGGCTTTCTCTATTAGATTGATTCCATCTGAACCACTTATGCAAGTTCCTTGTAAATACAAATATTCTATTTCAAGCTTGGTGGTATTTATTTTGTCACTTAATGCTTTACTTTCCTCAAGATAACATATAGCTTTTTTTCTATCTCCAGTTTGTATTAGCAGCTCAATAAATTTATGAAGTATTTCACGTCTTTGTTTGTCATCATTTAAACCTTTGGATGACTTTAGCAAGCTTTCTAATTCATTCAAGACTGAGATGTTGGGATAGTGATTTGTAGAAAAGAAGCTGGCATATTCGCATAATAAAATTGTGCTTTTAAACAGCAGTAAATCCTGCGAACCTAATTTTATGCATGTGCTAAGACCCGTTTCTGCAAGTGATTTTGCTTCTTTAAAGCTGCCCAGTTCATAGTAGAATCTGGATGAATAATCGCAAAAAACAATATAGTCCAACCCATGCTCAAGATTCTTATCTATCTCCTTTTTGGTTTTGTTTAAGTAATCATATGCTTTTTCATATTCATCAAGTTCAAGGTATGCATACATTATGTTTTTGTATACCGTAAAGAGCAAGGAATTGAGTTCACTTTCTCGCGCTTGTACTTCGCATTTGTAATAGTAATCCAAAGCTTTACTGTAGTTATCTTCAAGTCGGCAGGTTTCGCCCAGGTTGTCGTAGCAGCTTGCTAATCCCTCAACCAGGTTGTTTGTAATATTAATTTCAAGAGACCTTTCGAAATATTCCCTTGCCTTTGCATTATCATGCAAGAATTCTGCAAAAACAGTTGCAATATTATTCAGAGGGTAGGATATCTCTACCTTCTCGCCAATTCTTTCAAATAGTTCAATGCTTTCGTTGTAGCTTTCCAGCGCTTTTTTAATATCTGTCATTCCAAGATAATGAGTTCCAAGAACATTATATAGTTGAGCATGGTAAAAGTTGTATTTCTCATCTGAATAGAGCTTAAGTGAATTAAGGATTATCTCAATAGCTTCACTATTGCGGCTCTTAAAAATATATACCCAGCAAATACGACGGATTGCTTCAAGGTACCCCTCTATGAATCCAATTTCCTTTGACAATTCGAGAGATTCATTTAGCAATTCCAAAGCTTTTTCAAATTCATTTCTTCTTGTATATAAGGCGCCAATCATTTCTTTTACTTTAGCGATGGTAAGTTTGTCATCGATTCCTGATGCTAATTCAAGGGCTTTATAATAAGATTCAAAGGAATTGTTATTTTCACCTTTCCTTCGAAATAGCTCTCCTAGCATCAGTTGTATTTTGATGGTGTTTTTTGTTGAATCAATTTCCATTGAGATCTGAAGACTCTTTTTTAAGTATGCCATTGCCTGCGCATATATATGAAGTTTTAACATTCTTTCAGCAGATTTTATGTTTAAATCCAAGGCTTTTTTGTTTTTTCCGGCTTTCAAAAGGTGAAAGACAAGCTCATCCAAATTTTCAATACCATACCTGCTGTAGATTTCTTCTAAGACTTGTGCAGATTTATCATGAATGGCTTTTTGTTGTTCCGGGCAGATTTTTTCATATAACTCCTTCTTTATGCTTTTTGAGGTGAAATCATAGGTATATCCGTAGTCATCAAGTTTTTCTTCGATTAAATTAAGTGCTGCTAATTCTGAGAGAATTTGCTTTACTGTTTCAATATCCATTTCTAAAATTCCAACAATGGTTTCAAAAAGTATAGGCGTATTAAAAGCAGAGAGAAGTTTTAGAACTTCATATGCTTCAATGGAGACTGAATTTATATTTTTCCATACCGCTTCATGTATACTTGAAGGCAAAAAGAGTCTTGAATAGTCACCATCACTGTCAAAGTCAGTGCTCCATTCGCCATTATTATCAATATATAGTTTACCTTCGGAATAGAGAGATGTAATGGTATCAACTATAAAGCCGGGATTTCCGTCAGTATCACGAAGTATTTCTGTGCAAAATGCCATTGGGGCTGTACTGATACCTAAGAGGTTTTTTATCAGAGTTCCTGTTTCTTCAAAGTTAAATCTTGATAAAGTAATCTCATTTACATAGCCCATAGAGCTCCAATTATCAAAAAACTTTCTGCATGAATAATTTTCTGATAATTCTTCTTCTCGAAATGAAAAGATTATCATTAAGGAATCCTGTTTGTGGTTAAGCATATAATCAATGAGCTCAAGAGTTGATTCGTCCAACCATTGAGCATTGTCAAATATGATAATATTTGACTTGCCTTCAAATGTATCGTGAAGAAAATTAGCTAACCTTACCATTAACCTTAATTTTTCCTTTTCATCATTAAGAACAGGGCTTGGAAGTATGCCCTTTAGATGTCTATCATCAGGAAGTAGTTTTATTAACTCAGGACCATACTTTTCAAGCATTTCCAATCTTATTTCAGGTATTATTTCCTTTAAAATCTGGAGTATTGGCTCATATTGATTTTTTCCATTTTCTAAAGATATACCTTGATAAACATTTATTTTTTCAAGTTTCATATGAAACGAAAACTCTTTTATAAAGCGACTTTTCCCAATTCCTGGCTCGCCGTTCAAAAGGGTAACCCATTTATCCAGATTTTTGTTTACAAGGTTATCCTTAAGCTCAATTAAGGAATTTATGTTTTCATCTCTGCCTATTAGTTTTGTTTTTGTGATGATTTTTTCAAGGATTTTCTTTTCTACACACGAATACTCTTTTCCGGATATCTTGTTTATATCTGAAATCAATGAGGGAATGTCAGGATACCTTTCACTGGAATCTTTAGCTGTCATTTTACTTATTAGATCCAACAATTTGTTTTGTATTAAATTAGAGGGTAAGTTTCTAAAAGTTAAAGTACCATTTTTATATAACTCAAAGTTACTGTCGAAACTATTGCGTAATGGGTTTTTCCCTGCCAACAAAAAGAACAAGAGAACACCTGATGAATAGATAACGTCAGATAGTGTTGGGCGTTCGCCTTTTAAGGATTCAGGTGATTTATACTGGTGGCTGATTTTGTGTTGATTAAATATAATTTTGTCTATTTCTTCATTTTCTGCCAGACCTATTAATTTTACAACAGGTCCGCTATCGGTGTCAGTAACCAGAATATTTTTATTATCAAGGTTCTTATATGTAAAACCTCTTTTGTGCAAATAATGAACAGCACTTAGAACCTGGACAAAAAGCCCTAATATATCATTATATCTCATATCAGAGGCAGCTCGAATAATATCTTCGCCTTTAAAATATTCAAAAGTACAGTAATATTCCATTGAAGTCACATAATTACAATCGATGGTATTCAAAACATTAAAGCTGTTTACGGCAAGAAGATTTGGATGATTGAATGTGGTCAGGGTGATAAACTCTTTTTTCAGGTATTCGATAACCCTTGACGAAACCACTTCAGGATCTAATATTTTAAGGCAAACCTTTTTATTCTCGTTCAACATATCAGATACGAGAAATAAGGAATTTGACGAATCATCATTTAAACATGTTATGATTTTGTACCTGTTATTTATTGAATCCATACTTACTCTCCAGAGTTAAATTATTAATAAATAAATTGCCTTAAAGGAAATACTTTTTATTTTTGAAGATACTATATTTATCGAACAAAAAACGCTTTAAGATAACTGCTATTTGTAGCTTTGCCTATTATTTTATGACAGAAGAATTTGCTAAAGTAAAAAAGAAAAAGGGATTATCGCGACCTTTTATAGCTCCATGTATATTTTGATGGGAATATATACCATGACACAAAAAGTTTCCTTTATTCGATTATTATAATAGAGATAAATATATCATAGGTACCATTCACTTAACTTGAATTCTATCGGGTAGGAGCAATTCATTAAACTTCTTAGTGTTCATATAAATTTTTACATGTTTGATTACGGATTTGTTATTTTACTTTTAAAGAGAATCAGGGCGATTCTTATTTGGGTTATGCTCTTAACCTGGTATGGAATAAAGTAAAGGGATAGGTGGTTTGTAATGTTGTATAACGGTAAAGTTATTAAGATAATTGATGATGAAGTAATTATTTTCACTGATAGCTTTCAGTTTATAAGAATTAAGAAAATGGAAAATATGAAGATTGGAAAGGAAGTACAGTTTTCAGATAAAGACATTATTAAGAGCTTTAACCGTGTAAATAATATCAAAAACTTCTCACGTGTTAATAATGTTAAGAATTTTTCACGAGTAAATAATGTTAAGAACTTCTCACGAGTGAACAATATTAAGAATTTCTCGCGAGTAAACAATATTAAAAACTTTTCACGTATATCGGGAATTGCGGCTGCTTTTTTTCTGATATTTATGTTTGGTCGTTCTTACTTTGTGAATCCTCAAACGGATAATAATGAATTTGCGTATATAAGTGTTGACATAAATCCGAGCATAGAATTTTTAGTTGACAATATAGGTTCTGTTAGAGATGCAAAAGCTATCAATAAAGATGCAGAGAGTGTTTTAGCTGATAATGAATATGAAGGTCTCGATATTGACGAAGCTACCTTAAAACTTGTTCAGGAATCAGTGAAGAAAGGATTTATCAAACGGAGCAAAGAAGTAGTTCTAGTTGCAGGAGCGCTAAATCAAAATTCTAAAGAAGTGAAGAATGATACAGAAGGTTCGCAAGGGAAACTTATAGAAATGTTGCGTTCTGTAAATATATTACTGACAAGTGAAGACGGGAACTTGAATATAAACAATGGTATTGAAGTTAAAAGCGTTATAGTGTCACCAGAAATAAGGACTATGGCTCTAAAAAACAATGTATCTATGGGTAGATATAAGGTTTTGGTGGAAGCAGAGAAAAAGGGTATTTATATGCCTATTGAGGAAGTAAAAGTAATCACTGTTAGTGAGTTGCTGGAAAAAGTAGAAATAACTGATGTTGTAGAAGTTGAAACAAATACCCAAATAGATGAGGAAAGGGTTGATTCGGTTTCAACACAGGAGGAAGATGGAAAGGTAGAATATACACCTAATCCAGGCAACCAAACTAATTCATGGGTGAATACTCCGATAACGACAGGAGATATTGCTGAGCTAAATACAATAAATCCAAATAATCCAGCAGTAACAGTAGCAACACCAACACCAACACTAACACCTAGAGAAGAAGTTACTATTGTTAAAGTAAAACCAAGCCCGACAATGTTTTTACCAATACCAACAGAAGCTCCAGTAGTAACAGGGAAGCCAACGCTGACACCGATACCAACTGTAACAGAGGCACCAACATCAATAGCAATAGAAACACCAATACCAACTGTAACAGTGACACCAACATCTATAGCAGTAGAAACACCGAACACAACATTTGTGTCAATACCGACTGCAACTCTAACACCAAAGCAGACGATAAGGCCAACGCCAACACCGACACCAACGTCAACGCCAGAACCGACACCAACGCCAGAACCAACGCCAGAACCGACACCAACGCCAACACCGACCCCAGAACCGACACCGACACCAACACCAGAACCGACACCAGAACCAATGCCGACACCAGAACCAACACCAACACTAACACCGATACCAACGCCTACGCCAGAACCGACACCAACGTCAACGCCAGAACCAACACCAGAACCGACACCAGAACCGACCCCAGAACCAACACCAACACCGACTCCAGAACCAACCCCAGAACCGACCCCAACACCAACACCGACCCCAGAACCGACGCCAACACCGACTCCAGAACTGACACCAACGCCAACACCAACGCCAGAACCAACGCCAGAACCGACGCCAACGCCAGAACCAACGCCAGAACCGACACCAACGCCAGAACCAACGCCAGAACCGACGCCAACGCCAGAACCAACGCCAGAACCGACACCAACGCCAACACCGACGCCAGAACCAACACCAACACCAGAGCCAACATCAACACCGACACCAACACCATTTAATCTTATAAGCAATGGTGACTTCAGTAATGGCATTACAGACTGGTGGAGCTATGCACAACCTCCAGCTATTGCGACAGGTGATGTTCAAAATGGTGAGTTTAAAATGACTATCACCAATGTAGGCGTGAAGAATGATGATGTTGACTGTGGTAACTACAATGGGTTTACACTTACAAGCGGAATAAATTACAGACTGAGTTTAGATATCAGGTCAACTATAAATAGAAGTGTTAAATTAGTTATTCGAGACAGCGTGAGTAGTACATGGTACCTTGAACAGACCATTAACATTGATGAAACAATGAGGACTTTTGCATTTGATTTTTCAATGGGTGTAACTAGTAATACAGTTGAATTGGCAATATTTATGGGAAATATAAATGGTTCGGTAGCAACACATGATGTATATTTAGATAATGTTATGCTAATCGATAGAGCTGAGTTATCTAATAGTAACTTAATAATAAATCCGGGTTTTGAAACAGGTTCGGTATCTCCGTGGTTAACAAGTGATGGCAGCGTCGTAGAAGAAGATGCAAGAACTGGAACTTGGTCAGCGTACGTATCAAAATGGGCCGGAATTTATCAGAATATTGCAGTGAAACCGAGTACAACTTATACATTATCAGGCTATATGAAAGTATGCTCCGGTGGTAAAGCTAGAATATATGTTAAAAACTATGATTCACCAAATTCGGGAAACCAAACAGTTGCTGATTTTACTTCAGAAACATATTCACTTGGTTCCATACAGTTTACAACAGGGACGAACGTTACCAGTATTGAAATCGGATTCTTTGAAAACACTGGCAATAATAATAATTATGCTTATGGTGATGACTTCTCTTTGGTTGAAAATTAAAATCTGATGTACATAAAAAAAGTGGCAATTGCCACTTTTTTTATGAATTCCCTTTTTCAAAGCTTCAAGTTATGCTATTTAGATTGTTGTATTGTTTATATACATCACTATTAGCTAGCATGATTTCTATTAAGAACCGGGTGTAAATTTCTGATTCCAAGCGATTACATACCCATAACCACTAATGGGACGTCCACCCATAACATATATATTTCCGCCTAATGTAGCTGCAGTTAAATGAGATCTTCCATATATCATACTCTGGTCGTATGCTATACTGTTTGCAGAAGGATTGTAAACCTCTGTTTTATGTATTCTGCCAGTGTCAGGGTTATATCCACCAAAAAGGTATATTGATCCATTGTAAACAGCACATGCGGAATTTTTAGTTGGTGCTAGTAATTTAGTTGACTTGTTTGTCCAAGTATCTGTAGCTGGATCATATTCTAGAATTGAATCAGTTGCTGAATAAGTAGAACCTGTTGCACCACCTAGTACGTATATTTTATTAGAAACTAAAGCTGCAGAGAAATCTGCTCTCGGAGAAGACATCCTGCTTGTCTTAATAGTCCATGTATTATTTGTTGGGTTGTATTCTTCTACAGTATTTTCTATACCATTATTACCATCTCCACCAATACAATACAATTTATTGTTAAAAGCTACTAATTCTGCATTTTGTCTGGCAATGTTCAAATCTTGTATTGGTGTCCATTCGTTGGTATTTGGATCATACACTTCACAACTTTTTAGGTAATTTGTACCATAACCACCTGCTACGTAGATTTTCCCATTTAAAGTAGCTGAAGCAGCTCTCTTTCTTGGTGTATTCAAATTATCTACTGATGTATCCCAATACGGAGAAGGAGAAGGGCTATAAGCATGCACTGTACCTAAAGTATTTAAATTGTTATCAATACCGCCAATAAGATATATCTTACCATTGTACACTGCCTCAGTATGCTCTGCTCTTTCTGTAGGAAGTAATGTTGTCCATTCAAAAGACCCAATTGCAAAAGCTAATTGTGATACCGCTAGTATACTTACACTAATAGTTAATGCAGTTATTGTTTTTGCTAATGACCTCAATTTCATTTGTGAATCCTCCTTTGTAGTTATCGAAATTTGTATACTATACTTCTCTGAATTTAACAACTTTGTAATTACCATGCGCATGTTATGTATATTATACACATAAATTAGAAAAAATGGAAGATTAATTTGAAATTATTTTATTGGATAAAACAATTATCAGATTTTTTCGTAAACTAATTTGAAAATAAAGATTAAAACTTTGAAGAGGTAAGTAATTATTCAACGTCTATATTAATGAATGGGAAAGGAGGGGAGCGATGGAACCGGATGAACTGCCGGTTAAGAGAGCATTAAAGGGCGATAGTGACTCTTTCAGGATTATAGTAGAGAAGTATCAGGGACTATTGTTTGGAAAGTGTTTCAATTATTAGATTTACTTAGACCAGTGCCTCGTAACAGAATTAATTTCTAGAGTTTGCGAGGTACAGAAAAATGATGTGTTTTTAACATTTTGAAAGACTAGAAATTAGTAATGTTAAAAAGCACTAGTTATTCATGGGGGATATGATTATTTTTATATTCGTTTACATAAGAACTAAAAATCTCGAAATTATATCTGAAAATCAAAGAAATCGCTATAATATAACACTCATTTCTTTGAAGTGTTCTTTTGCTTACTTTTGATACTTTTGCCAGATTACTTAATGGAAGCCTTTGGTTTATTACAAGATCATTAAATAACTCATTATCATCGGCTATAATTTTTGCAATTTTTATGCATGACTCAATTGCGTCTTTGTGTTTTGGTACGGCTTCTACAAGTTCCTCTATTTCTATACTAAAATCATTCAATATCTTTTCAAACTGCTGTATTTCTTCCCTATATTCAACTTCTTTAAACTGTTCATGTGAATCTAGGGCCAAATAATCCTCATCCAAATTATCGCTATTTTCATCATTAATTGTGAATACAAGTTTACTATTTATTTTATTATCGTGCCTCAGATAATCAATTACCCGTCTTTTAATTACCAATTTTGCAAAATTTAAAAAATTACCATACTTATCTTCATTGAATTTTTCAATAGCTTCATCAAAGGCAATAAGCCCTATACTATATTCCTCAGAGTTTTCGACATCACAAAACTTGCCCAGTGTTACAGATACACATTTTATAATAAAGGGCTTATAATAGTTTATAAGAATTTCCTTTGACTTTTTATCTCCGTTCTGAATATCCAAAACAATTCGGTTAATTGCGGTATCGGATTGTTTTATATCTTCTTCTAATTTGTTTTGCTTTTCCAAAAATGATTCTTCACTCATAAAAATTCTCCTTAGATACTTATATCAATACCTTAATTAAAGAATAGGGATTTTGACATATTACCTAAAACTAAAATCCTTAAAATAATCTCTAGTATATCGTCTGGATCTAAAGAAATTATCAGAATTGGTGTTTTTTAACATTGATAGTTTTTAGTCTTTCAAAATGTTAAAAATGCACTTCCTCTGTTTGTGACCCGTCTACTCTAGAATTAATTTCTGTTACGGGTCACTAGATGCAAGATGCAAATTTTTGTTTTTTAATAATTGTGAATGTCTAATTACAATGTTTTGAGGAGTAAGTAGTTTATACAGTTGAATGGACAATATAAAGCAATATTTACGGATTTTCCATGTAAGAAATAATTTTGTTTATACTCTCAGGATCTATGTTATAAAGATATTATTCTACCAAAATAGCAATTCTCCTGCATCAATAATAGAGATTTTTATATAGGCTATTAACAGTTAGTAAAACATAAATTATATTCAAACAAGCCATAATGAAGGCTACAGATACTATGTTTAAAATGGTAATGTTGTCAGAAAAAGGGGATTAGCGGTTTGAAATATGGGATGTTTGATGTTGTCTGATTGGAATTCAACAATTTAAAAGGAATTGGAAAAAAATATTCAAAATAAAAATAAGGCCCAATAAGGCCTGAGGTAATTAATTTATACTTCAATCAATCCAAATTTTCTAACCAACCATATACATAATTCCTGTTTTTTTGTGGTAGGTTTTTCTAACGGAACTATTATACCGTTAAGAACTCTATAACATAATTCTGCCGAAACAAAGTGAGTAGTCCCAGTTGATTCAAACTCGATTCTAAAAACTTGATGGTCATTTTTCATCTGTGTGTCCAATACCTTTGCTTTTCTATAAACATCTCTAGCAGCAGGTGCGAAAATTGTATCGCCTGGTAATATTGCTACCTTATATGGGCGTTTCTTACTTTTTCTTTTGAACATTACAATTCCCCCTCTTCTTGTAGATATTGTACTGTATTTGTATTACTATATTCAAGATAATTCAATGTAATTATCGTATAAAATATTCATAAAGTTAATGTATGTTTTAATAATGTTCAAAAATATGCTTGAAACTGTATAATAATACCTGATTCAAGGTTTGGAATTCCCTTTATATTTTTTGCTGTGTATAAAAAATAAGCCATCAATATCAGAATTATTTCTCTGATATTTCCCTATATCGTGGGAATAGTTTTTATAATTAAGGGCTAGTACCTTTGATGTTTAACAAAAAATGCTTTGGTGTATGAAGGAAAATTTAGATAACAAAATATTTTAGTACAATATTCCACATAAAAAGACAAAATCCTTTAAATTTTAAGTGATTATTTTGATAATTTATATATTGTAGTTCATGAGCAACTGAGAGCAAGAGTAATTATAGCAGAATAATTATGAGTTATTAAAACAGAAATAAAACCAGCTGCATCAATTACAGAATTGTGCAGCTGGTTTGCTTTGTGTGATAATTTTATGTAAAACGTCGATTGTCTATTAAAGGTTTTCCACCGGAAACTTCTTTATATAGCCGAGCAAATACTGCTTCATTATGGCCAGATCAAGGGAGTTAATCTTTCCATCACCATTTAGATCAGCGTTTTCAAGAGGAGCTGGCAATTGGGAGTTTATTCCGAGCAAATACATCCTTAGGTATCCGAAATCAATTGAACTTACTTTTCCATTGTCATCCACGTCTCCGTATAATATTTCTTTGACAGGAGTAGGATCTGGAACTGGAAGTTCTTCAACAGGTGTCAAAATCGGATCGGTAGCATCAATTATTACTGTTTCGGTTTTACCGAAGTTTATATTATCTCTCGAAGATTTACCCTGGATAACTGGCCCTTGAGCAGTGTATGTTCCGGGGCTAATAACTCTTGCATAATACTCGATATATTTTTGGTATTTCCAGTATGTGCTGTTGTAAACATAGAAGCTGATTTTCTGGCCTTCGGTGTTATAGTATGAGTTGTAAGGTTTCAATCCTGAGGGCAGATAGTCGGTTATTTCATATACTCCATCAAAGGCAGCATCGCTCATATTCCACTCGAGTCTTATTTTAATTACGTCGCCCTGTTTTAATGTATTTGAGGACAGTGGGATTCCATTGGAGAACAAATATGTTCTCTTAATTGAAAGGTCATTATCTACAATATTTGTTTCCAAGATATCTTCCTTGAATATGGATACTGCAGATACAGCACCTTCAACGCTTGAAATCTTTAAATTGGCAAGCTGTGAAGGTAAAAGGGAAAGACAATAGGATGAACCGTTTTCAAAGTTTACTGTCTTGGTTTCTCCATTTAGAGAGTATGTAACTTTTCCAGGTTCGGAATCCTTGTTTTCTATTTGTGTTGAGATGAACAAGAGTTTTTCTGTATTTAGCAGGATGTCTTTTGCGTAGTTATTTACACAATACTCATACAAACCTTCACTCTCGGACTTTTCAAGTCTTGCTGCGAGATATGCGCAGAGTGAAGTAACTTCAAGAGTATCATCCTTATCATTACCGGTATTTATCCTGTAGTAAGGTTTGAATTCCTCAACCAACGGATAAATTCTGTCGTTGTAAATCTGTTCTGCTGTTGAAATATCACCAAGCTCACAGTAAGCGAGTGAAATGTATGCAAGATCCTTAACAGTCAGATTATCGGTAAGCGCTACTTTTTCAAGTGAAAGAAGTACAGGTTCCTTAAGTACAGCAAGTCCGTAAAGTGCTTTTGCCTTGTCTCCGGCAGAGGAACTGTTTTCAAGTATTTTGTAATAGTAATTTTTGAGCGACTCTGTATTTATCATACTTTTTGCCAATGCAGTAAGTTTTGCAGTAAGTTCAAGGTCACTCTCGGAATATGGTAGTAAGGACAAACCTCCGTCGGTTTTCTGATATTCGCTCAGTGAAGGTTTTTGCAATTGAGTACTGTAGATATAATCCGGGAAGTATTTTGAGAGCAGGCCGGATGCCGTATAGTTGGATATAATCTGGTCAATTCTGTTGCCGTAGGAGTATCTTAAGCTGATAAGATCCCATAAAAACATACCTTTACTTTTATCCTGGAAGACTACTTGTGTAAATCCTGTCTTTCCTCCAGCTATTGTCATATTCGGAACTACATCCTGGAATTCAGCCTTTTCAATCTGATAGTACGATTTTACTACGTTGAAAGTATGCTTTAGCGCATCGGAATATTCATTGGTGTACGCTTTTATAGTTATGTCCTGCTTACCTTCATTCAGCTTCCAGAGTGGAATGTTGATTCTTTCAAAGGCTTTGCCAGTGACAGTCAGCTTTGGACTTGATGGATCAGAACCTGTCACCTCAAATATAACATCGTCATTCTCCTCAAGTCCGTTTCCGTAGGCATTTACACCAAGAACCGGTTTGTCGCCCTCAAGGTAGGTTGTATTAAAGCTGTAGTTTATAAAGAATGGAAGTGTTACAATCATATTTACATTATCGCTTCCTGCGTGCAAGTCCTCAGAAATTGCACAGAGAGTTACACGCCATGAGGTTATGTTGTCAGGAAGTTTGAAGCTGGCATGCCCCTTGCCGTTTTCATCGGTTTCAACAGATATAAATTGAGCGGTATCCCGGAAGTCTTCTCTGACGGCTGAATCGGGTGAAGCGCCGCCATTAGACGAATTCGGTTCTGGAACAGCGTACTTAAGGTCATCATCATTGTAGTAATAATTCCTTGAAGTAGTATTCAAAGCATGGGATTTGCCCTCATAGTATACTCCATGGTTTACATTAATATATAAGGTGTCGAGAAGATTTACTTTCTGATCAAGCAACTTGAAGAAGGCTTCATCAACTACGCTTAAGTTTACCGTTGATTTTACAGGTTTTCCGTTTTTATCTTTAACATCAAGACTTATGGTAACCTGGTCTCCCGGCTTGTAGAAATTTTTATCTGTTTTAGCCTCTATTGTGAGGTTCTTCTCCTGTATATCGTACACTGCATTATATGATGCAGATACGTATGTTTTACCGTTAAATTGCACACCTGTTACTCTTGTGTTAGGAATTTCTTTCTCACTGAAATTAAAGGAATGGGAGGAAGAAGTTCCTGTAGTATAGTCGTATGTGCCATTTTGAGATTTATAGTAGAGGAATTTTCCATCGGCAAGAGGTTCCGAACCATAATTAAAGGTAAGATCAACCTTTTCGCCCAAGCCATATGAACTCTTGTTACCTTCAAGAGAATATCCTTTGTATTGGTATTTTGAATAATCGAACTGCTCTCCGCAGTATACAGTGAAAGTCATATTTCTTCTATTACTATCAACGCAGTTTAATTCGGCAGTATAATAACTATCAGGGATGTGTGGTGCATTAAATACATGTGATGCAAAACCGTCATTGGTAGTTGTCATTGAAAAGCTGCTTATAGCCTCTTTTTTCAATTCGTATTTGTAAGTTTTATGAGAAACCTTGTTTATGTAGTCATAGTAAGTACCGTTTTCAATTTTTAACCAGGTATTTTTATAAATTGTACCCTTTATATTTTTCCCATTCACAGGATTGCCAAGATAATCATTACTGCCTTTGGCGGTCCCGTTGTTAATACGGCTAAGATCTATTTTGTTAACCTGTGCGCTGATTGTTCCTATACCATCTTTAGTTTTACCGTTTGGCTGAACATTAATGTCATTAACAAACACACGCAAATAACTTGATGCACTGATCTGGCCGCTTTCTGGCAAAGTCGCGCGGGCGTAAAGGCTGGCCGATTGCTCTCCTTGTATGCCAGAACCTGCAGAAGGTGAGTAATTGACCTTCAGGTTTCCTTTAAGATCTGATTTTTTAGTTATATTGTAGATATCCCCATCTAAATTATATGAATCTACGGAATAGGTTAAATCCAGATTGGAAACACCGGTACCTTCGAAGAAGGAGGCTTTTATGTTAAAATTGGCTTCATCATCGACAAATATGGCGTTTTTGTCCTTTGATACTTCCAGTTTATATGAAGGTTTGATGTAGTTTTCTACTCTGAAGTAGTGATTGATAACAATTTCACTGCCTTTTTTCAGTGTCAGGTAGTAATAACCCTCCGGAAGGTCAGGCAACTTGACCGAACCTTCAAGGAACGATTTATTTACACTGATGTTTTGTTTTAATAAAGGAGGTGTATTGGAGTAGTAATTTCGATTTATCTCGAGGGATAAATAGTCAATATCCTCATCTTTATACCTGTTTTTAATATATCCCCAGATGCTTATTGTGTCATCAGGCTTATACATACCTCTGTCTGTAAGGAAATAACTCCAGTAGGAGTTTTTATTAGAGTAGGAATAGCTGCTGCAATCGAGAAGAGATGACCTACCTTCTTTGGTAGTGACAGTCATGTATTGATTGTATCTGTTATACCCGAAATATGTATTGCTGGTTTCAGAAGGAAGGTTAACAGTATCAAAGAAGGCAACTCCATCAGTTCCTGAATAATTTATTTTATTATATCCCTTAAAGCTTATACTTGCGCCCACAATAGGTTGTTGAGTTAAAAGATTGTTTAACCATACCAGAGTCTTGGTGTTACTTTCGGATAAATATATCCCTGTATTTGTTATCTGGAGGAAAGTTTGGAATCTTATGTCTTTATAATATCCATCCAGAATATAATATCCTTCAGGCAAGTTTTGAGGAACTATCAAATTAGCATCACCATATTTTGAAGTACTGTTTTCGTTGAGGATCTGTTCGAATTCAAGGACTTTCTGAAGCTTATCCACCGGTACAAAACTCTTACTGTAGCTTCGTGCCCAGTAGGGTGTGACATTCTTTTCCTCTACAGCACTAAAGAAGGAATTAAAATCTTTGTAGGCATAAATACTGGATTTGACTTTAATTGTTGGAGGAGTAAATGAACCGCCATCGGTCTTGTAACTGGAATAAGAAATAACGACATCGGGTTTCTCTTCTGAACTGAAGTCATACAGATATCTACCTGCATAGAGAGTGGTAATAATCTCGCCTGGTGCAGGAGTTACACTTGCTTCTTTGCTTTTAGTTTCGAAGGAGAAAACATAATCCTGATCTATAGTTCTTTTTGTTCCAATAATACTAATACCCTTATGAATTGTAACCGTATAAACGGTATCATAGTCGAGTTTTTCCGGTACAAATACAGCTGTTTTCTTGTGGATTTCAAACTTTCCAGGTACGTAAGGTGTGATTTCAAAATGATCCTGAATGCTGCTAAAGTTTTCATGGCTGAAAGTTATTTCGATGCCTGAGTTAACAGGAACAGACAGCGATTTTTCAGCAGGAAGCGAACTTATGATTTTAAAGCTTGACTGTGTCTGAAATACCCAGGTAGTTTCGGCATCCATACTCATTCTGAAAGTATAAAGGCTGTTTTCCATCAGAGGCCTTACCAGGTTAATACTGAACATATTTGTATCCATTTCTTCAATCTTTGGAGATGGTTCTCCATCAATGGAAAAGGCATTACGTATTTCTTCCACCGAATAATTTTTCTGAGTTTCAAGAATAAATTCAGTGTCAACAGCAATACCTGTTGTGTCTGTGTCCTGAGCAACCAGACGGAAACCATTCTTGGGGTATGCAGATATACCTGCTGCAAAACCCGAGGTTGCAAATGTGGCCAATAATGTAATAATTACAATAAGAGCCGTGAGTTTCCTTAACATAAATTTTCCTCCCCTTTTTATTTTTATTAGGCTGTTAACAAGATGCAGCCCAAAATTAAGTTTCTACTCTTGATAACGGAAAAATTTGGTTTTATGACGAGGCCATAGTATGTAGATAGGAAAATATTTTTTCGTTATTCCCAAGTGTGAACTCAGATACAATTAGTAGACGTATCACAAAACGAAAAGTTCCATGTTTGGTAAGAATGTGCAAGAATACTTTGCAATGATTGAAGATTAACATATAATTCATTAATCAATAATCGATTAATATTTTCTGCATCAATTTTAATTTATCACATTATATATGTTTTTTCAATATATTGGGAAGTGATATTTTGTTTGATATGCACCCAATAAAGAAATTAGTTTGAAAATAAGTGAAAGGATGTATAAAATATATTTGTTACATTTTTTACACAGTATGTTTATACTTTGAAGAATACGAAACATGGAATTATGATATGAGGTATAGATTAAGAAATCAAAAGCGGTGGGGCATAACGCTCCGCCGCTTTCGCTTATGCCTAAGAAAGTGTATTTCTTTCCGGCATCAAAAAAGTCTACCCAATGGTGTAATCAATTCCATTCCCTGTGTTCAGTTCTTTTCCTGGCCACAATGAAGAGACCAAAACCAATCAAAAGTACGGATATAGCCATTTTAAAGGTAATAAATGTATTGAAAATATTTAACATATACATTGACAAAAATGATACCGCAACTGCTAAGAGTATAAAGACCGGAATGAGAAGAGCTTTTGGTCTTCCTGAAAAAAGATAGAGCTGAAATAAGCCTACCGCAACAGATAAAATATATATTGGCCAGGTACATCCGGCAAATTGCCAGTTTGTAATAACTTCAAAGAAAAATAATAAGCCAATAGTAGTTAGTATGCCTCCGGGTACTAAAAGCCCGGGTGCTTTTCTGTTTAAAAAGTAGCTTGCTTCAAAAGATAGGCCAATACCAAGTACAAGTATTGGTAAAAAAAGCATTGGTGAAAATAAAGTAAAGTTAAAAATATTTTCAGACAACAGCAACCCACCTAATATAATCATTAATAAACCCCATATATAGTTGCTTCTTCTCATCACAATTCCTCCGATACAATAAATTCTTGACTTGTTTTTTTGCATTTATGAAATTATACTCATTATAAACTATAATGTCTGATGAATATTTATAAAAATCAAAAATTCCTGTAATTATGGTGACCTGTAACAGAAATTAATTCTAGAGCAGACGGGTCACAAACAGAGGAAGTGCATTTTTAACATTTTGAACTACTAGAAATTAGTAATGTATAAAGCATTAGTAAATGCAAGATTTAGGGGAAATGGTCAAAGAGATAGGGGCGAGAAAGCTTACCATAATTTACAATAATTATATTTATTTTTGGTAATATTGGGGCTAATTTTCTTTAGAGATTTTTGATATAATTAAATTATTGTTTTAGAAGGGGAGAGGAAGTATATATGGGGGCGAGAATATTAGTAGTAGAAGACGAGAAGCCTATAAGAAGTTTTATAGTTACAAACCTTAAGAGAAATGAATTTGAGGTGATAGAAGCTGAGAAAGGGAATGACGCTTTAAGGTTGGTAAAGCTTGAAAAGCCGGATTTGGTACTCTTGGATATAGGACTTCCTGACGTTGACGGATTTCAGGTTTGTAAAGAAATATCATGCGGATACCCTTCCATATCTGTAATTATACTTACAGCATTAGGACAAGACCTTAATAAAGTCAGAGGTCTTGAGTTGGGTGCAGATGATTATATAATCAAGCCTTTCAATCCTTTGGAGCTTGTAGCAAGAATAAAAGCAATTCTACGGCGCGCCAACAAGCAGAATCAGAAAAATACGATCAGGTCGGGCCCTTTTGTAGTGGATCTTGAATCCCAAAGTATATATAAGAATGATGTGCTTTTAGAATTTACTCCTAGAGAATTCTGTTTAATGAAGGTATTCATAAATAATATTAACAAAGCGTTTACCCGGGATGAAATTTTAAATATCGTTTGGGGAGAGGATTTTGTTGGTGATCCAAAGACTGTAGATGTTCATATAAGACGCCTTAGGGAAAAAATTGAGGACGATCCCTCCAATCCAAAGTATATAGAAACCCTATGGGGACGCGGCTACCTTTGGAGAAAGGGTGACTAGAGTTTGAAAAGTATTAGGAGTAGACTGGTAGGAAGCTATCTTTTAATTATACTGCTGACAGTTACCATTTTCAGCGTGGCTCTTGTATTTATTATAAGGCAGAATTACTATGGAAATGCAGAAGAGATTCTAGAGAGAGAAGCCCAGTCAGCAGCAAATTCATATGACCGTTATCCTGCCAACAGTTTGCAGAAGAATGCAAAGATACTGTTGGAAAACACTATTAGGGACGTAGATGCTCAGGTTCAGGTTATTAACAGTGAAGGTATAGTTCTGGCTGATTCTGAATTAGATGAACTTGTTGGGCAAAAGCTAAACCTTCCTGATGTTGAGAATTCATTAAAAGATAAAACCATGTCTAAATGGATAGGTAAGGTATCCTCAACAGATGAACCGATAATTTCTGTCTCATATCCATTAAAGTCAGGCAATGAAGTGATTGGAGTTTTAAGGTTGGTTTCAACCCTTTCCAGGGTTAACAATGAAATATTCAAAATTGTTTTATTTTTCGCAGTAATAAGTTTTGTAGTTTTGTCGATTGTATTGGTTTTGGGTTATTTCCTCTCCAGCACAATAACTGGGCCGGTTAAGGAGATAACTGTTGCTGCTGAAAAAATGGCACGTGGGGAGTTGGATGTTCGTGTACCCAAGAGATATGATGATGAAGTTGGTAAGCTGGCAGTTACCCTTAATTATATGGCGAAGGAAATAGCAGACCACCAGAAAACCAAGGACGATTTAATTGCATCTATTTCCCATGAATTGCGTACGCCGCTTACTTCAATAAAGGGATGGGCTGCAACCCTGAACTCAGGCAGTTTTACTGACATAAATGAGATTAGGGAAGGACTTGGTATAATTGAAAACGAAACAGACAGGCTTGCGTTTTTGGCAAATGAACTGCTGGATTATACTAAGCTCTCAACAAAGAATGTTTCTATAGGTTTGGATATAGTTGATGTTGGAGAATTTTTATGTGAAATAAGGAACCAGATGAATCCGAGAGCACAAAGACACAGTATTGATCTCAAATTAGAGCTTGAAGATGATTTGGCTTTTATAAAGGCTGACAGAAACAGGCTGAAGCAAGTAATGATAAATATCCTTGATAATTCACTTAAATATACACAGGAAGGCGGATTTATAAAAATATCAAGCCAATCCCAAAGGGATGAAATTCTTATAAGTATTGAAGATTCAGGAATTGGAATACCTGAAGAGGATTTGCCAAGGATAAAAGAAAAGTACTATAAAGTGAGTACTTCTTTTTCAGGCAATGGATTAGGACTTTCTATTTGTGATGAAATCATAAGTCTGCATAATGGAAGGCTTGAAATCAGCAGTATATACGGAGAAGGCACGAGAGTTGATATATATCTGCCTATTACCCAGCGCAGTAATTTATAGAAATATATTTTTGTACATTACTGTACCGGCATTTTAAAACAGAAATGATTTTTAAACATTTTGTAACCACTTATATTATGGAGTGTTGTAGAATTGATATTAGAATAGATTAGAATTCTATCTGGAACGGAGAATTCATATGAAAATTAAGGGCTTTGCAATAATATTAAATTTATTTATTTTATCTGTGATAACAGGATGTAATTTATTACCTGAAGCAAGCAGTTTGATAAGTGCCCCGAATTATCCAAAGGCTGCGGAAGACAATTCGGATATTAAGCTGGTCGCAAAAAGCTTTTTACCTAATGGTGCAAGGTTTTTATATCCTGTTAACCCCAAGGGAGTCGATGCAGTACAATTGGTTGATATCGATGGAGACGGGCAGGATGAGATTTTTGTTTCATATAAAGATAATAGTGCCGGCAGTGGTTGGGGTGCCATTTTATTAAAAAAAAGCAATGGTGAGTGGCATGAAATATGGAACGACGAATATATGGTTAATATTATTGGCTTGGATTGGGCACATTTTATAGATATCACAGGTGATAAGATACCAGAACTTTTGCTTGGATGGAATATGGGATTTGAGGTTGGGTATAACCTTGATATTACTTCGTTCAAGGGTACTCCCAAAAAGGTTTTCAGCATTAACTATAATGAAATGGATATTACCAATATTTCGGGGAATGAAAATGAAAAAAAACCTGAAATTATTTTAACAAGGAAAGAACCTGACCAAAGGGAAATTAATGTTCCGCCTTTGGTTTTGAGATGGGATGAAGATAGCCTCGTTCCGGCAGAAGATGCCTATTATGTATATTTTAAAGATATGATTAATGCTTTAGAGGAAAGTAATCGTCTGTATGATAGGACTTTTCTTAATTGGTACAATTTATCGGAAATGCAGGTGAAGTCTAAAAAATCTCTGGATGCTATTAAATCTGCTGATAGAGCATTAAGTATTATACCGCCCCATTATGAAAAGTATAGGATAAAGCTGGAAATCTATAAGGCGGAGGCTTTGATTCAGGTAGGAAAGTTCAGCGAAGGAATGAATATTTTGAACAATATCATTTACAGGAATGATACAAGTCAAATAGGATGTACACAAGACGAACTTGCAGCGGTATATCTTAATCTTGGACGTGCTTATATGGGGCTTAAGGATTATAAGACTGCAAAATCAAAATACAGCCAGTCATATGACATTATAAAGTTTGCTTATGGTGAAGGGACGGAGCTATTTAAACTCAATTCCTTTACTGTAAAAAAGGAAATAGCTCAATTGAATGCTTTGACCCAAATAATAAATTATAATTAATTAATCAATAGAACTAGTGCATTTTAAATTCTTATCTGTTAGTATTAGTGTTGGAGGTTTGAAAATGTACTTCCCCAGTTTGGGGTATGAATTCTATATTATTAAGATTGTATAGATGACCATTGATTTTCTTACATATCCGACAATTTTTGCAGGTAATTGGGAGTTGGTAATATGGAAAAGGAAGGCTTGTGTAAGGTTAATTCCAGAAATAGCTTGCCAGATAGGTTGGCTGATAAGGTTCTCATAGTTTTTGTCGCAATTTCGTTAATTCCAATCTTTACGCTTTTTAATGCAACTTTTCAATTTTTTATTAGTGACAATTTCAAAGTTCCCGAGTTTTTCAGACAGTCAGGTTTTATGAATTACCTGAAAAACAGTATATTTTTATCCTCTATGAGTATTTTCCTTGGGCTTGCCTTAGCTTTACCGGCTGCGTATGCCTTGTCCAGATACAAATTTACCGGGTTTAATATGTTCAGTATTTTAGTGGTATTTCCTCTTCTTATACCTACAATAGCCTATTTCCTCCCTTTTGCTGTTACAATAAAGAGAATACAGGATGTCATAGGGATTAAGTTTTATAACTCCTATAATGGTTATTTTATTCTTGCAATAATGTATGCGGTAATGTATCTCCCCTACGGTATCTGGATGTTGAGAGGGTTTATTGTTGCAATACCTGTGGAAATAGAAGAAGCTGCACGGGTAGATGGTTGTTCAACTCTTGGTATAATGGTAAGAATACTCATGCCACTAATGGGTTCAGGAATTGTTGTGACAGCAATGCTCCTTTTGATGCTTGCCTGGGATGAAAGGATGTTGGTTGATGTATTGATGACCACAGATAATATGAGAACGGTTTCGTTGTGGCCCAGTTTTGATTATAGCCGATTGGCAACATCTCCGCTAACGAGTGTTCCAATTATTTTAATTTTTCTTGCTGTTCAGAAGAATTTTATGAAAGGTTTAACTGGAGGAGCACTAAAGGAGTGACGATATACTGTTCTAATTAAGAACAGAATTATGATTCTTGAAATTACATTGATTGGGGTACATAATAGGAGTATTGGCACAAATAGAAAAGTGCAGGTAAAGTGCACGAGAGAGGTGCGATTGTGAAATTCAATTTTAAGATTAAAAAAACTGAAAAACAATATAAAAGAAAAACAAATCCCTATTTATTATTGCTTCCTGCTTTTTTGATTATCCTGATTTTTCAGATATTACCTCTATTACAGGCAATATATGTTTCCTTCCTTGACTTAAAGCTTGCTACATGGAATGGCTTTTTTACGAAGTTTACGGCACCGTTTATGGGGTTGAAAAACTATATATTTGTAGCTACCGGATCAAATGGAGCGATGGCTGAAGCCTTTACAAAAAGTGTCTGGAATACTTTTTTGTATGTGGCTATTGTAAGTGTTCTTTGTCTTGCCATAGGATTGGTGCTTGCGACTGCTTTGAACAGGAAATTTAAACTAAGCAATGTGACAAGGATGTTATTATTCCTTCCTTTTGTTATACCAAGTTTTCTACTGGAATCCGCATGGGACACATATTTCAATGTGGACTATGGGTTTTTAAATAAGATATTATATGAGTGGTTGCACCTTGTTCCGTATAGAATTGACTGGTTTTCAGAGGATAGAGTGCTTTGGGTAATGATAATAGTTACTATTTGGCATTATTTACCACTGTGGACGATTTTTCTTTTATCGGGTATTCAGAACATAAACAATGAGTGCTATGAAGCAGCTGGAATTGATGGCGCGGGGCCCTTAAGAAAGTTTTATTATATAACTCTCCCTTTGTTGAGACCAGTTATTGCAATACTTATTTTCCTTGGACTTATTCTTAATGTTTATTATTCTTATAGAATTTTTGAATGGGATGCAATCTCCTTCTATATGTACAAGCAATATTTCCTTAACTGGTTTTATGGAGCAGGTACAGCAGGCACGATTATGATTATGATAGTGGTGATTTTGGCTGTATTGTTATGGTATAAGATTTTCAAAGAGGACATAAGTGCTAATGATGCTGAGTTTGTGAGGAAAAATTCCAGGTTGTCTTTTATAGGTGATTTCATGGTAACAGTTTTGAAACCTGTGGGGGCATGTTATCTTAGACTTGATATTGGTAAGAAACTACGGAGGTTATATGGTGAAATGCGTAACATATTACTGAAAGTTCGGAACAGTAAGCTTTTTTGGTTTGGTTTGTGGACTCTTACTATTTTATGCGGGTTCAAATATCTTATAACCGGTATTGGTCATGAAACCCTCTGGTTCGATGAATCATATTCGGCTGCGGTATCAAAATTCACTATTCCGGAAATATGGAATATTACCATTGAAGATAGCCACCCGCCCCTCTACTTTATATTTCTTAGGCTGGTTACGCTTGTTTTTGGAAGATCTGAAGCTTCCTTAAGATTGCTGTCGGTGGTTGGAATAGTACTGCTTGCATCCCTTGGAGCAGGTCCTGTAAGGAGGGCATTTGGCAAATTAACCGGTTGGATTTATGGAGTTATGGTGCTTGTATTGCCAATGAGTCTTTCGATGGGACAGGAGGCAAGAATGTATACACTGGCCGCTTTCTTTGTGACCGGTGCAGCAGTCTATGGTTATCTATGTACCGAAAAGGGTAAAATATTTGACTTTGTAATGCTTGGAGTATTTAGTGTTGGAGCTGCCTATACACATTATTTTTCCCTCTTGGCAGTAACTATAGCCAACGTATTGTTGTTTTTGTATCTTATAATTAAATTTGATAAAAAGAAACTTTTGAGGTACGTTATTATGGCGGTTATGGCTGTTGGCTGTTACCTGCCATGGATTATGGCTTTGGTAGGACAGATTTCTAAGGTCTCAAAAGATTTTTGGATACCAGAGGTAACAAGGAGTGTAGTTTGGCAGGCATTGATATATCCCTTTAAAGCAAAGTTTGCTTCGGGCTTTGATGGTATTTTGCCTTCATTCGTTCTAACTGTTGGTTTTGCCTTCTGGGGAGTAAAAAAAGCATATAAAGAACGTAGTAGTGAAGGAATTTTATCGGTCTATGCAATTTTGATTTATATTATAACTCTTGCTGTTGCGGTAAAAGCATCTTCAGCCATAAGACCGATTTTTGTTGACAGGTATATTTTCCCAGTGGTAGGATTGTTTATGTTGGCGGCAGCATATGGAATATCTAGAATCAAGTATAAAGATATTTCGGTAATGTTAGTTGTGTTGCTTCTTCTGTTTTCGCTGGATCCCATAAGGCAGATAAATACATACAGGTACAACGGACCAATGATTGAGCTCGGGAACTATCTTGATGATTTGATTACTTCGGAGGACGTTTTCATTCACAGCGATGAGCATACCTTTGGAACTTTTTCGTACTATTTTCCGGACAACAAGCAATACCTTTATCTCAGACCAGGATTTAAAGGTTATAGTTCCTATTCTGCGTTTTCCGATAATGGTGAGGTTGGTTCCGACATAGAAAGCTTTATTACTGGAAAGAAAAATGTCTGGGTGGTCGAAAGACAAAATTCAGACACTTCAGTTCAAAGATGGCTTCTTTTAAATGGTAAACCGAAATGGACAGACGGACCGAAGTTCTTTAACGCTGATTATTCCTGGTATGGTGTTATACTCAGGAAGGTAGAGTGGGAGAAGGAGTAGTTGGTTATACATGAAATAAGGGAATATATTAGATATCATTATCTGTTATAATGATAATAAAGTTTAAGGTATAGATATGGAAAAGGTGAAGGAATAGATGATTGTAAATGAGTTTAAAGGGAAATTTAATATAAAGCTAAATCAACAACAAATGCAGGCCGTTAAGCACATTAATGGGCCTGCTCTTGTTTTGGCAGGGCCTGGTAGTGGTAAAACAACTGTGATCACGGCACGAATTGCTTACCTTGTATCTGAATATAATGTAAAACCTGAGAGTATTCTAACTCTTACATTTAATAAAGCCGCCAGAGCAGAAATGGAGTATAGGTATAAGAAAAATTATGGAACTGAAACTGAAGGAAGAATACATTTCGCAACATTACACAGTTTTTGCAGGCGGGTTGTGAGAGATTATGAGGATAGACAGGGTAAACGATTTAAAATGATAGAGGGCGAAGAAAAAGCTGAAGAAAACAAGAGAAAAATTATCAGGCAGCTTTATCAGCAAATTAACAATTCTAAAATTAATGATGATGAATTGGAAAATTTAATCGGTGAAATTGGATTTGTAAAAAACAAAATGATAAAAGATTTTGAAAAATTGAAATTTGGAACAAAAAATTTTCCGCTTGTTTTTAAAGCATATGAAGATTATAAGAGATTAAATCTGTATATCGATTTTGATGACATGCTTACCTACGCTTATAGTATACTGATAAAATGCCCGGATATACTGGATTATTACAGGAAAAGGTATTCCTTTATACAGGTGGATGAAGGGCAGGATCTCTCAAAGATACAGTTTGAGATATTGAAATTGATCATAAATCCTCAAAGCTGTAATATATTTATTGTTGCCGATGATGACCAATCTATTTACGGATTTAGAGGTGCTGAACCTCAGTATATCCTGAATATTAAAAATCAGTTCAAAGACTGCGCTGTGTATTTGCTTGAAAATAATTACCGCTCGACAAAGAATATTGTTGAGATAAGTAGCAATTTCATAAAGGAAAACAATTGGCGGTTTGATAAAAATCATAGAACAGATAATTTAGAGAAGTTTGATCCTTTCATAGTTCAGGTGGAGGATGGACATATGCAGTTGAAATACCTGATTGAAAAACTCAAATTGCATGGAGAAGAAGGGAAAAGTGTTGCAGTATTATATCGGAACAATCTATCTTCTATTGTAATAGCAGATAAACTGAACCGAAAAGGGATTTCCTTCAGGATAAAACAGAATAAGCTATCCTATTTTACTCATTGGGTGGTATTGGATGTCCTTGCATTTTTGAAGTTTGCACTAAACCCTCTCGATGAGGATGCCTTTTCACGGATATACTACAAAATGAATCGATACATCTCAAAGGCCATGCTGGAATATGCGCAAAATGGTAATAAAGATGAACATATTATTGAGAGGATTTTAAAGAATGATGAATTAAAACCTTTCCAACAAAATAAGTTGGCAGAACTGAAATTTGAGTTTGCAAAGCTGACAAAAAAGAATCCCTCAATCGCATTGAATTATATTGAGATAGGTTTTAACTATTTTGATTATGTAAAGGAATATTGTGAAAATACTGGACTAGCTTTTGAATATTTATACAAGTTGTTTGGGATTTTAGAGACAATAGCCGAAGGGTGTACGACAATTCCGCAGTTTCTAGAACGCATGGAAGAACTTCAAACATTATTTGAGACGCCTAGAGAAGTGGATTATAAGAAGGCGGTTACGTTAACAACAATTCATTCATCAAAAGGGCTTGAATATGATGTGGTATTCTTAATTGATTTGACAGAGGAAGAGATTCCGGGTTCGAATGCTGTTGAACAGGCTAAAAAGAACGATGATTATTTGGATTTAGAGGAAGAACGAAGGCTATTCTATGTTGGTATGACCAGGGCAAGGGAATATCTTTACCTTATAAGCCCGGGATTAAAATCGTACAGATCGACCTTTGTCAAGGAAGTTGAACAGGTTATGAGAAATGATAAAATCAAAGAAATAAGAGAAGGAATGATCATACATCATAAACACTTTGGTGAGGGGATAATTGTTGCGGTACTTGAGCAAAAGACGAAACAGGTTCTTCTTGAAATTGATTTTAAGGGGGTAAGAAGGAAGCTGGATTTTGGTATGTGTATTGATAATGGACTTATAGTTTTCTAATAATTCATAATTCCAGTGCTCAAAAAAATATTTTTTTGTTTTTATTAATTGAATTATGGGCATAAATTACCAAGACTCTAAAGTATAAAAGGAGGCTGGCTATATGCCGGAAAATAGTTTAGAAGAAGTGCATTAGTATATAAAGTGATAGTGGTAAAAATTATATATATATGTTAAAATATATTAAAAAAACAAAAACTCATTTCCTTATAAGTTTACATTTAAATCCACTATAAAAATAATAGCATAAATACTTATATCCGGGTAATGAGATTATATAGATATTTTTATTTAAAGGGGATAATAATTGTGACAAGAAAATACTTATCTATCTTTTTGACTCTGATTATAGTAGTCAATGTAATTTCTGCTAACCTTATATTAACTGCACAAGCCAGCGATTACATTGGAACTTATGATCAAAGTACGAATTTTGGTATTGCAAACGATTTCAACCTTTTTATTCTTGGTGACCACAAACAAAATAATGTTGATTCTGAAGGAAGAGTAGCCGTTGCCGGTAATGCGACTTACTCCAACTATGCAGTTGGGAGCAGGCTTACCATGTCAACAACACGTGCTGATTTAATAATTGGTGGAGATGTGAATATTACCAGTGCTCAGAATCATAGTGGGAATACTGTTATCTCCACATCAAGTAATGTTATTAATTACGGGATGTCTCATTCAAATGGAGTATCTAATCCAATCAGGGAGGATATTATTAATTTTAATGAAGCAAGAGCTTTTATGCTAAATGCTTCAAAAACATGGGCAGAATATCCTGTTAATGGTACTTCAAAGATTACCTATGGACAACTGGTTTTAGAAGGGACAAGTCCTACTTTAAATGTTTTTTCGTTTAATGGAAATAATATTGAGGGAAGCGGATTATCTCTCGAGAATATAAATCAGATAAATATAGTAGTGCCTGATGGATCCACAACATTAATAAATGTTGGCGGTGACAACATCGGCTTTGGAAATTATTCGATATTCTTTAGAGGTGCAGTTGCCACTACTGCAAATGGACAATATTTTTTATGGAACTTTTATGAAGCTACTTCATTGTGGAATAATAACATAACAATTAAAGGTTCTGTATTAGCTCCAACAGCAAATTGGGTTTCTAAAGGATATGGTAATGTAGAAGGCAACTTTATTGCAAATTCATTAATTGATGGTCCTGGAGGTGGACATCTTGAAGCCCACAATTCATTGTTTAAAGGTAAACTTCCACCATTATTTGCTAATAATCCTCCTGCAGTACCTGATTATAATGTAACCACAACGGAAGATACCGCAGTATCAGGAAAGGTAATAGGAACAGACGCAGACGGTGATACACTTACATATGAAAAAAAGACTGATCCAACAAATGGAACAGTGGTAGTAAATTCGGATGGAACATGGACGTATACACCGAAGGCAGATTACAATGGCATAGATAGCTTTACAGTAGAAGTAAATGATGGAAAAGGTGGAACAGCAACAAGTACAGTAACAATAACCGTGACACCGGTTAATGATGCGCCAACAGTACCTGACTATAATGTAACCACACCGGAAGATACACCAGTATCAGGCAAGGTAATAGGAACAGATGTAGACGGTGACACACTGACATATGAAAAAAAGACTGATCCAACAAACGGAGCAGTAATAGTAAATTTAGACGGAACATGGACATATACACCAAATACAGATTACACCGGAATAGATAGCTTCAAAGTAGAAGTAAATGATGGAAACGGTGGAACAGCAATAAGCACAATAACAATAACAGTAACGCCAGCCAACGATGCCCCAACAGTACCTGACTACGATGTAACAACACCGGAAGACACACCGGTATCAGGTAAGGTAGTAGGAGCAGACTTAGATGGTGACGCACTTACATATGAAAAGGATACTGACCCAACAAACGGAACAGTAGTAGTAAATCAGGATGGAACATGGACGTACACACCGAACCCAGACTACAATGGGACAGACAGTTTCAAAGTAGAAGTAAGTGATGGAAATGGCGGAACAGCAATAAGTACAGTAACAATAACTGTGACACCAGTAAACGATGCTCCGACAGTACCTGATTACAATGTAACCACGCCGGAAGATACACCAGTATCAGGAAAGGTAGTAGGAACAGACATAGATGGCGACACACTAACCTACGAAAAGGAAACTGAGCCAACAAACGGAACAGTAGTAGTGAATTCGGATGGGACA